>SXGS01176301.1_pt1 | contig 62454 bp, 48 predicted proteins | sample 3174681 | NCBI WGS metagenome assembly SXGS01 (sample SAMN11356861, study PRJNA531348) | freshwater metagenome | isolation source: freshwater sample F1-80 | place: China: Fuxian Lake, Yuxi | collected 2017-12-25
GGCGTCGAAGTCGTCATGCTCTTTGATACGGCAGCCGGCGAACTCTCGCCGCGCGTTTACCGCGATGTGGTCGTTCCGGCGCTTGAAGTTTTGGCTAAAGCGTTCCCGAAGAAGCTTGGCTATTACGCTAAAGGTGTCCAAGCCGCGCATCTGACGTCGCCACTCTTCCACGACAAGTCACTGTTTGTGGGACTCGGCTTCGATCACCGGTGGGAAATCACCGACGCCCTAAAGAATTACAAGGTCGGTTTTGTTCAAGGTAACTTCGACCAGTCGCTCTTGTTCTTATCGCCCGATCAGTTCAAACTGCAGGCACAGAAGTATTTGGAAGACGTCCGCAAACTTTCGGTCGAAGAGCGCGCCGGTTGGGTCAGCGGTCTTGGTCACGGCGTCTTGCCGCAAACGCCTGAGGAGAACGTTCGCTCCTTGGTGAAGCTCGTTCGAGAGGTGATGGCATGAGCGGAAAAACCCAGAGCGGCTTGGGCGGAAAAACCCAGAGCGAACTTTTTAAAAAATACGATATCCCGGCTCCGCGCTATACGAGTTATCCCACTGTTCCTTACTGGTCGGAGAACCCGACGACGGAGCAGTGGCTTAACGAAGTGCGCGCCACCTTCAACCGCCCGCAGGACGCCCAGCCAACCAGCTGGTCGATCTACATTCACGTTCCGTTCTGCGAGACTCTTTGCACTTTCTGCGGCTGCAACACTTCGATCACAAAAGATCATAAGCGCGAAGAGCCTTACGTCGATCTCCTTCACAAAGAGTGGGACATCTACCGCAAAGCCGTACCTGCGCTTGAAGAACGACCGCTCGTCCAGTTCCATCTTGGTGGTGGATCTCCGACGTTCCTTTCACCCTCGAATTTGCGTCGTCTCATCGAGCCGATGTTAAAGAACATCAAGCGCGATGAGAAACATTTCGAAGGTGCGATCGAAGTCGATCCTCGCCGCACAACGCGCGAGCAGCTCGAAACGTTGCGTGAATTTGGTTTCAATCGCGTGAGTATGGGTGTCCAGGACTTCGATGCGGAAGTTCAACGCTTGATCAACCGCAAACAACCTCGTGACATGACCGAGAGAATCACGCGCGATGCGCGTGATCTCGGCTACGACTCAGTGAATTTTGATTTGATCTACGGGCTCCCGAAGCAAACCGAAGCTTCGGTCCGCGAGATGGCGAAGATCACAACCGAGATGCGACCCGATCGTATTGCGCTCTACAGTTTTGCCCTCGTGCCTTGGATCAAGCCGGCCCAGCGTCTTTTCAAAGACGAGGATCTTCCGGTCGGAGAAGAGAAGCGCAAACTCTACGAAATCGCGCGTGAAATCCTCTTAGGTGCAGGCTACCGCGAAATCGGGATGGACCACTTCGCACTTCCAAACGATTCGCTCTCGCGCTCCGAACAAACGGGTGAGCTCCATCGTAACTTCATGGGGTATGCCGATCGCCGTACCGACGTTCTTTTGGGCTTAGGCGTGTCCGCGATCTCGGAAGCTCCTGGTGTGTTCCATCAAAACGAAAAAGTTTTGCCGGTTTACGAGCGCCGGGTGCAAGCGGGTGAACTGCCGACTTTCCGTGGCCACGTCCTGAGTAGCGAAGATCGCAAGCGTCGCGAGCAGATCTTAAAGTTCATGACCCAGTGGCAAGTGGAACTCGAAAGTGATGATCAAGCGCACGACGTGAAGACTTTCCTTTCGAGTCTCATTGAAGACGGATTGGTGAAAGTCGAAGGAAGGCGCATGCTTCTGACTTCCGAGGGAAAACCTTTCTTACGGAACGCGTGCATGGCGCTCGATGCGCGTCTTCGCGCTAAGACGCCCGATACGAAAGTTTTTTCGTCCGCGCTCTAAGAGGAATCGAAAATGTCAGCTCCATCTCCAATCGACGGAGGAAAACCGGTCACGATCATCGGGGCCGGGTTCTCCGGTCTCGTCACGGCTTTTTACCTGGTGCGCGCAGGATTTCGCGTGCAGATCCATGAGCGCGCGGAGCGAGCCGGAGGGCTCATCGCAACGAAAAAAGAGTCATTCGGACTGGTTGAGACCGCTGCAAACGGTCTTCTGAATTCTGCTTACGTCGAAGACTTATTTTCAACGATCGACCTCCCCTTGGAGCCCACCTTAAAAGAAGCTCGAAGGCGTTACATCTTTCGAGATGGTGAACCTCGTCGTTGGCCTCTTAGTTTTGGCGGTACTGTCAGCGTCATTTGGTTCGTGCTACGTTCGATTTTTTTCAAAGCTCTCGTGCGACCCAGAGACGGTGAGACGGTAAGCACTTGGGCCGACCGCGTGTTGGGTGAGGAAGCGTCCCGGTATCTTGTGAGCGCGGCCCTTCAAGGAATTTATGCGGGCGATCCCTCGAGAATGAGCGCAAGCCTTATCTTCGGAAGATTTTTTCAACCGAAGAAGATGGCATCAAAGCCAAACGTTCGCGGCACCGTCACGGCTCCCGAAGGTATGGGTCAGCTCATCGAAAAGCTGAAGACCTATTTAGAAAAGACGGGCGTCGAGTTTCACTTGCAAAGCGAGATTGAAAGCGTGAGCGAAAAACCTTCGCATCCGCTCGTGATCGCAACTTCGGCGAGTCAGGCCGCCGTTCTGTTGAAAGAGTTTGATCCCGTACGAGCTGATGCTTGCGCAAGCGTTGAACTTTTGCCGATCGTGGCGGTCACGGTGAGTACAGCTCGACCGCCGAAGACGCAGGGCTTTGGTTGTTTGTTTCCGCCTGTTGAGAAAAGACGCGCTCTCGGTGTTTTGATGAATAATTTTATCTTCGCTAATCGCGCGACTCGCGGATTTTGCGAGAACTGGATTTTCGGCGGCGCTCTGAACCAAGTTCCCGATTTATTGAAACGATCGGATCAGGAAATCGTAAAACTCGTAAAAGAAGAGAGAGACGCCGCTTTCGCAACGAATTCCGAAATCCTTGATGCATCGATTACGCGTTGGCCAGCGGCTCTTCCGCATTACACGACGGAGCTTGAAAAAGCGTTGCCGAAGATCAAGGGCCTTCGGCAGAATGTGCTGCTGATCGGGAACTACGTGGGCACAATTGGACTAGCGAAAATTCTTGAGAGTGCCGCGACAGTTCCCGACGAGATTTCAGAAAAGGGTGAGTGGTCATGAGTCAGTTCACTAGCGATCAAGCAACAAACGATCAGCCAACAAAAGACCAGCCAAAAAACTCCGCATCGAAAAAAAAGCGGGGAGTCCTGCTTCTCAATCTCGGCACACCTGACTCAGCCGAACCCGAAGACGTCGGTCGTTACTTAAAAGAATTCCTGATGGACAAATACGTCCTCGATATTCCGTGGCTCTTTCGGTGGTTTCTCGTCAACGTTGCGATCGTTCCGAAGAGAAAGTTCGCATCGAGCAAGCTCTACAAATCGATTTGGACTAAGCGCGGATCTCCGCTTCTCTGTCACCTTGAGGATTTAGCCTCGAAAGTTGAAGAAGAGCTTGGCTCAGGTTACGTGATCGCAAAAGCGATGCGCTACCAAAAGCCTTCGGTCGAGTCTGCACTCGTCCAACTTGAAAAGGCAGATCTCGATGAGATTTTAGTATTCCCGCTTTACCCGCAGTATGCCGAAAGTGCCACGCGCTCAAGCGTGGAATTCACCGAGAAGATTGCGCAGCGCTTGGGAATGAAAACCCCGATTCGTTTTGTCCCGGCGTTCTACGATCATCCGCTTTTTATCGAGGCAGCATCGATTCCAGTGCGCAAAGTTTGGGAAGAGAAAAAACCCGATCACCTCATCATGAGTTTTCACGGCTTGCCTGAACGGCACGTTCAAAAAACCGATCGCAGCGGCGGAAATCACTGTCTGAAGAGCGCTGATTGCTGCTTGCAGATCGGTGAAGCCAATCGCGACTGCTACCGTGCGCAGAGTTTTGCGACCGCACGCTTGATCGCGATGAAAGCGGGAATTCCTCCAGGGAAGTACACTGTCTCCTTCCAGTCGCGATTGGGTCGCGCGATCTGGATTCAACCCGACACCGAAGAGGTCATTCCGGCTCTCGTAAAGAAGGGTGTAAAGAGCCTAGCGGTAGTCTGCCCTTCGTTCGTTGCCGATTGCCTCGAAACTCTCGAAGAGATCGACGTCCGCGGAAAAGAACTCTTCAAACATTCTGGTGGTGATGACTTCTACGCGATTCCTTGCGTAAACAGCGACCCCACCTGGGTGAAGGCGGTGGCCACCATTGTTCGTGAGACCAATGCGCGAGCAGCGAAGCTCACTCCGGAGTTAACGTCAGCTCAAGGCTGACGTCGCTGACACAAGCGTTACAGGGATTGCCGCCGCATGAACCCCAGCCCATAGCAATGGAGCTGAGTTCAAGCGTCTTCACATCGAAATCTGCAATCGATTGCAAATAAGCGACTTTGTTTCCGTAAGTGCCGGACCCGAGTGCACCACTTGCCGAGTAAGTAAAAGTAGCTGGGGTGGAGCACGAACCGCTCACGGCGCTAAAGTGACGTGCGTTCGCGATCACTTGCGTGACTTTGCAACCAACCGGCACAAAGGCGTTGAAATCAATCGAGACAGAACAAGCCGCATCTTTTCCTCCGTAGCACGCTTGATCACTTGTTACAGTGATGGATGAACAAGTCAGGCTCGTCGCTGGATCCGACGTTGCTGCTTCTGAAACCGTCAACGTAATCGTCGCGTAAGTGCCTTCTGCATCGGTCACGGCGATCAAAACCGTTGTCGCGTAATCTGGAGCTACGAAAACGCCCGTCGAAGGATCGAGCGTTCCCGCGCCTGCTTCTAGCGAGAAGGTGTAGGGACTCAACCCACCGTAAGCGGTCAGTTGCGCTGATTCGCCGAGGCTAAGGCTTGTTGCGGAGCTGTAAAGAGAAAGAGCTTCAGTCGCAGTGCTGCCGAGCACTTTCGAAGTGGTTTCAGATGCGGCCTGCGTACAGTTCTGAAAACTCAGAGCGAACAACCCGGTTACCAAGATCAGCGAAGCGAAAGTGCCAAAACGTTTCATCGAATCCTCCTGAGTGCTTAGACTCAAGGTTAGGGTTCGATCGTGGAAGCTTGGTGGAAGGCGAGCGAAATTCGACCGTATTCTCAGAATGAAACAGCACGCCCTTTGCGAGTCTGCATCGCGCACTGGGATGGTAAATGCTAAAGATGGAAGGAGAGTGGAAGGTCACGAAGAAAAAAAATTTGTTGATCGCGATCGCGACTCGCTTTCGGGCACGCTATGCTTGATCTATGAAAACACGGACTCTCCGAAGCCTATTCGCTTTCATTCTTCTTCTGCTACTGAGTCTGGAAGCAATCGCGCAAACTCCGAATGAAGCTGTGACCGAAGTTCAGGTTGTTGAAGAACCAAGGGTCCTCTTCATCGGTCACAATATGACGCCAACAACGGAAGCGCCCTCAGGAGGAGAATGGACCCTAGGAACTTATGCTCTTGGCGCGGAACTAGGAAAAGGCTGGTTCCTCGCGACAAGTCCCTGGATTTGGGCTAGCTATAACTCGGCCAACGTTCATCTCAAGTACGCAAACCAAGTGAGCTCGCGCGACCGGGTGGGCTTTTTCTTTTCTTACTTTGAAAGCTTCGAATCGGAACCCTTAGCCACAAACTTCGCAGGCTCTTCGCCCCTCTGCCCTCCGGGACGAAACTGTCGGCGTCCTCCAGGACAAGCCGCAGAGACAACAACGGTTGTTTACGGACTCAATCGCTACCAGTGGCAGAGCGCTTCTTCGCACTTGCTCTATAGCCATGAGTTTGATTCGGGCTTGAAGTTCTATGGGAACACGAAATACACGCACTATTGGAACGACGATCTTCCGTACTCGTTGCGCATGGATCCCGGCGCAGACTCCATTCGTAACCAAATTGACGTCACGACACTCATCAGCGATTCGTTTGGGAAATCACCTTTCCACTGGGCAGTTGAAGTCGGCGCACTCGGTCTTAACTACATCTATCCGTACTTCCACGGTGGTCTATCACTCTCGTATCGTTCATCGTCCTGGCTGATACAAGCAGGCGCAAGTTATACGGCTCAGTTTCAAGAGCTAAGCCAGCGCAGTGCTTGGGTGCCCGGACGTTTCGACACGAGAATCCACCGCTCGCAGTCAGGACAAAACTACTATTTCCGTTATTTGCAAACTGCACTTCATCCAGAAGTGCAGCTTCAGTTCTCATTCTAAAGTTTATTTTAGCGACCCGGCCAACGTGGCGGCCACTTCGGCCAGCCCGGTCTTGGTCCGGGCCAACCCGGAGGACCGTGATGCGGTGGCGGCCAGCCAGGCTGCGGGCCCGGAGGATAAATGATGTTCGGCGGAGGGCCTCCGCATTGAACCCATCTGAGTTCAAGTTTCAAAGGCATCTGTACGGCATCGATCGAATCGACGCTTGAGAGAACTTCTTCAAAAGTTTGGTTTGTGCCAACCGCGAGGAAGGAGTCGGCCTGCAGAGTAAACGACTGACCACACGGCGAAAAGGACTGACCGTTCATGATCGTCGAGAGCTCAAAATTACTTTGATAAGGTCCGTACATCTGCGCCGACTTCGAAGCTTGGGGCGTGAGGGTGTTCGGAAGATTTAAGCCTGTGTAGCGCAGAGCTGCCGTAAAGTTAACAGCACCCCCCGCGGGGATGTGCGCAAAACCTCGGTAATCAAGCTTTACCACCTGCGCGCTGTAGCCGGGCGGTACGCTAAACGGAATCTGAATCGTGCAGTTCAGCAAATGTTGTTTAAGGCCAGTCGCGCCACCTGCACGTGCAACGAAACTATCGAAAAGAATCGTCAGCGTCTTTTGATCCGCACTGAGAGTTGTTGCAACCGTTCCCGCAGGACATCCCGTGCCGTTGTAGGATGGAAGCCCCATCCCGAGGCCAGGGACGTTCACCGAATCGTGGTTCGGTGCCTGAAGGCCCGCACCCGCTACGAAATCACCTTTCACCATCTGCGCTTGGGCGTTCGCCGCAAAAAGTGCAAGAGTCGAAAACAAAAATGGACGCACAACTACGCGCAGGAATCGACGCATGGACATCGAAAGCCTCAAAATATTAAAGAAATGTGGTTGTAGTAGGAGAAGAAAAGAAGGAGCGGCCGAAGCCGCTCCCTAGGAGGTCAAGACATCATTAGAAGCACTGGCGCCATTGAACGTGGTACACGATGCCCGAGGACACGTCGACCGAGTCAACCGTCGCGAGAGCCTGTTGGAACGACGAGTTTGTCTGCGCCATCAAGCTCGTGTTCACGCGAAGAGTCGTGTTCGCTCCGCAAGGCGACCAAACCATCGCGCTCGCCACGAGGTTGTCCGTAAGAGTGTAGACGTTGTTGAAGCCACCACCGAAGTTCTTCACGCTGCGAGGACCACGCACGCCCGCGAAGAAATACTCCGCCTGCATGTTGCCGCGTCCGCCGTGAGGAATCGCCGCGTAGCCACGGTAATCCACCGCAACGAGTGAGATCGAGTAGCCCGAAGGAACGCGAACAGGAATCGCCAAGTTACAAGACTTACGATCGATCGAACGACCCGTTACGCCGCCGGCTTCAACCGTGTATTGGTCGAAAAGGATCGAGAGTGTCGAGTTATCTGGGCTGAGAACGGCGCTAGCCGAACCCGCCGGGCAACCCGTGCCTCCGTACGAAGGATAACCGAGTTCCAAACTCTGCGCCTGCGCCGAAGTACCGGCGAGAGTTGCGATCGAGAGAAGTGCTGCTCCGAAAAGAGATGAAAGACCGAGTTTCATGAAAAGCCCCCCTTAAGTGTTTGCGGTGATCCTTTTTGCGGTGGATTCGTTTTGTCTCCGCCGCGATCACACGGAAGAAGGTAAGAGCAAGGCTCGGGCCAACTAGAAAAGACACCGCATCTCTCATTCACAAAGATGTGTTTCGCGCGAAGTTCGGTGAACGAAACGCGAGATTTCGTCGAGCACGTAAATGCTCGCAAAGCGTTGCTAGACGCAGATTCTAGAAGAATCCGAGTTGCTCGCCTTGATTCATCGGTTGCCACTTCTGAAGTTGAAGAACGCTTGTTCCGTCAGCACTAGCGATGCGTGACGTGTTGATCTCATCTATAAGGAAAGCTATGAGATCGGGCGCGTTACGATCTTCCGGTTGGTGCACGAAGAACTCCACGTCTGTCAAACCGAGTGTCACCCAGGTGCGAAGTCGCTCCACCCAGTCCTTGATGCGCGTGTAGTCGGTCGCGTGCAGATCATTTCCGATGAAACGCAAGAGCACCTTCGAAGTCGGAAGCGAGAGATGAAGGACATCGCGCCGGCCCGCCACATCCGTAATGACGGCGTGGGCATGAAACTCCGAGAGAAGATCAAAATAAGCTTGGTTTAATTTGTGATCACTAAAGAAGCTTGGATGTCTCACTTCAACCGCGATCTTGAATCCCTTCGGCAGTTGCTCCAGAAATTTCCGAAGTTCGCCGAGGTCGCGTGGCTCAAAGTGCGGTGGGAGTTGGAGAAAAGAAATTCCGAGTCGATCTTCAAGGCCCATGATCGCGGAAACGAATTCATTCAAGAGAGCACTTCGACCTCCCAGCGGATGTCGATGCGAGATCTCTTGGAGAAACTTTACGCAGAAGCGGAACGTGTCCGGTGTTTGTTCGCGCCAACGGGCGACGGTTTCGACATCAGGCGTGCGGTAGTGAGTCGTATTCAGTTCAATCGTGTTGAACTGACGGGAGTAATGAAACAGGAAATCTTTCGACGGAGTGCCCGTCGGGTACACCTTACCGATCCAATCTTTGACGCCCCACACGGGCGCTCCCACCCCGAAGCGCGGAAGGCCGCGCAGATGCTTCTTAGCCTGAGCTAGAGAATTCCACGTGCGGGAATCGTCGTCAGGCAATCGGAAATCAATAGACGCTAATTGGGAAGGATCCGCTTTTCCAAATTCCATAATGAGGCTACTTTTTACCCCATTGAAATTGGAGCATGTACAGGAAACTGCCGTGATTTTGCGCCAGGTTACCTACGAGCGCACCCTGAATTGACGAACGGTGGCTTTCGGAGTACTACGCTTCGCATCAGGGAGACAATTCTATGCGCTTTATTTGGGGTTTCGTTAGCCTCCAGCTCTTCGTGTTCATTCTCCTCAGCCCTACACTTGAAGCCGCCATCAACAAAAAGCCCGTTGTCTTCGTTCAGAAAGTTGCCTCGCGCGAACTCTCCGAATCACTCACGTACCCGGCTCGGGTTGAGCCGCGTACGAAAGCCGCCGTGGTTGCGGAAGCTGACGGCGTAGTGACCCGAATCATCGCGCCTCTGGGAAGCTCGGTTCGCACTCGTTCTCCTCTTTTGGTCATCAAGAATACGGATCCGATTTACCAGTATTCACCGATGGTTGTGACTTCGACGGTTGACGGCGTCGTCTCCCGAGTCGAAGTGACGGAAGGGAGCCGAGTTTCGCGCGGCGATAAACTTCTCTTAGTCACGGATCCTGAGCAGGTTCGCGTTGCGGTCGAAGTGACGGCGCAAGATCTACCTTCGATCAAACCCGGAATGACGGCTGAGCTCCGCTCCTCCAGCGATGATGGCGAACCCGTCATTCTCAAAGTAAAAGGCATCAGCCCCTTCGTCGATCCGGCAACGGGCACGGCTTCTTGCGAACTCGAACTCGAAAAGAAGAAGGGGACAGCTCAGAAGCTTCCGCCCGTCGGCGTGATTGCGCGCGTTCACTTCAAAGCCAACGTACGTAAAGGCATCTCGATTGCCGACAGCGCCATCACTTACCGTGGAAAAGACCCGTTCGTTCGGGTCGTGACCGACGGAAAAGCAAAGCTCGTTCCCGTTCGCATCGGGAACAAACAGAGTGGCGTCGTCGAGATCGTAAAAGGTCTCAAAGACGGCGACTCAGTCGTTGAACGCGCTAGCGGCTTCATCGCGGACGGCGAAGAAGTCGAAGTTCAGTCGCAACAAGCGGCGGCCGGTCAAGACGGCCAAAAAGGTTGATTCTTTCATCTTAAAATTAAGGGATTAGTTCGTGGCAGGAATTTTTCGTAGCCCGCTTCGCGTGTATTTGGCGCTCGCCATTCTTTCGTTTATCGGCGTCTGGAGCGCGGTCCAGCTTCCGATCTCGCTTTTTCCCAACAGTTCAAAACCCGCAGCTGAACTCTGTGTGGGCACCGACCTGTCTCCCGACAATTTCTTGAAGACCTACGGAGAGTCGATCGAAAACGAAATCCGCTCGATCCGACGCGGAAACCTGGAGATCGAATCGCTCATCGCGAACTACACCAACGGCAGAGCTTGTTACGAAGTCGAGTTCAAGTGGGGCGGAAGCGACGATGAAGCTAAGCGCGAGCTCGAAGTTTTGCGTGCGTCGCTCCAAGGCCGATTGCCGCAAGATTCGCGTGATCGCATCTCGCTTTGGGCGGGACGAGAAGGCTCAGCTCTCATCTTAAGTTTCTATAGTGCCGAGCGCTCGATGACGGATCTCTACAAAATTCTAGAGCCCGCGTTGATGCCAAAGCTCTCGGGGATCACCGAGGCACAAGAACCCTTCCTCTTCAACCCGCAGGCACGCCAAGTTCAGATCGAACTTAAGCCCGAAGCTCTTGCCACGTTTCAACTTCTTCCGCGCGATGTTGCGGCCGCGGTTTTAAATGCACTTGAATCCTACGGAGGCGGATCGCTCACGGTCGCAACCGGGACTCTCGCCGTTGAGTTTCCGCGCACGGGCCTGACGGTCGACTCCTTAAAAGAAGTGCAAATTCCTTCGGCGAACGGGCGGAGCGTTTCGCTAGGTGAAGTTGCGCGCATTGATTTGACGGTTCCTCTCGATTCGAGCCGCGTTTTTAAAACGAGCGGAGCTCCGAGCGTCATTCTTTTCGCCACGGCCAAGCCTGGTGGAAACGTCAAAGCGATGGCGGAAGAAACTAAGCGCGTTGTCGATAGCGTCTTGCCAAACCTTCCGAAAGACGTTCAGTACCGCGTTCTGATCGATCCTTCCGAGTACATCCGCTCGGCCGTCAATAACGTGGCTCACGAAGTTGCCTTGGCCGCAGGTCTCGCGGTGATCATTCTCTTTTTGTTCGTCGGAAATTTAAAAAACGTCATCACGGCCGCGATCGAGATTCCGCTCAGCATCGTTCTCGCCTTCATTCTCATGCGTCTTTCGGGAATGAATTTAAATATGATTTCACTCGGCGGCCTAGCGCTTTCAGCCGGGATGAACGTCGATGCTTCCGTCGTCGTGATGGAAAACATTTTCCGTCATTTCGAAGAAGAAAAAGGACGCTCCCTGAACTTTGAAGAACGACTCGCGATCATCGTTCGCGCGGTTAAAGAAGTTCAATTCTCGGTGATCGCGAGTACGATTGCGTCTCTCGTCGTCTTCATCCCGCTCGCCTTCACGCGCGATCTCAGCTACGCGATTTTGGGTGATTTAGCGAAAGCGGTCGTCTTCTCCCATGGTTTCTCGGCGGTGGTGGCGTTGATCCTTGTTCCGACCATCCGACTCCACGTGATGAAAAACGGCATGGCGCACGAAAAGCCGTCATTTCTCGAAGGGCCCTTGCAGCGTCTTGAGATCGCCTATTCACGAGCCTTGGGTCGCTTTTTAGAACTACCGAAAATTAAATTTGCCGCGATGGCCGGCCTTGCGGTCTTGTTTATCGTATTGAGCACGGTGGTGGCACCGAGCCTAAAGCGCGAGATCATCGGGAAGCCCGATACCGACGCGATGGTCCTCGTGATCCGTACGACGGGCAACACGCTCACGCGCCAAATGGAAGCGGCCGCCGAACAGATTGAGCACGAAGTGCTGAAAGCCTACTCCGACAAAATAGCTTACACGTTCACTCAAGTGAACCGTCCAAACCAAGCGGTGATGATTTTACGGCTTAAATCAAAACGCGAAATGCAGACGATGTGGAAGGCGCTCGAAGAAAAGTTCCCGAATACGCCCACAACAAAGTTCTTTGTTGATGCTTGGAATCCCGGTGAAATGCCGCTTCCGAATCCGCCGGATTTCAAACTCTCCGTGCGCGGCAACGATCGAGACGCCATGTTGGAGATCGCGCGCGATCTCGAAACCGAAATCAACGAACTCAAACTCTTCCAACGGGTGAACGTTGAACCGGGAACCGCCCGCGATGAAGCTTTGCGCGTTCGCCCCCGCCCTGAGCAGTGGCCGCTTCTTGCGGCCCAGGGTTTAAGGCTTTCGATCGGTTCGATCTCGGACCTCACGCGAACGGCGATCAACGGTCAAACCCTCACGCGGGCTTCGTTTGAAGGCGAGACGATGGCCGTTTTCGTACGTTTTCCCGATAACTACGTCCAAACACCTGAAGATCTTGGGGCATTGCCGGTTGGAGTTGGCTCAAGAATTCTTCCGCTGAAAGCTCTTGCGCAAATTGACCTTGTTCCTGGTAAGCCCGCCATTCGGCGCGAAAACGGGCGCGAAGCCTTCATCATCGAAGCTCGCGGCGAAAAAGATAACGCCGCCAAAACAAAAGACGGCATCAAGAAGGCTACCGAGCTCATCGAGAACTGGCCACGGCTACAAGAGGAACGCCGTGAAAAGAAGCTTGCGGCGCTTGAGTCCCTCAAAGGCCAAGAAGAAAGTGGCGTGGTGAAGGCTGCGGCGGTGAACGCCGTGCAAAACGCCGAAGCGGCTGCAAAAGAATCTCCGCCCACACTCCAAGTCGAAGATGCGCAGTACGAACTCAATGGAGCTCTCCGACAACTTGCGATTGCGGTGAGCCTTTCGATTGCTTTGATCTTCCTGACGATGGTGTTTCAATTCGGCAGCATCATGAACTCGCTTCTTGTTTTGGTCGCCGTGCCGCTCGGATTTATCGGTGTTGTGATTTCACTTTTCGTTTTCCAGAGCACGCTCTCATTGAATTCGCTTCTCGGTGTGATCTTGCTCAACGGACTTGCGGTGGCCAACTCGATCATCTTGGTCGACTTCCTCCAGCGAAAAGTTCAAGAGGGGATCGCTCCGCGAATTGCGGCCGTTGAAGTTGCGCGCGTTCGTCTCAGGCCCATTCTGATGACGTCATTGACAACGGGTCTCGGGATGCTCCCGATCGCGCTCGGTCTCGGAGAAGGCGGCAAAATTCTTCAGCCGCTTGGAATCGCCGTGGCCGGCGGGCTTGGGTTCTCGATGGTAACGACACTCTTTATCGTCCCGATGCTTCAAGTCGCCTGGCTTGAGCGATGCGAGCGGAAAAAGGGAGTCGCGCATGCTTAAGTGGTTAGCCCTTCTTTCATTGGTGAGCCTGAACGCTTCCGCGGCTCCTGAAGCGACGGCGCCTCTTTCAGGTCAGACGTTTTCTTCAGCTTACCGCGCAATCCTTGAGAGAAGTTTACGGATCGAGACTCAACGTCGTCAGATTGACGCAAGCGAAGCCCGCAGACTTGCGCAGTGGGGAAGCCTCGCTCCTTCGCTCTCGTTTGAAGTGAACCAAAAGCAAGCCGGTGAATCTCCGTCTGTAGGGCCGCTGAACGGCGCAGCCCTAACAACTACGGTGAACCTGTTTCGCTCGGGAGCGGATCTCGCGGGAATTCAAGCCGCTCGGGAGAATTTGCGCGCCAATCGCGAAAAGCTCTTAAACGAGCGCCAATTGGTGGAAGAAGACGCACTCTCCGCGCTCGTGACTTTCATCGGACGCGTGCGCGCTCGTCAGATCAACGAGAAGATCGTGCAACTTCGCGCGGAGTCGCTTCGTATCGCAAAGGAGCGCTACGATCGTGGTTTATTAGCGATGCAAGAAGTCGATAAAGTCGCGATCGATTTGGATAACTCGCGCGCAAAACTCATCGATGCGCAAGCGCGAGAGGCTGAGGGGCGCGCGCTTTTGAAATCGGCACTGGGTCACGACGCGATCGCCATCGAATGGCCTTGGAAAGATTCGCTCGTGAAAAGCCAAGACCTTGATAAAGGACTTTTCGATCTTGAGCGCAGGCCCGATTGGCGCCAGCTCAAAGCGTCTGTTGAAGAACAAAAAGGACGCCGCCGTCAGGCGTTGGGTCAGCTTCTTCCTTCCCTCAGCTTTAGCGCGAGCCTTGGTAACTCTGATCTCGCAAACTCCGGCCGACGCGATTGGGGAACGCTTTTAACTCTTTCAGTTCCCATCTTCGAGGGACTCCGCGATTATTCGAATTTCCAAGTGCAGGGCCTCGAACTTCAAGTCGCGGAGTACCGCCTTGAAGCCTTGCGGAGACTTGCGCCCGCCGAAGTGGAAAGTTTGAAAGAAAATCATCGCGCCGCGCGCGAATCGGCGCTTGCGCGCGAGAAGACGGCCAAAGTTTCCGAGCGCCTTTTCTCCGACAATCAACAACGCTTCCGGTTGGGCCGTGCGACCGTAAACGAATTGGCCTTCGATCAAGATCGTTTACTTCAGTCGCAACTCTTAGAAATCGAAGGTTGGCTTAATCTCCATCTGACTTACGCAAGACTCTGCCACGGCTTGGGTGGCTTCGTCGTCGCTTCAAGCGAGGTGAGTCTGTCGTGCGAGCCTGCTGAGCCGATCGTCCGTTAATGAAGGGTCGCCGTGATATCGGCGATCACGGATTTTGTCTGGTGCCCGATAAGGAGCATGCGCTCTTTCGGACCCTCCTGCACGTGAACAAGCGTTGCTCTCTGGTGGGGTTCGCTGTTAGCGAAAATCACATCGTGTTTCACCTGAAGCGTCGCTTCGGGGCTTGTCACGTGCGCCCGCGCGGTTGCGAGAACTTCGGTCGCCCCAAAGATAACTTCAGTACGCAAATGCTGACTCACCGGGCGCAGATGGTTGGTAACGAGGATCGCGCCTTCTTCTTCGCGCCCTTTGAAGCGAATCCAGCCGTCAAAAACGGGGAGCTTTGAACCATCGGGGAGCGCGTAGAACTGCGAGTAATCGACCAGAGCAAAATGTCCGGTGCGATCGGCCTTTCGCTCGAGAATCGCGGGTTGATCAAAACCCAAAACGGTTTGGAGCTCCGAGAGGAAGCTCTGCGCGCGGTCGGCGTTCGCCATCACTTCTTTCAAAACGGATCCGCTCATTCGAAAAGGGCGACCATCGACGTCTCGTTTGATCTTCCAACGATCCGTTCCTGAATATTTCTGGAGGAGATTCGCCAGCGGATCGCGTCCCGAACTTGATCCCGATCCCGAGTTCGCGCCGCCTGCACCCGAACCGGCTCCGCCACCGGCGGGCGGAACGCTTGCGGGCTGACGATCTTGCCCGTCGTTTTGCGAAGCTAACTGTGAGGAATTAGCTTCGTCATTTGAGTCGGCTTCACGCGCGAGAAACGACGTCGCAGGCTTTTGTTGCGACGAACGATCTTGTGTGAACTCCCAAACGAGCAGTCCACCGAGAATCAAGAGTGCGACGAAGGCGATGTAACGACGCATGGTCCTCACTTTTGTTGAAGTCTTTCTCTAAGTATTCGCCTCGATTTGGATTACGGCAAGGTGAGACCGACCTTCGTGTAGGCTGCGCGGAAGTCCGTTAGGATCATGGCGGATTTCGCCGGTACGAGAGCATTCGCGTTCGTTTCGATCACGTCGAAAGCCGTGATGAAGGTATCGCTAGGAGAGAGGTCAGCTAAGTGCTCGGAGAAAATCTTTTCGATATCTTTTTCGGCGCCCGCATCTTTCGCCTTTTTCCAGACCTGGTACCAGATCATGGCGTAGGCCGAGCCCATGTAGTGGATTTCGCCGCCGCCGGAGCCGTTGTAGAGCGAAGTCGACGTGACGTTCGCTTCGAGATTGGCCGCAGGATCACGCATGTCGAACCCTTCAGCGTTGTTCATCACGTACGGGGCAATCGAAGGGGGCGCTTCGGGATAAAGAATGAATGAGTGAATATCCGCAATACCTTCGTGCATGGCGCTAAAGCAGCCGTTGATCGTCAAGCAGTAAGGGATGACCTGGCCATTCTGACGTTTCAAATTCGGGTCGAGCGCCAAGCGAGAAGCGGCGGGCAGGGCGTAGTGGAAGTTACCGTGCCCTGCTTCGTGCGCGATGACCGAACCATCGAGTGAGAAGTCAGCCGTATCGCTCCCTTGTCGCCAAAAGCCGAACGTGAGGGATCCATCCGTTTGGCTGAACATCGCATTTTCAAAGGGTTGACCTTGGAAAGTCGCGATGTACGGTTTGAGTCGAAGAGTCGCTCCCGCACGCGCACGTGCGTAGTAAAACGTGCCCGTGCGCTCGGTCATGTAAGTGCGTTGATAATTGACGACGTAGAACATACTGAGCTGGGCGACTTTGCGGCTCGTGTCGCCTTTTACGTTATACTTCCAGGAATTGTTGGCAGCCGCGACCTTGGTGATGGTCGTTCCGCTCACGTCGATCGTGTAGTTCTGGTTGCCGATCGCGGTTGTCGGAACTTTCATTCCGTAGATAAGAACAGCGGAGTCTTGAGCATCGGTTGCGCTTGCGACCGTATAGCCGGGCGTGAAGCGTTGCCCGTAGGTCGTGAGTGGATCGCGCCAAGGTAAACAAAGGTTGTATTCAGGGTTCGTCATGCAATCGTTCGCTTTGACGAGCTTCGGGAAAGCGGCGTCCCAGTTGGCGATCTCCGGTTTTGTATCTACAGGTGATGTTGAGGGAGTTGGAGTTTCACGGCCTCGTGCATCGACGACGCCACTCGGTAAGATCTTCGAACTGAAATCACCGGCTTTAAAAGGTTCGCCACAGTTTTGGTAGGCGAGCACGACGACGGCTAAACCGAAGATGGCCGCCGAAGTTTTTTGTCGCGGTGATGCTGACACTGTGAACTCCTCCCCCGAAGCAGAACCGAGCCTGTGACACTTTTTGGCTCTATTCCAATCATCGGTTACAAGACCCATACCGCTTAAGAACCATTCTGTAGCTCTCGACTGAATACGATTTGGGCGGGTGTTTTTGGGTTCGACAAAGGGGCTGCGCCGCTCGATTTGTCTCACTTCAAGGCGCGTCCCAAGTTGAGATTGGAGGGACCGATTCCTACACAAAAACGCCGAGAAACCCGACAATGATACGTATGAAGATGAATCTACGCTCGCAAAGTCGTTCGATGTTCGCCATCGGCATTCTCGCATTCGCCTGCGTGGTGGGCTTTCAGAACTGTAGTTTGAACGGCGCATTCCCTCTTCTCGAAGTGACGAAGACCGAAGGCGGCTCGAGCACGAAAGATCCTGTTCCGGATTTCACCGCACCCGAGAAAGTTTCCGAAGCGCCGCCGCTTCGTATGCTTTCAAACGAAGAGTACTACCGTGTCGTGAGCGATCTCGTCGGGCAGAACGTTCCGCGTGCACTCTTCTCGGGCTGGGGGCCCTCGCCCGTTGCTTTTGATTTCGATACGGTGGGTGCAGGGCTTATCGATTCGAAAGAAACTCAAGATCGTCTGACGGCCGCAGAAGAAATTTCGGAGATCGCGGTTGGTTCGCCGACCGTCATGGTCTGTCAGCCCGGCGCAACCGCGGTTTCTTGGAACGCTTGCGCTCAGCAAATTCTCGAACGCTTCGCTTTCCGCGCATTCCGTCGTCCACCGACGTCCGCCGAGATGACGGTGATCAAAGGCGTCTTCGATCAAGTTTCGGGTCAAGCGCTTGGCACGTTCAGCGATGACATCGACTCGAACTTCGATGTCGCAACGAACGATCTCGGCGTTCACGGCTGGGTTTTCGACAAGCAATGGGAAGAACGCTACGTCGAAGTTCACTTCTACGTGCAACCTCCGGGTGCTCAGCAAGAGTTTGCCGGCGCAACGCTTGCCGATCGCCCTCGTGGTGACGTGAATTCGGTCAAGAACGTCAAAGGTGATCACGGCTTCGCGTTTCGTTTGCCTGCGAAGTACGCCGATGGTCGTCAGTACACCGTGCGCGCTTACGCAATCGGAGGTCCTGGCAAGAACAATCCTGAGCTTGCAAGCAGCGGGAAGACCTTCACGGGAAACAGCGCGGGTGGTCCGATCAGCTTCAACCAACTTTCAACACCGTTCCGCGATGGTTTGAAAGCAAGCTTGCAGTCGATTCTCACTTCGCCAAACTTCCTCTACAAGTTTGAGCAGCCGATCTTCGCTAAAGGCGACACCCAAACTCTCGGCGACTTCGAGCTCGCATCACGCCTTTCGTTCTTGATCATGGGCTCGATCCCGGACGACGAGCTTTTTGCACTCGCGCAACAAGGGAAGTTGAAAGATCCGGCTGTTCTCCGCGCCCAAGCCACGCGCCTTCTTGATCAGTACGGTGATCGTTTCGCGATGACGTTTGCCGGGCAGTGGCTCGGCTTCCGCCGTTACGCTTTGAAGTACGCAACGCAAGGACCGCAAGACGATACGGGTGTTCTCGAATCGGCGATGGCCGAAGAGAGCAAGCTCGTCTTCAAGCGTCTGATCGATAAGAACTACACGATCGATGCGCTTCTTGAGCCTGGGTTCACGTTCGTTAACCAGCGTCTCGCGCAGCACTACGGAATGTCGACACCTGCAGGCGGCGGCTTCCAGATGATCGCATCTGCTGATCGCGGGGGAGTGTTGATGCAGGGGAGCGTGCTTCGTATGACGTCCAACCCTGACAGTACGCACCCGATTCGTCGTGGTCGATGGGTTTTAGGATCGCTCCTTTGCGAACCGCTCCCTCTGGCGGACTCAGCTCTCCGGATGGAGATTGACGAAGTCACCAAGAGCCTGCCGCCGAATCTTTCCGTCTCCGAGCGCCTGATCGCGCACCGGACGGCTGGACAAAGCTGCCTAGGTTGCCACGCGAAGATGGACCCGATCGGTCTGGGTCTTGAAAACTACGATGCTTTCGGTCGCTGGCGCACGAAGTATCCGAACAACTCGCCCGTTGTTTCGAAGACGGATTTGCAAGGTGTTCCGTTCAACAACGGTCGCGAACTCAGCACGATTCTTCGCGATCAAGAAGCCTTCCGTCGCTGCGTTGTTCGCAAGACGATGACTTACGTCTTCTCGCGCGGTCTTCGTATCAGCGAAACCGCGACCAAAGAGAATCCCGATACGTCTGACGATGCGCTCTTGGATGCGCTTACGAAGAAATCACCTACGCTTCGCAACTTGGTCTTGGACCTCGTTAGTTCCGAATCTTTCCGCTCGGTCCGTCGACCGGCTGGTCAATGAGGAGAGCCATGAGAAACCGCCACGTACTCAGCCGACGTCACGTTCTCCAAGCGATGGGAATCACAATCGCGCTCCCCATGCTCGAAGCCATGACGCCATTTAATCGCGCCTACGCCCAGGCGGCGGGCCGCAAGCGCTTCATCGGGGTGTTTGCGCCAAACGGTGCCTATATGCCTGGATGCGTGAACGGGAACTTCACTTGGGAAGACGCCCTCTCGCCCCTGAACGGAACTCTCCGCAACAACGCGATGATCATCCGGGGCTTGAGCAAGGTCTCGCCGCCAGATTTGCACTGGAACAACACGGCAAGTTTTCTCTCCGCGAAAACGATCGAAGTTCCCAGTCCGAACCACACGGTCGCCGGGAAAACGCTGGATCAGATTTTAGCGGACCAAGCGAATAAGCCCATCCGCTCCATTCAAGTCGGTTGGAAAGACGAAGTCTGGATCGGGACTGATCACGATACTTACTCGAATAAATATCTGAACTGTATTTCGTGGCGCCGAGACAATGAACCGATCTCAAAAACCACGCGTCCCATCGATTTGTTCAACCAAATCTTTGCTGCCAATTCTTCTTCGCGTAAGCACATCGAATACATGATCGCGAAACGAAAGAGCGTGCTCGATGTCGTTATGTCGCAAGCGAAGTCGCTCCAATCGCGCGTACCCTCAGGTGACAAACAAAAGCTTGAGCAATACTTCGAGACGGTCCGGAGCATCGAGCAAGATTTGAACAAATCAAAACCCACTTGCGATATCACCGTGCCGCAGCCGCCTTTATCGGCGGCGTACATGGAACACTTCCGACTGTTTCACCGCATGATCGCGGTCGCGATGAAGTGTGATCTGACTTCGGCGGCGACCGTGCAGTTCGACACGGGCGTCGGTGATACGGAGCTTGTGGAACCGAGCATCGGATACATTCACCACGACTGTACTCACCACGGCGGCGACAACAATAAGGTCGAGGCGTTGCGAAAAATCACGCGTCGCCACGTCGAACTCTATGCCGATCTTTTGCAGAAGCTCAAAGACGAAGGTGTCTTGAACGAAACGCTCGTTCTCTTCAGCTCCAACATGGCTGACGGCAATAGCCACTTGGAAAACAACTTGCCCACGATCTTGGGCGGAGGCGGAACCGACCTTCGGTTTGGTGAGGAAGTTTTCAATCAAAACGATCGTCGGCCGTTTGCAAACCTCCTGGTCGAGGTCGCGCAGCAAGTCGGACTTTCTTCGATCACGCAGATGGGCAATAATCAAAACACGTCGACCGGTGCACTTGCGGGAATCAGAAAGTAACGGGAAAAAGCTTGAGACGCACGAAGCTCGCCCTAACATTTTTATCTCTCATAGGAGCCGCGACTATGATCGCGGTCTCCTATCAAAACTGCGGCGAGATTCGTCCGTCGAGCGAGGCCGTGCACGCCCAATCTCTTTTGGAGAAGAAAAGCCGCGATGACCGCGAAATCGCGGGCCGACTTTTAGGATCTTCTACCCAGCGAGTCTGGCTCAAGGGTAACGTTGTGCCTGCAGTTGCGACCGCCGCCTTGAATTTAACGCCCGGCGGGTCGGCACCGGCACCATCGCAAGTGAACCTCGATCTTTTGGGAACTGGCGGACTCCAGTTTTCAAGTGGCGCGAACCTCGCAACGAAGCCGGCAGATGATTTCATCATGCGCGAGCTGAGCGTCCTTGCTCTCATCGAGGGTGTTCCCAACGGTCGGATCGTTACCGTCCACGGGGGAACTCTCGGTTCGGAAGAGCTCTCGCTGAAGATCGCTAACAACACGGTCACCGCCGTCCACCAGACAAGTACCGGGAACTACGCTCAAACAACGCTCTCCTTAGGCTCAAGCTTAGGTCCTTTCGCCATCGCCGCATCTTTCGGACGCTCGGCTGACGCCATCACACTTCAGGTGAACGGGAAACTTGCGCCAGCACCCGTCATCACGGGCAGTCCCTTTGATTCCGCAGAATTTGAACGTGAGCTTTACGTCGGGACGGTTCCGGGCGATACGGGGACGACGAACTTTAAAATCGCGGAGCTCATGGTTTTCACTTCTGAGCTAAAGGCCTCTGAGCTGAATTCGCTAGCCCGTCGAGCCAGCTCCGAGCGTGGTTTTGAGGGAGTCGAATACATTCCGTTTACCGCAGACACGGGGCCCACCGGGCCCGTTGTTGATCCGGTCTTTCAGCAGGTCTCCCAGATCCTCGTCACTCGGTGCGCAGGCTGTCATGCCGACTGGGCGAACGGATCTGCGTCGGATCTCTGGGCAAGCGGCCGCGTTCAGCGTGGAAACGCCTTCGCATCGCCTCTCTACATTCGTCTGACGAATTCTGAAGGTCCCTCAAGTGCAGGGGCTAAGAGCATGCCGCTCGCTTTTGGCGGCCAATCAGGCCCCCTTGATGCGGCTCAACTCACGCTCATAAAGAATTGGATCAATTCGCTCTGACCCGGGCTCCCCGAGATGCTTTCGGAGCCGGGTCGACACTGATCCGTCCGGAAGTTTTGATTCCAATCCCAAGATGCTCCCAGCTCGAGCAAATATCCCCGCCACCGGTGAATTTTTGACCACTGGGTCCACCCTGGAGCCAGTAAATTTTTTTCTGGGGCGCCAGGCAATGCTTTGACGCTTGTCAGGCTTCCTTTAAGATCCCGCCGGTTCGGCAATTTCAGAGGGAATTCACAAGAGGGGAAAATGAGAAAACTAATCTTCGTCGCCCTGACAGCGGCTCTGGCGGTTCCGTTTCTATCGGGCTGCACGCGCAATGATCAAGGCGGCATCGGCCTGTTCTCCGACATTCAAGGGATCTTCAGCACGCGCCCGCAAACGAGCACGCACTCGCTCCTTTTGATCAAACTTCAGTCGCAGCCTTTGCTTACGACGCTGAAGAACGAAAACGGCGCTAAGTCCGTCAGCACGGAACTTGCGGAAAAGATCACGACAGAGCAAAACGCGCTGATCGCGAAACTCAACGAACTCTCCTCCGAAACAAAAGTCATTTACCGCTACCGCCTCGTCCTCAACGGGGTCGCGGTCGTTGTTCCGAACCACGTGATTGAGAAAATCCGTGGGCTTGCAAACGTGGCACTTGTAGAAAACTCGGGTTCGTTTGCGCGCCCGAAGGCTTTCTCAAAACTCATGACTGAAGAAACAAAGCAAGCCGTGGCAAATGCGTTCAACGAGCGTAACTCGGTGAAGTTCATCGGCGCGGATCAGGCTCACGCCCGCGGCATCCGCGGCCAAGGCATTCGCGTCGGCATCATCGATACGGGGATCGATTACACGCACGCGATGTTTGGTGGAGCGGGCACGGAAGAAGCGTTCAAAGCTATTGATCCAGCTCAGCCGTCCGCAGCCTTCCCGAATGCGAAAGTCATCGGCGGAACCGATCTGGCAGGTACAGATTACGATTCGGGCTCTGCCGATTTTGATCGTCACATTCCGCGACTCGACTCAAACCCCATCGACGAAGGGGGCCACGGGACTCACGTAGCTGGTACCGTTGCGGGCATCGGCGATGGTGTGAACACGTACGACGGAGTCGCGCCTGACGCTCTTCTCTACGCCATCAAAGTTTTCGGTAAAGACGGTTCAACCGGTGATGCGACAATCATCGCATCGCTTGAGTACTCGGCTGACCCGAACGGCGACGGCGATCTCTCGGATGCGCTTGATGTTGTCAACATGTCGCTTGGCGGTGGCTTCGGTGACCCCCACCTTCTTTACGTCGAAGCGATCGGCAATCTTTCGAAAAGCGGAACTTTCGTTGTCGCATCGGCCGGTAACAGCGGCGACAACTCCTACATCGTGGGTGCTCCTAGCGTTTCCGAAGATGCCCTCTCGGTCGCTGCTTCGGTCGACGATATGGACCACAACTGGAAGTTCCAGGCCGTTCAATTCACGACTCCCGATAAGCCGGAAATCATTGTTGAAGCCATCGAAGCTCCGATCGCAAAGCCGATTGCGGAAGCTGGTGAAGTGAGTGGCCCCCTCGTTGATCTCGGTCTCGCCGACAAACCGTTGACGGATGAGCAGGTCGCAGCCGTTCAGGGTAAAGTCGCCTTCATCATGCGCGGAGTTGTGACTTTCGCCGATAAGATCAAACGCGCGGCTGAAGCGGGCGCCATCGGCGTCGTTGTCGGCAACAACCAACCTGGCGAGCCTCTCGCCATGGGCGGAGACGGCAAATTCGAAATTCCCGCGATCATGATCAAACAAGAGCTTGCGCTTGAGATTCAAGCCGGCATGGCTAAGGGCGAAGTCACCATTAAGTTCAACACGCCCCATAAGATTGAAAAGCCCCAGTTGATAGACACGATCACCGGCTTCTCATCCAAAGGCCCTCGTTCGCTCGACGCCCTCGTGAAACCGGAAATCGCCGCACCCGGAAGCCTTATCGTTTCTGCCGAAATGGGCGGCGGAGCCAAAGGCGTTAAGCTCTCCGGTACATCGATGGCAGCTCCGCACATGGCGGGCGTCATGGCTCTCGTAAAACAAGTTCGTCCCGACCTCTCTTCGGCTGAACTGAAGAGCGCGGTGATGGGAACAGCCACGACGATGCGCGATGAGAACGACAAGAAATATCCGATCAGCCGCCAAGGTGCTGGTCGCGTGCAAGTTGTCAAAGCTCTTGAAGCCGCCGTTGCGACTAATCCGGTTGCGATTTCGCTTGGTGAAACGACCGTTGAGACACGTAAAACAATCGTTCGTGCCATTGAGTTCAAAAACATCTCGCAAGCCGCGATCGCGGCTCAGCTGACGTTTGATGGACACGCGTCGCTTCGTCTCTTGAATGCTCCATCGGAAGTCACTCTTGAGCCGGGCCAAAAGCTTTCTTTGTCGCTGAAGTTCCTGGTTGATACAGCTAACCTCGAAGCTCTCTCGACGGAGCTTGATGGTTTCGTTCGTCTCGTAAAAGACGGTAACGAAGTTGTGCGCGTTCCGGTTCTTGCGGTTGTAAACAAAGCTTCGCAAGTCAAGGCGCAGAAGCTTGCGGTTGGTTCCACATCGGAAGCCGACAGCCAAGGTGCAAGCGTTGATCTCGTTTTGAGCAACAACGGCGTTCACGCGGGTGAAGCTTATCCGTTCAACTTGATCGGAAGCGATCGCCGCAAACAAGACGATGCGCAAGATCCTTTCCGTTCGCGCGCGTGCGATCTTTCGGAAGCTGGCTACCGCGTGGTCGTAAAAGACGGGCAGCCGGTCTTCCAAGTAGCGGTGAAGCTCTATGAACCCGTCACGACATGGGATCAGTGTGAAGTCTCCGTCCTCATCGATGGAGATGCTGACGGAATCGCTGACCAAGAACTCGTCGGCACAAAGCAAGATCGCTTGAAAGGCCTGACCGCGACGACGTTTGCAAGTCTTCTCCTCGATGCGGCGAAAGCCCGCGAGCTTCGCAAGCAGTTTGAGCTCGACACGAAAGAGCGCAAACCCGAGCTCATCGAAGACTATACGGCGAGCGTTTTGGCGATCAATCCGATGGCGGCTTTTGAGCACTCGACGGTTGCGATCGTTGAAGCTCCCGTGGCGCAATTGAATGTTCGTGGCTCAGGCGAACTTTCGATCCGTATCGCGACGAGCTATCAGGAGTACTCGGCTGTCGAGCCTGATGACTTCCTCGTAAAAGATCCGATGAACTGGGTCGGTTTGAGCTTGGGCGAAGAAGGGGCGTCGTACGTCGGATTGCCCGAGAAGATCGTTCTTGCGCCGCAAACATCGCAGACGGTTTCGTTCTCAAAAGGTGCGAGCCTAGAGAATCTACTGGTGCTTTATCCTACGAACCGACCGGTGGTTGGTGGCTTGAGCCGTGACCAACAAGCGGAGATTCTCTCGCCTGTCTACGAGATTCCCGCCGCTACGGTTGCGAATCACTAAAGCCGCGAGAGCATCACGACCAAAAAAAAGGCACTCCTTCGGGAGTGCCTTTTTATTTTCAGCTTCGTAAACAAATACGAATTACTTGCACTTCATTTTAACGGCCGACATGACGGCGTGGTTGCCATCGAGGACGAGCGTTGCGATCAGGGCTTTTTCAGCCGGAACGTAAACGAGAAGCGCGCTTGTTTTCACTTTCGATTCGTCACCTTCAGCACTTGCGGGAAGAGTCTTTTCAACGATAGCGAGAGTGTTGCCATTCGTCTGAACGTCAGCGCGTTTTGCCGTGACGAACGTCTCCCACATTTGGAACTCAACTGTCTTCTTCGTGATCTTCACGGCCTGCAGGCGATCGTCATCGAGGATTCCGTTGTCGCACTCAAGAGTCTTGGGAAGAGCAGCGGCAAAAGCGTTCGTGGAAAGGACAAGAGTCGCGAGGGCTAAGAGGGCTTTCATTTTCATTCTCCTGAATTTTTAATTCGTTCGATCGTTAGTCACCGACGAGCGAGAATCTAGCCGTCGCGTGCAGGCGGGACTAGGCAGAAGTGGGTAGAACGAAACAGAAAACGTTGTAAGTTCCCGCGATAACGGGACATTTTGCCTTACAAGTTCTCATCAGGAAAGTTTGGATGCTGGAGATGAAGACCCCAGAAAATAAAAAACCCGCCGGAGAGGGCAGGTTTTTAAGGGTCCTTGTTGAGAGTCGAAAAAATTGGTGCGCGGGAATGGACTTGAACCATCATGCCCTTTCGGGCGCTAACACCTCAAGGTAGTGCGTCTACCAGTTTCGCCACCCGCGCACAGTAGATTCGATCTCAGGAAGGACCGTTATTCCTTAAAAGCTGGGCCTCTGTCAATCGGGGAAGTGCGAGATGATTCAAGATTTCTCGGATTTTTCCGGCGAGATTTTTTTCTTCGTCAAGAGCTCGAATGCTTATTCATGTGGCGTGAAGTCGCAAAAGTCGCTCCCAGGGCGGAAGGCGAGGACGGCGAAATGCTTCCAAATCGGTTTAAATCACGCGCCAATTGTGTAGGAGCCATCACTTTGGCTACACCCAAGCGAAACAGATTAACCGGACGAAGTTCCCTTGCTGTCGTAATAATAGAGGCATGAACGGTCCCGCTGAAGATGATCGGTCACAGGAAGTGACGGTGAAACGGAAGGCAGCCCGGATACGACTCCGGGGGGACTTGGGCCCAAACTCGAAACGGAATTCGGGGGAGGAACGATGGCGCTCAAGGAATTGAAGCGTTTGACCGGGGAACTCGAAGAACTCGCTCAGCTGTTGAAGCAAGAAACCCGTGCCCAAGCCCGCTGGATCATCATGCGTCGAGTAAGTGAAATCATGCATTTGATCGGAGAGGGGTTAAAAGAATGAGCGAGTCAGCAGTTATCGTTTCCATGGTTGGTGCCTACGTCGCAACGGGTTTCGTGCTCCTGAAGTATTCTCTCGGCAGCGCGATCCTCAATCCCAAATTAGTTCCTGTAAAGATTCGCTCGCGCCGTTGATCGGCAGCTGAGCGTTGTTCCTGTTCTCTCTTTAGGTGGTGTGAGTGTCCGTAAGGAAGTCATCACAGGGTTTCTCCTCCCTCTGATGACAAGTTGGTGGCCGGGTGGATCGTGAGATCCACCCGGATTTTTTTTGCCCTTCACTCCGCCATGCTTCGATCTTTTCTTGTGGTTCAAGACCACTCACTTCTTCGCGTTTACACAAATGAGTTTCGTTTGTCCGCCGCCGCAGACAGATAGCAAGCGCATTTTCCCGCGTTCATTGGGCGCCTCCGTAAAAAAATTTAGAGTCCCTTCATGCAAGTCGACGGCGAACCGTTGACGAGACACACACGACACCCGAGTTCGGCCACCAACTTCCGAACTCGAAACATGGAGGGCACCATGGCACTTTCGAAGAGGATCCAAATCACAAGCTTTGTTTTTAGCGCGCTGATCGGTGCGGCGGCTTGTTCACCGAATCAGCAAACATCAGCTGAGCAAAAAGGTGATGAATGGGCATCGCTTGCAGCGATCGACTCAGCACACAGCCGGGTTTTGACACCACGGCCGAGCGATCCGCAAGCAGAACTGAGTCAGCTCAAGCGCTACCGTGGGCAAACGGCGTTTTTAAATCCGCTCTATTATCGCTACGGAGAAGGCGATGAAAAACAAGATGCACCCAAAGAAGGGGCGGAGGAGCGCGAGCAGCAAGAATCCGATATCTATAAGATCGGGAAACCTGGCTCAAAACTTCTTTACCTGCTGAACAACTATCGTGGACTCCAAGTTGTAAGCTATCAAGCGGGTCCCGAAAACCCGCAGCTTCTTGGACGTGCGATCTCAACCGGAGGAACTCCCTACGAGATGTACTATGATGCAGGTCAAGAGAGATTGATCGCGGTTCAGCATGATTACTCCTACCGCGGTGAAGATGACTACCAACGAAGCGAACTTGCAATTTACGATGTGCGTGACCCGGCAAAGCCTCGACTAACGGAAACGATTCAAGTCGGAGGAAGTATCTCAGATTCGCGCATCGTGGGAGATGTGCTCTACATCGCCGCGCGAAAAGGAAAAGAAGGCTTCGTTAGATCGTACTCGCTCAAATCAGCGAACTTAAGAGTCGTTCAAGAGGTGACGCTCAGTCTTCCGGTTTCCTCGAGCGAGAACATGAACATCCTGACTGTAAATAAGGATGGCAAACAATCTTACTACCTCGTAGCAACACTCTCGGAGAAGTCATGGGGATGGTGGGATGAGTCGAGCGTCGTTGAAGTCGTGGACATCTCGGATGAGAAGGGAAAGATCCAACCGCTGATGTCGGTTGCCGCGCGCGGAGTTGTTCGTGAGCGCACGCAGACGATGATCAAGAACGATACGCTCATTGTGACGTCAAACTACAATCTCGGTCGTGAAGACGGTCTTCCCGCGCGAATCGCGGTGGAAACCTTCCGTTTCCCCGCGCAAAACTCGGAAGTCATCACCGACAACGAAGCTCAATACCGCAAGCTCCACATCGAGCGTGCGCTCAAAGGAAAAACCGGCAAAGAGTATCAAGATCTCCTTGAGAAGCTCATGACCGATCCTGAGACAGGCCTCCGCGGACGCTTCGTCAACGCTGGTCAAGGCCTCCGCAAGATCGTGAACGACTCGATGGTGACGGTTGGCGACGGCTCGGGCCTCGACGCAAACCTTCGCGACGTCCGTTATCAAGGCGGGCATCTCTACGCGTTCTGGGTTCCGGCAAATGAAGTCGATCCCTTTGATCTCTTCGATATTTCTGAACCTGAAAAAGGTGTGCGCTACATCAATCGCCTCCACTTTGACGGCTGGATTGATCGCGCGATTCCCATGACGCACGCAGGGCGAGAATTCGTTTTGGGCCTTGGCTGGGTTGTGCCCGTTGAGAACAACGAACAAAATCGTCGCCGTCCTCAAGCGATGATCTTTGAGATTACTCAAGATCGAGGAAAACTTCGCGCAATCGATGTGGCCCAGTTCTCTTTTGAAAATTCTGATATTTGGACGAACTTCAACGACCAAGACAAAATGATCGAAGTGAACTTCAGTGGTGATGGTAAAGGCGAGATTCTTTTCGGAGCATCTCGTTACTCGGAAGGCGAATCGTCATCGGGAGGTCAGATCTTGGCCTTCGATCTTGGCGCCGTTGTAGGTGGAAGTTTTGAGAAAGCGCTCACGGCTGGCCCCTTCTTAAGCGGTGGTGCAGATTGGATTCGCCGAGCGTTTACGAATACGGAAATCAATCGCATCAACACGTTCTCGGATCGGCAGCTGGCTACCTACGGCGAGCGTGCGGGAGGAGCTGGTGAAACGCTTCACCCCGTGCACGTTCTGGAACTTGCGCGAAGCCTCTCCGGTTACGCATCGCTTGCAGAAGGACTCGGCGTTCAGATCATCAGCGAAGGTTATTGGTACGCTCGCGAAAGCAAAACAGAGCTTCGCCTCGTCCGCCAAGAAGCCGTTGATAGCGAAAAGCACCAAGCCCTTCAGAGCGTCATTCTCGATGGCGCTTACCTTGATCACATGAAGGAAGCAAAATCCGGTGATCTGCTTGTGCTCACGTCTCAGTACCAAAACCTCCTCCACCGCGCCAACCGTTACAACTACCGAACTGTTTTGAGACTCGCTCGCTATCAAGTGAGCGGAGGGAAGCTCGTTGAAAAAGCCCGTATCGAAATGCCGATCGAACGGCAAGAAGAGCGAATGCCCAGCGCTCGCGCTGTCAAACAGGGACATTCGCTTTCCATGCCGAAAGGTCTTGTGCAGCTCGCGGATGGAACCGTACTTGCGCAAGCCGAATCGTTTGTTTACCGCGTTGATGTTTCAAGCGGTCTTAACCACCAGCGGCTGGAGCTGAACGGCTGCGAGCTCAACGACGAGACGAGCGTTGGTGTTCGCGTGCTGGCCGGGCAGCCGTACTTGACTTGGACGGAGCAAGTTGAAAGTCAGCAGTACACACGCTTGGTCTTTGGCCGAAACTTCCTCTCACGCGTGGCACTTGAGCAGAATCAGATGAAGTGCCAAGGCCGCGTGAATATTCCCGGCACGATCTTGCTCGCAACTTCGACGGATGAGCTCATGACGCAAGATGAATGGGTCAAAGACATCGTTCGTTTGCCTCCCGAGACTACAAACGAAGAACAAGAAGAGCGCTACGAGTTAAAAACTCAAAACTCTCTCGTTTCGCTGAAACTTGAGAATGCGGCTGCCGTCTTGAAGGACGAAGTTGAATCTCAACGTTTCGATCGTAGCTCGGCATTCCCCGTTGGCGAGAACCTGCTCGTGCAAGTGCGCCAGCCGGATTACGAGTCGGCCGAACTTGAGTTCCTCGGCGTGAATGAGAAAGGCGAGATCGAGCGCGATACCTACGGATTCGTAAGTGAGCTTGCCAAAGGTGCTGCACTCGCGGCCGTTGTTCCTGTGCCTGGAGCGACAGGTCAGTTTTACGGCTGGGTGAGTGGATCTGTTTCCTACTGGTCCGCAAGCCAAGCGCAGGTCATCAAGTTCTCATTGGCCGAGCGTCGTCCGCAAGTGATGTCGCTTGTAAAAATCAACGAGCACTTTGAGCCCCTCTCGGGTCAGACAAAAGTTGAACTTCCGCGGGCTTGGGGTGAACAAGTTCACTTTACCCCGGAAAAACAGAGTTTCGAGATCGTCCAGGGGCTTTACGGCATCACGCAGGTGCTCGTGAAATAAAACTGAAAAAGCATTGATCACGGGATCGGTGCCCACCGTGGGAGCCGGTAGGGAAGAAGAGATTCGACAAGAACCTCGACCAACTGCCGGCTCCATTTTTAGAGCAACGCACAAGAATTGTGTTCCTTCATTCATAAATGGCGTGCGCGAGGGGTCGCGCTTGCCACGCTTCGGCCTCCGCTACTAACAATTAGGTCTTGCCGTGAAGGTAAAGGAGACTCGCACCATGCGTTTCATGATCGTAGCTCTCGCTTTGATTTCGGGATTTGGATTCACTGCTTGTCAACCCGCGGCCTGGACAGAGCGTGCAGGACAAGAAGAAGTCGCTCCCTCGAACGGACCGCTTTCGGTGAGTTCCGTTTCGATCGACTCCTGCGCAACGGGTCGCCTGTACGTCGGCTTTAAAGAAGCGGACGGAACTCGCGCGGATTTAGTCAGCGCGCTCAAAATTTTCGCCGATTATCCGCAGCTGAAAATGCAACCTGTTGCTGCCGGCGAGCGCGAAGCCGCTTTCGTTCTTTCGCTCAATCAAAATTGTTTAACGTCAGCGTGCGCGGAAGCAGCTGGGTGGAGCCAAATCCAATTGCGGCTCGCAGCTTTCAACGGTGTCTCGCTTCAATGTTACTCGGGGCCACTTGCTTCTACGCCGGCGGATCCAGCTCCTATCTGCGAGCCGGACGAATCTTCAAATCCCAATGCGGACGTTAAACAAGATATCCCGAAGCAAGATCCGCCCAAGCAAGATCATCCAAAGCAAGATGCGCCGAAGCAAGATGACGATCAGGGAACGATTCCGATCCCCGGTGGCGGCACTGGCGGAACGGGCGGCGAGTGATCGCCTCCATTAAAGCTTTTGGTCTCCGAGCCTGGGGCTGAGTATGGAAGAACGTCTCCGGCTGCTTCACGAGGCAGCGCTTACATCGACGGATTATCGCAATTTTCTCGGAAAGACTTTTGATGTCCTGGGATCCACTTCGCGCGCGGGGAAGTTCAACTTCTCCGCTTTCGCACGTAAAGCAGGTCTCCAGTCTCGAGGCTTCGCGCAAGAAGTCGTCACCGGAAGAAAACGCTTAACGCCGCAGTCGTACCCAAAGTTTGTCAAAGCGCTGGGTCTTCCGTTTCAGCTCCGCAAATATTTTGCTCTTCTCGTCATGCGAGATGAGGCTGAATTTAACGATCAGAATCTTTCGCGAGAGGAGATCGAAGCCAAACTCGCGGTGGTCAGAGAAAGAATCCGCGGTCAGGTCGCCTTCGAAGCGGAATCATCCGACGGACAAGGTCCGCACCAAGAAATCTTCAAAGCCACCCAGTTTCTCTCCGTTTACGCCGTTCTTGGATGTCGGAACGGTTCCGAGGTTGATGACGTCGTTCGCAAAACGGGGCTTCATCCGGCGGTCTGCCGCGGAGTCTTGCACCACCTCGTTCAGAGCAAGCTCGTGACGGAAAAGGCCGGCCGCTACAAATCGGTGCATTCGCACCTGGTGGCGCAGCACCTACCCGGAGACCATGAATTCAAAACTGCCTATCTTGAAACGGTGGAGCATCTGAAAAAACGGGCGACCGCCGACTTCGATAGCCCCGAGAGCCTCTACATCCATTCTTATTTCTCGATCGATCGGAAGCGATTGCCCGAATTCAAAAAGCGCCTCTGGAGCCTCGTCCTCGAATACATCGACTCCTGCGACGACGACGAGGGCGACGCTGTCTACCGGCTCCTCGTGGGCTTACTGCCTTAGGTACCAGTTTCCTTTTGCAGAAGCGGCGCTTCTGCAAAAGGAAACTGGTACCACCAAGAGGTTTTTACCAACCCTGGGCCCGAATGACCCGGCTAGCGTGACTTTTCCCGAGGACTCCGCTAGGACCACTACACTCTGTGAACATTCAAGATCTTGATTTTCCTTATCCAGAACGGCTGGTTGCGACCGAGCGCCTGCCGAAGAGCCGCGTGATGCTAGTGCGTCAAGGCGCGCCTGCGTCCGAAGAACTCAGCGAGCTCGGCGACCTTGGTGAACTCGTCCCCGAGTTCCGCAAAGGAGATCTTCTGGTCGTCAACGACACGCGCGTTCTCAAACGACGAGTGTTCACCGAAGCGGGTCTCGAGATTCTTTTCCTCAAAAGCCTCAACGCCGATCGCACGGATTGGCAGGTGCTCTGCCCCTCCAGCCGCTGGAAGCCCGAACAAAAGCAAGTCCTCCCTCAGGGTGTTGACCTTGATTTGATCGAGCGTGGCCGCATCCAAGTGGTGCGAGCGAATCAACCGCTCGCGGAAAGCTTCTTCGAAGCTCAAGGTGAGATGCCGCTTCCTCCCTACATTCAAAAAGCCAGAGGCGAGCGTCACAACCGTGCTACCGACCAAGAGGCTTACCAAACCGCGTGGGCGCGCAACGACGGAAGTTTAGCAGCGCCCACGGCAAGTCTGCACTTTCAGCCGCAGCATCTGGCCGAGCTCGAGACCAAAGGTGTTCGCCTCGCGACCGTCACTCTGCACGTGGGATTAGGAACGTTTCTTCCGATCCACGCCGACAATCTCGATGAGCACGTCATGCACGCCGAGTTCGCGGAGATTCCTGCGCAGGTTTGGCAGCAGATCGCCGAGACGAAAGCGCAAGGCGGTCGCGTCTGGGCCCTCGGCACAACGGTGACGCGAACGCTTGAATCGGCCGCACACGGAAAACTCCAGGGCAGTGCCGAGGAAGGATTCACCGGCGAGACGGATCTTTTCATCCGCCCCGGATTCGAGTTCAAAGTCGTCGACTGTCTACTTACGAACTTCCATCAGCCACGCTCCACGCTCATTGCGCTCGTGGCCGCCTTCTCATCGCTCGAGAAAGTGAAATCCGCATACGCTTGGGCGATCGAGCGTGAATTCCGCCTCTTCAGCTACGGAGACCTGACCGCATGGATCAAATGACTTCTGCCGCAACCGACATGACTGCTGACGCGATTCCAGCCGCTGAACCCGTCAAATACCGTCACCACGAAGGCAAACACTTCGAACTTATCGCGCAAGAAGGTGAAGCTCGTTCCGCACGCCTCCACACGGCGCACGGATCGATCGAAACGCCCGTATTCATGGCCGTCGGCACGCGCGCGACCGTAAAGGCGATGACGCCGGAGGAGCTCAAGTCTTCGGGCTGCCAAGTCGTTCTCGGCAATACGTACCATCTCCACCTGCGCCCTGGTGAGAAAACCATCGCGAAGATGGGTGGACTCCACAAATTCATGAATTGGGATAAGCCGATCCTCACGGATAGTGGCGGCTTCCAAGTCTTCTCGCTCGCGGCTCTTCGCAAAATGAACGAAGAGGGTGTCGAATTCCGTTCCCACCTTGACGGAACAAAATCGTTCATCAGTCCTGAGAAGAGCATGGAGATTCAGATGGATCTCGGCTCCGACATCATCATGGCGTTTGATGAATGCTTGCCGTATCCCGCAACACCTGAGCAGACGGTGAAGAGCATGGATCTCACGCACCGTTGGCTCAAACGCTCCAAAGAAGCGATGACTCGCAAAGAGAGCATGCTCTTCGGAATCGTGCAGGGCGGACTCGAGCTCGATCTCCGTTTGAAGAGCCTTGAGCAAATCACAAGTGTGGATCTTCCCGGTTACGCACTCGGAGGCTTGAGCGTTGGTGAGCCGATCGAACTCATGCACAAACTTGTGGCACAAGTGGCGCCGCATCTTCCTAAAAATAAACCGCGTTACCTTATGGGTGTCGGGACTCCGCTCGATCTCATTCTGGCCGTCGACGCCGGGATCGACATGTTCGACTGCGTAATGCCTACGCGCACGGCGCGAAACGGAACGATCTTCACGTGGCAGGGTCGCGTTTCGATCAAGCGGACCGAGTACAAAGAAGATCCGAACCCGCTTGATCCCGAGTGCGATTGCTACACCTGCAAGAACTACTCAAAGGCTTATCTTCGCCACTTGTTCTTGAGCGGGGAGATCTTGAGCTCGCGCCTCAACTCCATTCACAATTTGCATTTCTATTTTTCGCTTATGGCGAAGGCACGCGAGGCCATTCGCGAGGGGAGATGGGCGCAGTTCCGTGACTTCTGCCTGACGCGTTTCGTTAAGCAGGTCTAGGCTGCACAATCGGACGTGAACCTCAGCTGCAGGGCGCGTCCTAGGGTTCAAGCTTCTCGGTTGCTAATCGATCCAAAACATGGAAAGTTTTGGGTTTCGAGCGTTATTCAACTGAGGAGTGTCCGAATGTTTCGGTCAGCTAGAGTCTCTATTTTGTCTTTGATCGCTTTTGCGGTGTCCGTTCTTCAGGGAAGCCTCGCCTTCGCGCAAGCAGCCCCCGGTCAACAAGCACCGGCGTGGATGTCCATGCTCCCGATGGTGATGGTTTTCGGCGTCATGTACTTCTTCATGATTCGCCCGCAAATGCGAAAACAGAAAACGCACCAGGAGTTTCTCACGAAGCTCAAGCGTGGCGACGAAGTCCTCACGACAAGCGGTATGCTGGGCCGTATCGAAGGCCTCACGGACGTTTTCGCAACCGTCGAGATCGCACCTGGCGTTCGCGTAAAAGTGCTCCGCTCGCAGATCGCATCGTTCGTGCCCACGGTGAACGCGCAAAATAGCGAGGTCAAGGCATGATCCAGAGCCTGCGCCTCCGCTGGGCGATTATCGCAATCGTCCTTCTTATCTCCATCATCTGGACCGTTCCCAACTTCGTAAACGTCGAGAAGATGTGGTGGCCCACGAAGAGCCGCATGGTTCTCGGCCTCGATATCCAAGGTGGTTCGCACCTGGTTTTGCGTGTCGATGTTGATTCGGCCGTTCGCCAGGACGCCACTCGCATTTCGCAATCGCTTCCCGAAGAAATCAAAAACGATTCGCAAGTCACCGTTAAAGGTGTGGAGCTCGTTGATCCTCTTCGCGGCGTGATGAACGTTCAGCTCGCCAATGCGGCTGATCGCGAAAAGGTCGAAGCTTCGATCACGAAGCTCTATGACTACGTTTTCCGCGTAACCGGTTTCGACTCGGCAAAGAACGCGCTCAATCTCGAATTCGCGGAACTCTACGTTCGCGACTTTAAGAGTAAACTTCTCGATCAAGCGATCGCGACGATTCGGAACCGGATCGATGAATTCGGCGTAGCGGAACCGAGCATCACGGCTCAAGGTTCGGACCGCATTCTCGTTCAGCTCCCGGGGATCAAAGACGCGTCGACGGCGAAGGATTTGATCAACCGCACGGCGCGCCTCGACTTCATGATTCTGTCGCAGGAACTCGGTGGTGATCAGCTTCAGAAGCTGATCACGGAAGCCGAAACGGCAAACAAACTGAAACTCGGCGAACTCAAGTATTCGCAATACGTCGATCGCTTGAACGAAGCCCTTAAAGGCAAAATTCCCGCGAACACCGTTGTTTACTTTGAAAAGCCTGAGCAAGCCGCTTCGATGGAAGCTGCGCGCATTCCGTACCTCCTTCGCACGGATGAGATCGTTACGGGCGATAAGCTCACCAACGCACAAGTCGGGCAGGGTGAGTTCGGTAAACCTGTTGTCAGCTTCGCGTTTGATCCGATCGGCACCCGCCAGTTCGGTGATCTCACGAAAAGACACTCGCGCCAGCAGATGGCGATCGTTCTCGACAAGGTCGTAAAATCAGCGCCTGTCATTAACGAACCGATCACGGGTGGCCGCGGTCAAATCACGTTGGGTGGCGGACGCGATCAGAACCAGACGTTCAACGAAGCGAAAGTCATCGCAACCGCACTTCGCGCGGGCGCTTTGCCGGCAGCTCTCGAGCAGCTCGAAGAGCGTACGGTTGGTCCAAGCGTCGGTGCCGATGCGATTCGCCAGGGTCAGCTTGGAACAATGATAGCAGCTCTTGCGGTCTTCGCGTTCATGATCTTCTACTATAAGGGTTTTGGCGTAGTGGCTGACTTGGCGCTCGCGCTCAACCTTCTGATGACGGTCGCGATCTTGAGCTCGCTCGGTGCGACGCTCACGCTTCCAGGTGTTGCGGGCTTAGCGCTGACGCTCGGGATTTCCGTTGATGCGAGCGTCATCATTTACGAGCGCATCAAAGAAGAAATGAACAAAGGTGCAAACCTCCCCGCAGCTCTGCGTGAAGGTTACGACCGCGCGTTCTCCTCGATCTTCGACTCCAACCTCACTTCGGTCGCGGTTTGCGTCGTTCTCATGTACTTCGGAACAGGCCCGGTTCGCGGGTTTGCCGTCACTCTTCTGACGGGTTTGGTGATCACAACTTTCACGGCTGTCTTCTTCACGCGTGCGATCTTTGATCTGCTCATCGTGAAAATGAAGCTCAACTTCTCTCCAAAGTGGTGATCGGGTAGCCCCCGTTTCATGAAAGGAAAAGCCAAATGGCAAAGACGGCAACGATGAATGATAAAAATGGGCGCCCTGATGAAGTTAAGAAGGGGCACATCGACTTCGTAAAGATCGCCCCCATCATGGGTGGTATTTCGCTTCTGCTCACGATCCTCTCGATCGTGCTCGTGTTCACGAAAGGTTTGAACTACGGAATCGACTTCGCAGGTGGAACAGAGATCCAACTTCGATTCGACCATTCGGTCGATACAGCGCAACTCCGTCAAGCGGTGACGGATGCAGGTATCGCGAATCCGACGGTGCAATCCTTCGGTTCCGATCGTGAGTTCTTGATCCGTCTGGATACTCCTCACGGAGCCACGGAAAAAGAGACGAGCCAATTGATCGCGGCGAACGTTACGAAAATTCGTGACGCCCTCAAGATGAAGTTCGCTCTCCGAGACGAAGGTGTTTTGCGCGTCGATACGGTGGGACCTGCAGTTGGATCCGAACTCCGTAATCGCGGACTTCTCGCGGCTTTCTACAGCTTCCTCGTGATCTTGATCTACGTGGCGATGCGCTTCGATTACAAATACGCACCAGGTGCCGTTCTCTGTTTGGTGCACGATGCAGTTCTGACGATCGGCGTGTTTGCGCTCTTGGGTCGCGAATTCAACGTTCAGATCATGGCGGCGATCCTCACGCTGATCGGCTACTCGCTCAACGATACGATCGTAACGTTTGACCGTATCCGCGAAACAGCGCCGAAACATCGCGACATGAGCTTGCGCCAGATCATCAACCTTGCGATCAACGACATGTTGGGCCGCACGATCTTGACGGCGACAACGACGATGATCGCAGTTCTTGCGCTCTACTTCTTCGGCGGTGGCGTTATCGCGGAAATCGCGTTCACGCTCATCATCGGGATCGTGGTGGGAACGTACTCTTCAATCTACGTTGCGGCTCCGATGGTTCTCCTCATGGAGAAGTTCAAGAAGCAAACAGCGTAAGCTGCTGTGTGTCCGCAAGCTGGTCGAAAAAGCCGCTCCTCCGGGGCGGCTTTTTTATTTGTCCTATAGCAATGGTCAAGGTTCGTAATTCGGTCATCCGAAACCCCGTGTCTTGACGCTGACCAAGACGCCCGCCTACGATCAGTCGACTGAATTTCCTCAATTCCTTTTGCGATCATCCCCAAGGAGTGGCCTCTTTGACTTTTGCATCTCCCTCAACTCAACCCAGCGCCAACGAGATTCTTTGGAAGCCGCGCGCGTTGAAAAATTCGGCACCGGCTCCGGGCGGCATGCCGCGGTTGATCTGGGAAGTCATGCAAGCCCGCGGCTTCAATTCTGAAGACGCGATTCAAAAGTGGCTGAGCCCGAGTCTCAAAATTCTCAAAGATCCGTTCTCGCTCCTTGATATGGATAAAGCCGTCCGCCGACTCATCAAGGCGCGCGAACGCCAAGAGCCGATCGTTATCTATGCGGACTACGATCTCGACGGAACTTCGGCACTCGCCCTGCTTCTTAAAGCCTTTGAGTGGTTGGGTTTTAAGGACGTAACTTACTACCAGCCCAAGCGTTTGTCGGAGGGCTACGGTCTCCACAACGAAGCGATTCAAAAGCTCTATGATTCGGGTCGAAGGCTCCTGGTGAGCGTCGATCTCGGCATCACGGCAAACGAGCAAGTGGAGCTTGGAAACAGGCTCGGCATGGACATGATCATCACCGATCACCACTTGCCGAAAGAGACGCTTCCTCCCGCCGTTGCCGTTGTAAATCCCAACCGGGGCGATTGTCCTTCAGGGCTCTGCCATCTTTGCGGAACTGGTGTTGCGTTCTACTTAGCGCTCGCTCTCCGGCGCACGCTTTCCGAAGAAGGTGTGCTGCAGAATCCTTTCGATCCGAAAGCTTTGCTTGATTGCTTCGTGATCGGCACGGTGACGGACATGGTTCCCCTCTTGGATGAAAACCGCGTTCTCGTTAAGCACGGGCTTTTGCAACTAGCGGCGACGAAGCGTCCTGGCCTTCGCGTGTTGATGCAGGCGCTAGGTCTTTGGGGAAATCCTCTTACAAGCCAAGATGTAGCCATTCGCTTTGCGCCCAAGCTTAACGCTCTCTCTCGCATGGAGATGGGCATTCAACCAATCGATCTCTACTTGGTGGAAGACGAAAAACAAGCGCAGCTTCTAGTCGAGCGCGTGCTTTCGAACAATCAAACCCGCCAAGCTTCGCAGAAGAATGCCGAAGCCGAGGCGATGGAAAAACTGGTTCAGAATCCTCCGAAAAGTTCGATCTTCGTGCATTCGAAAAACTTCCACCGGGGAGTCGTGGGGCTTGTCGCAACGAAGCTTTGCCAAGAATTCGGACTTCCAACGTTTGTGGGCTCACTCGCCGAAGAAGACGGCGTGATCGTCGGCAGCGCCCGCATGCCCGAAGGACGCGGGCTCAACGCGCTCGATGCGATGGGTTTTGCTTCCGATGCGCTTGAACAATTCGGGGGGCACGCGGTCGCGGCGGGCTTTGAGTTGAAAGAGAAAAACGCAGGCCTTTTCGCGGCGAAGCTCGAAGAATTTTTCGCGAAGAAAGCGATTTCGGTAGAGCCACGCACTTGGCTTTACGATGCGGAAGCATCGCTCAACGATCTCAATCCGACGTTCATGACTTGGTACGAACACATGAGTCCGTTCGGTGCGCAATTTACACCTCCCGTCTTTTGCGTGAAGAACGTACGTCTCCAGCAAGTGCGACCGCTCAAGGGTGGGCACTTCCGTCTGACCCTAGCGGAGCCCGACCAAAATTCGGCTTTAACTACTAGGGTGGCGCTTTGGTTTGCGCCTCCCAAAACTCATCCGTTGGCTGCGATCGATCAGGAAGACGTCGGGCGGGTCGACGTTCTCGTTGAGCCGCAATGGAATTATTTTTCCGGTAAAAAAACTCTTCAGCTCCTGGTCCAAGACATCCGTAAGGCTCGCACCGGCTCCGAATCGGCCCTCTAACGCAACTCTCTTGTCGTCTCGTAAAGACCCATGCTACGGTTCGCTCAACGTACGGCCGTTCTGTTTTAGCAGGGCGGGCTCGTGCAAAAGCTCGAGGGCAATGACCACTTGGGCAGAATCTCGATCACCAAACGAGGAGAGTCGGATGGCATCTGATACACTCACGAAGAAGATCCAGACCCAGCTCAAGAAAAAGCTCGAAGAGCAACTTGATCAGAATGGCGAACTCCAAAAGCTCGCTCAATCGATCACCGATAGCGTCAGCGATCGTCTGAACGGAAAGCTTGGCGAAAAGCTCAGCACGACCGCGATGACCGCGGCGGCTACGGCACAAATGGCGGCACAAACTGTCGCGCAAAGCGCGAAGGAAGGGCTTGATCAAGTCCTCCTCGGACTTGAACACCGCGGAATCAATCTCAAAGATTCGCAAGAAAAAGCGCAAGACTTCGCACAAAAAGTAGGCCGGAAGGTTTTAGAGCGGGCCGAAGAAATTCGCGCGCAGATCGCCGAGAACCCGTTGAGCCCTGCATGGCTCAAAGATGTTTCGCTTACGCCGACGCATCCGCCGCACTTTGCGGATGCGGAAGCGGAGGCCGCGCACGCTTTGCGTGACGTAACTCCGAGTGACGACGACGCGAGCGTCACGGCTGATGCAGCTGGTTCACTCACCGAGACGACGGTTTCGGAACCGGCGGAAGAAATGCAGCCTAAAGCGATGAAGACGATTCTCGAAGAGGAGTCGTTGGGCGCCGATCCTCAGGCGAGCCTCGATTTCGATGCGGCCGAAAGCGATCTCGAAACCGAAGAAGCATCGGTCGAGAAATCCGCAAAGCCTGCCTCGAAGAAAAAAGGTGCTAAGAAAACAACTGCGCGCTCGCGGAATTAAGAGGGAGTCAGCTCGTGGCGCAAAAGCGCTCGTTAGTTCTCCTTTCCAGCGGTCTCGATTCCACGGTGAATTTGTTTGAGGCCGCAGCTCAATCTCAAGTCGTGCTTGCGCTGACGTTTGATTACGGTCAGCGCGCGGCTTCGCGCGAGCGCGAGCAGGCCGCAAAGCTTGCCTCGCGCCTAGGCGTTCCGCATAAAGTCGTCGACCTTCCTTGGTTCAAGGACTTCACGCGCACGGCGCTTGTGGATCGTTCCGCAAGCATTCCCGTGAAGGATAAAGTTTCAATCGATGACTTCAAAGCTTCAACCGAAACGGCCAAGGCCGTCTGGGTACCGAATCGCAACGGGATTCTGCTCAACATCGCTGCCGGATTCGCTGAAGGCTTGGGTGCTGATTGGGTGATCCCAGGCTTCAACGCCGAAGAAGCGGTGACGTTTCCCGATAACACCGGCGAATATTTAAATGCTCTTACGGAGAGCTTCCGTTTTTCCACGTCGAATCGACTAGAAGCCGTTTGTTTCACGACAAAGCTCAACAAAACCGAAATCGTAAAGCGTGGCGTGGAATTGAACGTTCCCTTCGGGCTCATCTGGCCTTGTTACTTCGATGGGCCGGCGCCTTGCGGAGAGTGCGAATCTTGTCAGCGCTTCCGGCGCGCGACGAGTGCCGCAAACGTTCAAACTCTCTTTGCTTACGGGGATAAAAAATGAAGTCGCTTTTTATCGACAAAGAGTTCCTCTACGACGGAACTCAGCTGCGATCCCTTTACGCCTATCTCGAGCATAAGCTTCAAGGGGATTCGGTTGTCTCTTGGATCGGTCCGTGCTCGGTCTCATTTGATCACATGGTTGACGGCGAAGATCTTCTCGATCGCTCAGCCATCGCCGGATCGAAAATGGTTCATTTCATCATCGAAAAGTTCCACCAAAATCTTTTTGCGGGCGTAGCGGTCCAGCGGCTTTTTTCCGCGATCTGTTTGGATCTTCTTCGTAACTCCGCTCCGGATCCAAAGGTCTCGACGTGGCTTCGTCGTGACGGCGACGATCTTTTTTTCGGAGAGGGGAAGCTGAGCATCAGCATCGCGACGGTGAGCCCGATGTCGACTCTTATTCACTTTGCGGTGAATTGCACGAACGCGGGGACTCCGGTGAAGACGGCATCGCTCGCTGAAGATCTCGGAATTGATCCTGTCTTTTTCGCCAAAGAAGCGATGGAGCGTCTCACGAGGGAACTCCATGGCATCGAAGAGGCGACCGTGAAAGTCCGCTGGGTGCCTTGAATAAAAAAGGCCCGGGGATCACCCGAGCCTTCTTCTTACGACCAATCTAAATTTATTTACATCGAGACGACTTCGCGAATGCTTGGGACGGCGTCCTTCAGGCGCGTTTCGATGCCCATCTTGAGCGTCATCGTCGAGCTCGGGCACCCGGCGCAGGCACCTTGCATGAAGAGGTAAACGATTCCGTCTTCGAACTTATGGAAGACGACATCGCCGCCATCTTGCGCAACCGCAGGGCGGATTTCCTGATCGAGAACTTGTTTGATGCGAACAACGTCGGGCGTGTCATTGGAAGCTGCCGCGTGAGCTTGATCGGCGCTCTTCATTTCGTGCATGACGGCTTCACCGCGCTCGAGATGTTCTTGAATCAGTCCTGACAAGGGCTCCTCAAGGGTTTCCCAGTCTACCCAGTCTTGTTTTGTCACGGCGACGAAGTCGCGGCCGATGAAAACACCAGCGGTCCAGGGAAAGCCGAACAGTTTGCGAGCGAGGGGAGAAGGGGTGGTCTCCTGGGGAGATCTGAACTCCTTAGGAGTATCGGTCAGAAGAATGTTGGTTACAAACCGCACGGTTTGCGGATTGGGAGTCATTTCGGCGCGAACGTTGATGGCTTCAGCCATGAGGGCTCCTAGGGATGACATAGGCTTAAAAAACGTGCGAATCAAAACATGATCGCCAGGATTGCGGCCGGATATTACCACGAAGTTGCGCCTCGACGAAGGGCTTGCTTCGAGAGTGTAAAGTGATCTAGCTTCGGGGGGTTAACGCTCATAACAGGAGGCGCGAATGACACCAAGAGTTAGGGAGATTCTCGGCTGGTACGGCGCCGACAATCCCGGGACCCTTTCGAACATAGCTCGCCTTCTCAATCACGGGCGGCTCGCCGGAACCGGCAAGCTCGTGATCCTGCCGGTCGACCAGGGTTTTGAGCACGGTCCGGCAAGGAGCTTCGCAAAGAATCCGGATGGCTACGATCCGAGCTACCACATCAGCCTTGCGATCGAATCAGGTTGTAATGCTTACGCGGCTCCTCTCGGATTCATCGAGGCGGTCGCTCGCGATTACGCTGGCGAGATTCCGCTGATCTTAAAGATCAACAACTCTGAGACGCTCTACAACCCCAAGGCGCCTATCTCGGCCCTGACTTCTTCCGTCGACGACGCCCTTCGTTTGGGATGTGCTGCGATTGGCTTCACGATTTACCCTGGGAGTGCTGACCGCAAGCTGATGTACGAAGAGATCGCACTCGCGGCTAGCGAAGCCAAGCGGGCAGGCCTCGCGGTCGTGATTTGGTCTTACCCTCGGGGTGAACAAATCTCGAAAACCGGCGAGACGGCCATTGACGTCGTGGCCTACGCGGCTCACGTGGCGGCGGAACTCGGTGCGCACGTCATCAAGGTGAAGCCACCCTCGTCGCACATCGAGCAAGAGGCCGCGCGCAAGGTTTATCAAAACGAGGGGATCCGCGTGGAAACAATGCGCGACCGCGTGAAGCACGTCGTAGACTCCTGCTTCTCCGGAAAACGAATCGTGATCTTTTCGGGAGGCGAAAGCAAAGCGACGCCTGAGCTCCTCGAGGAGATCAAGGGCATCGCGCAAGGTGGAGGCTTCGGTTCGATCATGGGCCGCAACGCTTTCCAGCGCCCGCGCGCCGAAGCCATCGAGCTTCTGCACCGTGTGCAGGATCAATTCAAGTCATAGGGTGCCTGGCACCTTTGCGGGATGCGGTGCTTCTGCAAAAGGTAACTGGTACCTCTTTAAACTCTCACAGTGAACGGAACGGATCGGAACTATTATGGAGAACACGACTTCGGGCAACGAGCAGCCAACTGGGCAAGTAGAAGCAGGCGCCGGGACAGAGCGCGAAAATCCTTTGCGCGCGGAGAAACGCCGGAAGCTGCAGGAGTTAAGAAAAGCTGGGCTCGATCCGTTTCCGCATAACTTCGAGCGAAATGCGCTTGCGGCCAACCTTGTGCGCGAATTTGATAGCGCGCTCGGAGCCGGTGAAGCGCGCGAGAATTCTCGTTACCGTATCGCGGGTCGCTTGATGACAAAGCGCCCGATGGGAAAAGCGGCGTTCTTCAACATCCAAGACGGCAGCGGCACGATTCAGTGCTACGTCCGCAAAGAAGAGCTCTCGCCCGAAGACAACACGGCATTTGAACTTCTCGATATCGGCGATATCGTCGGCATCGAAGGTTTCGTTTTCAAAACGAAAAAAGGTGAGCTCTCGCTTCATTGCCAAGAGTTCAAAATGCTCTGCAAGACGCTTGAGCCGTTGCCGGAGAAATACCATGGCCTCAGCGACGTCGAGATCAAGTACCGTCACCGCCATCTTGACCTCATTACGGATCCCGAGTCGCGGGAAGTTTTCCGCAAACGCTCAAAGATCATCGCGGAGATCCGCAACTGGTTGAACGCTCGCGGCTTCCTCGAAGTCGAGACGCCCACTCTTCAGCCGATCTACGGCGGAGCAGCGGCCTACCCATTCTCAACTCATCACCGCGCACTCGACATGAAGCTCTACATGAAGATCTCGCCTGAGCTTTACCTCAAGCGCCTAATCGTCGGCGGCTTCGAGAAAGTTTACGAGATTGGAAAAAACTTCCGCAACGAAGGCATCGATCGCACGCACAATCCTGAGTTTACGATGCTCGAGTGGTATGAAGCTTATACCGACTACAAATACCAGATGAAGCAGTTCGAAGAGCTCGTTTCGCACCTAGCGGTCGCGGTGACGGGATCAATGAAAATTGTTTATGACGGTCGCGAGATCGATTTCTCGCCGCCTTGGCGCCGTCTGACGGTTCACGATGGAATCAAAGAGTACGGTGGCTTCGAGGTAGACGGCATGACCGAAGAGATGCTCTTCAAAAAATGCCGCGAGTTGGGTTCCGACATGGAAAAGCCAGGCTCCAAAGGCGAAATGATCATGGAGCTCTTTGAGCTCGTGGCTGAACCTCATCTCTGGCAGCCGACTTTCGTGATGGATCATCCGGTCGAGATTTCGCCGCTCACGAAACGCCATCGCGAGAACCCCGATCTCGTCGAGCGCTTTGAGCCGTTTGCGGCTTTCATGGAGATCGGCAACTCGTACTCCGAATTGAATGATCCCGAAGAGCAGTACGAGCGCCTCAAAGAGCAAGAAGCTAAACGCGTTGTCGATGAAGAAGCTCAACCGATGGACGAAGACTTCCTCCACGCGATCGATACGGGCATGCCCCCGACGGGCGGAGTTGGTCTCGGGGTCGACCGGATCGTCACGATCCTCACGGATCGCCAGAGCATCCGGGACATCATCTTGTTCCCGACGATGAAGTTCAAGTAAGTCTTCCGGAAGCCGTAAGTGAAGCAAAAGCTGAGGAGCGAGCGATGCGCGTTTTAGGTCTACGAATTTTGGTTTTAGTTTCGCTCGCGATCTCGGGCTTCGTTCAGATCGGGTGCCAGACGGCGCCGACCGTCGCTCGCGAGAATCCCGAGCGGAAGCTCGAGGGCGCCGAGCGGTTACTTGCGCCCGTGCGCGTGACGCCCGAAACGGTCGTCGTCGATGCGCGACCGCAGTTTGAGTACTCGGTGGCGCATATTCCTCGTTCGATCAACCTCCAGTGGCAAGAGTTCACCGAGCGTGAGACGGCTCAGCGAGGCATTCTCCAAAACGATCTCTTCGGCATCACGCGAAGACTTGCGCGCTTGGGGGTCGATCCTTCGTCTCACGTCGTGGTCGTGGGACAAGGCTTCAAAGGAATCGGCGAAGAAGGTCGTATCGCCTGGATGCTCGCGTATCTCGGCGTTCAAAACGTGCAGTTTAGCGACATCGATGCGCTGAAGGCTCGGTTCACGAACAACGTCGATGAAGGCAGCGCGAAAGCCAAAGCGATCTGGAAGCCTGAACCAGTCGAATCGCTGAACGTCACACGTGATGAAGTTCTCTTCGCGGTCAACAACAAGGGAATGTTTCAACCCATCAAGTATGACAACGCCGAAGCACCGGTCCTTTACCGCGTTATCGACGTGCGAACGGCTCGCGAGTACCTTGGGCGCGGTTCTCGAAAGAATGTACCGAACATCGAAGCGATCAATATTCCCTGGCAAGAGTTCTTCGATAGCTCGCTTCGTGTACGTTCTGACATCGGCGAAAAGCTCAAGACCGTCGGCATTCTGCCGGAACACCGAATCATCGTGATGGATAACGATGGCGTTAGCTCCGCCGCCTGCACGATGGCGCTTCGTGCGCTCGGTTTCTCAAAGGCTGGCAATTACGCCGGCGGATGGAACGATTTGCTCTCGCGCTTCTAAAATGATCCAGGGTCTGAGCGTAAATTTGAAATAGTACGTGCCAGGGCAACGGGGATGCCTTCATGCTTGAGGCATGAAGAAGTCTGTTTTTCTCCTCTCGCGCGAAGATGTTCGGCTCATTCTCAATCGCGATCTCATGACGCTTTTGTCGGCGCTGTCGTGTTTTGTCGCCGTTCTCGTGGTGACGTTCAATCGGGACGACTCGACAGCGTGGCCGTGGATGGCGATAGGCACGTCAAGCGCTCTCGGGATCTCTTACTTCATCGCCGTGGCGCAAGCGTTTGACGGAAGAAGAAAACTGATCGCAAATGCGATCGGCATCGCTGTCTTCTCGGGCTTTGCCGTCTACGGCGTAAATCTCGGCGTCAAGGCTGCAGGCATCTTTGGATTTCGGGCGCTTTATCTCGCGCTCCTGACCCATCTTCTCATCGCGGTCGCAATATTAGGTCGGCAGAACTTTCGCGAAAAGACGATGCCGTTTTGGCAGTACAACTGGTTTGTTCTGACTCGACTTATCTATGCCGCCGTTTGCTCAATCATTTTCGCTGGAGGTCTCACGGCTGCGCTCACGCTAGTTCCGAAACTTTTCGGTGGAGGCCAGGCCGAAATGCTACCGGATACGGCCTATGAAGTGAATTGGGTCGGTGCCGTGCCAGCTGAGGCCTACGCGGTCGTATGGGCGTTTGCGATCATCCTTCTCAATACGGTGTTGGTTCTCGCTGCCCTCAACCGAGTCAAAGAGGCGGTGGAGGAGCCCGAAGTTCCGCGCGAGTTGATGGTGCTTGCACAATGGATTTTTACGCCGCTTTCGATGGTTTACACCGCGATTATCCTCGCTTATTTAGTTCGGCTTCTCGCGCGCCAAGAGTGGCCATCAGGTGGTGTTGGTTATCTAGTTTCGGGTCTGACGTTCATGGTGATCCTTTCGTATTTGATCCAACGCCCGATGGAGGAGAAAGGGCTGCTTGCGCCTTTCTTCCGCAACTACTGGAAGTGGAGTTTCGCCCTCCTCTTGCCGCCGCTCTTCACACTCGCAGTCGCAATTTACTTGCGTGTTAATCAGTACGGGTGGACGGAGCCGCGCTACTACCTCGCGATGCTCACGGTGTGGGCGATCGGAGTTGCGTTTTATTACCTACGTCCGTTCCGCCGAGGCATTGCCGTCATTCCGCTCTCTCTTTTCGTAATGGGCCTTTTGACTTGGATGGGGCCATTGAGCGGTAAGTCCGCCGAAACTCGATCGCAATCTGCACGCTTTGACTCGCTCATGAAAGAATATGGCGCACAGTGGGACGGCGAGAAGTACAAGTACCGCGAAAGCCTCTCGATCGCACAAATCGATAAGCTCAGAGGGTCTTCCCAGTGGCTTTGCCGAAATCTTTCGCCGTCGGATTACCTCAAGGCCCTCGAGATTCCGCAGGTCAAGTGGCCGGAACCCGTGCCCGAACATTGTTATGCACTCACGGTAGGTAGCCTCTCACTCGAGGATTTCGGTGAAAAACTTCTCGCCATCGGACCTGAGAAAGATACCGCCCAAGGGCGACGTTATTTTCAATCGACGAAGGGCGTCTTCAAAATCCCTCAAGGCTCCGGAGTCTTCACTTACTTTTCGGCGGCTGCCAACGGCTCCCAACCTTTGGAGCTCGCCGATGGCGAAACCATTACCTCCAATGACTACCAGAAGGGCTATTTAAGTTGGGTGCGCAAAGGTGCCAGGCACCATTTGGTAATGCTCCGTGCCTTCGATGATCAAAAAAAGGAGTTTCTGGAATTTGTCGGTGAGGATGGGACCGTTTTACGAATCCATTCACTGAATGTCGGGGGCAGCATTCGCGGAGAGGATGTCCAGATCAGCAGCGAGCTCCAGCTTTTGATCGAACTCCGAAAGCAGGGCCAAAAGGCGACTGGTCCCTGACGGTACGAAACTTGATACTTCCCCCTCGTATCGAGACGCGAGTGCGGTTTCGCACCAGGGAACGAGAGCGTTCTCTTCAGCGGTTTTCGATTTCAATCCATAGCCAGAAGTTGGCTGGATTCATTTTGGTGGGGGTTTTCAAGTGACGAATCTTTTCCGTGGTTTGCTCGCCGCACTCGTGATGAGTTCGAGTGTCATCGCCCAAGCTTCCGTGCACGAGTTGCGTGCCCTGGCTTCGAACGTGAGCGCTCGCATTGAGCAGAGTGCGCAGGGTCTTGCGCCTGGTTCACGCCAGACAATCCGCTCGCAGTTTCAATACATTCTTCCGATTTTGGAGCGAGCGGCGTTTCAACAAGCGGGCGATGTCAGCAACATCCGTCGCCAAGCGCGCGCGGCCGTTCGTCTTTTGAATCAGACTCAAGACTTTGCAATCACGCCCCAAGATGAACAGCGCATCGTCTTCGCGTACTCGCAGATTCAGCAGTCACTTCCCGGCGGTGTGATCGGTGGACCCGATGGCGCAGCGATCGGTGGGATCGTCGGTGAAATCATCGGCGGCGTGATCGGTGGAATCATCGATAACCAGAACGGTGGCAATCACGGCCCTGGTCCCGGTGCCGGCTGGCCTCCAGGAGGCGGACACCACGGTGGTGGGCACAACGGCGGCGGACACCACGGCGGCGGACACCACGGCGGCGGACACCACGGCGGCGGCTGGCCTCCAGGGGGCGGACACGGCGGTGGTCATGGGGGTGGACACCACGGCGGCGGTCATCACGGCGGCGGACACGGTGGACCTAATCAACCGGATCCGTACTATCCTCCGGGACACGGAAATCCAGGCTGGCCGAATCAACCTGGATATCCGCCTCCGTCAAATCCGGGCGGTGGCTACAGCGATCCGTGCAGCGCGATCTACTCGGGTGGATACGCTAACGGTAACTCAATTGTGTTTACGCTCAACCGCGCCGGCGGTAATCAGGTTTCCGTTTCGTTCTTGCTCAATGGGCAGCACGTTTTTCAATCGACGGGAACTTGCGACATTTATCCCGACGGAGGCGCTGTCATCACGACGTGGCCTGCGGGTCCTGTTCCCTCGCACAGCGCGACGATCACTCCTTACGGCGTGATGCAGGGGCAACAAAACCCGGGCTTCGCGTTCTCGGCAAACCGAGTCATGTAAGCTCGTAGAGCTCGGAATATAAAACTCCAAAAAGGGTGGTCTGCGGATCACCCTTTTTTTATTGCCACACGGATCTCACAGCTGCTTGGATGAAAGCCTTCATTCCCACCGAGGAGTTCGTCTAATGTTGCGTCATCCGCTTCCGTATTTGCTCGCCTTCGTCGTGCTCTTCACGATTGCTTGCTCAACATCCTCTAAACCTCACGGTTCCTACGACTCCCCTCTGACGGGGAGCGCAGCCAGCGAACGCCAAATGATTCGCTCGGGTTCGCAAAAAGTCGAAGTCAAAAAACTTGAAGAAGCGAACGCCGAATTGCAGAAAATCACGACCGATGTCGGCGGCTTTATCGAGTCGTCAAACTTTGATGGTGACAACACTTCAACGTTCCGTATGCGCGTGCCATCGAAGCAACTCGACGGCGTCATGGATCAGATCGCGAATCTCGGTACGGAGCTAGATCGCAACGTGAAGGCCGTCGACGTAACGGGCGAACTTTCGGATTTAAAAGCGCGCCTCGACAACGCCGTTTCGCTCCGAACTCGATTGCGGGAACTCGCCAAACAAGCGCGCGAGATGAAGGAAGTTCTTGAGCTTGAGCGCGAGCTTGCGCGTGTTCAGACGGAAATCGATCAGATCGAGGGACGCCTCAAAGGGATGCAATCTCAAGTTGCGCTTTCGCAAATCGACGTGACGTTCAAGAGAAAGAGGATCTTAGGTCCACTCGGTTACATCGGATACGGAGTAGCGTGGGCGGTCGAAAAGCTCTTCATCATCGAATAAAAAAAGGGCCCCGCGAAGGCCCTTTCATCGTTAAGAGGCTTTTTGCTTCATCCGGAAGAGCACAGAATTCATCGCTTTTAAAAGATCCGCGTCGTAGCGGTTGGCGAGCTTCGTCGACATGAATTCCAAAGCCATGGTGGGATTCATCGGCTCGTTGTAGGAGCGCTTGGTCGTCAGTGCATCGTAGGTGTCGCAAATCGCCACGATCCGCGCCATGGGGTGGATCTCTGGGCCCGTGAGCTGCTGGGGATACCCGTTTCCTAAAAAGCTCTCGTGGTGTTCAAAGCAGCAGGCTTTCATTGCTTCCGAGCAGTTGTGGTCCGTCAAAATCCGGAGCCCGTACTGTGGATGCTTTTGCATCTGCGCCCATTCGGCATCATTCAGCGGCCCGTTTTTGCAGATGATGTCCACCGCAACGTTTCGTTTACCGATGTCGTGGAAGAGCGCACCGCGCCCGAGCTCAAGCAAATCTTCTTTGTTGTAGCCGACCGCATTTCCAAGGCCGAGCGAGTAGATGCCGACATCCAGCGAGTGGTTATAGGTGTAGAAGTCATGCGAAGAGAGGCTGATCAAGTGAGCCATGCCCTCGGGATGATTTTCCATGAAGTCGATGAAGTTCCCGATCAGTTCCTTGGAGTCGTGGAGCGCTTGATCCACTTCGGGTTGTTCGAAAATTTCTTCAGCCAAGGTGAGCGAACTTTCGCGCAAAATCTGCGCTTTGAGTTTCGCGTCGATGGAATCTTCGTTCATGCGCTCAAAGACGTAGCGCTTATAGTTCGCGCGTTGAGCTTCGGGAACAAAGAAAATATCCGCACGGTCGAGCGATGAAATCTTCTCCGCTTTCAGAAGTTCGCCAGGGCGCAGGTAATGAATGAAACGACCGTTGATCATGATGAACACGTCGAACGTCGTCGGGCGCGACGGCAAAATCGTGCTCACGCGGATCTTGAAATAACGAGGGGCTTCGGTGGCTTTCGTTTCCATTGGCACTCCGGTGAGGCAGAGCCTTCGTTTGCCGAGGGCTCTCTTCAATTTTGCCATGGTTCAATTGACCTTAAAAGAAAAGATGACTTTACTGGTTGGCGAGCTGTTGAGCTTGGCGCATCCGTGGTTCGTCGCGAGATTTACCTAGCAAACCGCGCCGTCGGAGGCCGCAATTTCTGGAAAATCGCGCGACCTTTGAGCAGTGGCCCGACTAATCGCGAGTGCAGGAGCCTGGTTTGCCCTAGCGGCTCAGCGTAAAATTCAGTGCAAAGCTCATTGCGAGACTCCGGGCGCGGGACTAGTCGATCGTCCTGAGACGAGTCGAAAGCAAGATCATTTTGCGACATCGCGTTCGGTGCTTTCTCTGCGCCCCGATTTGAGAGGAGTTCTAGCATGAGTCTCAAACTCGACACCCCGGTTCAGTTCGTCAAGGGCGTCGGACCAAAGTTGGGCGAGATCCTACGCAAAAAAGGTGTGGAGACGGTGAAAGACCTGCTGGAGTGGTATCCACGCGCGTACGAAGATCGCCGCGCGGCCCGCAACATTGCGTCTCTGCGTCCGGACGAAACGGTGTCGTTGCGCGCGCAAGTCGTGCGGGTAAGTTCCTTCAATATGGGAAACAGCTCGCGCAAAATTTACGACGTCACCCTCGCGGACGGCACGGGGAAAATCCACTGCAAGTTCTTCCGTATTCCTTACAAAGGCTTTTTCGAGCGGTTTCAGCCGAATCAAACGGTTCGCGTGATCGGAAAAGTTTCGCACTACCGAGGACAAATCGAGTTTAGTCATCCCGATATCCAAGACGACTCTGGTGAAGACGGAACCGATCAAGATCAGCTGATTCCGATTTATCCAGAATCTGAGGGGCTCACGAACAAAGCGATCCGCAAGCTCGTGGACTGTGCGCTGACAGAAATCAGAGTCACTTACGCCGATGAGCTCAATCCAAACGCCGCTCCCGCAAAACCGGCGGTGAATCGCTATGGTGGAGCTGTGGCCAAACCCGGTGAGTTTGCGCCTCGGGGACCCAAGCTAGGGAAGTCCGCGCTCTCGGCGCGCATGCCGACCTCCGTGCGGCGCAAATCGAACTCATTTGCGCCACCCGAACCCGAAGGTTTAGGGCCCATCGAGAAGCTCCCCGAATGGCTGAAAGAAAAATACGCTCTCGTTGACCGATTCGAAGCGATCGAAAAAATTCACGTGCCGCCCAAAGATGCAGGGGCAGAGTTCATCGATCAAAAATCACCGTTTCATCGCCGCGTAATTTTCGAAGAGTTTTTTTGGCTTGAGCTCTATTTAGCGGCAAAAAAAACCGGAATCAAAAAAGAAGGGGCACCTGCATTTCGACCGCAGACGGCGTTAGTCGAAAAACTACAGAAAAGTCTTCCGTTCCAACTCACGGGAGCTCAGCTTCGCGCGTTCGAGGAAATTAAAAAAGATCTCGCGAAACCCCATCCGATGCACCGACTCGTGCAGGGGGATGTCGGTAGCGGCAAGACGCTCGTGGCGCTGATGGCAAGTCTCGTTGCCATCGAAAATAAATTTCAGGCCGCGATCATGGTGCCGACCGAAATTCTCGCCGAGCAGCATGAACAAAACGCGCGCAAATTTTTGGAGCCGCTCGGAATCCAAGTCGGCATCCTCACGGGTTCGATGAAACAGAGTGAACGCACGCAAACTTACGACGATTTGAAATCCGGAAAGATTCAGGTTTGCGTGGGGACCCACGCACTCATTCAAGAGGCTGTTGAATTTGCGAACTTAGGTCTCGTGATCATCGACGAACAACATCGTTTCGGCGTGCATCAGCGAAGCCTCTTGAAGCAAAAAGGAGTGTCGCCCCATTTTCTCGTGATGACCGCAACGCCCATTCCGCGAACGCTCGCGATGACCGTTTACGGGGATCTCGATGTTTCGGTGATCGACGAGCTTCCGCCGGGTCGCAGTCCCATCGTCACGCGCGTGACGTTTGAGAGCAAACGCGCGCAAGTCATGAAATTCCTAAACGAGCAGCTCGAAAAGGGGAGGCAAGCTTACGTTGTTTACCCGCTCGTAGAAGAGAGCGAAAAGATCGATCTTAAGAACGCGATGACCGAGTACGAACGTTTGAAGACGGAGCTGCCGAAAGTCGCGATCGGACTTCTGCACGGGAAGATGAAGCCCGACGAAAAAGATGAAGTCATGCGCCGCTTCCGCGCCAACGAATTCCAAGTCCTTGTCGCAACGACGGTCATCGAAGTCGGTGTCGACGTGCCGAACGCGAACTTGATGATCATCGAGCACGCAGAGCGGTTTGGTTTATCGCAGCTTCACCAGCTACGTGGTCGCGTCGGTCGGGGTGAACACAAGAGCTACTGCGTTCTCATGTTGGGGAAAGCCGTCTCCGATGAATCTCGTCAGCGTTGCGAGATCATGGAAAAGACAACTGATGGATTTAAAATCTCCGAGGCCGATCTCGAAATTCGAGGGCCGGGTGAATTTCTTGGTGCTCGCCAATCAGGTCTTACGGGCTTCAAGATGGCGAATCTCGTGCGTGACGTGAAGGTTCTTCAAGAGGCACGTGCGGCAGCCTTTGAAGTTTTCGAGCAAGATCCGCAGCTGCTCTCGGGCGAACACGAAGCCTTGCGAAACGAAATTCTACGCACGCGAGGCGGGACGGCGCTCGCCTCTGTTGGTTAGCAAATCGAAATAGGTTTGGCCGTAGCGCGCGATTTAGAGCAGCAAGTCAAAGGAGAAAACTCTTTCTCTATTTGCAGGCTCGTGATCTGCTTTGCCATTGATTCTCAATGACTGATTCAAAGGAGTGGACCGAATGCAAAGGCTTGCAAATCAAGGCTTCCGTTCTGGCGTCGCCGCGGCAGTACTTTTGGCGATCGTGGGATGGAGCTCAAGCGGATTAGCCGGGGATAAGCTTCAACTTAAAACCGGAACCGTTGACACGAAGGCGATCGAAGGACGCATGAAGGCGATCCGACCGTCGAATCAACCTGCGTACTTCGTCGTCCAATTCAAGCAAGCTATCCGCGATGAAGACCGCCGCAACGTCGCCACTCTCGGCGCCAAAATTGTGCGCTACTTGCCTGATGATGCACTCGTCGTTCGGGCCACGGCAAAAGACGCCCTTAACTTACGCCGTTCGTCTCCGAATGTTCACGCCGTTGTTCCTTTTGATTCCTCCTGGAAGACAAGCCCTGAATTTACGCCTTCTAGCGTTTTCTCGGCTCGCACTCTCGAAGAAGTTTTAGTTCGACTCTTTCCGCAGGAAAATGAAGCGCAAGCTCTCGCCGCACTTCGCGCGATCAACGGAGTTCAAATTCTCAATCCCTCTGGCCGCTCCATCATCGCACGCGCGACTCGGCCCGCGATCGACGAAATGGCTTTCGTCACGGGTGTCGAATGGATCCAGCCAAATCCCCAGTTTGAGTCGATGCACTTCCGCGACAACTCAGCACCTGAGGCTTTCGCGGATGGCGATTATTCGGACCTCACGGGCTTTGAAGCTGGCACGAAGTTGATGAACTTCGATCAAGCGTGGGCGCGCGGTCTGACCGGTCGTGGACAGATCGTTTCGATGGCGGATACAGGTCTCGATCTCGGTGATCCGGCGACGATCCACCAGGATTTCTCAGCCCGGATCCCGACAGGGTTCACCTTCGGTCTTTACGCGAAAGGCTGGGAAGATCCGATGGGTCACGGAACGCACGTTGCGGGTTCCGTTCTGGGCTCCGGAGCTGCTAGCGGCGGAAAACTCCGCGGCGGCGCCTACGATGCGCAGATGGTTCCCCAAGGTATGTGGAGCCCGATGCTCGGAAACCTCACGGTTCCGCCGCGTCTTGCGGATCTCTTCACGAAAGCTTACGGAGCCGGTGCGCGAATCCACACGAACTCGTGGGGCTCGCCGCGAAACCTCGGCTCTTACGACAGCTTCTCGCAACAAGCCGATGAATACATGGCGGCGCATCCCGATATGCTTCTCATTTTTGCTGCGGGTAACAGTGGTCTCGACACTTCGAAAGACGGGCGCGTCGATGCAGACTCGATCAGTTCTCCAGGCACCGCGAAAAACGTTCTAACCGTCGGTGCTTCGAAGAACTACATCCTCAAAGGTGGAATGCAGAAGAAGCTCAAAGAAACCCGATTGGCGGAGAGCTTTTCAGTTGAGCCATTAGCGAGTTCGATGATGTCAGAGAATGCGCAGGGGATTGCGGGCTTCAGCTCGCGTGGTCCAACCGATGACGGACGTTTGAAGCCTGAAGTTGTGGCTCCGGGAACAAACATCCTCAGCAACAAATCGCGCCATAAAGACGCCGAGCTTTTGTGGGGTGCGTACAACAGCGATTACGTCTGGTCCGGTGGTACGTCGATGGCGACTCCACTGACGGCCGGTGCGGCAGCGGTTGTTCGTCAGTATCTCGTGGAGCAAAAAAACTTAACGCCTTCGGCAGCCGTGATCAAAGCGGTGCTCATGCACACGGCGTTTGATCTCTTTCCGGGGCAATTCGGTGAAGTGGGTGCCGCTCGTGGACAAGAGCTTCTCACGCGCCGGCCGAATATGGACGAAGGCTACGGACGTGTCGACGTTGCGGCCGCAACGGATCTCGCCTCGGCCATGATCATTGATGAGTCGAAAGGTCTTGCGACCGGTGAAGCTCACCGTTATGCGGTTTCGGTCGTTGGTTCGGCGAGGCTTACGGCAACTTTGGTCTACACGGATGCCCCCGCAGCTGTGAATGCGGCGAAAGCTCTGGTGAACGACCTCGATCTCGTGCTCGTTGATGCTGGTGGCAAAGAAACTTCGATTAACGATCACGTGAACAACAGCGAGATGATCCAAGCCGATGTTGCGAGCGGGAGCTACGAAATCCGCATCAAAGGCGCGAACGTACCCCAAGGGATTACGGGCGGAAAGCAGCCCTATGCCCTCATCGTTACCGTGAAGTAAGGCGCGAGATTTCGCTCAGTTGCGAAAGCCTTTCAAAAAGTTTGAAGGCTGGTGGGATGGCTCCCATCGGCCTTTTTACATTCGCGGCAGGTAGAAATTTCTTTAGGTGATCGCCCAAACTCACCGCATTTGTTCGAGATCTGGTTTATGATGCGCTGCTGTAAAATCTTCGATTCGCTCACCTTTGCGAAGCGTTCTGATTGATAACGGGTGTCAAAAATGATAAAACCACGCCGCTTCGGTCAGAGGCGTCGTCTTTTTGCTCACCTAAAGTGCTTTGCAAACTGACCCGGTCAAAACCGGTTCAGTTGCTTCTTTGGGTGGAGTCTTCAGGCAACGTGTTTGAACGATGTTTGAGCCAAGCATTTTCGTATTTTCGTGAGGAGGTCCTTGATGGCTTCGTTTAAGGTGGGCGACAACGCCGTCTATCCTGGGCACGGTGTTGGAAAAGTCACGGCCATAGAGACCAAAGAAATCTTCGGCAAGAAGCACGAGTTCTATACGATCCAGATTCTCGAAAACGGCATGAAGATCATGATTCCCAAAGACAACGTGGAATCCGTCGGTCTGCGCCCAATCATCTCGCGCGAAGAAGCGGCGAAGGTGATCGAGATTCTCAAAGAAACCAACGTAAAGATCGACAATCAGACGTGGAATCGCCGCTACCGCGAGTACATGGAAAAGATCAAGACGGGTTCCGTCTTCGAAATCGCGGAAGTCCTTCGCGATCTGTTCCTGTTGAAAGTCGATAAAGAGCTGAGCTTCGGCGAGCGCAAAATGCTCGATACGGCTCGTGGGCTCTTGTTGAAAGAACTTTCGTTGGCAACAAGCCGCGAAGAGCTTTCGAACGAAGAAGAAGTGAAAGCTATCTTCGGTCTTTAATTTTCTCTGGATTCAATCTTTGGATAGTCTCTTTCGAGAGACCAGAGGTTCCATAGGCTTCGCCGAGCGAAGGGGTTCGCTTCAGCGGGGGCAGGCACCTCGAAATGTCCGGGGTTCTGTTAGGGTGTTTAGTATTGGGGTTAGCCCGGGTCGCGAGATCCGGGCTTTTTTTTGCCTCAAGATCACGGGGCATCAAACTCTGCGTTTCGAGTTAATGCTCTAGAGCAAATGATCTAAGTAGCTGAAATTCCACGTCAATTTACGCTTCCTCCTTGCCGACGGCTCTAGTCCGCAGTAATCCTCAACAGAATTGGTTTGTTGGCTATTGCCGGCGTTAATACTTGGCCGTGTTGCGGCCATCGATGGAGGAGGGTTCCATGAAATTCGCATTTGGTCTTTTCGCGCTCGCTTTTGGGCTCGTCCTGCAAACAACCGCAGCGCAAGCTGAAGAAGCTCCCGCGGAGTCTCCCGCGCTCAAGGCTCTGAATTGCGAGGCGAAGAACTCTTTCGGTACCGTACACTACGCGTTGAACGCGGAGACGGGTCGTCTCGAGCTCCTCACGAATGAAAAAGAAGCGAAGAAAGTCGCTGAGTACACGATCGCAACGCTCGCTGAGCGCGAAATCGTGATCCAAGACGTGAACGAGCCTAAGGGTTTCTCCTACATTCTCTCCTTCGCTCAAGAATTGAAAGCCGGTCCCCAAAAGACGACGGGCTTTTTGATCAAGTGGTTGGCAGGTTCCGCACCCGTGTTGCCGGTGCCGCCATTTGCTTATTACCTTGGCACTGTTTCCTGCGATCTCGAGCTCTAATCCCCTCGAACGGAGTTCGGATCTAACCCAGGCTGTCCCCTCGGCCTGGGTTTCTTTTTTTAGCGACTAGTGCGACTGGTTCGGGGCAAGCTGAATCAAGGGGAGGGACTGCCGATGGAGTTACTGGTGAAGATCCTGATCTCGGTCGTCGCAGTTTTGCATTTCGGATTTCTGGTTCTCGAGATGTTTCTTTGGACGAAGCCTATCGGCCTTAAAATTTTCCGGCAAAAGCCGGAGGTAGCCGAGAGCTCGCGGGTGCTGGCCGCCAATCAAGGGCTCTACAATGGGTTTCTTGCCGCTGGCCTGATCTGGGGCCTTCTGCATCCTGTGCCCGAAGCTGGTGTGCAGATTCAGCTCTTCTTTTTAGGATGCGTCGGCATCGCCGGAATCTACGGTGCGGCTACGGTCAATAAACGCATTTTCTTCGTACAAGCTCTTCCTGCATTGATTGCGCTGGTGCTTCTGACTCTTCAGTGATGCTCCTTCAGTTTTGCGATGCGGCTTGGTCACCTTTGATGGTGAAAAGCCAACTCCACTTTTGTACCTTGGGGGTTTCCCACTTTCCGAGGTCTGACCATGGCACAAGCATCCCAAAAAGTTCGCGTCCGCTTCGCTCCGAGTCCCACCGGATACCTCCACGTCGGTGGCGCGCGCACGGCGCTCTACAACTACCTCTACGCTAAGCACACGGGCGGTGAATTCATTCTGCGCGTGGAAGACACGGATCTCGAACGCTCAACCGAAGAGTCAATGCGCATGCAGATCGCCGATCTCAAGTGGCTCGGACTCAACTGGGATGAGGGCCCCAATCCCGAGACAATTCAAGACATGGGGCCTCACGGTCCCTATCGTCAGAGTCAGCGCAAGCAGATCTACATGGAGCATGCTGAGCGCCTGGTGAAGGCAGGGAAAGCTTACTACGATTTCCGCACGGACGAAGAACTCGACAAGATCAAAGAAGCTGCGATCGCGGCGGGTCGCTCTCCGCAGGTAGGTCCTCCGGCGGTAATTCCGACACCCGAAGAGGCGAAGAAAAGAATCGCCAACGGGGAGCCGGGCGCCATTCGTTTCCGCGTCTCCGAAGTTCGCGACTACGTTCTTCATGATCTCGTCCGCGGAGACGTGACATTCCCATCTGACATGGTGGGCGACTTTGTCTGCATTCGTTCGAACGGCATGCCGGTTTATAACTTCTGCTGCGTGATCGACGACGCCATGATGAAGATCACGCACGTCTTCCGCGCGGAGGAACATCTTTCGAACACGCTTCGCCAGATGATGCTTTACGAAGCGTTCGGATACGAAACTCCTCGCTTCGGTCACCTGAGCTTTATCTTGGGGCCCGATCGTCAAAAGCTCTCGAAGCGTCACGGAGCTACGAGCTGTAATGACTACCGTTTGAAAGGTTATCTGCCCGAAGCTTTGAACAACTTCATTTTGCTTTCGGGTTGGTCCTCTCCAAAAGGTCAGGAAGTCATGACCCGCGAGGAGATGATCGAACAGTTCACGTATGAGCGTTTCAATGCGGCACCTGCCGTGTTTGATACGGTGAAACTCGATTGGATGAATGCGACTTATCTTCGTGCTCTCCCGCACGAGGAGCTTTGGGCGCGCATCCAGCCATTTTTGAAACAAGCGGGCCTTGAATTCCCGATGGCCGAGAGTGCCGAGTGGCGCGATCAAGCGCTGACGCTTTTTAAGAGCTACATGACGACTCTTGCGGATGCGGAAAAACTTTTCCTTCCGCTCGCGGATTCTAAGTACGAGATCGGCGAGGCGGCTGCAGAAGTTTTCACTTGGGCCGAAACTCCGAAGGTCCTGAACGCGTGGAAAGAGGAGCTTCAGAAGTTTCCGGGCGATCGCATTTCAGAGCCTGAGTTCAATGCGATTCAAGATCGCGTGAAGGTGGCGGCAGGAGCGAAGGGGAAACAACTCTTCCAGCCGATTCGCGTGGCCGTGATCGGACAGCCGCAAGGACAAGAACTCAAGATCTTAGTCCCGCTTCTTCCGAAGTCGTCGCTTATCGCGCGGGCGGAGAAGGCTCTCGCTAAAACTCGTTGATTGCGGTTATTCTGTTTTAACAGATCGTTTCGAAGGAATTGATTATGGCACTGCAGATTTACAACACTCTCACTCACAACAAAGAAGCCTTTGTGCCTTTGAAAGAGGGCGAAGTGAAAATGTACGTCTGCGGTCCGACCGTTTACGGCTTTCTCCATGTCGGAAATTTCCGTGGCCCTATCTTCTTCAATCTCGTGCGCAACTGGCTTGAGAAGAACGGCTACAAAGTCACGTACGCGTATAACTACACGGACGTGGATGACAAGATCATCAACCGCGCGAAAGAAGAAGGTACGACTTCAGAGGAAGTTGCGGAAAAATATATCCGCGAGTTCGAAGCCGATTTCCGCGCTTTGGGCCTGCGTGCCCACTCTTGCAACCCGAAGGTGACGGAGACGATGGGTCCCATCGTCGACATGGTGAAATCCCTCGTTGAGCGCGGCAAAGCTTACGTCGCCGACGACGGCGAAGTTCTCTACAGCGTGAAGAGCTTCGATGGTTACGGAAAACTCTCGAAGAAAAACATCGACGATCTTCAAGCGGGTGCGCGCGTTGAAGTCGATAAGAAAAAGCGCGATCCCATGGACTTTGCTTTGTGGAAGCCTGCAAAGCCCGGTGAGCCTAAGTGGCCGTCACCTTGGTGCGATGGGCGCCCCGGTTGGCACATCGAGTGCTCCGCGATGATTCAGTCGATCTTAGGAGACAGCATCGACATCCACGGCGGTGGTGCGGATCTCATTTTCCCTCACCACGAAAACGAGATCGCGCAGAGCGAAGGTGCTACCGGTAAACCGTTTGTGAAGTACTGGATGCACAACAACATGCTGACCTTCGGCGATAAGAAGATGTCGAAGTCGCTGGGTAACATCAAAACGGCGCGCGCGTTTTTGGAAGAGTACAACGCCGAGATTCTCAAGTTCATGATGCTCTCGGTGCACTACCGTTCGCTCAGCGACTTCTCGGATCAAGCGGTGCAAATCGCAGTCGTCGGTCTCGCGAAGGTTTATTCGGCTTTAAATCTTGCGGAGAAGACGATCGCCGCGGGCGCGGCTTCGGGCGTTCAGGCTTCAGCGCAGCCTGCAAAGGCTTTCGCGGAAGCCTTGAAGCAAGCTAGCGCGCAGGTGGCTGCGGCGTTGAACGATGACTTCAACACGCCGGAGATGTTTGCTGCGTTGTACGGCGTGATCCGCACGTTCAACACGGGCGTGCGCTTAGGAATGAAAGTGACGCCAGATGTGCTCGCGAACGCGATGGCCTTCCGCTCATGGATGCAGGAGCAGGGCGCTTTGCTCGCGCTCTTCCAAGAAGCGCCGGAGCAGTACTTGCGCCTCCTCGACGATATGCTCTTAAATCAAAAGGGTCTGGATCGGGCGGAGATTGACCAACTCGTCCGCGAGCGCTCGGACGTACGTGCCGCGAAGGATTTCAAGCGTTCGGACGAACTTCGCGACAAGCTTCTCGCGATGGGCATCGCCGTTCAGGACACGCCTCAAGGCTCGATCTGGGAAGTGGCGAAGTGATGGTACCACTTTCCTTTTGCAGAAGCGCGGCGCCGGCGCAGCGCTTCTGCAAAAGGAAAGTGGTACCCTTAATCGGCCGTCTTTGGCGCTGAACCACCAGGACCGCTACCACTGCCGCAATTCATTTCGTTACGGTTCAAAGCATTCCTGCTGAGCTGAAGAAGATTGTCGTAACACTCCTCCAGCATTTCGCGTTTACTCACTTGAGATTTTCCAACGCGACATTCATCGACCGAGCTTCCTGCCGCCGTAGCTTGTTTGCGGTCCTCGCGGAGATCGTCGCGATGCTGGGAGAGCTTGCAATAGTTTGACGCGAGATCGGTTTTGATTTTCGGATCTAAATTTTCCGGATCGCGCAGGCCGATCGGCAAGTTGTTACAAGACGTGTTGCGAGCTTGATCGAGGCGCTTACACGTCCAGGCGGACTCCGTCATTGACGTGAAGGCGGCCAGCGCCATGGTCAAAGCGGCGTTCATCTCCGCGATGTTTTGCGGACCGCCGGAGTCTTCCTCATCTTCCGCAACAGCCTCGTCGAAGAAAAGTCTCCAGGCGCTTGGACGAGGAAGAAGGCGCGCGATCTTATCCAAGCGAACGCGCAATGGTTCAAACTCCTCAAACTTGACTTGTTTATGGTTGATGATCCATTTGCGTTCGGTGACAGACGTTAACTGCACCGAGACGACCGCGCGCTTGTGGCGAAACATGAGCGCGCCACCGCCTCCGCCGCCCGCAAGATCGACGCGAGGAAGGCGAGCTTGCGCGGAGATTTTCGATGTCGATTGAGCGAACGCCTCTTGATCCGCCTTGCTGAGCGCAGGGTAGCGACGCGCTTTCAATTCACCAAAGGTTTTGAGCGAGCGGTACTCTTTGATCGCTTCGCGTAGGGCTGCGGTTTCGTCGCGACGCGCTTCGGGAGTTTTCGCGTAGACGAGAAAAGATTGCCCTAAAATGGCGGCGAGCACGACTATCTGCCACATACATTCAGCATAACCCATGCGCCCCGTGCCCGAGGGGTCAGATCTCGATCTGAGACATGAAAAAATGAACTGATGGACCTCCCGGACTGCCGATTTTCGGATCGCTGAGTTCGGTTCTAACGGGGTTCGAAGAAATCCCGGGCCTAAGTCTAGATCGATGTGATATTCTTATCGGTCGCTGAATGCGCTTCTTTTGAGCGCTCTATAGAGAACGCATCAGCATCATGAGTCTACGAACATCTAGGAATCCTCAGGGAGGTATCTTTTGGCCGTAATTCCCATGCGCAAACCCGTTGGCCAGTTCAAGTTGAAAACGGATTTCAAACCTTCGGGCGATCAACCGCGCGCGATCAAGGAGATCGTCGGGCATATCAACGACGGAACCCAGCACCAAGTTCTTCTTGGCGTTACGGGCTCGGGTAAGACGTTTACGATGGCGAACGTGATCCAAGAAACGCAGTTGCCGACGTTGATCTTAGCACCGAACAAAACGCTGGCGGCTCAGCTTTAC
>SXGS01047186.1_pt1 | contig 62408 bp, 41 predicted proteins | sample 3174681 | NCBI WGS metagenome assembly SXGS01 (sample SAMN11356861, study PRJNA531348) | freshwater metagenome | isolation source: freshwater sample F1-80 | place: China: Fuxian Lake, Yuxi | collected 2017-12-25
CACATGATCCACTTTAAATCCTTTCAGGTTGGGGTTGGATTTGATTTGCCAGGGGTCATATTTTGGTCCCAAAAAACCGCCATGCTGCCCCGGCCAAATCAAGGGGCCTTCCCCTAAAAAAGTGGGAAGGGTCACGCCAGCAGGAATTCCTTCAGGGGGCAGGGCAAGGTAAGCGGTCCCTGCCCCATAACAGGGCCAATCATCCCGGGAAAGCGGCTTGTCAAAACGAACTCCGGGTTGAAGGGACCCGGTTAAAATGTGGTGGGTTGCTGCGGTATGATTATTGTCTTTGTGGGCAAAGCTTCTTACCAAGGTTAGCTTGTTGGCACGGGCAGCCAAAAGAGGTAAATGTTCGCTTAAAAGGACTCCAGGAATGGGTGTTTTTGATACACCAAATTCTCCTCGGATTTCCGTAGGTGCCTGGGGCTTTGGATCAAGGGTATCAATGTGGCTGGGGGCACCAGTCTGAAAAACCAAAATCACGGCTTTGGGTTTTTGGAAAGTCGGAATTGCCTGAACAGGGGATTGCAACCAGCCCTCAAGCCCTAAGCCCAAAAAACCGGAACAACCCAATTGAAGCATGGACCGACGGCTGGTTGGAACGGCTGGGAAATATTCCATGGCAAACCCTTTTCACGGGGAAGAAACAAACCAATTTTGAACTCATCGGCCAGTAGTGGTGGGTCATGGTAGTATAGCCTGAAAAGTGGGGGAAAGAAAGCCCCTTCTCAACCCTAAACTTCATCCATTATTCCAAATCGATCACTTTAAACGCCGTTTCCTTTCAACATGATAAAATTGCTGGGAGAAGTGAAGGAGCTTGAAACCATGGCTACCATGAAGGCGTTAGTCAAAAGCAAGGCGGCAAGGGGCCTCTGGTTGGAAGATGTTCCGGTCCCAACCATTGGAATCAATGATGTCCTGATTGAAATCCTCCGAACAGGCATTTGTGGAACGGACCTTCACATTTACGATTGGGACGCATGGGCTCAAAAAACCATTCCGGTTCCCATGGTGGTTGGGCATGAGTTTGTAGGGCGGATTGTGGAACTTGGGTCCAATGTTCATGATTTTCGCTGCGGAGACTTTGTCAGCGGAGAGGGTCATGTCGTTTGTGGGAGGTGCCGGAATTGCCTTGCTGGGAGGCGTCACCTTTGCAAGGATACCAAGGGGGTGGGGGTTAACCGGTCCGGTGCTTTTGCAGAATACCTTTCCCTGCCCATGACCAATGTGTGGCACCATGAAGGGGAGATGTCCCGCGATATCCAGGCGATTTTTGATCCGTTGGGAAATGCAGTCCATACCGCCTTGCAATTTCCGGTGTTGGGTGAGGATGTTTTGATTACCGGAGCCGGACCCATTGGAGTCATGGCGGTAAAAGTGGTTAAACACGCAGGGGCCAGAAATGTGGTGATCACCGATGTGAACCCCTATCGCCTGGAATTGGCCAAAAAAATGGGTGCAACTTTGGCTGTGGATGTCAGGAACAGGGATTTGGCATCGGTACAAAAAGAATTAGGGATGAAAGAAGGGTTTGATGTCGGTCTTGAAATGTCGGGAAATCCCATTGCCTTCCGGGATATGCTGGCCAACATGTGCCATGGAGGTAAAATTGCCATCCTTGGAATTCCTAACCAGGAGCTAGCAATAGATTGGAATATTGTAATATTTAATATGCTTACTCTAAAAGGGATATATGGCCGTGAAATGTACGAAACCTGGTACCAAATGAGCGTTCTGGTCGGATCGGGATTGGATATTTCTCCTGTCATTACCCATCGGTTTCCTTATTGCGAATTTGAAAAAGGTTTTGCTGCCATGCATTCAGGACAATCCGGAAAAGTAATCCTTACATGGAAGGAGGGTTAGTCATGGCCCCTGATCGATTTCGGGAACACCTTTCCCAACAGGTCCAAGGCATTAAAACATCTGGTTTATTCAAGGCGGAACGGGTGTTAAGTACCCCCCAAAAAACACAGGTTTCGGTTGGGAGTAGCCCGGATGTTTTGAACCTTTGTGCCAATAATTATCTTGGTTTAGCCAACCATCCTGAGGTGCGGAAAGCTGCCAGGGAGGCACTTGATCGTTGGGGCTATGGAATGGCAAGTACCCGTTTTATTTGTGGGACCCAGGAGGTCCATAAACAACTGGAAAAGGCCTTGTCATCGTTTCTTGGAAAAGAGGAAACAATACTTTATTCTTCGTGTTGGGATGCCAATGGTGGACTGTTTGAAACCATACTGGGGCCAGAGGATGCCGTGATATCTGATGAATTGAATCATGCCTCAATTATTGATGGAATAAGGCTTTGTAAAGCGGATCGATTACGGTATAAGAACAATTCCATGGAGGATTTGGAATTAAAATTAAAGGCAACAATAGCCGCCAGGTATCGCCTGATTGCTACAGATGGTGTTTTTTCGATGGATGGAACTATTGCCAACTTACCAGCGATTTGTGATTTAGCGGATAAATATGATGCTTTGGTTATGGTGGACGATTCCCATGCAACAGGTTTTTTGGGTAAACAGGGCCGGGGAAGTCATGAATACCATCATTGCATGGACCGAATCGACATCCTAACCGGAACATTGGGTAAAGCCCTAGGCGGGGGTACCGGAGGATATACCGCAGGTTGTACTGAACTTATTCAACTGCTTAGGCAAAGATCCAGGCCCTATTTGTTTTCGAATTCATTGCCTCCGCCCATCGTTGCGGCAAGTTTGGAGTCTCTAAAAATCCTTAGGGAATCCACCCAATTACGGGATACGCTTGAAACCAACACAGCGTTTTTTCGAACCGAAATGTCAAACGCCGGGTTTAACATCATTCCGGGAGTGCATCCCATTGTCCCGGTAATGCTAGGGGATGCGGTTTTGGCAGGACGGATGGCGAATAAACTGCTGGAAAAAGGGCTTTATGTGATTGGTTTTTTCTACCCTGTTGTACCTTTGGACAAAGCTCGCATTCGGACCCAAGTGTCTGCTGCCCATTCCAGGGAGGAATTGAGTTTTGCGGTAAACGCCTTTCAGGCAACCAAAAATGAATTGGGGGTTTGACATGAGGAATACCCAATTAGGGCCTAATAGGTTTGTTGCATTTGGATTCTGTTTCTGGATTTTTTTATTACCTGAATCCCAGGGAAAAGACATCGATTTCGTCCATCAGGTTGCCCCCATTTTGAAAGAGTATTGTGGTAAATGCCATCTGGGAGAAAAGAAAAAGGGGGGCTTGTCCTTTAACACTCGCGCCCTGATGTTTATTGGCGGAGAATCCGGGCCTGTAATCCATCCGGAAAAACCTGAGGATGGTGATTTTTTCAAACGAATGCTTTCGGATGAAAAAATGTTAAGGATGCCTCCGGAGGGGCCAAGAGTTCCCCCTGAAATGGTGAAAATCCTCAAGGATTGGATTCGGGAAGGGGCAAAATGGGAAAGCGGTTATTCCCTGGGTGGGGTGCATTATGAACCTCCCTTGAAGCTGAAAAAAATTGCGTTGTCAAAGTTTAAGGAAGGATCGCAAAATCCAATTGATTCACTTCAATTCCAGGGTGGTAATGGCATTTCCATTCGATCTGCCCCTGACGAGGTTTTCCTCAGGCGGGTTTACTTGGACTTGATTGGTTTATTACCAACCCTCCAGGAGCAGGAAGATTTTTTGGCGAGTGTGGATCCTCAAAAGAGAATTACCCTTGTTAAAAACCTGTTAGCCAGGAATGGTGACTATGCTGAGCATTGGTTGAGTTTTTGGAATGACCTTTTGCGAAACGATTACACCGGGACCGGGTTTATTACCGGTGGCAGAAGGCAAATCACCAAGTGGCTTTACGATGCCTTGGCGAACAATATGCCCTACGACCAATTTGCCAGGGACCTGGTTGCTCCACCAACGCCGGAAAGTGCTGGATTTTCCGAGGGTATTCGTTGGCGGGGTGAAGTTAGTGCCGGGCAAACTGTAGAAATCCAGTTTGCCCAAAGCGTTGGCCAGGCGTTTTTGGGAATTAACCTCAAATGTGCCAGTTGTCATGATAGTTTTATTGACAGGTGGAAACTCGAGGAAGCCTATGGCATGGCAGCCATTTTTTCCGAGACACCGCTTGAAATTCACAGGTGTGACAAGCCGATAGGCAAAAAGGCCACTGCCTCCTGGCTGTTTCCCGAATTGGGAAATGTGGATCCCAAAGCTCCCAAAAAACTACGATTGGAACAGTTAGCCAAATTGTTAACCCAACCCGACAATGGCCGTTTTTCCAGAACAATTGTCAATCGGTTTTGGCAACGACTAATGGGCAAAGGAATTGTTCATCCAGTGGATGGAATGCAAAGTGAACCGTCTCATCCCGACCTTTTGGATTTTTTGGCAGGCGATTTGGCGGCAAATAAATACGACCTTAAACGGACCTTGTTTTTAATCGCCACAAGTCGTGCTTACCAAGCCGAAATTGTTGGCCATCCAATGGAAGCCATTTTGGGAAAAAATCAAATCCTTGGGCCCATGGAGAAAAGGTTGACTGCGGAACAGTTTTTGGATGGAATTTGGCAGATTACCGGAACGGCACCCCAAATTGGTGATGCGGTTATCAATCGGTGGAACCCTAAAAAAACCAACAACCCTAATGGGGTTGAGAGCAAAGCCAAGTGGGTATGGTCTGTGGCAGACAGTTCTCAATCACCGGCTGGTGAAACGGTAGTTTTTCGAAAGGATTGGAATATCAACAAACCTGTTTACGATGGTCATGCGGTAATTACCTGTGATAATCGTTACACACTTTTCATTAACCAAAAAAAGATTCACACGGGAAATAATTGGGAAAAACCAGATGTTGTTTCTCTGAAAAATGACCTTCAAATCGGAAGAAATGAGGTTTTGATTATTGCCCAAAATGGCGGATCCGGGCCAAACCTTGCGGGTTTGTGGTTGGACGCCAGGGTGTCCTCTCCTCAAGGTGAGTGGGTTTCGCTGGAAACCAATGAATCCTGGAAATGGACCAAAGCCTTGCCGGATAAAAACGGAAAATTTCTGGATCCCCCAAAGGATTGGAATGCTGCTTTTATTGTTAAACAGGCGGCGGTTTGGGATAGTAGACTTAAAGGGGAATTGAACACCTTGGCAAACCAGGGGATCATTGGAAAAAGGCCTATTCGGGCCTCGCTTGTAAAACGGGATTTTTTTATGGCCAATCTAGGCCGACCGAATCGTGATCAAATTGTTTCGGTTCGCCCAGAAGAATTAAACACGCTGGAAGCGATTGATTTGTCAAATGGACAAATCCTTGCTTCTCTGCTGGAAATTGGGGCCAAAGGCATCCTTGCCAAGAAGTATCAATCTTCGGAGGAATTAATACGGGAGCTTTTCCAATTGGCCCTGGTAAGGAAACCAACCAGCGAAGAGCTCCACCTTTTGAGCGAGGGTTTAGGTAACAAACCTGAGGTTCAAAGCATTCAGGATGTCCTTTGGGCAATAATTATGCTTCCGGAATATCAATTTATCCGGTAGCATGAAGAGGATTTTGGAGGGTTGGAAAAATGAAACAAGGTCCGTTGGGGCGACGCAATTTTTTAAAATCCATAGCTATGGCAAATGCTGCTGCATGGATGGCAGGCGAACCAAAACTTATGGCGTCCAACCCTGAAGGGGGCAAATTGATTCACCCTCCAGCCAAAGCAGATAGTATTATTATCCTTTGGATGGCGGGAGGAATGGCGGCACCGGATACTTTTGATCCCAAAAAATACATACCCTTTAAAGCCGGAATCCCGGTTGCCCAAGTGGAAAGCACTTTTCCAGCCATTGACACGGTGGTTGACAATATCAAAATCACCCAGGGAATGGAAAATATTGCCAAGGTAATGGATCGGGGAACATTGATTCGTTCCCATGTTCTTCCGGATCTGGGTAGTATTTTACATTCAAGGCACCAGTATCATTGGCACACCGGGTATGTCCCCCCGCAAACCGTTGCCTGCCCCCATATTGGGGCTTGGGTTTCAAGAGTCCTTGGGCCCAGGAATTCCGTCATTCCAGCATTCATCAATATCGGCCAACGCCTGGAAGGTGTTGGGGAACAGGAAGAGTTGAAGGCTTTTACAACAGCAGGGTTTTTAGGAGGCGAATATGGCCCAATGAATCTGCCCTTTCCGGAGGAAGCGGCGCAATCTGTACGGCCACCAAAGGGTATGCAACCATCAAGGTTTGAGAATCGTAATTCGCTCTATCGTCGATTGGTGGACAAGGCACCCAATCGGGAATGGTTAAGCGATTTTCAACAAAAATCAATGATGCGGTCCATGGATAACGCTTATCGGCTGTTGTCTGCAAAAGAACGGACCGCTTTTGATATTTCATTGGAACCTAAAGAAAGTCTGGAACAATATGATACCGGCCGGTTCGGCCGCGGTTGTTTATTGGCAAGGCGTTTGGTGGAAGCTGGGGCCAGGTTCATTGAAGTGACCACCGAATATGTTCCTTTTTTCAATTGGGACACCCACGCCAACGGGCATACCACCCTTGCCAACATGAAACAACAAATTGATCGTCCGGTTGCCAGGTTAATTTTGGACCTGGAAAGTCGTGGACTATTAGACCGGACCTTGGTGGTTTTGGCCAGCGAGTTTAGCAGGGACATGATCATGGAGGGAAAGCCTGGATCCAATGCGGCGGATCAAGCCACCGAAAAGGTGGATGTGCTTAAGGAACTGAAACATTACGGGCAGCATCGGCATTTCACAGGAGGTTCCTGTGTGATGTTATGGGGAGGGGGAGTAAAAAAAGGCCATTTATACGGAGCAACCGCATCCCAAAGGCCCTTTGTTGCCATAAAGGATGCCCTATCCGTAACCGATTTGCACGCCACCTTGTTTACCGGATTGGGTATCAGCCCAAAGACCGCATTCGAGGTTGAAAAACGCCCCTTTTATGCCACCGAGGATGGCAAAGGCGATCCGGCAATGGGGGTATTTGCCTAGTTCTTGGAGAGTCGAAAACTGATGAAGTTATCTTGGCCGGAAAAGGCTACCCCGGAATAGTCCCCCACCTTGATAGTTTTTAATGATTTCAACAACCTGCCATTCTTGGCGTTTAGTGTCGAATCGGGCCCATACAAGACAACGGAAAATAGTTAAAACGGTATTGGGATCCTTGAGAGCCAAATGGGTTCCCCCAGGGTAGTAAGTTCGGGATCCTTCGAAATCATGAACCAAACAACCCTCATAGTGATTCATTCCACCGTATCCACCTACCCTACCATTGCGGGTATTTCGTTCATCAACCAAATAAAACTCCAATTCACCTCTATTGGTGGATTTAATGAGTTTGGCAGCGTCCACCCCATCAAACCTGGCCCTGGTTGGATTATCCGGGGAGGCATAAATGGCTACGGTGCTAAATTGGCCGGGTAAACCCAGAACATCATAAACATGCTTGAGAAAGTAAGAATTGCTGATGCAACTTGCCCCACCCCGGGTCCATGTTGTGGGTACCTTCCAGGCATCCATTTGGTCAAAATGAATGAGTGGATTGTAATGCTGATTTACATTTTTGCTAATTTCATGTACTAGATCAACAGTTGATAGGATTTTTTCATTAGATTCATAAGCCTTATCTACCAAATTAATAGCTAATTTTAACTTTGTACTATTAGGTTCTTCTTTTGGTGTACCTGAAATAAAATAGATATCAATATTAATATCATGATCGGAGCGGTTTTTGTTATTAGATTCTTTTTTATTATCATTAAACGATTCTATTCCTAGCGATGGAGAGTATTCTTTGAGTATTATAGTTTTTAATCCGATTTTTTTCGGTGTAGGAATGACAATTTTAGCGGAAGCATTTCCTTCGCTGTCGGAAGTAACCTCCTGGTCTTTTTTATCTCCATCGACAACAATCCATTTTTGATTCGGCCCGGATTGTTTTAGGCGGACTGTTATTTCCAAATCCTTGCCAACCATTCCGATCACACAATCGGCTGGGTGAACCTTGCCGCCCGGGACCTCAATTTCAATTCCAAACCCAAAAACCAAAAGCAAACTTGCTAACATTTGGCACCCACCCAATTCAGGACCCCATTTGGGTCCTATCCAGAATTCAAGTACTCATTCTAGGTGTTCGGTTATCAATTTCCGATTCAGTATTAGTCCAAGGTGTAGATTCCCAAAAAATATGGCATGGAAACGGCAAAATAAGACCAATCAGGTTACCTTTTTCACCCCTCCTTTTTGGCCTTGGGAAAAATAGGAAGATTGGGCGAAATCTTGTTTCCAAAAGCTAAAGGAATCGAAATAGCTATCGATTAGGAATTGAATTAAAGCCCAATTGCCGGATGAAATCCATTTCAAATCCTTAGGATTTGAAAATCTGACTGTCAAACCTTCCTTTTTGGTCTGCATCTGGGACCTGAATGGCTACTGGATCAAACCATTTTTCATCAAACTCGATTCTGGATCGTTTTTTCATGCTTAAATTGGAGGTAAGCGCAATGATTGCATCCGCCATAGCAACCGTACCATGGCATCTGGGAAGTTTTAAGCCATTGGCATAACCATCCTTACCCCAATTGCGGATACAGAAGGCAAAATCTTCCATTTCTTCGCGATAACCCCGGCTGACTGGGGCTCCCGTTGTTCCCGCAGGTCCCTGTGTGGCCGCACTAGCAGACGCCGCCGCCGGGCCCCAGGTTGAAGAAGCTTCCAGAGCGGGTTTTCCTTTTTCGGCTCCGGAAACGGAAACGACCGTAGCTTTTGGGGCCCCGGCTTTGCTGTTAGGGTTTTTTTCGTTGTAAAGCATTAGGCTAGTTTCACTTTCAACCACCATGGTTCCCCGTGATCCCGTAACACATTCCCCATAGGGTTCGAACTGGTTGGTGCTTATTGACGAATAGGTGACCACAACAACATCGTCTTTGTCTTTGAGGAGTTGTTTGCCATCACGGATAACAGTTTTACCGGTATCGTCTTTCTGGAAATAATTGTTTCCAGGGAATTCAAAAGTAACGAACACATGGTCGTCACTATCCCGGTCATTCCTATTCTTGCCATAAAAAGATTTTGTACCAACCCCAGTCACGGATAATGGGTGAACCTTGCCTAAAAATATGCTGCAGGCGTCGAGTTGATGGCTTCCTAATTCGGCCATTAATCCGCCCCCTGTTGCGTTGTATAGCCTCCAACGGATAAGTTCTTCCACAGATTCATAGCCATAAGCCTGAAGTTTTTTGGGATCATTCAGGGCATTGTATTCTTCCTGGGTAATGGGGTTAAACCAACCATCCCGATAAATGGGCTGGGGAATCTCCTTGGCCAAAGCCCCGTTTGCCATGGCATCCCATTCAAAGGGCCAAGTATTGTTACGGTGCCATTGGGCACGAATGTGGCGAATATCTCCCAGGATTCCCGATTTCAAAACCTCTGAAGCATGGGCGTAAAGCATGGAATAATGGCGTTGATGCCCAATGGAGAGGATTCGGTTGGTTTTATGGGCCACCTCGATCATTTTTTTGCATTGGCGAATGTTCCATGCCATTAATTTTTCACAAAGGACATGTTTCCCAGCCTCCATGGCCTTGATTGCGACCGGGGCATGGAGGTGGAGAGGAAGGGCAATCACAACTGCTTCAATGCTTGGGTCGGCCAGGATTTCTTCATAGCTATGAGTGATTTTGATTTTGTTGGCTTCCAATTCCCCGTAGACTTTTTTGAACCCTTTCCGGAGGGGAACTTTGGGATCCCCATTGAGGATTCGCTTTTGGTTGGATGGCCTTATGTCTGCTACAGCCACAAACCTGAGAAAATCCGGATTGTGTTCGCCAACGAGTATTCCACCTTCATCACCTGCCCCAATTAAAGCGGTACGAACAGGTTTGTCACCAAAACCTGTATATCCAAAATAGGAGGCGGCACTTACGGCCGCCCCTCCTCCCGCTCCGATCGCAAGGCTTTTCATAAAGCCGCGGCGGCTTAATTCACTCAATACATTGGCGGCATTGGCTCGCCCCAAGTCCTTCTGGTCCGCGGTCAAATCTAGTGCCATTTCAATCCCCTAAAAAAAATTCCCTTAGTTACACCCAACTTTAGGTGTGGTTTGATTTGGTTTGATTGGCCCGGAACCAACCAAACATCGCATCCACTCCAAACCAATACCCTGTGGGAAGGCTTGCCAAAACCAATAGGGCTACGCATTCGACCACATTCTTGTTCACAAAAATGTAATTTCCTTCATTCATGGGAGGGGCAGGCAACCAGGGAAACGATGGTTGCAATAGATAGGTGAAAAAAAGGAAAAGGGCCGCGCCAAAGCATGCTGACTTTGTTAGGCATCCGGCAAGCATTCCCATTCCGGCCAACAAAAGTGCATAGGCGGTGACCATATCAGAGATATACAAAAAATCGTTTTTGGGTCCTATTGGTCCCTTTGCCAATTTTTGTTCTTCATTGGGTAGGCTATCCAGTTTGGTTTTTAAGGTCGATGTATTGGCATTGTATTCGGCAAGCAGTTCAGCCCGCATCATGGCAGCGGCAGCTTTAAATTGCATTACCATGGCCTTTTCCACATCCTTGCCAATGGACCAATTAATTTTTAACGCCTCATCGACCTTGGCTTTGGCTTGCCTGAATTCTTCCACCCGCTCGGAAACACTAATTGTTTTCTCCACCGAACCGGTTGGAAAGTTGGTTTTGAATTCATGGGGAACCAGAATCCATTTTACAAGGGAAGCTTCCAGTTCATCACGCAGGCCCAGAGCGGCCTCAATTTGGGATTTGGAGAACTTGTAATGGGTTTCATACCGACCAATGAGTGCATTCCACTCTTCACGGACTTTGGAGGGAGCTTTAATGCCAAGTGGTAAATTGACCCCTTTCACGCCCGCGGGAATTTCACTAAAAGAAAGGATGATATCATCCGGGTTGGTAAGCAGGCCACGGAGGAAAGGTCCCAAGGGGCCAGTCGCCTCACGAAAGTAACCCTCACTGGAAAAAGGCCTGGATATTTCGCTTGGCCCTATCCATCGGGATTTCACCTTGAGAAATCCTTCAACGAAAAAGTGCCAACCAATGACCAGTCGCAATACAACCAAAAGCACGATAGCTGTGGTGGAGATCCGGTTCATCGGAGAAAAGCCTTCCCAATATTTGCCTATTCAATTGGAACCAAAATATCTTTCATTGCACCCAGAACGATAGGTCTTTCCCCTTTTGTTTTCTCTAATAATAGAAAACCTAACGAGGGGTTATCCATGGTCAGTTTTTCTGCCAATTCCATTCCGGATACAAAAACGGCAGTGGACAGGGCATCCGCTGTGGCCGAATCCGGTGCAAAAACCGTAGCAGAATCCAAACCGTTTGATGGATATCCAGACCTTGGATCCAGAACATGACCATAGGTCTTTCCAGCCACCTCGAATTTCTTGTAGGTGGTGGCGGATGTTCCAAGGGCACCATCCTTTAAACGAAGTTTGGCCATGGATTCCCCGGACAAGGGATGATTCACCTGTACCACCCAACCCAATTCCTCAGAGGGAGAGTCTCCTTTAGAATATATGCTGCTTCGGCCGCTGTGAAGCAAAAAGGAGGCATTTGGCAGTCTTGAAGATAACCATTTTGCCGCATAATCGATTGCAAAACCTTTGCCGATAGCTCCAAAATTCCAGTTGGCCTCACTTCCATGGTGTTTGATTTGGCGCTGGGTTGGATGGTATTCGATCCTTTGCATTCCGGCATTGTTAAGTATGGAATCAATTTCCGTTTGGATAGGCACACGAAATGGCCCCCGTAAAAACCCCCATGCCTGGATCAGGGAACCCATGGTGGGATCGAAGGCCCCGGTGGTTTGGAGCCAAAGTTTTTTGGAGTGGGTGCACAATTGCCATAGTGGCTCACTTAAGGTTTGCCAATTTCCAAGTGGACCGTCCCGATTGATTCGGCAAACCTCGGAAGTTGGTTGGTAGGCACTTAACAAACCTTCCAGGTGATCAATGAGGTCAAAACTTTTGTTGGCCAAATTGTGAATATCAGGCAAACCAAACGGAAAAGTCCATTCAAAAACAGTTCCCATTGCTTTTCGGGAAAAACGGATAAGTTGTGATTCTTGTAACCTGGGTTTTGGGAGTTGTTTTTCCAACAATTCCTTAGCAGGCTCCATCCCTTTGGAAATCTTTCCTGGATGGAAAAAATCTCGCCGATCCATTTGTCCAACTTCCGCTATTCCTCACCAATTACCATTTCCCGATCGTTTGGATCGATGTAACGAGTGTGCCTTTCCAACGCCAATATAACCGTTTTTTCTTCCCGTCCATCCGCCGAAACGGCGGTAGCTGGCAGAATCATTCTTCCATCATCCAATTTCATTTTGACAAAAAATGTTCCTTCGGGTTTCAGCCGAACCGGTTCCCCCTTTACCAAAACGCGAGCATTTGGGGCGGTTGTTCCTGTTACATGGACCTCCGCTTCCATGTTCAGCAAAAGCTTGCTGTTTTTCGTTCCGGCAGGGGCTCCGGAGGTAGGTGCCGAGGCTATGGACCTTTTCATTTGCTCCTGGAGGAAACCCATAACTTCACCGCTCAGGGCAACCGATCCCAAACTGGCAACCAATGCCGTGGCATTGTCCATGGTCATGCCACCTTGTTCCTGATTGGGTCGGACCTGACCAGCATGGGGTGTTACCAAGGCTGATGAGGTTTGGCCAAGGGAGTAATATTTACCATCCCTGGATTTATAACCCAAATCGGCTTGTAGTTTTTTCCCGGGACCGCCTGATTCCAAAAACCAGGTGGTTGTTCCCAAAGGCAATGGAACCTCTTTTACCAGATGCCCTGCGCTTCTTCCATGGTCGGTACGAGACAAATCGAAAAGGCGAAGGACAAATTGAGCCCCAGCCCAATCAATTCCCAAAGCAATTTCAGCTTGTTGGTGGGTTTGAATGTTGAAATTCCAAACGCACTTGAGCCAATTTATGTCAAGTATAACCAAACTAACGCGGTCCGCCTCCAATTTGGAATGATCGCCTTTGGGGGTTGATCCCTGATTTGTGGAAGGATTAGGTAAAACAGCAATTGGCGGAGGTGGAGCTGTTTTTGTTGCAACTTTTGCACTCAATTTAGCGGTTACCTGGGTTGGCGTAGTCACCGGTTTTGCGATAACGGGGGCCATTTTTGAAGGTGACAATTGGCCTTTTGCCACGGAGACTTTTTTATCCGGTTGAATGGTTGTTTTTGGATTGATGGTCAATTTTGGGGAATCCTGAGCCAAAGGTGCTTTGATTTTTTTGGGGTCAACGGCCTTTGCCGGAACCGCCTTGGAAGCATTGGGTTTGGAAACCGGGGATTTGGGAGTTGCAGCTACCTGTTTTTTTTTAATTTGCAAAATCAAGGTCGCCTTTGGCAGGGAAATTGCCCCAGAGATTCCCAATTTTTTTGCCATTGAATCCAATTCCGATCGGGATAGTTTTTCGAGACCGTTAAGGGGAGACCCATGTGGCATTGTTTTTTCCTTCGAAAATTGGGGCGAGTTTCGATTGTATTACCCTACGAACCGAGGGGAAAATCGGCAAGAAGGCAAGTTTGTATATCCTTTGAGTTGTTTATATCTAATTTGTAATATTAAGATTTCCATTCATGATCATCCAATGCCCAGGGAAACTACAGACAAAAGGATAACGACCGGCAATTTTGGGTGCCTCAAAATAGACCGTAAACTTTTCACCAGGAGAAACCACGTCGGTGTAACAAATCACCTGGGATCCTTCAGGAATGTAATGGCGCAAGTAGGAATCCGGATCGGAAATCTGCCGATTGACTTTATCCCCAAAAGGCTCCAAGGATCCTTGGGGCAATAAAACCCAATTATGGGGAACCGCATCCGGATTTTCAAATTCCAATGCCAATATTTCCCCTGCTTTTGCGGTTAAAATAGAGGGGCTGAAACTCAAATTGGTTCCGGCGCGCATCACAATTTTTCGGGCATTTGGTTTTGGCTGTTTCCAGGCATTGTTCACCGTTTTTCCCGCCATTTTTAGATCTTGTTCAATGGGATGAGGCATGACTGGGCGTTTCGTTTGTACATAATTCATAATTTCTGTGAAATCCTCTGCCAGGTTGTGAACGGTTAAAAAAACATCTTTGGCCTCGTTTTGCCAGGGTTTCAATCGGATTTGAAGTTGGTTGACCCGGCCAATGGATGGGATTTCAACAAATAAGGTCATGCCTCCAGGTAAAACATGGATTTTTTTTATGGGAAGGACATCGTGCCCTTTGGTTAGGGGAGACGATGGGGAATACTCCGCGGAGCCATAAGCTGGGCTGTAACGATAATTCCAGGCGAGGGCGACGGCCCCCTTTTGGATTTCTTCTGCGTTTTGACTTATGGGTTCCGTAAAGCGAAACCAAACACCGTTGGCGTGAGCTCGAACCTGACAAGGAAGGTTAAGGGGTCCGGTGGTTCGCCTAACCCGGGCTAAGGTGCCGTCTTTGGTGGCATAAGTTCCCCACCCCTGCATCCCAACCACATATAAATGGCCATCGTGTGGGTTAAACCGTCCTCGATGAACTCCAGATTCAAAATCACCATTCAATTGGACAAAAGCCCCCTGAGGTTGCCCATGGACCTCATCCTCAAGGAGTAAAAATTGGGAACAGGCTCCGTAGGAAAAATGCATCTTAAGGCCTTGTAGCCCTCCCCATTTATTCGATGTGATTTCGGTTTGTCCTCCTGAGGAATTGTCCAATCCACGAGGCAAGTAAACCAGGGGCAGATCAGGAGCTTTTCCTCCCTTTGGACCCCCGTAACCATAATATCCCCCTTTTTTTATCTTGCAAATCATGCTCGTTGGAGTCCATTCTCCTTCGGAACAAGGGACTGTTATGCCACCCTTGCTATCGAGTCCAATACCGTCCGGATTTCGAAATCCTTTGGCAAGAACCTCCATGGAGCGGCCATTGGCCGAAATCCGCATGATCCCAAGGTTACTGGAAGCCGTCAAAAAACTGCCATCTTTATCCTGTTCCAAACCACAAAGGTAATCGTGCCCGCCCGTGCTGGTTGGCCAACAGTTTGCAAAACATTCATGATAATCGTATTCACCATCCCCATTTAGGTCGTGGAGTTTGGTAATCTGGTCACGACCCAAAACATAGGGAATTCCCCCAACGACACGAAGTCCAAGGGCTTGGTGGATTCCAGTGCCCACCTTGCGCCAGGTCGATTTTCCCAAATTCGCCCCAGATTCACCGATTCGCCAAATTTCACCCTGCATGGTGCATAAAAGAACATCCCCGTTGGGAAGAAAATCCAGGTCACCGGGAAATATTGGGGATTTCCAAGGGTTTTGGATTGGGATGGTAAAGGTATCCACCGCAAAAGGAGAGCCTTTCCCAAGGATAAAGGGGGATTCCATTTGCTGGGGCATTCGCGCCTTTCCGCCCTTTATTGCAAGTGTTTGGGAATGTTGTTCCATGGGAGCCGTTTCCCGAACAATGTTGTCACCAACAATTTTGCAAGAATCCAACCAGATTTGGCCCGCAACCTCAATTCGAAAAACTACCGAATCATCAAAACGATAAAACCCTTTATACTGTGCAAAAGGAGACCATTTCCATGGGTTTGGACTCGGCACTTCTTGTCCTTTGGGAATGATCCCATCCATAAATCCATGCCGTGTATCCGAAAAGCGAACAAAACCATCTTTCCATGCGGCCTCAAATTGCAAGGTTTCCGGGTTATAAACCACGGTTTGTCGTCTCGATCCACCCAAATATATGGCCACCGCTTTGGCAATGGTTTTGTTCCCGACTCGACAAACCCCGCTTAAAAGGCCGCCAAGGTCCGTTTGATTCCATTGACCATTTCGCCAGGTATCCTCATTTTGGTTTCCCCAGTGGCCATGAATTCCCTGATCCAATCCCGGAAAAGGGGAAACAAGATCGGGTTTCTTTTCCAATCCAGCCAGCAATGCCGATTGTTTTTGGTAAAACTCATAAAGCCGTTCCCGATTGGGGAATTTCCCGGAATTTGGCCAAAGGAGGGAATCCAACGGACCAGGTGGGAATACTGTCTCAAGCCTTTTCAATTCGTGGCCATGGACCCGCATCCATTCTTTTTGAAAACGGTCACTACCTAGCGTTAAAAGGAAGGCAATGAGGTCAATTTTCTCAATTTCTGTTAGGGAATCCATTAGGTTGGAAGGCATCAATGACCCAACCAACTTTTTTTCTTCTATATCAGGGGATAAAATTTCAACCACGGCTTGGGTGGTCGCATCCCTGAGTTTGATTTTAAGTGATGTTTCCTCGATTATATATCCGTTCAGGACCTTTCCCGAAGATGTGGTGACCATCCAGGCCCGAAATTCCGGTTTGACCTCTTTTTGTGGCCAAAACAACGACTCCACCACCTGGATGGGGGATAGACATTGATTCAGTTTGTCCAGTTCTGGCCCAACCTGACCTCCCAGGTTTCCGAGCTTGTGGCAGGAAACGCAAGCGAGTTTTGCGGTTGAAAAAAGGGCTGCCCCCCGTGTTGGATTGCCACTAGTCCTACTTGCATCCAAATAAGATTGAGCTGTTTTCAAATCTTTTTTGGGATCGTTTGGTCCTGAGGGAGCACCCGAAGCATCAAGTAAATCGATCAATTGTCCCCGATCCGATTTCCAAAAACCCAAAGTTTCCGCATCCCGAACAGGGAGCGCAATTCCGTGTCCATCGGTTCGATGAATTCCTTTGCGAATTCGACACCATGCAAGTTTTCCCAAGGCAGGAAAGGAACGATCGTTAAGGCCTCCAATTGCCAATGGACCTGGATCAGCTTGGCTGTTTATCCGCTTCAAGGCAACCGAACCAACAACTTTTCCATCGACCCGAATTTCAGCCAAATTGTCACGCAAAAGGAAATCCACTCGATGAAGGTTGTTATCCGTAGGTGCAAAATTGGTTTCAACATGGTCTGGGGCCATTCCTGGTAAATAGACAGCGAGCTTGCCGGCCCCAGGTTTTTGAAAAATCTCCCAATGGTAGGCTGAACTTTTGGGATCACAAGCAATCAATACCTGAAATTGGTCCGATTGGGTCATGGTACCCCGCCATTCCACGGTTATGGGAGGATTGCGATATTCGGTTTTACCAGGAAATAGTGCCACAATATTTTGATTGTTTAAGCTATTTGTTCCTTTGGCATTTGCCTTGGGCAATGGGGTTAAAGGGGCGGGTGGTTTTCCTTTTCCACCATTCAATAGCCATTCCAAACCGTTCAGATTGTCCAGCAATGTTTCTTTGGCATCAAATTGGGTGTGGCCAAGGATTCCAATGGGACCTTTGTAGCCGGACTTTCGAATAAGGGTCATAACCTTTCGGTCTTCAGAGCCTTGACCCAAAGGTAAAATTTTGCAACCAATTTGATCTCCCTTTGGTTCCATACCGTTCAGGTTCAAGCATAAAAGATGGTTTTTCATTTTTGTCAGGACCTCTTCAAGGCGTGGCAAATGATTGTGTCCGTGGTGAAGGTTGTAAACGATTCCAACCGATGGAGAACCGATTTTATCCACTATTTGAAGCATATTTTCCGGTTCGCCAAACCATCCACCATGATTATAAAGCCCGACCTTTAATCCAAGGCGTTTTGCCTCCCCAAGAATTGGTTCCACATGCCTCACAACCTGCAATACTTTTTCCTCTTGGGTTTTACCCGCCGGATCACCCAAGCTTACCCAAAGTTCACAATCGAGTTTGCGCCTTTCAATGAGGCTTAAAATGGCTTTGGCTTCATCATTTAAAGTAGACGGGAACCAAAACGCTTTCAGGTGGATTCCCGCCTTGTTCAGTTCATCCACTTCCTGGTCAAAGGTGGGAATATGCTCTGGGCGCCAATCGTAGGCAAATTCTTTGATACCCAATTCCTTCAGTAAGGTTGCCCTCTCTTTGGGATTTCGTTTTTTGGCATCGAAGGGAACTATGCACCACGCCACGAGTTTTTGCCGGGAAAAAGAATCGGGTTTTTGACCAGGGGTTTCTGTCCCAAAACATGGGGAAAGGATCAATAATCCAAGCAAAAATGAAAGCGAAACAGAGCCAAAGGTGGGCATGGAAAGGCCTCAAGTGGTTAAGGTTAATCCAATCGAAAATTGCTGGTAGGTCTGGACAATTTAGTTATTTTCCATGGAAAAATGACATTCTTCAAGTCTAAAATTTCAACGGCCAAACAAAGGGTCAACGCACTTTGTGGGAGTTGTTGCCTTGTCAAACCCATTGGAAGAGAGAACACAGTACTGGGGAATGGAATTGTTTGCCCGGTTAAAGGAACCGTTTGTATTTCCGTTAGGGCCGACTTGGTGGGAAAACCGGGTGATGGCTCTCACCATGGCCGATCCCGATCTCAAGGTTCAACTTTTTCGATTTGTTGATGTCCTTCCCATGTTGAAATGTCCCAAGGATATTCGGAACCATTTGGTGGAGTACCTAGGGGAGGCAAAGAATTGGAACTGGTTGGGAAATATTGCACAGTTACTACCTACCAAGGGATTTTTGGGGCATCTTGCCCAAAGAAACATCGTCTGGGCGGCTTCCCGAATGGCAAGGAAATTCATCGTAGGCACCACGAGGAAGGAAACCATTGACCAAGTTCAAAAACTCCGCCACCTGGGTTTTGCGCACACCCTGGATCTACTCGGGGAATCCACCTTGACCCATTCGGAAGCGGAAATCTCGGCTTTCGAATATAGTCAACTGATTCGTGACTTGGCACAAGCCTTCAAGGGTTCCCGTTCTGATCAACTGCTGGATTTTGAGGGACAGATTCCCATTCCCATAGCCAATGTTTCGATCAAGGTTTCGGCACTCACCCCTACCTTTGATCCCACCGATCCGGTTGGAACGATTGGATCGGTACTTCCTCCCCTTAGAAATATCCTTCGTGAAGCGCGGGACCAAAATGTTTTTGTTAATTTTGATATGGAGCAATTTTCATCCAAGGATTTGCTTATCCACTTGGTTTGTCAATTGTTGTCCGAACCAGAATTTCGAACTGCACCCTTCTGTGGCATTGCCATTCAGGCGTACCTGAAAAGTTCAAGGGAAGACTTGGTCAAGCTGCGAGATTGGGCAGCCAAAAACAATCGCCCCATTACGATTCGGTTGGTAAAAGGGGCCTATTGGGATTTTGAATCCATCCATGCCATGCAGAACAATTGGCCTATTCCGGTTTGGACCAAAAAGGAACATTCCGATTGGCATTATGAACAACTTTCGGCGTTTATTATTGAAAACAGGCAATGGTTAAAACCCGCTTTTGCCAGCCACAATATTCGGTCCTTGGCAAATGCCATAGCATTGGGAGAGCAACATAAACTCGATCCTTGTGAACTTGAGTTTCAATCCCTTTATGGGATGGGTCAGCCTGTACAAAATGCCATAAAATCCATTGGTTACAGGGTTCGTGTCTATGCTCCCTATGGAGAATTAATTCCTGGAATGGCGTATTTGGTTCGAAGGCTATTGGAAAATACAGCCAACGACTCTTTTTTGAGCCAAAGTAGTAAAAAAGGCAGGGATTTAAGCAAACTCCTCTATCCACCTCAGAAACCCAAGGATGATTTGGCAATGAATTTGCAATCAAAAACCATTCAAAATACATTCCATAATAAAAGGCTTATTCCAGAGGCAAGCCTTGATTTTACCCAAGAAAAACATCGTATTGAAATGGGTGAAGCCTTGGATTTGGTTCGTAACCGTTTTGGCAAGGCGTTTCCGGCCAAAATTGCCGGTAATGATGTTTGGACACAATCGGAAATTGTCTCCCTAAACCCTTCCCAAAAATCAGAGGTTGTCGGTAAAGTTGCATGTTGTGGAATCAATGAGGCAAACCTGGCGATTGATACATGCAGGGCTTTTCAAACCAAATGGGAATCCACGCCTGTTTGCACACGAACGGAAGCATTGCAGAAAACAGCGGATATTATCCTTGCCCGTAGGAAAGAACTGTGTGCATGGATCGTTTTTGAAGTGGGAAAATCATGGCAGGAAGCCGATGCGGATGTGATTGAATCGGTTGATTTTTGTAGGTATTATAGCCAACAAATGGAAGAACTAGCCACCCCTTTGGTAAGAGACATCCCGGGGGAGTTTAACCAGACAATCAGAATGGCGAAAGGTGTTAGCGTCATTCTGGCACCTTGGAATTTCCCTTTGGCAATCCTGTGCGGGATGACCTCAGCAAGCCTTGCTGCGGGTTGTACAACAATAATGAAACCAGCTGAACAATCAAGCGTGATTGCCTCTATTCTCCATGGTATTTTTTTGGAGGCTGGCATCCCACCTGAGGCATTGGCGTTTGTTCCAGGCAAAGGAGAATGTATCGGACCATTCCTTGTTTCCCATCCCGAGGTAGCCCTCATTGCATTCACAGGGTCCCTGGAAGTGGGGGCGAAAATTTATGAACAGGCATCCAAATTAAGCCACGGGCAAAAACAATTCAAACGGGTTTTGGCTGAAATGGGAGGCAAAAATGCCATTATTGTTGATGAGGATGCGGATTTGGATGATGCGATTCGGGGTGTATTGGCAAGTGCCTTTGGTTTTCAAGGACAAAAATGTTCCGCCTGTTCCCGAGTAATTATTCCCCAATCACTCCATGACTCGTTTGTGGATAGACTATTTGAAGCTACCAAAACCCTTACCATCGGGCCTTCTGAAAGTCCGACATTTGCCCTAGGCCCCGTTATTGATCAGGAGGCATTCGATCGCCTGGAATCCATCATTCAAAGGGGAGCTTCCCTTGGGGGGCGGTGCCTTTCGGGCAAAGTGGGAAACCATTTACCCAACGGGTATTTTATCCACCCAGCCATATTCACCGGTCTTGGGGAAACGGATCCCATCCTGACGGAGGAGGTGTTTGGACCCGTATTGGCTGTACAATCCTGGAAGACCTTCCCTGAGGCAATTCAATTGGCGAATAATACCCCCTTTGCGCTCACCGCCGGATTGTATTCCCGAAGTCCAGGTCGCATTACCCAAGCCAAATCTTCCCTAAAGGCTGGTAATGTTTACATTAATCGAAAAATTACAGGAGCTACCGTAGACCGCCAACCATTTGGCGGTTTCGGGTTTTCTGGAATAGGGGCCAAAGCAGGTGGACCGGATTATTTGGTTCAGTTTTTAATCGCCAAAACCTCAACCGAAAACACAATGCGCCGTGGATTTAGTCCGGAAACGGTTGGGGTATAAGTACTCCAACCAACCGTGCAACCCAATCCCATTGACGACCCTAAAACAGATAATTGACTTATTTATCTTCGATTTGAGCCAAGGCGGCAAATGGAGTCCCTTCCACATATTCAAGGAAAGCCCCGCCCCCGGTGGAAACATGGGACATTTTTTCGTCCAAGCCAAATGCCTCCACAGCTTCGGCCGTTTCACCACCCCCCACAACAGTGGTTGCTTGGGATTTGGCCATAGCCAAGGCAATCTTTAGGGTGCCCTGACTATAGGGTTTATCCTCAAATTTCCCCATGGGGCCATTCCATACAATTGTTTTTGCTTCAGCAATTATGGTTTGGTATCTTGCAATGGTTTTGGGACCAATATCAACGCCTATCCAACCCTCAGGGATATCGCCCTCGATCACTTTTGAGGTATGCGGAGCATCCAAAGCAGAAACGACCAGATGGTCCTCGGGAAGTTCAACCTTTCCTTTTCCAAGTGAGAGGAGTTCCCTGGCCACTTCCAGCTTATCTGCCTCACATCGGGAAGCGCCGATTCCAACCCCTTGAGCCTTCAAAAAGGTGTAGGTCATTGCCCCGCCAACCAGGATTTTGTCTACCTGATTTAGTAAAGCCTTAATGAACCCTATCTTGTCAGAAACTTTCCCCCCCCCAAGAAGAGCCACAAAGGGCCTTCCAGGATGGGAAAGGAGGGTGTTAAGAATATCCAATTCCTTGGCAACAAGTGTTCCAACAACTCTTGGCTTATCTTTCATGGCCTCCGGGACGGCAACCATGGAAGCGTCTTTTCGGTGGCAAGTGCCAAAAGCATCGTTTACATAAACATCTCCCAGTGCGGCAATTTTCCCAGCATAAACGGGACAACCGCCCTGTTCTCCCTTGTCAAAACGGAGGTTTTCCAACAAAAGGACCTCGCCTGGCCTTAGGTTGGAAGCAAGATTGGCAGCATGCTGTCCGGCCGAATCATTGGCTTTTTGCACCTTGATTCCGAGTAATTCGCCAAGCCTTTTGGCAATCCGGTCCATGGTGAATGGCTGATCTTTAAGGGGATCCCCTTTTGGACGACCGAAATGGCTCATTGCAATTACGGCACAACCTGCTTTCAAAAGATTTTGGATAGTAGACAATGCTCCCCGGAGGCGACGATCATTGCTGATTTCACCCTGGGAAGTGTGGGGAACATTGAAGTCTACCCGCACAAGAACCTTCCTCCCTTTTAGGTCGACTGGGAGATCGGCTAGCGTTTTTTTTGCCATGAGAAAGGAAGCCTAATTGAGGTTGAATTAAATGCCTTTGGCAAGGATATGTTTGAGTAGATCACCCACACGGCAAGAATAGCCCCATTCGTTGTCGTACCAGCTAACCAATTTGAAAAACTTGCTGTTGAGTTCCATGCCGCTCCCCTCGTCAAAAATCGAGGACGAAGGACAATGGATAAAATCACTGGAAACCACTTCATCCGCTGTGGTTTCTAAAACACCTTTGAGGTAGGTTTGGCTTGCCCGGCGCATGGCTTCCACGATTTCCTTGTAGCTGGTTTCCTTTACAGTTTTCACCGTCAAGTCGACCACGGAAACGGTTGGGGTTGGCACCCGAAAGGCCATCCCGCTGAGTTTTCCTTTTACTTCTGGAATGACGAGGCCAACCGCCCGGGCGGCTCCGGTGGCACTCGGAATCAGGTTTGTTGCAGCACTACGGCCACCCTTCCAATCTTTGCGGCTGGGACCATCCACCGTTTTTTGCGTGGCGGTATACGAGTGGACAGTAGTCATGAGCCCTTCCTCGATTCCAAATCCCTCGGAGAGCAGCACATGAACCAAAGGAGCCAGGCAGTTGGTTGTGCAACTGGCATTGGAAATGATTTCATGTTTGTTTGCATCATATTTGTTATGGTTGACACCCATTACTACCGTAATGTCTTCATTCTTGGCGGGAGCCGAAATAATGACTTTTTTGGCACCGGCAACAATATGGCCGTAAGCAGATTTATCCACCTGGCCGGGCTCCTTTGTCCCATCGGTAAAGAGGCCCGTGGATTCGATTACCAAATCAACACCCATTGATTTCCAAGGCAGATCCTTTGGAGACCTAGCACTTACAACCTGGATCTCTTTGCCATTTACGACAAGGACATCATCATCCGCTTTGTCAGGGGACGATTTTTTGGAGGTAACACTTCCGCTGAAACGACCCTGGACCGAATCATACATTACGAGATAAGCCAAATTGTCTGCGGGAACAATGTCCCCCACGGCAACCACCTCAATCTCGTTTCCCACAAGTCCCTTTTCCACCAAAGCGCGGAAAACCAATCGTCCAATTCGACCAAAACCGTTAATAGCCACCTTCACCGGCATTAGCATCGCTCCATGGGAAAAATGTTCCGGAAATGTTCCTTGCGCCCGCTTGGACAGAATCCGTTTCTTCTCTAACACTTTAGGAATACAGAATCCCCCGGCGAACTTTTCCGCCGGATCTACTCCATAAGGTAACCCAATTTGGGATAGGTTTACTATGCGCAAGATAGTTCGAGTTGCATTATCAGGGGCAGCTGGCCAGGTTAGCTATGCTATGATTCCCCGCCTTGCTTCTGGCGAGGTTTTCGGTCCAAACACCGATGTTATTCTTCACCTTCTTGAAATTGCCCCTGCCCTGCCAACTTTGGCCGGGGTGGCCATGGAATTGGAAGATTGCTCCTTTAATCACCTCAAGGGGGTGGTAATTACCGATGATCCACTGAAAGCATTTGATGGTGTTAACTGGGCCATATTGGTCGGATCATTTCCCCGAAAACAAGGAATGGAGCGCAAGGAACTTTTGAACATCAATGGAAAAATATTTGTTGGTCAGGGAAAGGCGCTTGCGGCAAGGGCTGCCCCGGATGTCCGTATTCTTGTGGTGGGAAACCCTTGCAACACCAATTGTTATACCGCATACAACAATGGCAAAGATATCCCTTCGGAAAGGTGGACAGCCCTTACAAGGCTTGACCACAATCGTGCGAGAACCGCCTTGGGAATAAAGGCAGGTTTAACCTCGGAAGAGGTTTCCAATATGACAATTTGGGGAAATCACTCCAATACCCAGTTTCCTGACTTCAATAATGCCAAAATCCAGGGAAAACCAACCAGCCATTTCATTTCAGACCGCTCCTGGTTGGAAGACACTTTTGTACCCATGATTCAAACCCGCGGAGCATCCGTGATAAAGGCTCGCGGGTCCAGTTCTGCTTTTTCCGCCGCAAACGGCGCACTCGATCATGTAAAAAGTCTGTTAAATCCAACCGCTCCGGGGGATTGGGTGAGTATGGCAACCATTTCCAAAGGGGAATACTCCGTACCTCCAGGTTTGGTTTTTGGATTCCCGTGTACGACGGATGGTAAAGGAAATTATCAAGTGGTGGAGGGCTTGACCCATGACTCCTTTGGAAAGGCCAAGATAGCGGCAACCCTGACGGAATTGCTTGAGGAAAAAGAGGCAGTGGCGGATTTGATAGTATAATTTCGCTTAAACCTATCTTTTCAATATAACGAAAAAGGTCCTATAGAATATTAGGACCTTTTTTATTCATCCATCCTGGTTTCACGATATTCAGAAATTAAACGGTAGATATTGTTTTCGTTATCGCCATTTTTAATAGTACGATCCAATTTGGAAACTATCAATTTGGGTGGCATTCCAGGTTGATCCAGGACAACTTCTGTATTAGGAAAATATTGAAGTAGTCCAATTTTCGCCTCGAAGATTTTTGGTTCCCTGGTCCATGAGCCCTCGGTTTTTATAGTCCTTGTCGTTGTCGACGCCGCTATGCATTCCGATTGAACAAGGGCTCGCCAACCATTGGAATCATTGGAAGGAACCGGTGGATCACCGGCAATTACAACCGGCCTTTCCCATTTGGTTCCCAAGGAAATGGGGACCTTTCCAAAAATCAACGCCATTGGTGGATCCGTTTCAAAGCGTTTTGGAGATCCAAATCGATTTTCACGAACCTCATTCACCTTACCGGTTTTATCCACGATTAACAAAGCAACTGGTTCGCCAACAAACTTTGCCATTTGGTCACGAAGCTGAACAGTTGAATTTTCCGGTTTGGCGGAATCAAATGTAATCAATTCCCCATCCGGTTTCTTGGTAACCGATCGTAAAGCCAACAATTTAAGCTGAATTTGGGCGGTTCCATCCGTTTCCACTGCCAATATTTTCCATTCCTTGATAAGGCTCAATTCTGTTTTAACCTCGGAAATGTTGGAGCCCTGTTTATCGGAAGCGGTTGTTTTATGTTCAACTTTATAACGGAACGATTGACCTTTTTGCCAAGAAAATATTCCAAATGTACCTTGAGCCCGGAGAGTGGAATTCAAGGGCCCTGATTGAAAAGTACAAGTTCCCAGGAAAAATAGGATCGCATAAAATGGCTTCATTTCCAATTGACCTTATTGAGGTTATTTCTCATGTCTGACTATAAAAAACAAGGGACCATTCCCGATAAAAGCTTATGGACCCTATTGAAGGAAATACTTGTCGAATGGCAAGTGGGTAGTAAATTACAAAGCTTGGCTAGGGTGCCTCATTGGCCGCCTTGGAATATTCAAATGGCCTTTGTCAATCGACCGATAAAGCCGATTCCGAATCCGTAAAAAACAAGCGGCAAGGCAATTGGTGGATCGCTCCATTAATATTGCCAATTCTGGCAGGGATTTACCATAATAATAGCGTTGTTCAAAGAGCCACCTTTGCCTAATAGTCAGTTTTTTCAATGCAGGATCAAGGAACTCAACGGGGTCAAAAAGATACTTTTCCTTGAGTGAAACGCGTTCTGAATGGAGGGAATTACCCATTAACCAAGCTCGTTCCCTGGCCCTTTTTCTTCGAAAACAGCGGATTTTCCGGGTAGCAAATCCTAACGCCCAAGGGAGAAAACTACGATTGTTGTCAAAATGGTTTTTATTTTGCAAAAGGGCTAAATTGATCTCCTGAACCATTTCCGAAACATCATCCCGATTGGAAATCCTATGGTGAACGAAACGGTAAAGGGATCCCTGAATCGTTCGTAACCTGGTTTCAAAATTTTCAACTCGATTGGTTATCGGTTCCATCATGGGATTACCCCTTATCACGATCATGGCCAATCTCCTTGGCGAAATGGAATTACGAATGACAAAAAGCCTTTGAAATGAAAGGTTTGGGTTGAGCCATTCCGAATTGGCCTGATGATCATTCAAACGAAATGAAAGTTCATTTTGTTCGATCCTGGGGGAAAAAAAATCCAAATCCCCCAATGGTTAGGTATGGCAGGGTAGAATAAAACAAAAGTTGGTTATCAGAGGTACAAGAGGAAGGCGACAGAACCAAATCCTTGATCGTTTCCGATTAGAAAAATACGAAGTTTTGGAATGGAAATGGACCAATAAAATACCGTACAATGAGGGAACAATCCATTGAACATAGTAGCCAGCCTGATCCCCATCCTTTTTGAAAAGTATTCCGTTTTATGGGGACTGGAATGGTTAAAATGCCCTAACGGCTGTTATGGCCTTAAGGCTAAAGGAATTCGGTCATGATGATCCATGATTTTTCGCGCAGGACCTTCCTTAGGGGAGTTGGAGTTAGCGTTGCCCTCCCTTGGATGGAATCCAGATGCGTTTGGGGCGATGGGGACCAAGCCCAGTCCAAACAGGGGTCTCAAGCGCCCATTCGGTTTGCTGCCTTATTTTCGGGAAATGGTTTTCATAGCAGGGAATGGTGGGCAAGGGGAACCGGCAAAACCTTGGAGTTAGGTAAAGTCCTGGCTCCACTCGAGCCACACAAAGAAAAATTGACCTTTATCAGGGGCCTTTACAATGAACAAGCCCTGAAAGGAAACATACATAGTTCACAAACAGGGAACCTTTTGAGTGGTGCTCCCCTGGCTTCTGGGGGTGACATACGCTCGGGAACGAGCATTGATCAGGTTTTAGCCCAAAAATTGGGTACCTCGACAAAAGTTCCAAGCTTGGTGCTGGGTTGTGAAGCCGCCAATCCTTCTGTTCACAAAAATTACTCCATGCTTTATAGCTCACATATATCATGGAGTTCCCCTACCTCACCAACCCCCCTTGAACTTTACCCTGCTTTGGCATTTGATTCTCTTTTCAAGGATGAAATTAACAAAGGTGACAAAAGTGTTTTGGATGCCGTGTTGGCAGACGCCACAGATTTTCGTCGCAAAGTAAGCAATTCCGACCAAAGGAAATTGGATGAATATCTGAATTCTGTACGGGAAGTGGAAAAACGAATCGAAGGTGCAGGCAAAGCCGGGGAAATCCAAGGGTGGCGGCCAACCCTTGCAATGCCAAACATTGCCCGACCTGCGGATGGCATTCCCCAAAACATTGCCGACCATATGCGCCTAATGTGTGATATTCTTGTGTTGGGTTTTCAAACCGATACCACCCGGTTTGCCACACTTAAACTCAACAACGATCATTCCTCCCTGAGATTTCCCCATTTGGGTGTGGATTACATGATTCACCACCTTCTTTCACACTCGGACTCGGCCGATTGGCTTAAGGTTAATCAGTTCTTTTTGCAACAGGTTGGATACCTTGCCACCAAACTTGCCGGGATTCAGGAAGGTGAACGAACAGCATTGGACAATTCGGTCATTCTCTTTTGTTCCAGTATGCTTACAGGCAACCACGAAGCCAACCAACTGCCGGTAATTCTGGTAGGAGGAGCGGGAGGCAAACTCAAAGGTGGTAGGTCGCTGGATTACCTTGGGAAGCCTGACCGCAAAATGTGTAGTCTTTACCTTTCGCTAATGGATAAATATGGAATCCATGCTTCTGAATTTGGGGATTCAAAAACCCGCCTTGTTGAGATTTAACCGGTCCTTTTTCAGGGGCGATTAGGAAATTCGATGGGTCGGGATTGGCCTTCCTGGTCGAAAACTTTGCAGCGAGGTAATCTTGGCCTGGGCATCCAAGGCGTTCATCGTTGATTCAATCTGGTCACGGACACATTGTTCCAAAGTCACCGGATCAGTTCCGACACGAGCATTAATCACCACATTTGCAAAGGGCACCGAGACACCAGAAGGCAATGAAAGCTCTGGTCCTGTTTCATTGCTTACCAAATTGGCGACGGCATAAAACCCTTCATAAAGGCCAATTGTTTTGAGGTGAGCGGCTTCGAACCCTTGAACCAAGAACCGGGCGCCTAGCCCCTGAATAATATGAACCAATAAGGTATCCAATAAAAACGGGGAACCGGAACGAACCTCTACCTGGCAATTCAACCAACCTAGTTCTGCTTCACCTTCGGCATAAATATCATAATCCAGTTCCAAAGAGGTGTTACGAAAAGAAGTGGAACGATCTGAATTAGGATTAATATACAAAGAATGTAATGCATCAAATCCAAATCCTGTTTTGGCAGAAATTTTTAAAATAGGTTTATTTGGAAACTTTTCGTAAATTAGGTTTTCTAAATTGTAAATATCAGATGGTGATAATTCATCTATTCGATTAAGCAAAATAAAGTCTGCTTCTTCAATTTGTTTTTTGAATATGTATTCTGCTTTAGGGGTAAATCCACAACCGGTTTTGCCCTCCAGTATTTTTTTGCCATGGGAAGGTTTGAGTATGACTCCATAGGGGGCAATATCCAAAGGCATTCCATAAACCATTTCCAACGGCTTAAGTACGGTAGCAACGAGGTCGGTGCAGCTTCCCACTGGTTCGGCCAAAATCAAATCAGGTAATGAATGGGAGGTCAATGATTCCATGGTTTGGGTTAATTCGTTGAAGTTGCAGCAAAAACAGGCTCCAGCCACCTCTCCCACTGAAAATCCTTGAGATCTCAAGGAAAAGGTATCTACCAGGTCGGAAGCCTGATCATTGGTTACAATAGCAACCCGTTTGCCCTGTTTGATGAATTGTTTGGCCAATCGACTAATCGTGGATGTCTTCCCAGCCCCAAGAAAACCACCGATCATTATATATTTTGGATTCATTCATTAGCCTCTGTAGTTAAATTAATTTATTAGTTATTATAACTTTGATAATCATTGATTTTATATCAAATTAACATTTATTAAACTATAGTATCAAAAATCACTTTTTAATATTTCCTGTTTTATTAATTTCAGGAATTGATTGAATCCAAAAAAAAGGTTGATCCGGTCCATTTCCAGATTTGGCCATTATCCTTCGATTAGGCATATTTGATCCTTTTACGCAGGCGGTTAATTGAAATGCTCCCTGGGTTGCAGCGGGACCTGCGGAAAATGTCAAAGAAATGGATAGACCATCTTTTTTTTGTGTTTGTTCCTGTTTGCAATTAAAACCAATTGGCAACCCTGAGGCAAAAATTTCAATTGGTTCTGAAAAACCGTTTTTTTTTGTCACATTAACCATAAGTACAGTCTGTTTTTTATCAGTAATTAAAATAGAATCAGATTTACTATTAATTTCAAAATTAGGTTGTAAATCTGTTATTTCTAATATGCATATATGCCTTGGTGAAATGTGGTCGAATAAATCATAGACCTCAAATTTATATATTTCATCGGTTGATAAAGTTAATGTACCATATGTATCTTGATGTAGGTCATTCGGTTCAAAAACATGAACAATTTTTCCTTTCGAATCTCTAACTCGAATAATCGGAGTCATTAAGAATCCCAACGAATGGCTTTTTGCCTTAATATCAATTCCTTTCCCTTTAACCATTTTTAAAAACATAGTATTGGGTGCCTTGATGGTGGCGGAATCAAGGGAAATGGTTGACGGTACCGTTAAAGCAATATTGCTTTTAGAGTTATGAAGATGGGACTCACCTTCAGAGCGAATTGCCGTAATGGTATTGGGCCACAAAGGATGGAATAACGTATCCTTTTGATTTAAACTAGCTTTCACATAAACAGTATCGCAGTTTTTATTCAAATTCCAACCGCGAATGGTTACCAGACCTGAATGCTTTGCCGGAATCGCAATTGGGAAAGGTACTAACGCAAATGGGCCATTTGTAATGGTTAGCCGATATAGGTAACTGTTATCCCCCGCAAATCTAATGGTGGAGTTAGGTTCGGCTGGAAATGCAAAAAGTCTAATAATGTAGATTCCCTCTTTTGGGGCTTTGAATACCAATTCGGGATCGAGGTTTTTTTCATCGTGGTTCTGTCCCAGGACAAACCCATCGGAAGATACAATTTGAAGGACAGAATCCATGGGGGAATTGAGGATTTGATTGGCACAAAGGGATGCAACCAGGGTTTCACCTTTTTGCAGTGGATAGGAAAAACAATCAATATCCCCAGATTTTGCCAACCTCCCGGTAATTACGGAAGGCTCAATGAGTTTCTGTGCGGTTTGGGTTTTATCGTTGGTTTCGGTTTCCTGGATTTCATTGATGTTACCCACAAAGAAAGGCTTAGCCTCACTAAATCCTTTGGAATCGTACCCCCGAATCCAAAGCCATTCGGGGTGAACTGATGCGGGAACTTCAACCGAAATGCTCCCTTTTGTGGATAAAGGGATAATTTTGATAATTGGGTTACTACACCAAAAGGAGATGGGCCAAACATCAAATTTTCCGGTCAAGTTTACATCGACCTTGGTTCCAATTTTCACTCCTGAGGGTAAAATGCCGGTGATTGTGCAGGCACATTGACCATACCCACCGATTAGGGTCAATAATGTCAAGGTTAGAATGGGTTTGGAGCAACTTGACATTATCCCATCAATTCGCGAATGGGGGTTGGGTCACTTACAATATGGGATGGTCGCCCAGTGGAAGAAAATAATACCTTATCAGGATTGATACCCATTTTGGTGTAAATGGTGGAAGCAAAATTTTCGGGAGAAAGTACCCGTTCTACGGCGGCAAATCCCTTTTTATCAGTCGAACCAATGATTTGACCTCCCGGAGTATTTCCCCCCGCAAATAACACGGACATGGCATTGGCCCAGTGATCCCGACCTGCATCCTTGTTGATTTGTGGGGTGCGCCCAAATTCCCCCAAGGCTATTACCATCGTTGAATCCAGCATTCCCCTTTGGTCCAAATCGTTGATAAGAGTCGCTAATGTTTGGTCCCATTTGGGGAGTTTTTTTCCCAAGGTTTCAAAAAGTTTGGTATGGTGATCCCAACCACCATCATAAATGGTAACAAAGGGGACCCCTGCCTCCACCAATCTCCTGGCCAGGAGTGCTCTATTACCAAAAGAACCTCGATACAATTCTCTTACCGCAATGGGTTCCCTGGATAAATCAAACGCCGCCTGAGCCGCTTTTGAAGCCATAAGGTCGGTAGCTTGTTTGTAATGTTCATCCAGAGCCAAAACGGGATCGCCAGCGGCTTTGTTCAATATCCGTTGAAAATTATCCACATCCCTGCGAATGGATTCCCGTTCTGAAAACCTTCCCTGGGTGAGGCCTTGGGGCAAGGCCACATCCCTAATCCGGAAACCGGGATTGCTCGGATCTCCATCCACCACAAATGGGGCATACTTGTCGCCTAGAAAATTTGGCCCACCTGACCGTGACATACTAGGCATGGTGAAATAAGGGGGCAAACCTTGTGGCGCTCCTTTTTCATGAGCAATTACGGAACCAAGACTGGGATGAAAGCTGACAAATGCTCCGCAACCTACCGGTATTCTAGGGGGAGCACCTGTCATCATGTAATGATTGCCTGCCCCGTGATTACCTTGATCATGACGAATAGAGCGAATAACCGTTAACTTGGAAAAGGATCCTGCTAACTGCTTCATGTGTTCGGAGAAATAAACTCCTGGAACCGCCGTTGCTGCCGTTTTGAATTCACCCCGGTATTCTGCGGGAGCATTGGGTTTGGGGTCAAAGGTTTCATAATGGGTAGGCCCCCCATCCATCCAAATCAGGATACAGGCCTTGGCTTGCATCGGAAGTTGTGAATCCTCCCGAGCCTTGAGTGAGGTTGCCAAACCTCCCCCAAGCAATGTAGAAAGGCCTAGTTGCAAATAATTGCGCCGATTGGGTCCTGAACATTTTTTAGACTTTTGCATGAGTAATACCTCTTTGATCCATGCAGGATTTGCCTTAATCCTTGAAAACGAATTCAGGTGAATTCAAAAGGGCCCAAAGTAGATCTTCAACAGATTCTCTCTTTTTGGATTTGGCATTTGCCAGCCTAAGTTCTTCCCGAACCAATTCGGTATTATTGGGTGGACGGCTAAAGCAATGGAGGTAGAGTTCGGTAACGATTTCCGTATTGGATTTGCCGCTATTTGATAATTGTGCCGCCCTGCACTCGTTAGCAGTTATTTTCCGCTGAATTTCCGGGCTATTCATTAGGTGGAGAGCTTGCACAACACTTGTCTCAGTCATCCTTTCACAGGGAGGATCCTGGTTGGGATCAGGACGGCCAAAACTATCCAAAAAATGGGATTGGAATCGAAATGTCCAGGCCTCGACAGCTCTTGATCCTGGCGGCATCGCATCAAAATCCTCGGGAATACCTGTTACATCACAAACCGCATCAAGGAGCACCTCAGCACGAAGTCTTTGGCGATAATGGCGGGAATAATTTCGACCATCGGACGCATTGGAATCATTGGGGATGGAAGAAAGTCCATAGGCATGGCTCGTTGCGATGAGTCGGATTAGTTTTTTTAAGTCATAGCCATTTTGCCGAAAACTGGTGGCAAGTGTATCCAATAGGGGTCCATTGGAGGCAGGGTTGGTGGCACGAAGATCATCCACCGGTTCCACAATCCCCCTTCCCATAAGATCCATCCAAACACGGTTCACAATGACCCTGGTAAAAAAAGGATTGTCAGTGGAGGTAATCCAATGAGCCAGGGTTTCTCGCGGATCCGAATTTTCCACATTTGTTTCTGTTTTGCCAAACAGGGGTTTTGGTTTCATTTCCTTGCCATGGACAGGATGTTTAACTTGTCCGGTTTTGGCGGTAAAGAGCGTTTCCTCACCGCCTGAAATGGGGGCCGAAATACCTTGACCACGATGACCCAACCTGGAAAAATAGGCTGCAAACGAATAGAAATCGTCCTGGCTCCAAACCTCGAAAGGATGGTGATGACATTTGGCACAATCCAAGCGAATTCCAAGAAATAGCTGACTCACCATGGTGGTCGCCTCCTCCGGTTCTCTTCGATCCCGAAATAAAACCGTAGCTCCATCCCTAAAGCTGCTACCTTTTGAAATAAGTAATTCACGAACAAACTGGTCATAAGGTTTGTTTTGTCGAAAACATTCCCGAATCCAACCATCAAAATTGAATACTGCCTTGATTCCTACCCTATAGGGATTGGGCCTCAATAGGTCGGTCCATTTATTTGCCCAAAAATCCGCGTATTCAGGCCGAAGCAAAAGCAAATCGACCAATCGAACCCTCTTGTCAGGTGCCTTATCCTTTAAAAAAGTGTTGGTTTCCAAGGGGGTGGGTAACCTACCAATGATGTCCAGGTAAACCCTTCGAAGGAAGGTGGAATCGCTGGAAAGGGAGGACGGGGCCAAATTGAGTTGTTTCAATTTTTCCCAAATGGGACCATCCAACGGATTGGCTCTTGGAAGGGCCTCATAGACGACAGGATTAACGGGAACAGGGTTGGGGATGAGACAATGACAAACCGCAAATCTTTCTTGATAGCGGGCCATTATTGCTGCCTCACCCGGAAGAATTCCCGCCTTCAGATTGCCATTGGGGTCAACCGAAACCATGCCACTTTCATTGGATTGAAACATGGTTAAATGAGTAACATCTTCTTTAGTATTATCTTTGTAATGGGCGGTAACCTGTAATGATTTTTTTTGACCGGGATTTAATATTAGGTGGCTGGAATCAAGGGTAATGTGATCTATTGTTGGTACATTTGCAGGAGTCCTCGGACAACCATCTAACACCCATTTTCTCAATTTTCGAAAATTGGGATCGTCCAGGGGAAGTTTTTTGCCACCGCCATGTGATACCTGACCGGATGCCTTTTTCAAAAGCAAACTAGCATCGGGAGAGGTAAGGAAAATTCGGCGACCTCTACCTTCTTGGGTAATTGCCTCATGGTCCGCCGTATGGTCGTAACCCAACAGGGATAAGGAAAAACCATTTTGCCCCCTTGCTTTTCCATGGCATGAACCCGAGTTGCATCCATATTTTGCCAAAATGGGTTGAATATCCCGTTCGAAAGTCACAACGGATTGGGAAAATGCCCAACCGCTTCCCCAAACCAGGAACATCAAAGTCAAAAGCAAACGCAGGTTTGGCATGGAAAATAGGCCACAGTGGCGGCGGCAGGCAAAGGCTGATTCTAAGGGTGAGATAAAGTATTATAACCTATTCCGGGTTCAGGATCATCCCCAAATGCATTGGTTAGTTGAAAGATTTGGAATTTAAATGAGAAAGGTCATTGTGGCATCTTCTCCTAAATCCTGGACGGTTTACATTCTTCGTTGCCGCGAAGCAAGTTTGTACACAGGGATCACCACAGACCTTGAACGGAGGGTAGAGCAACACAAAAAAGGATTGGCTTCCCGGTACACCAGGGCCCGTCTGCCCGTAATCCTTGTTTTTCAACAACATGGATTTGATCATTCATCCGCATTGAAGCGTGAAAGGGAAATAAAAAAATGGAGTCGAAGGGAAAAACTCAACCTGATAAAAAAAGCCCGGCAGGAATCCGGGCCCGGGTAATCATAAAGAATAGGGTGCTACTTATTTTGTGGAAGGGGAGACCTTCCCGGTTGCCGCAAATTCCACACCCCGAATTAAAAGGGTTTGGTATTCGGGGCTGCTTTTCATTGCCTCGGGATCGTGCCCCAGGACATTCTCTACAACCCGACCTTTTCCGTATTTGGCAACCCAAACAACAGCTTCATTTTTGTCGGTGTTTTTCGGATCGATTTTCTTGTCCGACCAGGCTGTAACCAAAATTTCACTTGACGGAAACATTACCGAATTCTGGTAAAGCTCATCACGGCCATGTTTGAATTCAGTGATACCAAGGGTGATCGGGTGTTCCTTGCGAACAGTAACGGTGAATTCGTGCATTTTTCCGTGGTTACCCTGTTTGCGCCAACCACCGGCAATCGCAACCTCGAATTCCTTATTTAGTTTGGAATCGGCAGTAAATGCCGCCGAGGACCAATGGTGTACATAAAGCCCTTTGCCTGCCTTCACCGCTCCAAGGAATGCCTCCTTATTGGCATCCTTCCAAACACTATCGGGATTGTTTTTGGCACCCTGAGGAGTGTCCCGATAGTTCAAAACCAAGCCATCATATTTGGCAAGATTCTCCTCAGTGAGATCTTTGCCCGGGGTTTCCGTGAGGTCTACTTCCATACCTGCTGCCGTTAAAACCTTTTTGATCAGTGGGGCGGTTTCTTTCCACTTATGGAATTCGTCGCCGGTTATAATGAGGATCCTGGGACCAGCGGCCAGGGTGAATCCGGTTAATGCAAAAAAAGATACCAATCCGAGTGTAAAGCGCATGGGTTATTCCTTGCTTGGTAGGTGCTTCGTAAGGGGAAATATTTTTCTAGGCATTTCCTTCAAGGGTACAACCCGTTGCCCTCCAACCTCTTTCCCTGATCCCTAGGATGAAAGTTTGCATCCTGGGAAAAATGAAACGATCATGAATCACCAAGATCAACGCCATTCCTTAGCCAATATTGGCAAGGAATTCCATGCCAACAAATGGTCACTTGGTACCAGCAGTAACTATTCGATGGTGGTATGCCGGAATCCCCTGCAACTGCTCCTTACGGCAAGTGGCAAGGACAAAGGGGCCCTGAAGCAATCCGATTTTGTGGTGATTGATGAAAATGTAAATGTCTTGGAAGGGGCTCCCGGAAAGCCCTCCGCCGAAACGGGTCTCCACCTTCTTTTAGCGCAACTTTCCGGTACAGGGGCGGTGCTCCATACGCATTCGGTTTGGGGAACTGTCCTTTCTGATTTGTTTGCCCAATCGGGAGGATTTTTCATTGAGGGCTATGAAATGTTAAAAGGCTTGGAGGGTATCAAAACCCATGAAACCAAAAAATGGATTGACATTTTCCCAAACAATCAGGATATCGGGGCTTTGGCAAAAATGGTTAAAACAAGGCTTGGCGACGCCAACAATCCTACCACCCATGGTTTCCTTATTCAAAACCATGGCCTTTACACTTGGGGTGCAACGCTTTTTGAAGCTCGTCGCCACATAGAAATTTTTGAGTTTCTATTCGAGTGTGTTGGATTACGAAGAATGATGGCTTGATACTGAAGTTCTTGGAGGGAAACAAATGGCTATTATTACCATCAATAATGAAAATCGAATTATTGAAGAGGCCGGGGAGGTCCGGAATTTCCTGGCACCCCATGGAATTTGGTTTGAACGATGGCCACTGGGAGAGCGGGTCGACCCCAACGCTCCCCCGGAAGAAATCCTTTTAGCGTATGATTGTGAAATAAAAGCCTTAATGGCCAAGGGGGGCTTTGTGGTGGCTGATGTGGTGAACATTACCACGGAAACGCCAAATTTGGAAACACTCCTTGATCGATTTCGGGCGGAACATACGCATTCAGAGGACGAAGTCAGATTCATTTTGCGTGGGAATGGGTTATTTCATGTACATCCTGAAAAAGGACCCGTTTTTGCCATTCAAGTTACGGCAGGTGATATGATAAATGTTCCCAAAGGGACCAAACATTGGTTTGATTTGTGCAAAGACAGGACAATCAGGGCAATACGCCTTTTTCAGGAAACAGCTGGTTGGACGCCACTATATGTCGATAATTCCATTAGCGAAGAATATGTTCCCCTCTGTTTAGGGCCTCAACAGGTGGCTGGTTTGGCCAGGACCCCTGGGGTTGGAATCAAAATATGATTCTCCTGGATCATAACTTGAAGGTTCTCCTATTTGATATTGAAGGAACCACTTCATCCATTGAATTTGTTCACGATGTTCTTTTCCCCTATGCAAGACAACAGGCACATGGTTTTTTAACAAAACATTGGGCCAATCCAGAAATCTTTCAATTAGCTCAAAAAATTATCAACGAAGCCCACGAAGTGTTAAAGGAGGTTTTTTCCCAATTTGAAAGGGCTACTCCAGATTTGGCCTATCAGGCAGTTTGTCAACTCATGGATAGGGATGCCAAAGTGACCGGGTTAAAACAGCTCCAAGGGTTGATATGGCAAGAGGGATATGCAGTAAAGCGAATTCACTCTCATTTGTATGCAGAGGTTCCCGAAGCTTTGATGCGATTTAAGAGACATGGTTTTCGCTTGTTTACCTACTCATCTGGGTCAATCCAGGCACAAAAACTTTATTTTCAGCATACTACCTACGGTGATTTATTAGCTTTATTTGAAGGGCATTTTGATACGACTAGCGGAAACAAAGGTGATCGTAAAAGCTATATCAGGATTAGTGATAACATTGGCGTGAATCCTACCGAAATTTGCTTTTTTACGGATGCATTCAAGGAAATCGTTGCTGCCCGACAAGCCTCCTTGCAAACCGTTTGGGTCGTGCGCCCGGGGAATGTTTTGACGGAAACCCCTGAAGGTCATGGTATTTCCAATTTTGACGAATTGTCATTTGATTTCAGGTAGCAAAACACTTTATTTCATCCATTACCTCCGATTTTTCATTGCTTGGTCATACCTATTCCCCGTTGGATTTCCATTTCCAGTTCTCGTAGTACGGAACTTGTTGGTCCCCTATCCGGGGGGTTACGCCAAATGATATTCCCGGTTTCATCAAGGAGGATAAGAGTGGGAAAGGCGGTTACCTGGAATTGGGTCCGTACCGGACAATCCTCACTTCCTATTTGTCCTAAAAGGGTAGTGTAATTAAGACCATAGCGACCCCGGACGGACCGTACTTTTGCCGATCGTTCCGGAATAGGTCCTTTCTCATAGGCAATTCCAACTATTTCTAACCCATATGATTTGTAAGTCCTTTGCAAATTAACCAAATAGGGGAGTGTAGTTAGGCAAGGACCGCAAGTTGAAAACCAAAAATCCAACAATATTAATCGACCTTTATTATGTTTTCTGAATTCCCAAGCATTTCCATCAAGGTCTACCAGGGCAAAATTCTCCAATTTTTTCCCGATCAGTTGGCAGGAGGGTATGGGGGCATCGGGAATGTTGTCTTTGTTGAATAACCCTGGAACCCCACCAGTGATTTCTGGTTTTACCGGGGGAATGGCCAAAGTTGGCATCGAGGATGGCATAAGGCCTAGATCTTTGGCAATACGCTCGGGTTTTACGGTACTGGTTGAGGTACCTGTGGCTTCAGAAGCATTCGGTGCCAAAGAAATTGGTGAAGCCCCTGAACTGGGAGAAGTATTGGTAGGGGCCTGATCCTCGTGGATTTCAATCACAACTTGGCTACTCGGTGCTGCAACAACTGATGTTCCGACATAAAGAAGGGATCGATCCCGAACCCTGGCAGTTAACTGATAGGTTTTCCCGGGTTTTAACCCTTGGATTGAGAAATTTCCCAAAGCATCAGCACTTACTTCAAATTTGGAAAGATTGCGTTGGGAAAGATTTTCTTCCTGTAAATCCACGATTTGAACAAAAGCATTGTTGGGTCGACGCTGTTGGCGATCAACAACGGTTCCTGTTATGGTCCCGTTATTCAAAACGGAATTGGGGGAAATCGCAGGTATTCCCGATGGAGAATTTACAGCAGGAGTAAATGAATTTGTAACACCCGTAACAGGAGGCCATTGAGGAGGTTTTGGATGGGAAGTGGTGGTTGCTGGAGAGAGTGACTTGGCCGGTTCCGGATTTTTTGGCATACCATTGCAACCAAGGACAACCAAGCCCAAGGCAAAAGGAATGATCAGGAAAAACACATTCCTAAATCCCACAATGAATTCCTCATAACCAAACCAAATCACTTTTTCCCATTTTGGGGGAAAAAGTTACCCAATTGTGGCTTTGAAACCATTGCACGAAATCCTTGTCAGGTCAACGAAGGACTTTAAGCAAAACCGCCAAAAAATCACGCCTTGCAAGGTGTGCGCCATGGTTTTTGGTATTTTCGGCACAATCTGACCATTTAGTTAGCCAGAGTTGGGATTTGGTTTAATGCTTGGCCCGTTTTGAACAATGAGCATGAGGAAAAAGGTATTTTTGATCAATATTATTCTCAGGATCAAAACCTAAATCAACGAAATTACCATGTAATTTCACCTCGGGCCGAGTTTTGATGTTTTCCCAAAGGGCTTTGGAAATCCAAAGGTTTTCCAGTTCGAGTGAATTTGGTATTATTGCCATTCGGATTTCGTTCCACCGTGGCCTCCAACAGGATTCCAAACTGGCTTGGATACATTCTTTGTCATTCGGAAAGCTCAATGGCAATTTGGAACGCCATAAGAATCGAGCCGTCAGATTGTTCATCCGAAATGGAATCGGATCAATTCCGGCGATTAAGCGGTCGGTGGTTAAGTCGGAAATACCCACACCAGTGGCATTCCCATGACTTTCAGGGGCCAGGTCCAAGGCACATATTCGGGTTATGCAGGGCTTGAACTCCTCAGTAACCGTTTCCATTAAAAGCCGTCCTACCACATTGGGATCAATACCTGCCCCGGAATAGTTTTTTCCAACCTCTCCAACAATCAACAGGTCACATTGGTCAAAGGGCAACCGGGCCATCCAGGCTCTGGCAAGATCGAGAATTTCAGGTTCCCTTTGGAGCAAATCCTTTTTGTCAACAATTTCAACAAGGGCAGTATTTTCCTTGGCGTTTTCAACAATGGCAAGGCCAGCTTCAAACGGCGATTTTTCCAAAATAACCTCTACGGTTTTTGGCATCATATCCCTTAAGCCTGCAATTCCCCAAACATGGTGTTGGGAAGCTCCCTCCCGTTTGCCCAGCCCAATCACAAGCATTTTAACAATTCCGCTTTCGTACTTACCTCGAAAATCCGTATGGGGTTTTATGCGGGAAACGGTTATCACATGGTCTGCCCGAAAAGCATTTTTGTCCCAATAAACTGGTTCCCCCCAACTATTGGTACCAATGACCTCCACTTCCATATCGGTTTTGACGGGAATCCCTAATTCCTTTTCACTAATCCCATATTCCGCTAACAGTTCCCGCTGACCATTTGCGTTAGCCCCGCCATGACTTCCCATGGAGGCAACCACAAAGGGAATGGCACCTTTTTTTTGAACAAACGCAATGGTAGCCTTGACTATTAAACCGATATTTGCAATTCCCCGGCTTCCTACTCCAATGGCCACGGTTTTACCCGGTTGAAGCCTTTTGGCAAAATCGGAACCGTTCCAAGCATCCAAAACTGCCAGATACGGATCCACCACCTCGGGCTGTTTGTGGGTTTGGGAAATATGCGCAATTTGGGGAATCTTGTTCATTATAATCCACTTCCTTTTCTTGTAGTTTTCTTAGTAAATGCACTCCCTACTAACACCCCCCGTTTCTCTTGGGTTGGGTTGACAACGAGCAACCTTTAGTGGTATGGCAATAAACTTGGGTTCTAAAGTTCGTTGATTGGTTATTTATGCCAAAAAACACCAATCCCGTTTTCAGAAAATGGATCATTCGGGGAATTTCTCTTGCCGGATTAGTGGGATTGTTTCTCCTTTTGGGAGGGTTCCTAACCTGGACCAATCCAACCCTGATTCAAAACCTGTTAATAGACCGAATCCGCAATTCGCTTAATGATACAAAGGTTCATATAGATGGGGTTCAGGTAAACCTTTGGGGGGGGATTACAGCAAATGGCTTACGGTTAGGGCGCGGTAACAGTTTTGATTCCGTGGATTTTTTGAATATCCCAAGGGCCCAGATTGTCCACGACAAAGAAGCCATTCTGGAAGGGCGTTTAGCCATTCGAAAAATTGAGTTATTCCAACCAAGCCTGAGGATCATTCGCAATCCCAATGGTTCCCTGAATGTGGATGGAATGATACGCCAAACTCCCGAGGTTACCGGCGGATTGCCCTCCTGGTTGGTCCATCAGGGACAAGTGGTGTTTGAAGATCGGTTGAAATCGGCCGAGGGATCAAGGCTTCCAAATCTGGAAATCCGCGATTTAAAATTGGCAGGGATGCAAGATTCCAGCCAAAAAGTCCGATTCGAGATGTCCGGTCACGGGGATTGGTTAGGCCCCATGACATTGTTTGGCCAGAAATTGGGCAAACAATTCCCCATGGTGATGGACCTTATGCTGGACAATATCGGAATAAAAGCAGGTTTATTACCTGTAGTAGCCCAAATGGATCCAGTTGTTGCCTCCTGGATCCGGCAATTGTCCGGAACACTTCAAATAAAGGCTCGGGGGGAAATTCCACCCGGTGCCAACTCGGCAATCCCTGTACCCAGATCGGTTCAAATAGGTTTGAGGAATGGTTCGTGGGGGTTACCAGTAGGGGATGTCCGTATCGAAAAATTGGAAGGGGAAATGGAGGCCGGCTTTGAAGGAATTGAAAAAGTAGAGCTTCGCGGAAAATGGAATGGGTCAAACATCCTTGCCCGAATTGAAAAATGGAACATCCCATGGAATCCGAAGTTACCCAAATGGACCTCCCAGGAGTTTCCGGATGAAGTCAAAATTGAGGTGAAAGGGATCCGAATCAATCAAGAATTGCTACAATCCTTTGGTCCTGGTCTTACTGCACTGCATCGAAGTTTTCAACCTGAGGGGATGGCAGATATCCATATTGTGGTGAGAAAAGGGACAATTCCACAAATTTCCAATGCAACGGAGATAGCGCAGGGGTTGGTCCCTGAACTGGATATTGAAATAATACCATTAGGGATGAAATTTGTTCCGGAGGTTTTCCCCTATCAAATACAGGATGTCAAGGGGAAAATCACCTGCAAAATGCGCCAGGGAATGCTTCAAGTAGTGGAAGTGGTGGTCCAGGGTAAAACCGCTGATGATGGCGATATTCGGTTGATAGCTCATGGAACGGGTCGTGATGGTTGGGAATCTTTGAATGTCAAAGTGGATGTAAAAAATTGTCCCGTTGATGGGGAACTTCGACAGGCATTAAACATTAAGCAGCGCGAGACATTTGACCAATTTCAACCGTCGGGGAGAATCGACCTGAACATCCTTGTCGATAGGATTCCAGGTTTGGAAAAACTCAGGACGGAAATTGAAGTTCGGGTCAGGGATGCAAAGGTGGTATACCGAGCCTTCCCATATCCATTGGAAAAGGTTTCAGGGGTTTTGAAACTTAAAGGTGGCAATTGGTTTTGTGAGGGATTTAAGGGTAATAATAATGGGGCCGTAGTCTATTTGGACGGACGATCGTGGCAATTTGGCGAAATCTCCATGGGGAGTCCCACTACTTTAAGAATCCTGCTCCGTGCCGAAAACCTCCCTGCAGATAAACGACTTAGAACCGCCTTGGATGTACCCCAACTCCAAAAAAATGGAAATCTTGCCTCAATTTGGGACGAAGTTGGTCCGGAGGGAGTACTCCGCATTGATGCTGATGTGGTAGACCGCCCAGAAACCGGAAATGGATTGGAAATCAATTTAAAAATTCATGAAGGCCAATTTCGGCCAAAACAAATGCCCTATTTATTTGAGGGTGTGAGTGGATCGTGCCAGATTCAGGCTGGCCGTGCAATCATCGAAAATTTGAAAGCACATCATGGTCCCTCCAATTGGCAAATGCAAAAGGCCACCGCACTTTTTAGTGAAAAAAGTGGGCTCAATTTAAAACTTTTTCAGGTTAAAGCGGATCCGTTGGTTTTGGATCAGGCTACAATTCGGGTTTTGCCCCCACCCTTACGAAGGGGGTTAACAGGTGTAACTTTGGAGGGAACCATTGGGGTTAACCTGGATTTGGCCATGGATTTCCCTGCGGATTCCAAACGATTGGTAGTAAGCGACTGGGATGGCCAAGTGTTTTTGCGGGACGCCAATATTCATGCTGGAATAAGTTTTAAGCACCTCCGTGGTGCAATCCATTCTCGCGGAAGGCACAATGGCCAAACCTGGAATGGGGTATCGGGTCGAATGTTAATGGACGGATTATCAGTATTTAACCAAAAACTGGAACATGTATCCGGGCGTTTTGAAATACCCGTTGATGAGCCAAACAGTCTCCGATTTGCCGACCTTCAGGGGAAGCTATACGGGGGTCAAGTGGGTGGGGAAGCTCGTATCGATTTTTTGGCAACCACCCGGTATGATCTCCTCTTCAAAGCAACCCAGGTTAAACTTGAAGAGTTTGCCCGGGCAAACCTGGAGGATGCCAATTCTATCCAGGGATTGGCCGCTGCAACATTACACCTTGGTGGAATTGGAACTGATTTTCAGGGTTTGAGGGGATATGGTAGTATTGATGTTCCTCAGGGGAAACTCTACAAATTGCCTGTTTTCCTTGACCTTATTAAAACATTTGGATTTCGGATTCCGGATGGGACGGCTTTTGAGCAGGCACATGCCTTGTTTAGCGTTGATGGTGCCCTATTGAGATTTCAGCAATTGGACCTTTTTGGCAATGCCATTAGCTTGCGTGGTAAGGGAATAATCCCCATGGATGGTCGGAACATGTCTTTGGAATTTCGAACCGATTGGGCAAGAGCCGCCCAGTTTTTGCCAACCGGTTTTGATAGTGTTCCAAATGCCATTAGCGAGCAGATGTTTTTGGTTAAAGTCCAAGGCAATTTGAAGAATCCAAAAATCGAGCGGGAAATATTGCCGGGACTGACTCAACCGTTTCGCAAAGTGTTCCGCCAGGGATGGTTCGGAAATCCCGGTTCCCGGTTCCAAGGAGATCAATGAAAATGGGGACCCTATTATTCCGGATGGTATTGGTGGAGCTTGTAAGGGTTTTTATTGTTGCTTTGATTGCAATAACCATGATCCTCTTGTTGGCTGGGATTGTGACGGAGGCAGGCCAACATGGCTTGGCTCCCCGCCAGATTCTGGCCGCCATCCCCTTGTTGATTCCTAGTACCTTGCCCTACACTATTCCAGCTACCACGCTTTTTGCAGTATGTGTCGTTTATGGAAGACTTAGTCAAGACAATGAAATCCTGGCCATCCGGGCTGCAGGAATTAATGTATTTGAAGTAATCAAACCTGGCTTGGTTCTTGGTTGTGCCATGAGCCTGATGACCATGGTACTCTATTTTCAAATTATTCCTGTAACCCATGCCATGCTTCGGGCCCTGGTATTCCATGATGCGGAAGAATTGCTTTATTCAATGTTGGGAAAACAGGGAACATTGAGCCATGCCAATCTTCCCTATGCAATGATTGTGAAGGGGGTTCAGGGCCGAAAATTGATTCACCCCACCTTTAAAAGGCGGGATGCCAAAGGGGATATTGATCTCGTCGCCCAGGCACGGGAAGCGGATTTGAGGGTTAATTTGGCCAAAGGGCAATTACTAATTCATATGCGCCATGGCACAGCCAGTTTTCAGGATGGGTCCAGAGGGTATTTCGAAGACCGGGTTTGGGAAGTACCGTTACCCAGCAATTTAAGCAGCGAAACCAGCAAACGGGCCAGGGATTTAACCTGGCAGGAAATCCTGCAAAAAAAGGAGGAGTGGATACAATCCTCAAAGAAAACAGCACAGGAGATGGTTGAATTCACCCATAAGCAGGGGGAAGTTGCGGATAAAGCCCAAGCGGATGCCCACCTTAAAAACCTGGTTCAGCGTGAAAAATACGAAATTCAACAAGCACTTTTTATGGATGTCGAATTATTAATGCGACCAGCATTGAGTTTGGGTTGTATGGGATTTATACTTGTGGGAGCTCCCATTGGGATTTGGCTTAGCAAAAGTGATTATTTAAGCGCTTTTATTACCTGTTTTTTGCCTATAGTCCTTGTTTATTATCCCTTAATGCTTTGCGGTACAGGGATGGCGAAGGAAGGAAAACTGGATCCGCTGATGCTGGTCTGGGGGGCCGACATCGTGTTGGCATTGGTAGGCAGTTGTTTCCTTTTGAAACTATGTCGAACTTGACTCACGGATTACCATTCCTGGATTAAATCCATGTCCTAAACCAGGACCAGAGATAGGAGGGGAAGTTAATTGCCGTTCATCTGTTAGGAATTGGTTACCTTTAAGGTGCCAGAAAAACCGAACCTGTATCGTGTTCGTCAAAGATCTTGCCTACAATTTCTTCCAACACATCTTCCAAGGTGATAATTCCCAAGGTCATCCCATTAGTATCCCTGACAATGGCCATATGCCTTCGGTTTTTCCGGAAAAACTTTAATGCATTCATGGCTTGTTCACCTGGATCAATAAAAATCGCTGGATACAAGGCATCTTCAAGAATTACCAATTCGTCCATAGTTAATATAAACAAAAGATCTTTAACATTGACAATGCCAACCACATTATTCATGTTTCCATCGTATACCGGTAATCGGGTGTGGACTCTTTCCCGTAATTCCTCCAATACGGAATGAGGCGATGTGTGTACCTCCAAAGCATTAACCTTATTAACAGGAATCATGCAATCAGCAACCGTTTTTGCACTTAAACGAAATACATTTTCCAAAACATCCGCTTGCTCAGGTATGATTACCCCAGCCTCTTCCGTGTCCTCCACGATTTTTAAAAGTTCTTCCACCGAATGGGCGTGGGCGTGAATACCGGGATGGCTAAAGCCCGCCCTCCGCAGAAGGAAATTTCCGGTTGCGTTCATGAAATAGACGAGGGGTTTTGAAAAAAGGAGAAAATAATGGACAGGACCGGCAAGTGTAAGGAGGACCCGGTCTGGGGATTGAAGGGCAATGGTTTTGGGAACCAGCTCCCCGAAAATCAAATGCATGAAGGAAACCGCGACCACCGCCACGGTACTACAGAGGGAATGGAGGGCGATGTAACTTATCCAGCCATTAAACCATGGCTCCATACCTCGCAAAAGGAAGGAGGCCAAGGTTACTTCTCCAACTGTCCCAAGGGTAATGCTGGCAAAAGTAATACCCAACTGGGTAGCCGCCACCGCCTGATCCATTTTTATCTGGATTCCAAAGGCGCGTTTGGCCCTCAAATCGCCTTTCTCAGAAAGAGATTCCATCCTTGTTTTGCGCGAAGCAACCAAGGCAAATTCCGCGGCCACAAAAAACCCATTCAGGGCAATGAGGCCTGGAATCATAACCACCAAAGAAAAGAGCTCCCAAGCCGTCATCTAAACATCCATTCCCGGCATGGGAATCCATTCTTGGTTCCAAATCGTGCCACTCCCACTTCACCTATTCTATATCAATTTGCCTCCACCGAAGCGGTTGAAAAAAGCTGTTTTTTTCCAGGGGGATTGTTTCATGATAGGCAAAATATAGTAGGACAGCTGCAAGCATGTTGGTTCAGCGAGATTCAATTCGAGGTTGCCGGTAAGCAGTTTTGGAGAACCTGGGATGGGTCGTGGAATCAAAGGGCAAATTGGGTTGGTTTCCTGCCAGATGAACAAAGCCGGGTCCAAAGTGGTAGGGGAGAAACATATTTTGCCATCCTCAGACGATTGACTTGGAACATGCTCGAAACCAATTATCCGCCAAATTAGGGATTAAGGACATGCGGTTAAAAGCTGGATGGGTTTTGGAGTATTGGGAATCAGTTCCAAAAGGTTAAGGACTTTTGGTGCGCCCGGCCTGCGGAAAACCCCTAGGATTCGTAGGTATAAAGAAATTATGTTCAATATGGTGGTAGGGCGAAGGTTATGGAAAATGGTTTTGCGGAAGGGCACTGGGCCTTTTATGGGTTGGCATTGGCAATTGGGCTTATTGTCTCTGGCTGGTTAACGCACCGGAGAAAGCCAAAATGGATTGGATTTTTACTATCGGCAATTCTGTTTGGGTTGGTTTTTGGTTTTTCGTATTATTTGGAATCCCCCAAAGAGCAAATGACGAAAGTAATTCAATTCATGGCAAAAGCCGCTACCAATGGGAATTTTACCCAATTCCAGGAGGGCCTTTCCCCCCAATTTCAGCATCCAAGTCTAGGGTCAGGCCAAAATTTGGTGGCGTACCTCAAACATTGGAGGGAAAGAATCACCCAAACCCGAGTCGTTGTTTGGGATTTTATTTTGACCAAAGACAGCCAAGCCAGTCATTTGAATTTTATGTTAAAGGCTGAGTCGCAAATGGAACGCCCGTATTTAGTCCGGGTTAGGGCTACCATGGAAAAAAAAGGTAACCTATGGGTCATGAAAGGATTCAAACTATTTAATCCCATCAATGAAAGGGAGGAAATCACTCTTCCTTAACGGAATTACCACAGTTACTGCCTTGAGCAAGGATCGCATCCAACAATTTCAACAGAACTTCCCATGGACATTTTGGTTATTTCACAACTCGGGGAGGTAGGTAACATTCCATATTTACACATTAGTCGAGCTTGGCGGCGACAAGCGCACCCTTCCAAAGCCAATAGGGTGATGATTGCCATTGCAAACCACAAAACGCGACTCATGATGCATCCCCCAGATTGGATTGGACAAAGACCCAATCCAATTGAAGCATGTCTCCTCGTTACCGGGATTGCAAATTCCTCGATGAATTTTTTTCAATAAACAGGCAACCAGTCCAAAAATATGCCGGATACAAGGGTATTGCGGGCAGTCAGGCCCTTTATGTCCAACCCTTGGAGTTTGCTCAAGGGCAAGGGTTGGAAAAGGCAGGCGGGCATACTGGACTGGATTGCATGGGCATACAAACGGGCATCATTCCCGGAGGACATTGCTGGGCCTGATGCGCATTAGGCTGCTGTTGTGTATTTGTGGGATGATTTCTATGAAACAATCCACCATTTCTGCAACCTGTTGCGGATCCCGTCAGTGCAAGTATTCCCGCAAATAGCATAAACTTTTTCGTATTCATTACCATTCTCCCAGTTCAACCTCATGTTGATTAGAAAATCCATCCATCCTGGGGATTTCCGTAGCAATTCAGTAACGGAAACCAGTAGAGTCGAAATTAATGTTTCATGCAAATCAATTCTTGAAAGATCTTGAGGGTTCTGGGACATGGATGCAGATTGTAAGGGTAATGCGCAAGAGGCCGTCAGAAAGTCATCCCCTTGGTCCTTTTTAAAACCGGGTAATGGAATTTTAAAAGCGGACCGAACCCTTTATGCGGTAAATTCGTTAAATCGGTGATTCCGTCGCACTGCCTGCCGGCTCGGAATTTTTCTCATCGATTGGTTTATTTTCTGGATCTGGAACTTTTTGAACAGGAAGTATGGCAGTAGCTAATCCAGCATGAAATAGGAGGGTTTCCATTTCCTCCCCACTCAATTCTTCCTTAAGTAAAAGTTCATCCACCAGGACTTCCAAAAATTTCACATTTTCCTTAAGCAGTTCAAATGCTTTCTCGTCCGCTTCAAGAAGTATCCGCTTAATTTCCTCGTCAATCAAATTTGCCATGCCCTCGGAGTAATCCCTGGCCTCTGAAAGTTCCCTACCCAAAAAAACATGCTCTTCACCCATTTTGAAGGCCATTGGACCAATACGGGGACTCATACCCCAATGGGCAACCATTTGACGGGCTATACTTGTTCCCCGTTTGATATCCGATTCTGCCCCGGAATAAGACTGCCCGTATATGACCCTATCCGCAGCACGACCCCCCAATAATCTAATGAGGTATCGTTTAAAATAATCCTCACCGTGATGGTGCTTATCCTCGTCAGGGGCCGTCCAGGTTACCCCAAGGGCTTGTCCTCTTGGAATAATCGAAACTTTTTGCGGCCTTTCCGAACCGGGCATCAACCATGTTACCAACGCATGGCCGGCTTCGTGATAGGCGGTGCGACGCTTATCCTCAGTCGTAAGGATTTCTTCTCTTTTGGGCCCAATCAAAACACGATCTATGGCAACCTCAAAATCTGCCCGGCCAATTTTTGTTTTGTTTAAACGGGTAGCCACAATTGCGGCTTCGTTGGCCAAATTTTTCAGATCGGCCCCGGTCATTCCAATAAGGAGCCGTGCCAAAACTTCCAGGTTGACATCATCGGCCAAGGGTTTGGTTCGAGTATGTACCTTAAGGATTTCAACCCGTCCCTTTACAGTGGGTCGATCCACGGTGACATGCCGATCAAACCGACCTGGCCGCAAAAGGGCAGAATCCAGGACATCCGGGCGATTTGTGGCCGCAACAACGATAACCGTTTCAGAAGGTTGAAACCCATCCATTTCGCTCAGAATCTGATTAAGGGTCTGTTCGCGTTCATCGGATCCACCACCCAGTCCTGCACCTCGCATCCGTCCAACCGCGTCAATTTCATCAATAAAAAGGATACATGGTGCATTTTCTTTGGCGGTTTTGAACATATCCCGAACGCGACTTGCCCCCACCCCAACAAACATTTGAATGAATTCTGACCCATTGATACTGAAAAAGGGAACTCCCGCTTCCCCTGCAACCGCTTTTGCCAAAAGCGTTTTTCCGGTTCCGGGAGGGCCAACCAGCAAAACCCCTTTGGGAATCATTGCCCCCAAGGCCTGAAATTTCTCTGGGGATTTCAAAAACTCGACAATTTCTGTAAGTTCTGCTTTGGCATTTTCTGTTCCGGCAACATCCTCAAAAGTAATCCGGGATTTATTTTTTTCGTATCGTTTTGCCGGACTTTTGATGTAATTGGACAAAAATCCGCCCCCCATGGGGTCGCGAAATTTGGGGAGAATGAGGAAAAAGAAGACCAAAAACAAAAGGATGGGAAGGAAAAACATCAACAGGGTTCCCAACCCGGCATAGGGATCCTCCTGTTGTTCCCAATCCACTTTGCCCGACTGAACCAGGGAATTCAATCGATCAATGGTTTTGGTGTCTTCAATACGCGCTCGGGTAACAAGGAAGGTATTTTTTTTGCTTAGTAGGGTTTTGAGCTCGACATCTTCCAAGGGAGCCCCTTCGACAAGATCAATGCGAATCCTGTCGACACCCACAAAAATGATTTTTTTAATATTCAGGCTATCCTTGGGATGGAATAGCAACCTGACAAAGGATCCATAATGGATAGGATTTGATGCGGAATATTGGCTTGAAACCAATAGGAGTCCCAAAACCATGGTGATCAAAATTAGCCAACCCCAGTTTCCCCCAGATGCGTTGTTGGCTGCCGCTTTTGCGGATTTTTTTTTGGCAGGTTTAATGGGGGGAGGTGTGGCCGGGTTTTTTGGGGATTGGGCCATAATATGGGATTCCAATAAAAAGTTATGGCCACCCGGGCTCCTACCCTGATGGCCTTTCCTTGAATTTTAGGTTTATGGCAAGAAAATGCCATGGCCAGTTTATCCAATTGGCCAACCCTGGGAGGTGGCGTTTATTCCTGGTTGGAAGGGGAAGCCGTTTCCGGTTCAGCATCTTGCTTGGGTACACTTAAAAACGCTGCCAATTCCGCAAAAGTCCCCATATTTTTTCCCGTTTTTAGAGTTTCAAGATTTACATTTTGTCCCTTAACCGGTTCTTTTTTTGCTTTGGGAACCATTTGGCCCTGATTGGTTTTATCCGACTCCGGTCCAACCGGGTTGACTTCAAGATTGGGATCCTTTGCCTTGGGTTTTCCTTTTCCCAATTGCTGTTTCATCGAGGTTCCCCGGGGAGGCAAATCAGCCAATCCTCGCGGAAGGGATTTGACTGGTCCTCGTTGGTCGCGTGGCGGCGCTTGCCCAGGTCCCCTTCCCCTGGGTGGACCCCGGTCAGGACCCCGGTTGGTTCCCATGGGCCGATTTCCCGGTTCCGAATGGCCACCTTCTCGCCTTGGCGGCCTCGATCCCTGGTCTTGACGATCCCGAGGGCCCTCTTGGCGGGGTCCATCTGACCTATGACCTCCAGGCCGCCTACCCCTACCCTGCCCTGCCCCTTGTGAACCATGAGGATCCCTATTCCCCCCTGGTCGGATCATGGTTAGGGAAACCCTTCCTTTTTCCTTGTCTAGCCCGCGTATCCAAACCCGAACCACTTCCCCCACATGGAGCATTTCGTGGGGGCTGCGAACAAATCGGTTTGCCATTTCGCTTATATGAACCAATCCACCGTCCTTTAAACCAACATCAACAAAGCAACCAAAATCAACCACATTAAGGACCGTGCCCCGAACCTCCTGACCGACCTCAAGGGATTCCATGGAAAGCACGCCGTGACGAAGGAGCGGTGGCGTAAAATTCTGGCGAACATCATCGCCCCCATGAATTAGTTCACCTAAAACCTGTCGAACCGTGGCATTATTTACACCGGGCATCGAAGAGGGTGCTTTGGCCTCAATCCCAGGGCCCTCAACCTCGATTTTCATTCGCAAGGCTTGGTGGGCGGAAACCGACCTTAATGCATTGGAGTCAGTCTGAAGTTCGCCAAGAATCCATTCTGCCAGTGGATATTTCTCAGGGTGGATCCAAGTCGAATCCAACGGGTTGTCACCATCCGCAATCCGAAGAAACCCAACCGCCTGAAGGTATCTGTCCTCCGTCATGCCTGGGACAAGGCGAAGTTGCTGGCGATTAGTAAACCGTCCAATGTTTTTTCGATATTCGACCAAGTCCCGAGCCACCGCCGAATTCAAACTAGGAATATACCTAAGTGCGGCCACCGAGGCTTTATTGGGGTCAAGACCCACTTGGGCAACCGAAGATTCCAAAACTCCCTCCAAAGCATCCCGAAGGTTTTTCCCCTGGGCTTCGGTGGCATGAATTCCACTCACCAAATACTGGGGATCAACTTTTACCATTTCGGCAAGGCTATCAACAAACCTCCTGCCAATGTTGATGGCAGCCCTTAATGGTGCATCATGATTGGGTAATTCCTCCCGGCCTAGTGTGCTTCCACCGTATGCGGCAGCACCAACCTCCGCAATGGTTGTGAAAGCCAAAGAGGCAAGAGCTGGGGGCAAGTGATCCAAAGAGGGACATTGGAATGGGGTAGTTTTCCGGTCCTTTCGGGTACCATGTTTTTGCGGTTTGGTGCTGGCTACAAAAGTAACACCTTCAACAGGCTTTTCATCCTGAGGAGGCGAATCAATTGGTTCCGGATTACCGACCGCAGTCTGGTGATCAGTAAGTTCATTAATGGTGATGACTTGGTCAGGGCTGGATGGGACCTCTGTTGCCGGTTCTTCAGGGGCAGTCGTTTTTTCAATGCTATCCTGAATTTGGGACTCATGAGGGGTTTCGACTAGGGGGACCTCGGCATAAACAGACGATCCCGCCTCATTTTCTGTCGGTGTTTGTTCAACCCTAGTTGAATCCGCATTATCCCCATTGACTTCCAGGGCGGGTTCTGGTGGTTTGATTTTTCCCTGACGCCTATCCTCCAATTCTTGAAGGAGTTCGGCAACAACCGTTTCAACATGACGAAAGCCGGCTCCGTTGCCAATAACCACCACTTCGATTTGGTGTCGCCTGATCCACTCCTCGAGTTTATGTTTTGGTTCTGCTTTGCGCGATTGGGGTGGATGAGCATTAAACAATCCTTCCTCAACCAAGTCGCCATTTTCATCCAGGATGGCAACCTTGCATCCCCCCCGACCAGAAGGGTCAATTGCCAAAAGTCTAAGGCCTGGGGAGGGAGGAGTCATTAACCTCAACCGAAGGGTTCGACAACAAATGCCATTGGCATAATCATCAGACCTGGCACCTAACTCCCGGCGAGTTTCCCTTTCCAGGGAGGGCCCCATAAACTCGTGGATTACCCGTTCCGCTATCCTTTCCAAAAAAGATCGATGGGGATGTTTCGACATAATTTCCGGCGAGGGCAGACCCAATTTAAACTTGGGTGAAGAAAGTTTGGAGTACGGATCCTCCTCAAAGATAGGGTTTGGGACTACCGTTGGATTATCGGTAATCTCAGGGATTGCAGAAGAACCGGATTCGTGTTCGACCTCACCTTTAGATACTTCTGTCAGATGATCCGGTAAGGCAACCGGGAGTATTTCCGCTGGAATGATTGGGATGTTGTTGTCATTTTCTGAATCTCCAAGGGTTTCTATGGATGGAGAATCAACGGGAACTTCCTTCGTTTCGCAAAGACCCGTTTCAAGATTACCATTAGGTTCAATTTCTTGATTTGGTTCCCCACCCATGTTTATCGCGGGCAAAATTTCCGGGGATATTTCTTTGGGTTTCGGAGCAGGAAGGGGTTTCCAATTGCTTAGAAAATCAGCAAACCCTGTACTTTGACCCGACTCTGGTAAAGGCAAACGGTCCAAAACTAACCTGGTGGCGGCCGGACGATTCCAATCAATCAATACCTCAAGGGCGTTTGATTTTTCCCCTCTCCTAATGGTGAAAATTTTGTGGGCGGCTACCTGACGGAGTGGTTCTGAAAAACGAAAAAACTCCCGGTAGTCTTGAGCATTGGCATCACTGGTCCGGGAGTTTTTTGCTGTTTTCAAATAGCCTGATTCATTGAGGACGATCCGAACCGTCGCCCTCAAGTCCGCCAAGTCGGCAAGCATTTCCGCCAAAATAGCCGAAACCCCATCGAGGATTCGATCCGTGTTTTCCAATCCCCTTACGGGGTCAATAAGAAGGGTGGCAGTTTCAAGGAGATTGCCCACAGAGGGATCGCCACTCCATACAGCCTCAGCCAAAACCCCAAGAATTTTGTCTTTAACCTGGGAGGATGCAACCCGTCGTTTGGGTTTGAAGGGAAGGAAAAGGTCTTCAAGTCGCCTCATGGAATCGGCGGCAAAAAGGTTGAGTCTCAGTTCTTCGGTTAAATATCCTTGGGTTTCTATGGCCCTCAATATGGTATTTCGGCGATCAGAGAGCATTCGTCCCTGTTTCATTTTGGACACAATGGCTCGCATTGCCGGTTCGGCCAATCCCCCTGAAACCTCACTTCGGTAGCGGGCCAGGAAAACGGGGTTCCACCCGGCGTTTAGTTGGGATACCGCTGCATCCACTTGGGCTTTGCGCAATTGCAGATCTTGGGCAATCCGGGCGTGGTCCAATGGATTTCGAATGGAATCAGGTTGGTTTTCGGGGGTTAAATCATTTGCTAAGGTCATGGATTTTAATTCCTGCTGATTTTCCAAAGGAAAATCCGTTGTGAGGGAGGTCCTTTAAGGCTCTCCTAAAGGGGACGGTCAAGGGGAGGCATTTTCCCAGATTGGTCCCAAAATCAGTGACGGGGTTTCGTGTAAGAGTATTAAGGTCCGAAAGATTTTGACGCTCCAGGGAGAGGTTGGCCCTCCAAACAAGCGGCAATTTCATAGCCCTTAATGCACCCAACATCGTTTAGTCTAAGTTTTTTCTAAATAAGAGGGAGGAAGTCGTCAAGAAAGATCCAAAGTGGTTTGATGGGTAAAAAAAGGGCACCTGCCCTTGACTATACATCTGTTACCATGTATACATATGTTCATATGAACATTTTGCACCTGGACATTGATGCCTTTTTTGCCTCGGTCGAACAGCGTGATGATCCCTCCCTTCGAGGACGACCTGTGGCGGTTGGAACAGGTGTCGTTGCCAGTTGCAGTTATGAGGCCAGATGTTTTGGCGTGCGTACGGCAATGCGTCTTTCCGAGGCTCGAAAGCGGTGCCCTGGCCTTCTCATTCTCCCTGGGGATTATCGCCGTTATGAACAAGCCGGACGCCATGTTCTGGCCATTTGCAAAGATGTTGTCGAACGGGTTGAAGTTTCTGCCTTGGATGATCTTTACCTTCTTCTGCCGGTTGAAAAAAACGATGCGATTCGCTTGGGAGAATCCCTGCGGGAACAGATAGGTGAAGAAGTGAAATTAAGTGTTTCCCTTGGAATTGGCATCAATAAATTGGTTGCTTCGGTTGCCACCCAGGAGGCGAAAAACCGGCGATTGGAGACCTTCGGCGGCAATTTGCGGTCGTGGATGGATCAGAATCGTCCCCTGCCACCCTCACCGGTGGTTGGGGTAGATCCTGGCCGGGAAAGAGAATATCTCGCCCCTTGGCCCGTGGATATTCTTCCGGGTATTGGTTTTTCCACCCTCCGCAAGCTTGAACCCCTTCGCCTTGCCACCGTGGATGATTTGGCCCAAATTCCCCGAGCCCTCCTTTGTGGCCTTTTGGGAAAACAGGGTGACCGGCTTATACGCTTTGCCCAAGGAATTGACGATCGACCGGTGGAATCCGCCAAAAACCAAACGAGAATTGGAAGGCGTGCCAGTTTTGATCCTCCCGTTTCCAATCGCGAATTTCTCATGGCACTTACCAGTCATTTGGTTGATCGAGCCACAAGTTGGTTGAGGTGGAAGGGACACCATACCCGCGGCTTGAAATTATTTATGCGCTATGGTGACCAGCAGACTGGAGAGGGACATGCCTCTTTACCGCAATGGACGGATGATGAATCGCTTTTACGCAAAACGGCCCAGGATCTCCTCAATCGAAACTATAAACGGAGGTTACCATTGAGACTTTTGGGGATTGAACTTGGGCCACTCCAATTGGCGGTGGTTGAACCCCTTCTCTTTCCTGATCCACTTGCCTCCCGATTTCGGGAACTGGTTGCTTGCAAGGATCATATTCGAGCGCGTTTCGGCTTTACCTCATTGCAAAATGCATCTTCCCTTTTGCTAGACAAAACTTTGGCAAAGGACCGGGAAAATTATCGTTTTCGAACACCCTGCCTAAGCCGCTGAACTGATAGAGGACTGATCTTCACCCCTCGGAAAAGGAAAAGGATGGCCCAACAATTACTGGAAGGGCTTTGCTTACCAATCGAATATCAACCCGCTTGATCCCATCCCCAGGAACGGCAATCACTTCCCCATCCGCATGACATGGGATACCCTCGGGGGATTCCACCAAAAACTGTGTTCCCTCTTTAAAAAGTAAAGATTTCTTCCTTTGTTGAAATGTTCCCATTACCAAGCTGGGTAATAGCGCAAGGGCCCGGAATCGGCTCATAGGCCGAACCACCATTACCGAAAATAAACCATCATCCGTTTTGGAATCGGGGCACAAGTCAAAATTGCCTTCCCTTCGGCCGTTTAACACACTTAGGGCAAGTATTCCCTCAGCCTTGGAAAACTCTTCCATGGGTTGGTAATTAATGGAAACATTCCAACATTGTTGGCGCCAATCCCAAAACAACGATTGAAGTAATGCGGCAGTATAAAGTGGAATACCTCGTAGCCAACCGATTTTTTGACTCCTAACCGTTACCATGGCATTGAGTCCAAGTCCTACTCCATTGACAAAAGCCATAGATGGATTTTGGTCCAATTGGATCCAGCCATGGTCCACCCTACCTAGCTTCCACCCAGGTTTTTGCCACCAGCCTTGGGTAAGGTTAAGCGAATAGGCAAAATCGTTAGCCGATCCCAGCGGAAGGATTCCAAGGGTTGGAACAACTCCCAATGATTCCTCCAGGAGTCCACGGGCTGCATGGTGAACGGACCCGTCACCTCCGGCAATCAAAACCAAATCCACACTATCCCTGCGTGCTTGAGCAGCAAGATTTCGCAGGTCCAAAACATTCTTGCTGTAAACCACATCCAAGGTATTAGCTACCAATCCAAGTTGGTGTTCAATTGTTTCCGAAGATCGGCCGGTCCTTCCCCGACCTGCCATCGGATTCAGGATAAGTCGAGCCCGGGAAAATGGTGTGTTCATGGGAGGTAAATCGCAAACTGTATTCGGAATGAGGTTTTTGTTATCATATTCGGAGGACCAAAAAGCAAAAATAAACAACCTAAGGGTACCGGTACGGACATGGACGGTTTTTTTTTGATGAACAAGCCTCGGGGCCCAACCTCACGCAAAGCATTGAGTCAGTTTGCAAAATCCCTTCCCAAGGGCCTTCGCCATGGCCATGCCGGAACTTTGGACCCACTTGCTTCTGGAATGCTCCTCATAGTCACAGGGAAAGCAACCCGATTGATTGAACTTTATCAGGAATTTTCCAAAGTTTATGAAGCCACCATCCGATTTGGAGCAACCAGCCAAACCGACGATAGTGAAGGACCCATTACTCCGCACCCTCATGCGGTATTACCAACAAGAGAATTGCTCCTTGAAAAACTAAATTGTATGGTTGGGGTCCTTTCCCAGGTTCCCCCCATTTATTCGGCGGTCCGCATCGAGGGCCAGAGGGCCTACCGATTGGCGCGATCTGGAAATCCCAAAGTACCCAAACCCAAAAACATCACCATCCATCAAGTAAACCTATTGTCCTACCAATGTCCAATTGCCAAGGTACGGTGGGAAGTCTCAAGTGGCACCTATATAAGATCCCTTGCCAGGGATTTAGGAGAATCCCTGGCATGTGGAGCTTTTTTGGAAGATTTGATTCGGACCAGTATTGGACCTTGGTCAATCAAGGAGGCCTTACACCTGGAGGACTTTCCCAATACGGACCATCCTTCGTGGATTCCCTTGGAAAAATCGTTGGTTCAAATTCCGAATCTCATTTTGGGACATGCCCGATGTAAAGAAATACTAGGTGGAAAGGTTGTCCGGTTGAACTCCGATGACGAAGGGGTTCAAACAACAGTTGGAAATCATCTACTTAAGAGTATTTCCGGACAGGTTCTTGGATTGGTAAAAGTTTCTTGCCTACCCGAACAAGGTGTGGTGGTTACGCCTTGGAAAATGTTCCTTCATGTGGAACATTTGCAAAGGCAAGGCCAAGCTTAATGATTTTTTTGTTGCCCAACAAATGCCAAAAATGGGACCAAGCAAAAACCTGGATAATTTGCTGAACCGACAAGGCAAAAATCCCCAGGAGAGTAGGAGGCCAAATTTACGCTATAACGCCCTGCACTACCTCACCCAATACATCCGTTAAACGATAATCACGGCCTGAATGTCTATAAGTCAACCGGGTGTGGTCCATTCCCAAAAGATGAAGAATGGTGGCATGAAAATCATGAACATGGACAGGTTGATCAACCGACCGGACACCATGCTCATCGGTTCCTCCATAAATGGTTCCTGCCTTGACACCGGCACCGGCTAACCATGAGGAGAAGGCCCAGGGGTGATGCTCACGCCCGGGTGCATTGGCCGTATTGTTAAAGGGGGTTCGACCAAATTCGGTGGTCCAGACAACCAGGGTATCTTCCAACATTCCCCTTTGGGACAAATCGTCCAACAAAGCCGCAAGGGGTTTATCAACCTGTTGGGCTAATCGCTCATGATCCTTCATGTCTCCGTGGCTATCCCAGTTGCCAGAACTTCCGGTGTGGATAATTTCAACAAACCGGACACCTCGTTCAACAAGCCTTCTTGCCTGGAGGCATTGCCACGCAAAGGAATTTGTTGGCTCCATTCCAAAACCGTAGGCATTTTTGGTTGACATGGTTTCCTGGGAAAGGTTAAAGGCACCTGGAGCTTCCATTTGCATTCCAAATGCTGTTTCAAAACTTTTCATCCGGGCATTCAGTTGCGGGTCGGTTCCACGAGACATTTCATGGCGCCTATCCCTTCGTAAGAGTAAATTCAATTCTGCCGATTGTTTGTCCCTTGGTAAATGTGGAATAAGGTCTGGAATGGGAGAGTTCATTGAAGACACGCGCGTACCTTGGTTTGGCCCGGGAAGGAAATCCGAGGCCCAAAGCTGTGTCCCGGCATAAGGATCCTGAGGTGCTAAAACCAAAAAAGAGGGTAGATTGTTATTCAGGGTTCCGAGGCCATAGCTAACCCAACTTCCAATGCTGGGTCGGGCTTGATTGAACGACCCGGTATGCATTCCCAAGGTAGCGTTGTAATGATTGGAGTGATCTGTGTGCATGGAACGAATGAGGGCAATCCTATCCATACCCTTTGCCAAGTTCGGAAAAAGGGAGCTTACCGGAATCCCTGCCGCATTGGCAATGGAAAATGGAAGAGTGGTTTTCTTGAGAAAAATCTTTTCATACCCTGGTCGATCCTTTATTTCAGGATGGTCAAGTTTAACCTGTTTCCCATGATCCTTGGTTAAAGCAGGTTTGGGATCAAAAGAATCAATATGGGAAACCCCTCCTGAAAAGAAGATAAAAATAATGTTTTTTGCTTTGGCGGGAAAATGGGAAACCTGATCCAATTGGTCATTCAAAGGGAAACTATTAGCCTCAAGATGCCTAATAAAACCATAAAATAAAGGAGACCCTACCACCATGGATCCAAGAAACGAACGGCGATGGAAATTATTTGCCATTTATTAAATCCTAATCACGGTAGATGAATTCGTTAGATGCCATCATTATGCGAATAATAGCAACCCAAGGTTCGGGATCTATTGTTTTGGGAGCATCCTCCAAATCCGCCAAAGTTGCTTTTCGAGCCAATAGCAACCGGCAAAGACGATCCATGCGAACCTCAAAACCCTCCATGGGAAGTTTACCAATTAAATAATTGGCACGCTCTTTTACGAAAGGGTTATTCAAGTACCAGAGTGCTTGGGGAGGGGCAGTGGTGAGTTGTCTTGAAGCTGTACTGCTATTGGGATCCGCCCCGTCAAACAAACCAAGAAACGGATGCCTTTGAATTCTCTGAACCATGAGAAAAACACTTCGTTTCTTGTGTTCATAATTGGCTCGAAACGGGCCATGTTGGGTGAAACCCCAACTGGCCTGGTTGGGAAATGGATGGGACTCCCCATCGCTTTGATCCAATTCATTGGAAACCAATAACAGGCTGTCCCGGATTTCTTCGGCCGATAAACGCAGACGGGGAAACCTTGCCAGCCAATGATTGTCCGGATCCATTTCAACCAAATCTGTAGGGGCAAATGAGGACCGTTGCCAGGCATTTGAGTTGAGGATGAGTCGGTGAATGGATTTGGTTGAACCACCATTGTCCAGAAAATACTTTGCCATGGAATCCAGCAAATGGGGATGGGAGGGAAGATCCCCCCTGAGACCAAAATCATTGGGTGTACGGACAATTCCTTTACCAAAATGCCCTTGCCAAAGGCGGTTTACATAAACCTTGGCTGTAAGGGGATTTGCCTTATCCGTAACCCATGCTGCCAATTCCATGCGACCAGATTGTTTGGGGTTTAATAATTTTTGGCCTCCCAAAAGGGTCAGGTTTTGGCGCGAAACGGTATCACCTCGGTCTTTGGGATCACCACGGTTTTGGATTTGTGCATCGTGGGGGGTGCCTTCGGAAACAGCATACACCAAAGGGATTTCCCCTTTTAGGTCCTTAATCGTTTTTTGAATGGCTGCAATTTGTTCAACTTTTTTTTCAACCTTTACAAATAGGTCGGCACCCTTTGGCAAAATGCGAATTTCCCCAATGACGCCATCTGTTCCACCCGGATCCAAATCCGACAACCTGGTTTCTACGGATAACATTCCTGATTCGGTAATTGGCAAGCCAATACCAACCGGCCCATTTGGGCCTGGATGAACACCCAGGCTGGATTTGGGTTGTTTAACCGTAATGAATGAAATTGTGGAGGGGTTGGTGTTGGCAAAGACCGAGGGTACATCCCCTTCATATTTCCAAACATGGAGACCTTTCGTATTTAGGGAGTCTTTTTGAAAGGTGTCCATCCTTTTTGAGCTTCCCGAAAGGTCAAGAGGAATCCAACCGGAGGTTGGTCTCTTATTGTTTTGCAATGCCTCTTTGAGGAAATCCTCGGTTAAATCTTGCACTTTTCGGCCAGAATTTCCTACCAGATTGACCTTCATTTCTACTTGGGTAGAGTCTGCCCCATGGTCTTTACCTGCTAAAACACTTAGCAACAAGAGGTCACCCGCCTCCACGGTTGCATTGGTAATTCCAGGAAATTTGATTTCTCCCCTATTAGGCATAATCCCCTTGGACATAGGGGTTGATTTGGCAAGTAACTCGGTCCAGGTTTTTGACTCAGCAACAGATTCTTTTATCAATTGGCCAAGGTCTTGTTCGAGTTTCGTTAGACGGTCTGTGGATTCTTTTGAGGCAAGGGAGGTCAAATCCACAGGGTCTTTTCGCTTTTCACACCCAGGCATTGGAAACCTTGTACTTTCCAAAATTCCGTAAAGGGAATAATAATCCTTGCTGCTAATCGGGTCGTATTTGTGATCATGACACCTTGCACATGCCAATCCAAGCCCTAGGACTGACTTGCCAAGCGTGTCAATGGCATCCTCAATAGTTAGGTAATGATCCGCCAAAACATCATATCCAAATCGCCTGGCAATTGCCCAATACCCTGTAGCAATAATTCCCTCATCCATTTCGTGTTGCGAAATGATCCCTTTTTGAGATCGTAGATCCCCTGCAATTTGCATTTGCAGAAAAGTATTAAAAGGGAGGTCCTTCCGAAATGCTTCTATGACCCAATTTCGGTATCGCCATGCTTGTGGTACGGGAAAATCAGCCGTCTCCCCTGCGGTATCCGCATATCGGACAACATCCAACCACATTCGACCCCAACGAACCCCGTAACCAGGATGGGCCAAATAATACTCCATTGCCTCGGTAAACCAGGTTTCTTTTGCTAAATGATGAAACCGTTCCTGTTCCGCCAATGTGGGAGGCAGTCCAATCAAGTCAAATGCCATTCGCCGAAGTAAAACCTCCCGGGATGCTTTTGCCAAAGGTTCAAGGCCCTTTCTGGCCAACCCTTGATCAATCCAGTGATCCACCAAATTTTTGCCACCGGGTGGGGGATAGGTTGCCAAAGGCTCAAATGCCCAGTGATTTTTCCCGTAAAGCAATGGGACCATGCTGGGCCATTTAGCACCTTGACTCACCCACTTTTCCAAGGAGGCCATTTCTTTGGAATCAAGGCTTTCATCGGGAGGCATGGCCTTGATATTGCTTTCCCGATGGACTGCCATTAATAAACGGGAAGCTTTTGGTGATTGGAGGTCGACCACTAATCCATTTTTCCCGCCCTTTGCCAAAGCTTCGCCACTATCAAGCCTTAACCCCCCTGATTGTTTCTTTAATCCATGACAGCGAACACATTTATCCACCAAAAGGGGACGAATTTTGGTTTCAAATTCCGTATCGTCAGCCAAAGTGGCATTGGGGAATAAGCACACCAGCCCACCCAATGCAATCACTAATTTCCGGGTACTGTTAAAATACTGAGAAAATAAGGACCTGTTTTTCATGCATTTTCCTAGGGGGATCGCCTTGAAACCACGGAACGAAGGAGGTAGGGGTTACCTAACTAATTGTACCACTCCAGGGAGATTTATCGCTAGTCCGCTTGCAGGATTGGTGGATTACTGCAAGAATTATAAGTATGCGTTCACGGGATTTTGAGATTTTAGTTGACACGAATGGGTCTTTCCAGCGATACCAGCTGGCATGCAGTCACCCGACATACTTTTGGAAACGGTACACGATCTCGAGACTTTACTCAGATGTGCCAGGGAGGA
>SXGS01215918.1_pt1 | contig 62150 bp, 48 predicted proteins | sample 3174681 | NCBI WGS metagenome assembly SXGS01 (sample SAMN11356861, study PRJNA531348) | freshwater metagenome | isolation source: freshwater sample F1-80 | place: China: Fuxian Lake, Yuxi | collected 2017-12-25
AACAGTATTACAGGGTAAATTGATGGGAGAAAATACGCGGATTGCCCTAGACAATACCCCATCTGGGGTTTATATACTGAGGGTAGGAGCATATGCCCAACCTTTGACTATCGTGGTCAGAGAATAATATTGCAGAGGCAACAAGTGCGCAATGCATCGATGGCCAGACATGGGGGTGATATAACGGGAATATTCCGTAAACTGAATTATCTCCCTGGATTGAACAGCGGTCGGAATTCACTCACCACAGGGGCATATATTTTTGGGACAATCTGAAGTATCTATGATTTGGATAAACTGATTTTGATGTTTGCAGACACTCTATTCAACTACTTCGATAGCCACCTCATTGCGTCGGTTCACTAGATCCCAAGGTGCATTGTAACCCATATACATGAAAGCTCCTTTGGTTTTGATATTGTTTTCCAGTAGTGTATTCTCTAATTTCATACGGTGTTTTTCAATCTTTTCGTCTGATGAAAATCCGCCATAAGCAATTACGGCGAGGGTTTTTTCGGCCTCTTCTAGAATGCGAACATTGTTGGAATTGGGTTTGGGCAAATCGTTTTTAGCATACTGTTTGGGCATAACAAAGTACATCGTCGATGAATCGCCCATGCGCATAACGACAGGGGTTGTCATCGCGATTTTTTGACTGCCCTCGTTGCCACCAAATATGTAGCCCGCAATGGTTCTGAATCCGTTACTACCTTGATTTTCAAACGACCGATTCGTCAAAGAGGTTTGGGCAACTACCATTTTGGGGTACTGTCTTATTTCAACATTTCCCAATGTTTTTATAACTTTGTAATCAGGGGTTTCAATATCTCCCGATTTAAATGAAACCACTGCCAGCGATGTACCGATGATTACGATTAATAATGCAACTACCCACATTGTTTTTTTCATAAAGAATAAAAATAGATAACAAATATACCGCGATATAGTTCTAAAGATAAAAAAGCGCGCAGTTTAGAATACGGTCATTGAAAGCAATTTGTTAATTGCTTACCTTGAGGACGGGGAACAAAACAACCCCCTATCTGTAAACCAATCCCCTATCTGTAAACCAAATTCTTTTTTGACCAATTATACTTGTAAAAATTGAGTAAAAAATGCTGAAACTGATTGCATCCTCGCCCGCACAGATTGTATCCCATCGACCACCAAACCAACTGCCGGGTGATAACACCCTCAGTTTATGGCCAAAAAATTCTATTACACAAGCGCTTGTTGGTGATAGAATTCGAGCATCTCAGAGTAAATTTCAAAAATATTGGACGCAACCAAGAATAATACTTCTTGAAGTGACAGCCAAATTTATTATTGTAATTATTACAATAATAAATTTAAATTGACTTTGAGTTTCACCAAAATTTACTTCTATTTGCTAATCATAAAAAACCGTGCATAAAAATACAAACCCTATACAACCTACAAATTACGGTGCACTATCTACCCTCACAACCGTATTCTTCTTCTGGGGATTCATTGCCGCTGGCAACAGTGTGTTTATACCCTTTTGCAAGCACTATTTTCATTTGGATCAATTTCAGAGCCAGCTTATTGATTTCGCATTTTACCTTGCATATTTCCTGGGTGCCTTGATCCTATTTGTTCTTGGATCCATCGCAAATAAAGATATCGTGGGTTCATGGGGTTACAAAAGAAGTATTGTTTATGGATTGGGATTTTCGGCATTGGGGGCGGTCATAATGATTGTCTCTGTATACATGAATGTATTTGAAGGAATGTTATTGGGATTATTCGTGGTGGCATTGGGATTTTCTCTGCAACAAACATCAGCCAATCCATTCATGATATCATTGGGAGATGAATCTACAGGTAATAACAGAATAAGCCTAGGGGGTGGAATAAACAGTTTAGGAACCTCGATAGGTCCATTGATTGTGGCGCTGAGTTTATTTGGCAAAGCCTCTGCCATAAAAGACGAAGAAATAGCGGCATTGGGTTTAGATAAAGTCATTATTTTATATGCGGCAGTAGGATTGTTGTTTATTTTGATTGCTGCTTTGTTTGGATTTTCAAAAAAAGTTCCTGACGGAATATTTGAAGAAAGGCCAGAAAAAGCCAAAAAAGCCATGCGTATGATGCTGGTTATTACCTCGTTTCTAATTATTTGCTTCGTCCCAGTCTTTAGTAGTTACAAAGGCCAACAGATGATTGAAATTGCACAATACGAATCAAAACAAACTGACATTAAAAAGGCTATTACTAAGTCTATGCCGACCATTTCAGAAAAAGAACTTGCTGTTGAATTAAAAAATAATACAACCTACAAATCGCTAACAGATACCATTGTTCCATTAAAACTTCCTTTGGAAAAATCAAGACTGATCTGGTTATTGCTTGGCCTGGTAATTATTGTGGGTGGGTTGTTCTATGCATTTAATTCGAGTAAGAAATCTCCTGAGGGATGGGGTGCAATGCAGTATCCCCAGCTGAGTCTTGGCATGTTGGCAATTTTTATATACGTGGGAGTGGAAGTGGCCATTGGCAGTAATTTAGGAGAACTATTGAAACAATCCGATTTTGGAGGTTTTACTTCAAGTCAAATTGCACCCTTTATTGCAATGTATTGGGGAAGTTTAATGATTGGTCGTTGGACAGGTGCTGTAAGTGCATTGAACTTGACTGAAAAAACTAAGAAATGGCTTCGCTTATTCATGCCATTAATTGCCTTTTTGGTGGTACTGTTGTTTACATTTATTGCTGGATACGAAATTCAACCACTAAAATGGTATTTCCTGTGTGTTTTGGTTCAAATAATTGCATTTTATATTACAAAGGACAAACCTGCCTTCACATTGTTAGTATTTGGAATTATGGGTACAATTTCTACAATAATTGGAATGTTGAGCATAGGATATGTGAGTATTTACGCCTTTTTATCAGCGGGATTATTTTTATCCATCATGTGGCCTTGTATATTTTCATTGTCTGTTGCTGGATTGGGTAAATATCAATCACAAGGTGCTGGATTTCTTGTTATGATGATTTTAGGAGGGGCTATTTTACCTCCAATTCAAGGCAAATTGGCTGACATCATTGGAATTCATAATTCATTTTTTATTGGAATAATTTGTTTTCTGTACTTAACATATTATGCATTTTTCGTTAAAAAATCCCTCAAAAAACAAGGTATTGAATTTGACGAAAAAATCTCATCTGCACATTAATCACCCCCCAATTACATGCATTATAGACCCCCTATATACGCTATCGCACACAATAAAAGTATTGTTTATGTGACCCCCCAACCCACCCCTATTTTGAAATCACCCAAGAAATTTGGATTTGTCAAAATCTACGGTATCTTGCATGAATACTAAGTCTTTTCAATCCCGAATAGATATATATGGTAAATAACCTTGTCCATACATCAGCAGAAAATCTTAACAGTCACCACTGGATTATTCCTGTGGGATCTCCAACCCATATTGAGATTAACATCATTTTTTGGACTATTTTTTTGCTGTACCTTGTTTTTTCATGGAGAGTTTCAGAAAAAATTCGAACGGGTATGAGTCGATTTATTGGGATTCTTGCTTTGGCGAATTTTGCATACGGTCAGCTTAACGAAATTGACAAAGGCATTTGGGCATTAGAAGTAAGTCTTCCGCTTCAATTGTGTTCATTATCTTCTTTACTTGCAGGCTATACCTTACTGAGGGGATCTCAAATTGGCTATGAATTCCTTATTTATTGGGGGGCAGGCGCTATCCATTCTTATATAACTCCAGAAGTCACCAATGGAGAAGGTTTATTCAATTTATTTGACTATTGTATTAGCCACGGATGTATTATCTTGGGATCGGTTTACCTTACGCTTCGCATGGGATATAAACCCCGCAAAGGGTCATGGTGGAAGGTGTTTTTATTCACGCAATTGATACTGCCGATAATTGGTGGCATAAACTGGATACTGCAAGCCAATTACATGTTCTTGTGTGAAAAACCACTCGCGAACAACCCTTTCGTTGTGGGAGAATGGCCCTGGTATATACTCGGCTTGGAAGCTGCAATCTTCCTACATTTTTATGTTTTTTATCATATACACTTAGGCCTGTCCAAATGGGGAAATACCCCTTCACCTCATTACACTAGCAAATTGGCAAATACGATTGCTGATGCTTAAGCTAGCGTTGAATTTTTTCTTTGGCAATGAGCGATTTTACTTGGTTGCTTTTGCGGTTGATGGGCAACCCTTCTGCACTCAAACATACAGAATTTAATGAATCCGCTACCTTTTTTTGAAATGGCAATAAAAAATAATCCATGAATAACCGCCGAAAATTCATCCAACAACTCACCAGCCTCACTACTGCAGCGGCTATTCCTTCTCTCCTAGTAGGTCAAGAGCCTTGGAACAATTCGAAGGAGGGAAAAGCTACTCCCATCCCAACATCTAAATCTCCAAAACGGGCTCTGAATCGGCCATTGATTGTAAGCACATGGGATTTCGGACTAAAAGCAAACGAAGCTGCTTGGGCAATATTGGTAAAAGATGGCCCTGTTTTAGATGCCGTTGAACAAGGAATTCGACTTTGCGAAAACGACCCAAACGAACGCAGTGTGGGTTTCGGAGGCAGACCCGACCGGGATGGACATGTTACTTTGGACGCCTGCATTATGGACTATAAAGGCAATATAGGCTCTGTGGTATTTCTAGAACATATTGCCAATCCAATCTCAGTTGCCCGCGCTATTATGGAAAAAACCCCTCATGTAATGCTAGCGGGTGAGGGTGCATTGCAATTTGCCCTTGAACAAGGTTTTAAGAAGGAAAATTTATTGGTTGCCGATTCTGAGCGCGAATGGAAAGAGTGGCTCAAAAAATCTGATTATACCCCTGTCATCAATATCGAAAATCACGACACAATTGGAATGATCGCCATGGACAATGCAGGAAATCTTGGAGGAGGATGCAGTACCAGTGGCATGGCATTTAAAATGCACGGACGCATTGGAGATTCTCCTATCATAGGTTCTGGATTGTATGTAGACAACGAAGTGGGAGCTGTAACAGCAACTGGTCAAGGAGAAGAGGTCATTCGGGTGGTGGGGTCTTTTCGGGTGGTAGAAGAAATGCGACATGGAGCATCACCGCAAAAAGCTTGTGAAAAAGCCATAATGGCCATCAAAGAAAAATTTATACTGCGGGAGAAAGATTGGATCAATACCCAAATTGGATTCATTGCCATCAATATCGGGGGAGAAATTGGTGCTTTTTCCTTGCGACCGGGCTTTACTTATGCAATAAAATCAAATACTGTTGCTGAAATTAGAAAGGCGCGCCATCTTATCGATGATTGAGTAAAAGCCCTAATTACAGCCAAATACACGAGAAATTGTGGTTGAACAGGATTTACTTGCCTTTGAACATTTTCTCATGCCTCGCAAATCATAGATGGTTCCTTTTGGACTAATGGATTTCTTTCATGGCAGCCAGCATTTGCTTTACAGAATCAATGTCCAGTTCACCCCCCTCTCCCAAACATGATGTATGCAATTCTTTGAAACCCAAATCCGTGTATCGTTTCATATTGGCCATACGTATACCGCCACCCGGTAAAATAGCAATCTCAGATGCATGCCAACGAAGCATCTTAAGTGTTTCCATACTTTTCAATCCCCAGGCTGTGAGAATACGGTCTACACCACACAATTGGGCTTCTGATACGGCATTAAATGGAGTTGAAAGTTCATCAAAACATCGGTGCAACACCATTTCCATTCCCAACGAATGAACCAATAGCGAAGCGGTACTAAGAAATTGGGTATCCAACATTATTTTGGAACCTTTTTGGAGCAAAGACCCCAAAACAACCCCCTGAAATCCAAATTTTCCAATGCGGTGTATCATGTCCATGATCCACCGTTTTTCGTTTTTGGTGTATATAAAATCACCAGCCCTCGGACGCAGCATTACCACAGAAGGAACCGTTAATGGTTCTCGGTCAGACAATCCTGCCCATGCCTCCAAATCTTGCATGGGTGGTGTAATTCCCCCCACTGCATAATTGGCGCATAACTCCAAACGCGTCGCCCCAGCCTCTTGGGCTAAATAGGCATCCTCTCTGTTGAATACACAAACTTCTAGTCCCATTATCGCAACATGATTTCATCCAAAAAAATATAAGACTTTCCCCCCGAAGGATATCCCTGATGCCATACCGGTAAATTGCCATAATTGGTGGCTTTTATTTTGATATATCGGGCTTTAATCGGCCTATTTTTGCCTTTTTTGTCTTTGGAATAGACTCGCAACTCTTGCAAGCGTGTTGTTAAATCATCATCCGGGACAGTATTCTCTATTTCGCCCATTGGCAAGTATATCTTACCATCTACAGACCGCCAAACTTCCATCTTGCGAGGCATAAAAATCCATGCCCGACAATCTTGTAGAAAGCCGACTGCTACTTCTTTCAAGGGCTTTACACTTCCCATATCAACCAATGCTTCAAAATCTTGGTCATAATATCCTTGCCAATAGCCAGAACGCCACTCTTTATTGCCCCGAATTCCATCTGTGAGCGCAGCTTTTCCCCCCGCACTGTATTGAACATGAAATTGGCTATTCAATTCAATACCATAGTCGTTTTCCCTTTTGGAAAACTCAGCATGGGTCCAATCGCTGGTCGATTGTCGATTGCCGAGTCCTTCGTTTTTCAATGCTCCCAAGATTTCTTCACCAACGATACGGGCTTCAAAGACAGTATTGTTCTTTATCGTTGCATAATACACATTGTCATCGCCCAAAGTAATAATTTTTTTATCCGGGATCGTGCTTTTTGAGGATGCCTTTGACCCATTGGAATAAGTATGTAGTTCTAATTTCCCATTGCTTCCCTTTGGAAGGTAAATTCGAATAAACGCTGAATCCAAAAAGGTTCTCACACCTTCGATTACAGGGGCAGCAAGAAAATCAGAAGCCATCGATTGCTTGGCAGAACGCAATACCATCAAACTGCGTTCTTCTGGTCTAACTTTACTAAACACAATGCCGAAATCCGACCGCAATTCTTCATGAGAGATGGTTAGGGCAGGAACCCGCATCAGTAAATTTATACCTTCTGGATAAACCATCCCATTTTCAGACTTTGAAGACTTGGCCATCGGCGCCGTTTGGGAGGGTATTTGCGAAGCAGAGGGGCTCAGAACTCGGTGCGCTGCCCAAGGCCAATCGCTCTGTGATAAATCGTATTCAGTGGCGCCTTTGGTTATTCGCAGTGGCGTGTTATTTCCAGACCGGTGAAGTGAAATTTCAAATAATTGCGGGGAACCTACTTGGTAAAGATTACTGCCTGGGCAAACCGGGTAAAAGCCCATTGCGCTCATTACATACCAAGCACTCATCTGACCGCAGTCTTCATTCCCTATCAGACCATCCGGCGTATCTAGGTAAAATTCTGTACATATGCGATCGATAATTTTTTGTCCTTTTTCGGGCTTACTGCAATAATTATACAGATAGGCCATGTGGTGACTTGGTTCATTTCCATGGGCATACTGGCCTATTAAACCACTTATATCAGACTGCGCCCGTCCGCGGGTAATCGAACTTGTTCCAAATAAAGAATCAAGGTGGGTTTCGGTGGCTTTAACCCCTCCCATCGCAGCCATCATTTTTTGGATATCGTGGGGCACATACATCGAATATTGCCACGCATTTGCCTCCGTATAATGGTTGTTCACTTCTTTTGGATCGAATGGCGACAACCATCCTCCATTTTCTCGGGGACGCATAAAACCTGTTTTGGTGTCAAATACATTTCTCCAGCGCTCGCTTTTTTCAAAGAATTCCTTGGCCAAATCATCATGTTTCATGAGATAGGCTACCCGACCAATACACCAATCGTCATAGGAATATTCAAGTAGTTTTGACACAGATTCTGCGGAGTTTTCTATGCCCATATACCCAAGTTTGTATCCCTTTGCAGATAAAAAGGAAGAATCTTTTAAATGTGAGCTATGAACCATGGCTTCCAGAGCAAGGTTTTGATCGAATGCAGGGCTTTTTTCATTATTTCCAATGCCTTTGGCTATGATGTCAGCGATGACACTCACGCTGTGGTATCCAATCATACATTCGGTTTCACAACTCCCCAATTCCCAAACTGGCAATTTTTTGCCTTGCTGATATTGAAGCAATATTGTACGAATGAAATCGATGGTTCGGGGTTCGTCTATGATCGACAACAAAGGATGTAAGGCACGGTAGGTATCCCACAGGGAAAATACGGTATATACTTTATGAAAGGCACGGTGGAGTTTTTGATCACGACCACGATAAACACCATCATAATCACTCGCTAGACTCGGGTGAATCATACAATGGTAAAGAGCAGTATAAAATTTTCTTTTGTCCGTATCTTCTTTAATGGCCTGCTCAGGTGTCATAAATACCATGGCTTCCTTTTCAGAATGAACTTCAATTTTACCCAATTCCGCATTCCAGGCCATTTGATTTTGCCTGCGAAAATCTTCAAATTTTGCTTTACTTCCCGTTTGTAAATGGGCAAAAGCAGATTGAATAACTGATAAAGAATCCTGCAGGTCGGGATGCGGTACAAACTGTTCTTGGACAAGATTTAAAAGGGCTCCTTTTTCACTCGCAAAAGAGATACCCACTCTAAGTTCCAGCACTTTTGGATTGGATGAAATTCCACCCGACTCATCAAAATCAAATTCATATATTGCTTGCTTGCCATCGGGAGATGAAATTACCCTGTCGATATCTTGTGAAAATTCGATTGCAAAATACACCCATTGGTTATCGGCCCATGCCTTACTTTGACGCCATCCCCCTATTCTCCGGTTATCAATTTGCTCAAGTTTAAATGAAACTAAGGGATCTCTATGAATTAAATCCAACAACAAACGCGCTGTAAAGCGTTCGGTTTTAGATGCCCCTGGCAAAGGATCTGGGTAGAAAGAATAACGGTGAATACCCATTCTAGGACTCACTGTCAACTCGGCCTTGACCTTGGGTTTTTCAAGGTATACAGAATAGTAACCCGCTTCTGCTTTTTCGGTGGTATGCGAAAATTCACTGCGGTAAGCATACGGATTAAAAGACGGCAACCCATTGGCAGACAATGGCATAACTAAAATATCTCCATAATCAGAAACCCCTGTTCCGCTCAGATGCGTATGAGAAAATCCAAAAATAAAAGAATCACTGTAATGATATCCACCACAACCATCCCAACTAGCATCAATGCGGGTATCGGGCGATAATTGAACCATACCAAAAGGCCAGGCAGCACCAGGGAAAGTGTGTCCATGCCCACCGGTCCCGACAAAGGGATTTACAAACGCACCATACTGAGAATATTCTTTTGATTGGGAAAGTGCTGTTGGTTGAATCGTTGAATTTGGATATTGTAAATCCAAATTTTCTGGAGAATACACAGATTTTTTGACACTCAAACTCGGTTTTGCAGAAACTTTAGTGGCCTTCGTCTTTGATTGGGCTTTGCCAATATTTGGATTTTGTGCAATCACATTAGAAAAAACCATTGCAAAAAATATCCCGCAAAAAATAATGGACTTACTCCCTTGTGACATTAGATACGAAGATAGTCAAAGGAGGCAAAGCAAAGGACATCCCTATTGAGGATATACCAAGCATGAGTCAAAATGATAGATTCCGGAATATACGTGAACGCTGTCTCAAATTTTAGCTCCAACCAAAACCCGATACACCACACCCTTATTTTACAACAACACCCACCACCACGCGGCGATCAAGGTTATCTGATCCAGTATAGGCTGGCTGAGTCGTTACAATCTGAACTTTGGCTGCCGGCAAACCCAAGGAATTAACCAAGAAGTTATTGACTGCCACTGCGCGTTTTTCACGCAATGCGGCATTGCCCTTCTCTGAACCGGTTGGGTCAGTAGAGGAATACACGATCACCCCAAAATTATAGGCAGTTGCACTGCGGTCTATACCCACTTTCCAACGGTATAATTCCTGCATGGATGCAGTATTTAATTCAGATTTATTTAAACCAAAAAAAACTGTACTAACATTGCTGCGCTCAAATTCTGATTTAACCTCTTTCTCCAGTCTTTCAACTACATCCATCTTTTGCTCTAATTCAGCGATCACGGCATTGGCCTTTGTCAAGTCGGCGTCAATGGCAACAACTTTTACCTTCGTTTCTTCAACAATTTTTCCAATACCATTGTCTCCCTTATTCGTTTTGATATTGTTTTCATCAATAAGCAATTGGGTCTGATCGCCCACAAAACCACTCAGCTTGGATTTTTGGTAGGCTTTCTTGGATCCCATACAGCTTGATACTAGCAAAGAAAGTGTACCTACAAAAAACAATAAAGGCGTTATTTTTTTCATAATTTTCAAACAAAAATACTCTCAATTTTCTAATTTTTATTAAAAAATATGCACAATTTTTTAGGCCATATTTCTAAACCAGCCTCTCCAATCTATGCCTGAAAATAGGCGCAATTCTACTATTTATTTCTACTATCTGCAATGCATGAACAAAAGGTTTGTAACCCTATTCATTTGTCAGTTTCAGCCATGTCTGTTTATCTCGTGTAATTCTTATCATAAATTTGACATGTATTCAATCGGGTAAACTGTATTCTGGTGGTTTGTCTGGGTTAAAAAATGCCTAACTTTGTCCCGAAATTTATTCTAAGGCAATATGTCTATTGAAATAAGGGTTCCCGCGCCGGGAGAATCAGTGAGTGAAGTTACTATCTCCAATTGGCTTGTCAAGGAAGGTCAATGGGTAGAGATGGATGCCCCATTGGCTGAATTAGAAAGTGACAAAGCCACTTTCGAAGTTTCTGCCGAGAAAGCAGGAATTCTCTCACAATTGTTCGGTAAAATTGGAGATACCATTGCCGTTAATTCCGTAATCGCCATTATTAATCCCGAGGCATCTAAGCCTATTTCAGTGGTCTCTGAATCCAATTCGGTAAAAACAAAACAAAGCATTGACGCCATTGTAACTCCTTCTAATACAACCATTGATCCAGCGTATACCCCTGAAGAACCCATGATTGCAGCCTCAGAAATTGGAGAAGATTGGTCTTTGGTTTCACCGCTTGCTGCCCGCTTGCTCAAACAATATTCCATTCATCCCTCCTCGGTAAAAGGCTCAGGTTCTGGTGGAAGAATTTCTAAAGTCGATGCCTTAGAAGCAATTGTTGCGGGTGGCGGAATAGGCCATACTGCATTGGCTAGCACCCGAGAATCCAAGCGTGAAAAGATGTCCAGTTTACGCAAAACCTTGAGTCGAAGGCTTGTAATCGTCAAAAATGAAACTGCGATGCTAACAACTTTCAATGAGGTTAATATGAAGCCCATTTCGGATTTGCGTGTGCAGTACAAAAAACGTTTTGAAGAAAATCACGGCATCGGGTTGGGTTTTATGGGATTCTTTACCCGCGCAGTTTGCATTGCCCTTAAGGAATGGAAAGCTGTCAATGCCCGTATCGATGGCGATGAAATTGTATACCACGATTATTGTGATATATCCATTGCCGTGAGTGCCCCCAAAGGCTTAGTGGTTCCTGTTATTCGCAATGCAGAGTGTCTTTCTCTTATACAAATCGAAAAAGAAGTAAAACGTTTGGCCGGCAAAGCCCGCGAAAATAAACTTAGCTTAGATGAAATGACTGGGGGAACATTTACCATTACCAACGGCGGTGTATTTGGCTCAATGATGAGTACACCGATTATCAATGCACCACAAAGTGCTATTCTAGGGATGCACAATATCGTTGATCGTCCTGTGGTTGAAAACGGTCAAATTGTGATTCGTCCCATTATGTTTTTGGCACTCAGCTACGATCACCGCATCATCGATGGAAGAGAAAGTGTAGGGTTTTTGGTTCGCGTAAAACAGCTCCTCGAAAATCCTGATATGATGCGAGATGGAAAGAAACCTGAAGAAGAACTTTTGGGATTATAATACTTCAAAACTGCTTGTTTCTAGTGTGCTGTGGTGAACTTGTTCACTCTCAACAGCCTCTCTTACGGCCTGCTTGATGCTCTCAATTTTTTCATCTCCCAATCCATTGTTCACAACAATATGGGCAGTCATCGCATTTCGTGTGGTACTGAGTGCCCAAATGTGCAAATGGTCTACTGAAGCAATCCCCTGAATTGACTCTATGCGTTTTTTAACAAGATCAATATCAACACCCTCAGGAACCCCATCTAAACTTAAGCGAAGACTTTTTCGAAAAATCCTTGTAGTACCAACTACTATAACCAAACAAACTACAATGCCCAATATGGGATCTATAAAATTATTGTTGGTAAGAGAAATAAAAATTCCACCCACCAAAACGGTCAAACTAACACTGGCATCGGCAATCATATGTAAATAAGCTGCCCTTGAGTTAAGTTCATGGCTTTTGGCAAATAGCAATGCGGTGAGGGAATTGATGATTAGACCAATACCTGCAACCCAAATTACAATATTTCCTTGTGTTGGTTTGGGATGCATAAATCTTTCCCAAGCCCCCCAGCCAATGACACCCACAGCGATATACAGAAGAATGCAATTGACAATAGAAGCAAGGATGGTTGCTTTAGAAAATCCATAGGTATATACCTTAGAGGGTTTTTTTGCTGCCAATCGGAATGCAAATAAACTAATTGCCAATCCTGCTACGTCTCCCAAATTATGCCATGCATCTGCAATTAAAGAAAGCGAACCAATCGAAAATCCATAGCCGAATTCAATACCTACAAAAACAATATTGAGGAGTATTCCCAACAAAAAACGAAATCCCATATTTTCTTCGGGAGCACTGTGTGTGTGGTTATACATTGAAAAACGAAGTTAATCATAATATGTAAAAAGCCGGCACCCACGGTAAAACCACCACCTCCACCTTGGTGGCGATTGGCATTGCTTTTGACATAAAAAGCGAATTGCTGAACGAATGCCCAAATCTATTACATTATATCATAAGGGGCTTGCATTGCATCATTCCGGGTACTAGGTATATTTTTTTGGTGTCTAATTCAATACATCGATAGCGCGTTCTCATTTTTTCCAATTTTTTAAAACGTCGACCATCTTGCGTTTCGAATGCCAATCCAACCAAAATTTCCTCAACCAATAACCATTCAGAAAGAGGGTCATATTTTCTCAGCGCGCGAATCAAATTCGAATCGGTACAACTGCTCGCCTTGGGATTTTTTAGGTATCTATTGAGTGCATATTGGATATCGTCTGGCAAAAATCGTTGCTGAATCATGGGATTACTGATTATTTGAAATTCCCGTTTCCATTCAATTCCATGGGGTGAAACACGTTGTCCGTATTTCTCAAAATTTAACAGATGCGCAACTTCGTGCATAAATGTAATCAAAAATGCAAACGGATTAAGGTCACGGTTGATAGAAATACGGTGGCTTTTACCAGGAATTGGTGGCCTGTAATCACCCAATTTACTTAAACGCGGATTCTTTATTCGCAATTGAATTGCATATTCCAACATCAAATCTGCAGCATAATCTTCACTGCCTTTTGGCAAGTATTTTAGTAAAACCGGAATAATTTGTTCGCGCTGCAAGGAAAATATTATTTCAAAAATAGACTCGAGAAAGGAATGATTTTAATGTGTAAAAAATCATCAACTTAGTTTTTTTAGGGTTCGCTCAGCCAATTCTAATCCGATCGACAGTCCACTTGTTGCGGCAGGGCTTGGCGCATTTAATACGTGTATAAAGCCTTTGGATTCTTGGATATAGAAATCATCTATCAATCCACCATCACGATCACAAGCTTGAGCCCGAACTCCTGATCCGGCGGGTATTAAATCGGTTTCTTTAATCTCAGGGACCAATTTTTGTAACGCTTTGGTAAAAGCAGGCTTGAAATATGAACGATGAAATTCGCCCAATCCCATCTTCCAATATTTCCAGGCCACTTTACGAAAACCCCCAAATCGGATACTGCCCCAAAATTCGCTCCACATGAAATCGGATTTCTTATATCCCTCGCGTTTGAAAGCAAAAACTGCATTGGGTCCGGCTTCAATTTCTCCAGAAATCCTCCGGGTGAAATGAACCCCTAAAAAAGGGAAATTTGCGTCGGGTACAGGATAAATAAGATTTTTAACTAAAAATGCTTTTTCGGGTTTAAGGCTGTAGTATTCCCCCCGAAATGGAATGATTTGCATATTGAGCTTTTCGCCAGCCATTTCAGCCACTTTATCACAATACAAGCCGGCACAATTAACGATTACTTTGGCTTCATAACGCTCTGTTTTTGTATGAACCACACAGCCACTCTCAATTCCAATAATAGCCTCTATTTTGGCAGAGGTAATGATTTGTCCGTTGGCATGAGATGTTATTTTATTGGCAAGGGCCAATGCCACTTTTTTATAATCAACGATGCCAGTTTGGGGCACAAACACCCCTTTTATTCCTGTACAATGAGGCTCATACTCCTTAATTTCCGCCTGGGATAAAAAACGCAATCCTGAAAGTCCATTGAGTATCCCCCTTTGATACAAAGCTTCTAAACCCGATAATTCTTCTGTTTGTGTGGCTACGATAATTTTGCCGCACAAATCATATTCAATGCCTTCGGCTTTGCAAAATTCTATGAGCATATGATATCCTCGCAAACAATTATCAGCCTTTAAACTTCCGGGCTTGTAATAAATACCCGAATGAATGACTCCGCTGTTATTCCCTGTTTGGTGCAATGCGACAGCCCCTTCTTTTTCCAAAATTACAACACGCACATTGGGGTTTAGTCGCAACAACTGATGCGCCGTTGAAAGGCCTACGATACCTGCACCAATAATAAGAATATCTGTTTTCATTCGAGATCTTCCACAAAGTTACGATTCATTCACAAAAAATCTCAGCAATAAACTGCGTGTCGTGGTTTCATGGATCAACAACTTTGAACAAACTGCGGCGCATATTCATCTTTGGAAAAAATATTCTTTCGACACTTAAAAAATGCTGCCTGTATGGTCATATTTTGGCCTTTTGCATATCCAATGCCACGTCAATAATCATGTCTTCTTGTCCACCAACCATGGAGCGTTTTCCCAATTCTTCCAAAATGCTTCGGGTATCTATTCCATATTGTTTAGAAGCCCTTTCTGCATGCAACAAAAAACTAGAATACACCCCCGCGTATCCCAAGCTCAATGTCTCACGATCTACCCTAACCGGTCGGGTCTGCAGTGGGCGGATCAAATCATCTGCGGCATCCATTAATGCAAATAGATTACAATTGTGGAGAACACCCATTCGATTTAACACGGCAATCAGCACTTCCAAGGGGGCATTTCCTGCGCCTGCTCCCATACCTGCCAATGAGGCATCCAATCGGGTTGCACCATTTTCCATAGCAATAATTGTATTTGCCACACCCAAACTCAAATTGTGATGACAATGAATTCCAATCTCGGTTTTAGGATTTAAGACGTCCTTAAAAGCCTTGATTCGGTCGACCACATCGTTCATCAATAAAGCCCCTGCACTGTCTGTAACATACACGCAATCTGCCCCATATTTTTCCATCAATAGGGCTTGTTCTGCCAATTTTTTGGGTTCATTCATGTGTGCCATCATTAAAAAACCCCCGACATCCATACCCAATTTCTTGGCTGCCTCGATGTGCTGGGCAGCAATATTCGCTTCCGTACAATGGGTTGCAATGCGTACACTTTGGACGCCCAATTCTCTGGCACGCTTTAACCCATCGATAGTACCAATTCCAGGCAATAACAAGGTGGTTAAACGCGCATGTTTTAACTGCCCAGCAATGCCCTCAAGCCACTCCCAATCGGTATGGGCGCCAAATCCATAGTTAAAACTGGCACCCGACAGACCATCTCCATGGGCGATCTCAATGGCGTCTACTTTGGCAGTATCCAAGGCCAGCGCAATTTCGGTTAGCTTTTCCTTGCTGTATTGGTGTTTGATAGCATGTTGACCATCTCTCAAAGTAACGTCCTGAATAAAAACCTTCACCATCGTATTTTCCATATTTTAATCCATCGTATTTCCCATATTTTAACCCATAGGTTCGGACAATCTCTCAGGCATCCTCTCAGCCATCCTCTCAGCCGTAGCCAATGCCGCACTGGTCATAATATCCAAATTTCCCGCATATTCTGGCAGATAATGTCCCTCCCCCTTTACTTGAAGCATAACCGTAGTTTTAAGTCCACTGAGTTTGCCCAAGCCTTCAATAAAAACAGCATTCTCAGGTCTGATTTCTTCAAATTGAATCTCTTGGTGCAACTGATAACCCGGAACATATTGCTGCACTTCTGTTACCATTGCAGTGATACTTTTTCGAATCGCTTCGGTATCAGCCAAATCGCTTAAGGTAAATACGGTATCACGCATCACCATTGGGGGTTCTGCTGGGTTTAAAATAATAATTGCTTTGCCTTTGCTTGCTCCACCAACCTGCTCAATAGCATGGGCAGTGGTTTCGGTAAACTCATCAATATTCATGCGGGTTCCTGGTCCTGCACTTTTTGATGCAATGCTGGCCACAATCTCTGCATAATACACCTTGCTTATACGGTTCACTGCCGCAACAATGGGAATGGTCGCTTGACCACCACAAGTCACCATATTTACATTCGGCACATCTGCCAAGGAATGAAAATTTACGGTTGGTACCATGAACGGACCAATTGCAGCGGGGGTCAGATCAATCACACGCTTCCCTTCAAACGCAATAATCTTGTCGTAATTATGAATGTGCGCCTTGGCCGATGTAGCATCAAACACGAAGCCAATGTCTGGCCACAATGGGTGCTTCAACAAACCCTCTACGCCCTCATGTGTAGTGGAAACCCCCATTCTACGGGCTCTTGTCAAACCATCACTCTTGGGATCAATGCCTACAAAAACGCCCATTTCTAAATGCTTGGCATTTCTCATCACCTTGATCATCAAATCTGTGCCAATATTCCCAGAACCAATAATTGCTACCTTTATCTTTCCCATTTAATACTTTAACAATAAACCCATCAGAGCATGGCAACATTGCCACAACCAAAACAAATTTAGATCAGACCAATCTATTTTTATGCGGACCAAGCATTTTTATAGAAATGAAAATGATACATCACCAAAATCCTCAATACTGGCTACAAATGTATCGCCAGCTTCACCAACGCACATCGGACCCAAGGCACCACTCAAGACAATGTCTCCGGCTTTCAATGGCTTACCCAAACCTGCAAAAGTTTGTGCAAGCCATACCAGAGCTTTGACCGGACTACCCAAACACGCAGATCCAATACCCTCAGAAACCAGTTCACCGTTTTTTCGCAACTGCATCCTCACCGTGGACAAATTAACTTCTCCCATATTTCTGCGAACATCCCCCAAAACGAAATGGCTTGCACTGGCATTGTCGGCAACAGTATCCGTTATTTTGATATCCCAATTCAATACCCTTGACCCCACAATTTCAATGGCTGCAAGGGCGTAATCAATGGCCTCTATAGCTGAATCTTCAGAAATATCACCCACCAAATCCTGTTTCATCACAAAGGCAATTTCGGCCTCTGCCTTGGGTTGCATCACCTCGGATGCCAATAAAGATCCTCCATTCTTCACCCGTGTATCTGCAAATAACAACCCAAAATCGGGCTGATCTACCCCCAACTGCTTTTGAACCGCCAAGGAGGTTAATCCAATTTTCATTCCAACCACACGACCTCCAGCAGCCAACCTATGATCATTGATTAATCGCTGAACAGCGTAGGCAACTTCAATATCTGTTTCCCCGATAATATCTCTAACGGGTGCGCAGGGCATTGCCATGTCACGGGCTTGAATCAAACGAGTGGCAGCCTGTTGAATAAATTCCTCAAAAATCATGGATCAAAGTTAGTCTCCAGAGAGGATTTTCTGTCTGGTTTTTAGAGAATGTAATTGTTACTTAAATTTTTTGTAATCCAGAGTATGCATGTAAATTTGTTTTGAATTATGTGGCTGCATTGAAAGAATTAGAAGACTATCGTTGGTTTCCACCCATACTTAGACAATATCAAACCGACTATATTGGTTATATGGTAAATCGATTTGCAGTCTATGCATCCTTTATTGACCATTTGCAAAGCGACGACTCATTAAAAAATAGTATGTTCGACTTATGTTCTGGAAGCGGCAGACCCGCTGTAGATATTTTTGATCGGATATCACAATTTAAATCACTTCATCTAAGCGACAAGTTTCCCTCCACCCATACCAATTTTAGTTCCCCAATAGTGTATGTCAAAGAATCTGTGGATGCACTTAAACTTCGATTTGATTCTTCACACACCTATACGATGTTTAATGCCTTTCATCATTTTAGTGATTTCGAGCAACAAGAACTTATTTCAAAAATCCGTTTGCAAAATGCAGAAGCTTATATTGTTGAAATACTAACTCCTGGAATATTGGTTTACATAAAAATCTTTTTTACCTGTACCCTTGGAACACTTTTATTCACCCCTTTTATAAAACCTTTCTCATGGCGACGCATTCTATTTACATACCCAATCCCAATCAATCTATTCTCCATTACATTTGATGGACTGGTGTCAGTTTATAAATCAAAATCGCTCAAACAGTATCAAACACTTTTTTTAAACACAATCCATCCACCAGAGATCATCCGTTTAAAAAAAGGATTGTTCTCATTAATCGTATTCAAAATCAAGCATTTATAACTTTAAAGCATTCACAATAGACCATGGCAAGTAATCAAGACATCGCAGAAACCCTTCACGAAGCGGCCCTTCAAGCGAAACCTATACCACAAATCAGCCTAGCCCATCCCATTTCCTTAACCCAAGCCTACGAAATACAAAAGCTACTTATTCAATATAGACTCGATGGTGGAGAAACTCTGATTGGATTGAAAATGGGATTTACTTCCGAAGCAAAAATGCAACAAATGGGCGTGCATGATCTGATCTGGGGTAGACTCACCTCTTCCATGCTGATTCCCAATAACTCCAAAACCCAAATAAATCATTATATCCACCCCCGCGTAGAACCTGAAATCTGTTTTCGCATTGGAAAAGATATCAATCGCGAGCTCAATGAAAACGAAGTATCTGAATACGTAGATGGGATTGCAGCCGCACTTGAAATCATTGACTCACGCTACCAAAACTTCAAATTCTCACTCGAAGATGTAGTGGCCGATAATTGCTCTTCTATTGGTTTTGTGGTGGGCGATTGGATGCCCGTATCCCAATCACTCAAAAATCTCAACATGGAACTGTTGATCGATCATAAAATCGTTGCTACCGGTTCTTCAAACGACATCATGCACAATCCCTGGCGGAGCTTGGCTGCGGCCACCCGTTTGGCTCTACAATATGGAGAAACTATCAAAAAAGGGATGTTTATTATGGCCGGGGCTGCTACAAACGCAGAATTCATTCAAGCCAATCAAACTTCAACCGCCATGGTAGAAAGCCTTGGACAAGCCACGGTTTCGTTTCATTGAAAAATCCCTTGTATATTTTTAGTATTTCCAACCAAAACAAAAAAGGGCACCTAAAGGCGCCCTTTTTTGCGAATAGACAAACGATTTAATTTAAAATGATTGATTTCACCGCGATGTTAGCGCCCGATTTATCGGTCAACTCCATGCGATAAACTCCTACTGAAGACCATGATTTCAAATCAACAGTGTATACATTTTGGTTAATCGCTTGAGTATATACCACAGCGCCTACGCTGTTGTATATTTTAACGGTGTAACCCGCGAAGTCGGTGTATTTCCCATTGTCGATTGTCAATTGGTTTTGTGCAGGGTTAGGATACACTTTGATCAACTGACCTTTATCCAAGCTGCTCACCTTTACTGAGAAACGCACCAACAAAGTATCTGTTACTTTTACGCTCTTGAAATCGATACAAGAATCTTGTATGGTGATTTTCACAATGTTTGAGGTATCGATACAAACATTGGTAAAGGCAATCACGCGGAAAGGTTGGTTGTGGTTTCTCAAAGAAGCCGATTTCACAGTTAAATTTTTACCATTGGCAACAACATATTTAGTAGCATTGGCAGGCAAACTCTGCATACCCAAATCCAAGTCCGAAGCCCAAGCGAATTTGGCAGCAGTATCGTTCACCACAACACCAAACTTAGCATCTCCACCTACATTCACTACAGCGCTCACAGGCTGGGTAGTGATCAAGGTACAAGCCTTGAACAAAGTAGTCAATTTCGCAGACGCACTGGTATCTTTACACCAGCGGGTATTCGCCAAACAACGATACAATTCACCGTTGTTGCTCATGGTAACAGACTTCACAGTCAGGGTATCGTTGGTTGAGCCAACCAAGTTGGCACCATCTGTGCTATTGGCGAAAGAAACGCCTTTGCTCATTTGCCAAGCATACGTAACATCCAAATCAGGGTAAGCCACAGTGAATGCAGCATCGCTACCAGACTTCACCGTGATGGCTGAAGGATTGGTTTTGAAATCTTCACACACCACGTAGGTTCCGACGTTGGCCAACAACTTTGCACTGTAATCGCTGCTCCCAATCAAATCGGTATTGCTAAAAACTGGACGGAAATCTGGAGAGGTTGCATTCTGGGGATCAACCAAAATCAAACCTCTGCTGTATTTGGCTTTATCGATCATGTTGGCATTACCGCTCAATTTAATCCAAGCATCCAAACCCGAAGGCGTATTTTTGGCATCTACTTCGGTCAAACCGGTATTGGTTGTACCTGAGGCTGCAGCTGCACCTGTATTGGCAATGTAGTTGTTTCTGAACAAATTGCCTTTGTCGCTGATGGTACTGGTTTTAACACCCGCTGCGGTAAGGGTACTATCACCATCAAACATGATGAAGTTTCTGTAACCCATGAAAATCGAGTTCACAATACTCAAGCGGCTGTTACGACGAATGCGCGCACCGCGACGGAAAGCACCTTTTTGGGTAGTCGTTAAGTCGTTGTAGGTTTTGTCTAATTGAACTGGACCTACACAAGTGATATTCGAAAAAATAGCAGCAGTATAAGGTGTTTTGCCTGAACCAGCCGCATCGTTATCGCTTTCAAAAGTCTCAGAGGTTGAAGCACCTGAAGTGGCATTCCAACTCAAATCAAAATAAGAGGTATCTCGCACAGCGATACCAAACTGAACAGTACCACGGTATCCGAAATCTGTATCGAAATCATCATCGGTTGTTTTGTAAGAAACAATCTTCTTACAATTTACAGTACCGCCAAACCATTCGAAAGCATCATCGTTACCGAATGAAGCTTGAACACCTTCAATGGTAGTGCCCGATCCTACTGAACCCAAAGTTAATGAGTTTACCTCTTTATTGGGCTCAAACGCCAAACCGGCAAATTCAATACGTACATACTTTATTACACCGCTGTTATCTTTATCGTCTGTTCCACCAAATTTGCCCAACGAATTATCAACTGCTACGTTATTGAAACCTTCCAATTGAACATCTAGTCCTTGATTGTTTAAACCTTTACCACACACTACCAAACCACCCCAATCTCCACGATCACGGGATCCAGCTGCTTTATTTGAAGTCATTATAACAGGCTTCGTTGCAGATCCATTTACCTCAATGTAACCACCTCGCTCAACACAAATAATAGCATACAATTTTGGGGTTGATGTCAAATCGGCAGCACCGCGAATTACTGTTCCAGCAGGGATGATCAATTTACCGCCTGAACGAACAACACAAATGCTGGTCAATGAATACACTTTTGAAGGATCCAATGTAACGGTTCCCGTGATGCGCTTAATACCAGAAGCATCGTTTAAGGTTGTAGTCTCCGTAACTGAGGGGTAAGTTACATTTTTGGGATTCCACTCGGTCCATCCTTTGGTCCAATTTTTTGAAGCGTCGCGATGCAATGCACCCACAAAGTTTACTTTTTCGATGGTTTGACCAACCAGAAAGTTAACAGCAAAAACCAAATTAACTAATAAGATTTTTTTCATATTTTAAGTTTGTTCAAAACAAATAATTTTAAATTTCTCAGTGTTTGTGACAACATTATCATTGTGATATGATATTGTTTCCATCTCTATAATTACGTTATGTTTTGGTAACATTGCGCCGCTTTCGGCACAACAGGAATACAAATCAAATTTCAACCGCCGATGAAACCCTTTCGGAAACCCTTTCGGAAACCCTTTCGCTGTATCCCCAATTGGTCATGTGCCAAAAAAGACAAGCACCACTTTATTAGTTCTATTCATTGTTTTCATATATTTACCGAAAAACCTATGTTAACCGATATTGAAATTGCCCAACAAGCAAAGCTTAAGCGCATCGAAACGATTGCAATGGCCAATAACGTTGATCCAGAAATTATAGAACACTACGGAAAATACAAAGCGAAGGTCGATTTCGTTCCTGACCATTCACGAATACGCCAAGGCAAACTCATTTTGGTTACGGCTACCACCCCAAATAAAAGTGGAAGTGGCAAAACCACCACTTCTGTAGCCCTGGCGCAAGGGTTAAATCATATCGGGAAAAAAGCCATTGTAGCCTTGCGCGAACCATCCTTGGGTCCTTGCTTTGGCATGAAAGGCGGCGCCGCTGGGGGCGGATACTCTCAAGTGTTGCCAATGGAAGATATTAACCTGCACTTTACAGGCGATTTCCATGCCATCACTTCTGCCAATAACACCATTGCTGCATTGTTAGACAATTATCACTATAACAACCAAGGTACACCCAAAGGATTGAAAAAGATTTTGTGGCGCAGGGTGTTGGACGTAAACGACCGAAGTTTGCGCACAATCAACTCAGGAATGGGTGGTTCTGCAAACGGCATCCCCGCAGAAACGGGTTTTGATATCACACCCGCCTCCGAAATCATGGCGATTTTATGCCTAAGTACAAGTTCGGAAGACCTTCGAAATCGTATCGATTCAACTCTCCTAGCTTACACATTCGATGGGCAACCTTTTACAATGAAAGATTTGGGGGCTACTGGAGCCATCTTAATCTTATTGAAAGACGCCATCAAACCCAACTTGGTTCAAACTTTAGAGGGTGGCGCTGCATTTGTGCACGGCGGACCTTTTGCAAATATCGCCCATGGGTGCAATAGCATTATGGCCACATGGGCAGCGCTGCAATTCAGCGAATACGCTATTACAGAAGCAGGTTTTGGATCTGACCTAGGCGCTGAAAAATTTCTGAATATCAAATGTAGGGCCGCGGGTATCGCCCCTGCAGCCACTGTATTGGTAACCACCACCCAAAGCTTGAAATTACACGGTGGATGTCCTGAAAAAGAAATTAAACTACCCAATGCCGAATCCTTGGAGAAGGGATTATTGAATCTGGAACGACATGTAAACAACCTGCAACAATTCGGACAAACAGTTGTTGTGGCATTGAATCGATTTCATTTCGATAGGGAAGATGAACTTCAAATGATTTCGGGTTGGTGCAAGGCAAAAAATGCTCACTATGCAGAAAACGAAGGATTTGCCAAGGGCGGTGAAGGCGCGGTGAATTTGGCCCGCAAAGTGGTAGAAATCGTTGATAAATACCCGAGCAAGCCCATCCATCACACCTACGAGCTCTCGGACTCTGTGGCTGATAAATTAAACAAAATTGTGCAGAAAGTATACGGTGGGAACATCGCAATTCTTGCCGATGCCGCCAAAAAGAACTTACAAGAAATTGAAGCTCTCGGCGCCAACCATTGGCCCGTTTGTATCGCCAAAACCCAATTCTCATTTACCGAAAATGCAAAGCAAGTGGGCAGCGCAACCAACTTCAACATCACCATTCAAAAATTAATTATAAATGCAGGGGCGCGTTTTATTGTGGCTGTTGCTGGCGACATCATGCGGATGCCAGGACTACCCAAAGAGCCAGCCGCTATGGGGATGGATGTGAAAGATGGAATCATTACAGGATTGAGTTAATTCCAATATTGTTATGGGTTATATCCTAGGCCCATCAGGTACTTTCGTCGAATACTATTTCTGCCAAAGCAATAATGAGAGACTCCGTATTTCGTCCAATATTTTTGATTGCCCTTTCGCCTGTCGTGCAGGGTGATTTTTTATAAATTTACGCAATAAAATACTTTGCACGCAACCAAAAGGCAACCCTTACCAGCAATACCAGAGCTGGTACTTCAATCAATGGGCCAATCACACCCACAAATGCTTGCGGACTATTGAGGCCAAATACACCAATAGCCACAGCAATGGCCAATTCAAAATTATTACCCGCAGCCGTAAAAGCAATGGCGGTAGATTTATCATAACTGCCCCCCGCTTTTTTGCTCAAAAAGAAACCCAACAAAAACATTACAACAAAATAAATCATCATGGGTAAGGCCAAATGCAATACATCGCCCGGCAACCCCACTATTTCATTTCCCTTGAGCGCAAACATCAAAACGATCGTTGCCAATAGCGCCAATAGTGTCATCTTAGAAATCACAGGAATAAAAGTCTCGTTATACCATGCCTCGTCCTTAAAGCGAACGCCTATAAACCTCGATAATCCGCCCGCCAAAAATGGGATCCCCAAGTAAATAAATACACTTTGTGCAATTTGGCCCATGGTGACATTTATGTCTGCACCCCTATATCCCAACCAAGGCGGTAGAACCGTAATAAACAACCATGCATAAAAGCTGTAAGCAAATACCTGAAATAATGAATTTAAGGCCACCAAACCTGCACCGTATTCTTTATTACCCTCAGCCAAATCATTCCAAACCAGCACCATCGCGATGCATCTTGCCAGGCCAATCAAAATCAATCCCACCATATACTCGGGATCATTGGGGAAAAAAATCAACGCCAATCCGAACATCAAAATGGGACCCGCTATCCAATTCAACAACAAACTCACCGCTAAGGTCTTGGTATCCCGAAATACGGCGGGTAATAACCGATAATCTACCTTAGCCAATGGGGGATACATCATTAAAATCAATCCCACCGCCAGGGGAATATTTGTGGTGCCCATACTCAGCGATTCAATACCTGCTGCCAACGAGGGGTAAAAATGACCCATCGCCACACCCAATGCCATCGCCAAGAAAATCCACATCGTGAGATAGCGATCTATAAACGACAATTTCTTCATGGTTTGGGACGATTGATTACATGCTGTAATCTGATTTTTTGGGCCGAACACTGTTTCATTTGCGCAATGTTTGTCTCACCGACTGCATAACCCATAGCATTTCAGTGGCAATTTGCAGACAACGTGCATCATAAGTTGCCATTTCCTCGGGTTTAGTATCCGAAATTTTGGGGTCACTATATGGAATGGCCACCCGAAAATTGGCACCACGCACGTTCGGACAGGCAGCATCTGCGCTAGAGCAGGTCATAACCGCACCAAAATCTGCCTTAGGATTTAAAGCATGTTCTATCGTTTTTGAAAAACAGAAAACCGGGCGAGCCATTTTACCCACTGTAATCATCATAACCTTGTTGTTGCGGTTGAAGGCATCTACATATTTCAACCGGACCTTGCTGGTATCCAAGCGCTGCAACATAACTGGATCGGGGATATGCTCAGCGAACAAACCCGCCCGTTCCAAGGCTGCAATGGCTCTGGCATTAAACGCCGTGGCCTCGGTACCTGCAGAATAGGTGTTTACCCCGTCAATGTCGAGGTGATGCGCGGCGGATGACATCCAAATTTGTCCAAAATGACTGCGTCTGCTGTTGTGGGTGCAAATGAACATGACATCGGCCGTGCCGTCTTGTTTCAGTGATTTGGACACATAGTTTGCCAAGGATTGTAAATTTTCTTTGCGCTCGGCCGGAATGTTGCTAAGGTTACTCTCTACTTTAATCCAATATTGCTCTAGGACCTCAAAATTTTGTGCTTTGATAAAAGGGCTCATAAGAAAAAATAAAATAAGTGGAATGGTGTTTTTTTTCATAGTATTCTCTCAGTGTATACAACTGCATTAGCAATCACAAGAAATATCTTCGGGGAGGGTTTGGTATAGAAAATCTACCATTAATGTCCGGAACTCCTTCCATTTTAAGGGATCGATACAGTAATTTACCTGTTTTCCCAACACTTTTCCCTTGATTAGTCCTAAAATTTTAAGTTCTCTTAGGTGCTGGGTAACGGTGGGCTGAGCCAATCCCCAATCTCTCACCAACTCACTGTTTACACACTTACCCGTTTCAATGATGTGTTGCAATATTGCCACACGAGCGGGGTGTGATAGGGCGCGAGCAATGTCGGCCACAGCGTTTTCTCTGTCTTCAAATAATTCAGTTTTACTTATTCCCATATTGCAATATTACTATTATATTTTTAATTATCAAAAAATATGATTTAATTCCCCCATGGATTTTTCGGTTGGGGAAGAACACCCAATATATCCGAGATATTCTTGGCAAACAAATTCTTGGCAAACAAATTCATACAATAGAAACCATTGTTAAGCCAACCTTGCTGAACAAGCAGGTCGATTAGGGCTCACGCTCATTGGCAGTAATCACGTTTCGAGCAAATAGCAAAGAACGCGTACCCCAAACCTTTCCAATCTTAACTGAACGATCGCAAATATTCTCGTCTACCAAAGATGTGGAAACTGCGAACCATTAAACAAAACCACAAAAGAAATCTTTTAAAACGTAAAACTATAGCTCACAGTTGCCTGACGTCCATTGGTAAAACTGAATAGTACATTATCTCCATCATTGTCTATGTCAGTCCAAGCCTTAGAATCATAGCGATTGTTATTATTCAAATCTTGGTAAAAAACAGTTTTTTGCGCCAATAAATCGCCAAGAGTCAATTTAACAGTGCCCATTTTACCCCCTTTACCCAACTCTTTAGCAAACTGCAGATCCCAAATACTGCGACCAAATTCATAAATATCTGCGCCAAAAGGCTGAATTGCCTGCGCTACTCCCACATAAGCAATGCGTTGTCCAATTTTGTTAAAACTTGTATTTATCTGCCAACCTTTGTGTTCGTAAAACAAACTCGCATTCATCACATAAGGGCTCTGACCTTGAAGTGGACGATTTGCAATGCTAGTAGATGTATTTGAAAAAGAAACGGCAGATTGAATTAAAGCAAAATTTCCATACAAAGTGAAATCTCGTAACCACTTTAAACCACGATTCAAGGTTCCCAAGTTTTTACGCAATTCAACCTCCAACCCCACGTTGGTTGCCCGAGATTCATTGCCGTATGAAAATGTGCGAATCAATGCTTGAGAGGTTTCCAAACTAATCTCAATTGGATTCAAAATTTCTTTAAAAAAGGCCCCGAAACTAACCATATCTTGCTTGTTGGCAAATATTTCCCAGCGCAAATCTGCATTGTTGATGAATGCTCGACGCAGGTTTACATTACCCAAAACTTCTGAATTGATGCTGAAATTATAAAAAGCAAATGGCGCCATCTCACGCAACTCCGGACGGTTTACAGTCCGGTAGAAGGCAGCGCGCAAATGGCTACTCTTTGTAAGCGGTGCAATCACATTTAACGATGGTAACCAATCGATATTCACACCCAAGTCACTCATCGATTTTCCTGCCTGCCTGAAATAGTCATTGTTTAAACTTTGTGCAAAACGCTCAACCCTGATGCCGTAGATCAACTTAAGAAAATTCACTTTTCTGGCAGAGTTAAACAACGGAATGTGATTTTCAAACATGACATAACCCGCTGTTAATGCGCTTTTTCCCTCGTACAAGTCCTTATCAATGGCCGTTTTCTCTATCAGATAAATATTGGAAGCTGCTATTGCTGATGCACCCAAATCCGTTTCAGGCAAGTTAATGGAAGGCTTAAATCCACCCACAGGGGCGTATACAAACTGCCTGCTTTCAAAATCCCGATTGCGACTTTGAACAAACATACCCGTTTTAAAAATATGATGGATTTTACCACTACTATGAAAATAAGAATAATCCGTACTGGCCGAAACGTTGTTTTCTTTCATAAAACTAAAAAACCTGCCCGTACCCGAATTAAAAAATGCATTGAATACCAATTGTCGGTCCGTTTTGTCTGGCAAAGCATATTGTGCAATCCTAAAATCAGGCACTGAACGGTATGTATTTCCAAAATTCAATACCCAGCTCAATTTGCGCTTGTCTTTTCCAAAACTATGCACCCCGTTCAATTGACTGCTCAGCAAACGGTTATAATTTACCTGATTTGAAAACCCTTCCGAAAACATATTGTTATCGGCGTCGGTCAAACCCGAACGAGTCGTAGAACCCGCGTCAAAAGTCAAACTCATTAAATTTCGAAAATCCAAGCGATTGTTTTTATTCAATTTCAAACTAAAATTGAGCACACCCCCATTTTGAACGTTGGTGCTTAAAATTTCATCATTGAAATATTTATAGGTATAATTGGTGCTGTAATCCTTGGATACAATATTGCCCAAGCTGCGTCGCGGAGACAATGCGTAATTCCAACTTAACAAAAGCCCGGATTCCTTTTTACCCATCTTGAATGGCATTCCCAAAGAATAAGAGAAACGTGGCGCTGGCATCAAATTAATTTGCTTCAGTCGCCAATCATTATTGAATTTCAGGGTTTCCCGCGCATTCAATTCTGGATTATCAGCCTTTGATTGGGGCTCAAATTTCATGGCATGGTCCAGCGTTGGAATGGCCCTCTTTAAGGATGGTAATCCCAAATACTCAATACCGTGTAAACCAAAAGCATCTAACTGTTGAAAAGTGGTAATGCTGTTATACTGAAAACCAATAGTCGCTGTTTGGATAAACTTTTCAGGTACACTTTTCGTGTTAATTTGAATAATTCCTCCACCAAAATCTCCAATCATATCTGGCGTTGCACTCTTTACAACCACGATATTGTCTAACAAGGCAGCTGGAATCACATCAAAAGAAAATGCCTTGCGATCGCTCTCGGTGCTCGGAAGAGGCGCACCGTTCAAATATCCGGCGTTATATCGATCAAACATCCCACGAATATTGGCAAACTTTCCTTCTGAGATGGTTGCTCCGGGTATGCGCTTAATGGCATCAGACGTTGTACGAATGCTTGTTTTTGCAAAGTCCTCAGCGCTGATCGATTCTACCAACTGCACAGACAAGCGTTTGGTTTGAATGGCCTGAGAAACAGAATTTTCTTTGGGTTTGGCTTTAACACGAATGTCCGCAACTTCCATTCGGGTAATTGCATTTAAAACGATATTCAAGAAAAAATCTTTCCCCTCTTCAATAAAAATAGAATCTTCCACTATCTCATACAAAGGTGATTCTATAAATACAAGGTGTGGGCCTTTGGACACAAAAAAAGAAAATTTTCCATCCACATCGGTTACGCCACTGTCACTTGTTCCGGTTACAAAAATTTTAACCCCAGACAAAGAACGACCAGATTCTGTCATTACCTGGCCGATCAAGGATCCCTGACCAGACTGGGCTCTGCCAATCTGAAAAACAAAAAATAAAAGGATTAGGGAAGAACTTTTAAAAATACTCTTTAACACAAAACAAATTTGGTTGCCAAAAATTAATTTAATGTTAACTACATATTGTCTTACATTAACTTTAGATTAAAATTTTTTTTCATAACCGACTTTTAATGGACTATTTTATCTGATGATTAACATTGGAATGGTAATCTTATGCCTAAGCGAATCTAGGGTTGTACCAAAAATAATGTCCTTGATACCCTTGTGTCCATGTGCCCCAAGAACCAGCAACTCAACTCCCGAAGAATTCACAATTTCTGCAATGGCCTTCGCAGGATTGCCATAACCTAACTCTAATTTAACGGTGTAACCTTGTGCTTGAATATCACTTTTGTATTTTTCTAAATTAATTAGATCTTGTCGGCTCTCATGGTCATCGCTATTCTTACCGGCGTAGCGAGCATTCACTGTTTCAACAATGTGTATGAGGATATATTGAGCCTCTTTCTGGCCTTGCTGCAGGGCGGCAGCAATGGTTTGGTGATCCACTTTGGAAAAATCAATGGCAATGGCAATATACAAGGGTTTTGGAGGAATTTTTAATGCCAATTCAACTGCGGTTCCATGGGGTAAAAGATTTCTTTCTTTTTGCTTATTAAAAAAAGGGAATATAAAAACATACAACAGAAGCAAAGCGAAAAAAACCAATAAAATTATAACCAATATTTCGCCTATTGACCAAACATTGGGAGCTTTTACCAACCAATTCATTAGTTCTTGTCCGACCAATTTTATATTTAATGCAATAATCAATATTGCGCTGACCCAAGCGATACATTTGACCTTCCAACCAATTACAAATTCTCCCATGTGAAATTTATCGGAAGTAAAATGAATCAGTGGAATTACGGCAAACCCTAATTGTAAACTAAGAACCACTTGGCTAAGAACCAAGAGTTTACCCAATGATGATTCTCCAAAATACGAGATGGTTAAAATTGCAGGGATAACTGCCAATAATCGGGTGAGCAATCTTCGCAACCAAGGACGAATTCTGAGATTCAAATATCCCTCCATAATAACCTGACCCGCCAATGTCCCAGTAACCGTTGAGCTCTGACCAGAACAAATTAACGCAACTGCAAACAAGGTTGGCGCAAGATTGCCAAATAAATTACTCAAAAGTGAATGGGCATCTTGTATTTCCGCTACCGATGTATGGCCATTGCTATGGAACGCCGATGCTGCCAAAATCAAAATAGCTGCATTGACAAAAAATGCCAAATTCAACGCAATGGTTGAATCAATAAAATTATACCGGATGGCGTCTTTAAGTCCACTTGGATTCTTTTTTATTGCACGGGTTTGAACCAACGAAGAGTGCAAATATAAATTATGAGGCATGACTGTAGCACCAATGATTCCTATGGCAATGTACAATGCATTGCCATGAAGAGAACTGGGAATCAGTCCATTACCTATCTCAACAAAGGAGGGGCCTACAATGACCATTTCGGCAAAAAAACAAGCCCCAACAATAAAAATTAATGAAATGATAAAGGTTTCGAGTAGCTTAATCCCACGATTCATCAAAAAAAGCAACAACAGCGTATCGAGAACTGAGATGCATATACCCACCATTAAAGGCAATCCAAACAACAATTGAAGTCCAATAGCCATTCCAATAATCTCCGCCAAATCACAAGCCGCAATTGCAATTTCTGCCAATACATACAGGGGTATATTGATAAAATGCGGGTAGCTATATTTCGATGCTTGGGCGAGATCTAATCCACGAACAATGCCAAGTCGGGCACTTAAACTTTGTAAAAGCAATGCCATTAAATTTGACATCAACAGCACCCAAAGGAGCTGATAGCCAAATGCACTACCTCCAGCAATATCCGTTGCCCAATTGCCAGGATCCATGTAACCGACGCTCACCAAATAGGCTGGACCAACAAAGGCAATGAATTTTCTCCATTTATTTTTTCCGGTTGGAATCTTTACACTCGCATGAACTTCACTTAATGATTCTTCCTTCATCTGTTATTGTGAAATCAATGGCAAATACTGGTTTCTGCAATTGTATATTCCAACAAACAAACATAAGTAAATACGACTACTTTTTTACGGTGAGAAATTCTTGCCTCTGTGCACAAAAAAATTGAAAATACTTTACAGAAATTTCATTCTTTTCAGGTATTCATCAGTCCATTTGTCTCGGCGATATGCATCCTTGCATTGGCTTGAACTGTTTGCTGAAAAATTCCCCTTTAATCGAAGCGAAAGATGTAATTTTGCGATGTAATTAACTATTTTATGAGAGAAATTGCCTTGAGAGAAGCATTAAGAGAAGCCATGAACGAAGAAATGCGGAGAGATGATCGCGTATTTTTGATGGGTGAAGAAGTCGCTGAATACAATGGTGCTTATAAGGTTAGTCAAGGAATGCTCGCCGAATTTGGTGAAAAACGTGTCATTGATACCCCCATCGCAGAATTGGGTTTTGCTGGAATTGCTGTGGGTGCTGCCATGAATGGACTCAGGCCGATTTGTGAGTTTATGACCTTTAACTTCTCATTGGTAGCCATAGACCAAGTCATCAATTCAGCAGCCAAAATAAATAGCATGAGCAATGGCCAATACACGTGTCCAATTGTTTTTCGTGGACCAACCGGCAGTGCAGGGCAATTGGCTCAGCAACACTCTCAAAATTTTGAAAATTGGTATGCAAATACCCCCGGATTGAAGGTAATAGTTCCCAGCACACCGGCGGATGCAAAGGGCTTATTAAAGAGTGCCATTCGCGATGAAAATCCGGTTATATTCATGGAAAGTGAGCAGATGTATGGTTTCAAGGGCATGGTACCCAGCGAAGAATACCTCATCCCCATTGGAAAAGCAGAAGTTGTTGTTTCCGGATCTGATGCTACCCTGGTGAGTTTTGGTAAAATGATGTTGATTTGTCACGAAGCGGTTGTAGAATTAGCCAAAGAGGGAATTTCTATTGATTTAATTGACTTGCGTACGATTCGACCCATAGACTACGATACTGTTATTGCCAGTGTAAAAAAAACAAATCGATTGGTTATTGTCGAAGAAGCATGGCCTTTGGCGAGTATTAGTTCTGAGATTAGCCATATTGTTCAGCGCAGGGCATTTGACTTTCTCGATGCACCCATCCACCGCATTACCACCCAAGACACAACCCTGCCTTACGGAGCAATTTTTGTTGAGACTTTCCTCCCCAATGTAAAGCAAATTATTGAGGCGGTTAAATCGGTACTTTACCGCCCGTAATCGCAGGGGTTTCATCTATAATTCTCAGGGTGTGACACCCCCATTGTAAACCAGCATTGGCTGATGAAATTTCCAAATGAACATTGAAACGCATTCACCGAATGCAAACCTGGATCTTCGTCAACCATCCTATTAATCACATAGAATTTTGGCATTACCGGGCGTAATTTCTCCTATAATGCTACAAAAGCTTCCTGAATCTTTACAGAGTGTCAAAATTTCCGATGCGGTTTTGGGATCTGCGGCAATGAGTAACCCGCCACTGCTTTGGGGATCCACCAACCAAGGAAAGGCTTTGGGGTCGGACAAAATAATATTTGATGAATAGGCATTCCAGTTACGCATAGCATTGTCGGGAAGAAGGAAATCTGCAGCCAACGATTCCGCTTCTGCCAATTTTGGCATCATCTCCATGTGAATATTTGCAGATACGCCAGAGGCTTTGCACATCTCTAACAAATGACCTGCAAGGCCAAAACCTGTTATATCTGTTAGGGCATGAACCCCCTTCAATGGGCCCAATTTTTGTCCTATGTGATTGGTTTTTACCAACCACATAGTCAAGGCCTCATTTTGTTCTATACTACAAATACCCCGTTTATGGGCAGCTGAAAGCATGCCGATACCCAAAGGCTTCGTTAATAAAAGTGTATCTCCTATTTTCGCCCCTGCATTGGTTTTTAAATGTGCAGCAGGAATCAATCCCGTAACACCTAATCCGAAAAAAGGCTCTGAACTATCAATGGTATGGCCTCCAGCCAAAGCAACACCAGCTTCTTTGCAAATAGACAAAGCGCCTTTCATTACTTCTCTTGCGATGCTTACCGCTAAGCTATCAACTGGCCAGCCCATTATTGCATTGGCCATTACCGGCCTTCCTGCCATTGCCCAAATATCACTCAATGCATTTGCCGCAGCGGCCTGACCATAGACAAAAGGATCGTCAACCAAAGGCGTAAAAAAATCAAGCGTCTGCAACAAATATTGCCCATCGCCTAAATCGTAAACAGAACAATCATCGCTACCGTGATTGCCCCTCATCAGTTTCGGGAAATCACCTGCATCCAGTGTTAATCCTTGTAATATTTCCTGCAATACTGCTGGTTCTATCTTGCAGCCACATCCACTGGCTTTCGAATACTGTGTGAGTGATTTTTTCATTGTTTATGCAAAAATCGCAAAAGCCCATGAAAGTTTTGGGGGATTTGCAAATAATTGGTGTTTACACAAAAAATAACTGAAATTTACAAGCCATGAAAAAACGTTTTCTATTGTTGATCGGAGTAATTATTTTCTCTGGACTTGCACTAATTTGCAGTGCCTTTAAAAATGTACCCACGCTTATTCAAGGCAGAAAAATTGAAAATACATCCTATAGTCTTGGTGAAGTTCTTCAATACAGAATCCATTATGGACCTATTAACGCAGGAATCGTTACGATGTCTGTATTGCCTAAAACACATACTATAAACGGCAAAACCGCCTATAATTTGCGCGTGGAGGGTGAAACACTCAAAAGTTTTGACTGGGCCTACAAAGTAAGGGACAAATTCGAAAGCTGGGTAGATCAAGAGTCACAAGCGCCCTTGCGGTATGCCAAAACAGTCCGTGAAAATACGTATTTCAACCAGGATGTTGCCATTTATGACCATGAAAAGGCCACCTTACGCAACAAAAAGGGTGAACTGGAAATCCCACGATACACACAAGACATTGCTTCGGCGATTTACTACCTTCGAAACCTCGACTATACCTCAGCCTATATAGGAAAACGATTTCCCATAGATATTTATTTAGACAACCAGATTTACAACCTCAATATTACCTTCATGGGAAAAGAAACAATCAAAACCGATATTGGCAAAGTGCGTTGTATCAAAATTAAGCCAAAATTGGTAGTAGACCGGGTATTTAAAAATACAGATGGCATGACAGTTTGGGTAAGCGATGATGAAAATCATGTACCGCTTAGAATTAAAACTGAAATTCAAGTGGGTTCTTTGACGGTTGATTTGGTTTCATACAACAACGTGAAAAACCCTTTCACGGCATTGATTCAATAATCATTCTTCAACATAGATCCGGGCAACCCTCTGGGAGACGTCCGTGAGCACCTCATACGGAATAGTACCTCTTCTTTTGGCAAGCATTTCTACCGGAATGTGCAAACCAAAAATTTCTACTTCATCACCAGGGTGACATGCCAAACCTGTAACATCAATCATAGACATATCCATACAAATATTTCCAACAAAAGGCCGCTCTTGCGTGTTAATCCATACCCCAGATTGACCATTGCCGTCACGTCGGGAAAGTCCATCGGCATACCCAACGGCGATAATAGCGATATCTCTATCATGGGTAACAGCATCTTTCATGCCATAGCCAACTCCCTCTCCCGCTGCCACTTTTTGTATTTGTATGATTGTCGACAGCCACCGGGCAACCGGTTGTAATTGAACTACTTCTTGGGTTCCATTTAAGGAATTAGGCCGAAGTTGATTTTGACCACTGCCCTGCGGTTGATTTTGAGAATCACCTTTTAGATTTTGCGTCACATTTTCTGCGCCATCGCCCCGAGGATCAATACCATACAAACCAATACCCAAGCGCACTGCATTGAATCTAGGATCATAAAATCGCAAAATAGCTCCCGTATTTTGAATGTGTTTGAGTGTAGAATAGCCTAAAAGTTGTTCTACTTCAACAGCAACCTTACAAAATGCGTCCAATTGATTGCGGGTAAAAGTATCGGAAGAAGCATCTTCGGAGGCAGAAAGATGGCTAAATAACGAAGCCACTCGAATACCCTTCGGAAGCATGCGAACAGATTCTAATAGTGTTTCTGGTGAAAACCCCAGTCGATGCATTCCCGTATCAATTTCGAGGTGAATGCTGATACTATTAATACCAGATTGTATAAAACCTGCTAATGATTCTTTGCTATAAATGACAGGTTCAAGGCCATATTCTTGTAAAATCCAAATATCACTGGCATTGCTACTCATAACCATAATTGGCAAAACAATTCCTGCCTTTCTAAGCGCTATTGCTTCGTCTACATATGCAACCCCAAGACAATGAACTCCAAGCGCTTGTAATGCGCGGGCTGATTCAAAAGATCCACTACCATATCCAAACGCCTTAACCATACAAATGGTTTTGACCCCTTCTGGCAACAAAGTTTGAAAATATAAATAATTATTTTTTAGGGTACCCAGGTTAATTTCAAGTTGTGTTTGGTGAAATCGCTCTTGTAATTGAGATACCACTCGCTCTAAGCCAAGTTTCCGAGCACCTTTCACCAAAATTGCTTTTTCACTTAACTCACAGAAAGAAGAAGACACCAACAATGAGGATATGTCGGGGAAAAAAGATGTATCCAAGTCTGCGAATTGGTTTTTTTCGGACGCAAACAATTGACCAACCGCCAATAATTTAGTCACCCCATACGATTGAAGCAATCGCATAATACCCGAACATACAAACGAATTATTCAATGCCATTTGTTCAAAGTCACCCAAAATGGCCACCAAAGGCAAATTGGGAGATTGTCGTTTCAGCATGTCTAAAGCCACACCCAAACTTTCTAAATCGGCAGAGTAACTATCATTTAGGATGTAATTTTCGCGCTTACCCTTGGCCATTAACAAACGATTCTCAAGCCTAGGTAATTGCAAAAATTGCTGAATATGCCAGGAGTCCCATCGCTCTAAAGCAGTTAATGCACACAAACAACTCATCGCGTTTGATACTGAAGTTGAGTCCAAAAAAGGAATGACAAGACGATGTTCTGTGCCGCGATTTACAAAAGTTATTTCTTGGTTTCCATTCAAAACTTTGATATCCAATACCCGCATGGTGGCTCCTTCTTGCCATCCCCAATGAATCGTTTTCATCAATGGCTGCTTCTTTTTCAACGCTTCCACGGCACTTCGCAATACCTTGTTATCGAAAGGATAAACCAATACATCGGCCCCTTGTGCCAAGGACAGTTTTTCTATGGCTTTTTGTTCCAAAGATTCAAATCCGCTGTTATGTGCATCGCCCAAATGCGTGAAAACAACCAGATTTGCTTGCACCATTTTTTGCAGCGTTTTCATTCCGTTTTGGGATGAAATTCCTGCCTCTATTATCGAAACCTCAACAGCAGTTTCAATTTCTAATACGCTGAGGGCAACACCCAATTGCGAATTGAAACTGCGAGGGCTTTTGTATACCCTAAAATCTTTGGACAGTAATTCTCCTAGCCATTCTTTAACAATGGTTTTACCATTGCTACCCACAATTCCAATAACCAAGCCACCAATGAGCGTTCGGTGCCATTTTGCCCATTCTTGCAAGGCTACTAACACATCACCGACCTCTAAAAATTGCGCATCAGGATATTGAATTTGCCACTGTATATCATATTGTGAAACCAAAAAAATACGAACTCCGCCTTCATACGCTAAACCGATAAAATCATGTCCATTTCTTCTGGCAATCAGTGCCACAAATAAGGGCGCAAAAAACACATGGTTATTACCCATGTTGGGATTGGCAAATTGGGTTTTAATTACCCACAATTTTCGGGTGTCAAAAACAACAGATCCAATGTGTGAATACGCAGATTTCCCGTGGCTAACTGCACCCGTTATTTTTGCGATATCGGAAACAGAAAAATTCACAGTTTAAGAATTCCGCAAATTAATTTCTGCGTTATCACCAATATTCAGGCTGTGAACAGATCCAAGCAAACGGGCATCGCCCCCTACCAGAGATTCTTCTAAAATAACATTATTAATTTCCGCATTTTGTCCGATGATACTGTTTTTTAACACAGAACGCTTGATAATAGCGTCTTCTCCAATACTGACATCAGGTCCAATGATACTGTTTTCAATCTTGGCTGAAGGGGCTATATACACCGGTGAAATTATAATATTTCCTTTTGTAAATTCTCTAAATAATTCTTGGTCTACCCGTTTGAGTAAATTTTTATTGGTTTGAAGAATAATATCTTTTTTGCCACAATCAAACCATACATCAACCGGAAAACTTTTAAATACCGCACCTTGGTCGATCATGCGTTGCAAGGCATCGGTGAGATGATATTCATTTTGGGTGCGAATATCATTGTTAATATTATAGTCGAGACATTCAAAAAGCTCCTTTGTTTGCTGGATATAATACAATCCCACCAGGGCTAGATTGGATTTTGGAATGTTCGGTTTTTCTACCAACTTTGTAATAATGCCTTCTTCGTTTGATTCTGCGACGCCAAACAATCGGGGATCTTCTACTTTTTTAACCCCCAAAACGTTTTCACGATTAGAAAAAACATCTGTAAAATCTGTTTCGAAAATTGTATCTCCCAATACAATCAACATATTGTGTCCCTCCTTAAACTCATCTTTGGCAAGCCAAATGGCATGTCCAATTCCCAGCCCCAATATTTGTATTACATATGTCGATTTATATTTGGCATAATTTTCAGTAATATATTGTTCTATTCGGTCTCCAAGGTATCCTATTACAAAAACAAATTCTGTTACACCAGCTTCGATTAAGCGATCCATAATATGCCCCAATATGGGTTTACCCGCAAGAGGAATCATGGACTTCGGCTGGGTGCGGGTATGGGGTTTAAGGCGACTGCCCATACCAGCCAATGGAATTATGGCTTTCATTCTAAAACAAAGGTATCAAGATTGGTGTATATTCTTACCTTAAATATGCTCCCAACTCAGTTCAATGCATTCTGTTTCACCAAATTGTACCGGAAATAGCGAAGAACGACGCAAGCCAACCATGCAAAGTATGCCCTTGGTGGAAGCAATAATCGGAATCCAGGGCTTGGCAAATGGCTCGATTTTATGATCAATAAACAAATCGCTTACCTTTTTGTGATTTCCACCAAAGATTTCCATCGTATCGCCACCAACCCAAGATCGCAGCACTATAACTTTACCAATAAGGGCCTTGGAAAAATAATAACACTGCTGCCCAGATCCGCCTTTGGTATAGTCTTTTTGTTGGGAGTCTTGAGGATTGGAAATAGTCGCTGGATTGCCCATTTGAATAGTTGATACGTTCAATTTAGCCGTTGACTTTGGGTCAATTTCCAAATGAAGTACCGGGTTAGATAGAAGTTTTTTTACGGCTGCCCCGTCGCGTATTGTTAGTTTCAATCGATATTGTCCCCATTCGTAAATACCTTCTACAAATTCAATGGCACGGGTATGGGGTGCCTCCAAGTGAATGGGCTCTATGGTAAAAACACCACGACCTATCCAAAGGGTGTATTGTTTGGATTGAAATTTTTTTCCTACTTGCTTTACCCTCAAGGCCTGCGATACTTGGGTCAAAGAAAATCCCAACTCCAATAGGCGTTCGCACAAGTAATCTCGTCTCTTTGGATCCTCATAATAAGCCGAAGGTATATGCCATCCACCACGCCAAATTGTACACATTAAATCCCACAAAGCCGATTCATTGATGTGCACTTTTTGTTGTGCCCTCTCGACGAGAGAGGAAATTTTGACAAATTCCATTACCGATTCCTGGACAGCGGGCATAATCCAATGTCTGATTTTATTGCGCAGATACTCAGTTCCCGAATTGCTTGGGTCTTCTCGCCAATCCCAAGCATTTTGATTGGCCAAAGCTACCAATAAATCCTTTTTGAACCCCAGAAGGGGTCTGATGACCGACCGATTCTCGACCAAAATACCCCTCCAAGCGACCGCCATATTGCCACGGTAAGCATAAATGAAAAAATGTTCTAGGTTGTCATCGGCTTGGTGGGCAGTCGCCAAATAAGAATAATTACCCTCGCGCATTGTTTGGTAAAAAAAATCGTATCTCAAGAAGCGGGCCGCCATTTGCAGTGAAACCCCATTTTGTTGCATATAGGATCTAGTATCGACTGTTTTAGAGAAATACTTAACCCCTAAATCTTGTGCCAAATTTCGGACAAACACTTCGTCAGCTTCGCTTTCGGCACCCCGTAAACCAAAGTTTACGTGGATTATATCAAACATATACCCCGCCATTGCAAACAATCGAGCCAAAACCACAGAATCTACACCTCCACTAACCGCAACTAAAGTCGGCCGTCGCTCCAAATCCCAATTACGTAGATTTACCTCTGATTGAAATGCATTTAACACTTACTTTGCAAAGTAATTATACAAAGCCGAAACTTCGTGGATAAATTGAGAATTATAAGTTTGCTACTATATATTGGACTTGCACTCACTATGCAAGCACAGCCTATATCATTGCAGGCTGGAAGAATGAAGTCTATCAAACGAAATGGGCATACCCTTCAAAAATTACGCGAAAACGTGCATTTTGAACAAAGTGGTTCAAATGTTTATTGTGACGAAGCAGAATACGACCCCATCAGCGAAGACTTACATGGAAGTGGAAATGTGAGAATTATTAACCCTGACGGAGCCATAGTTACGGGGAAAAGCCTTGATTATAACAATACCAATCACAAAGCCCGCGTTTCGGGTAATGTAAAACTCGTTGATGGAAGCATGGAACTCCTTACCCCTTGGATTGAATATAATACCGCAAACAAATTGGGATGGTATGGCAATGGGGGAAATATCGTAGATAAAGAAACGCTATTGTCTTCGCGCAGTGGAAGTTATAATTCTGCCAAAAAAACCCTCTTCTTCAAAAATCAGGTGGTCTTGACTACACCAGAGTATACAGTAAAAACAGATACCCTTCAATACCAAACGGATTCCAAAAAAGCCCTGTTTTTTTCCCTAACACAACTCGACTATCTCAACACAATCGTAATTTTTAAGCGTGGTTGGTATAATACCTTACTGCAATTGGGCGAATTTTACGGAGATGTCGGATTATTTGACCCAGGAAAAATTGTAATCTGCGATACATTGGTTTTTAATAAAATAAGCGAAATTGGTTTGGCAAGTGGTGATGTATACAGTATTGACACCATGGAACATCTCCAGGTTTGGGGCCAACACGCGAAGTATTGTGGAAAGGAAAAAATCATTTCTATATGGGATCAAGCACTTGCTTTTCAAGGGAAAGACCAAAACGTGTTGCAAATCAAAGCCGATACACTACACTATTTCAGTGATTCATCAAAATCTCTTGCCTTTAAGGCCATCCATAATGTGGCCTTTCGCCAAGGGACACTCACGGGTACTTGTAACTTGCTCAAATCTCTGAGAAGTGATAGTACTTTTTACTTCAGTGGTAATCCTGTGCTGTGGGACAGTACCCTTTCCAGACTTAGTGGTGATTCAATTGAAATGAAAGTAGTTCAAAATCTAATTAAAACGCTTCGTACCTTCCCCAATGCATTTGTTTCCATCCTAGAAGACAGTTTGTACTTTAGTCAAGTTAAAGGCGACTCGATTCAGCAAGAATTTAACAACAAGCAACAAATAGAAAAAGTGAAGGTTTTTAACAATGCTGAAAGCATTTATTACCTCCGCGAAAATGATACCCTACAAACAGTCAATTGCATAACTTCCAAAAATATTGAATTTGGCTTTAAAAAAAATACCATCCACCAGATTACATTGTATCATAAACCCCAAGGAATTTTATATCCCCTCGATCAATTTCCTATCGACAAGCAGAAACTCAAAGGATTTAAATGGGATATCCAAAACAAACCGAATAAACAAACCTTCTTTTCTTCTTTCAAGCCATTGATACCAAGTTTACCCTACCCCAAAACACCAACTATTCAAACCCCACGCAAAAAAGAAAGTAAAAGATAATGATGGGTATTCGACACAATAATGGGTCTACTTCGATCGACATCAAATTTGTTTCCAATTTCAAAAAATTGGTGTTTTGTGTGTTTTTTTGGGGGGGTCTTATAACAGGGTCTGTGAAAGGTCAAGTTACTGGCATTGTAGTGGATACGACATTTTCTCCCTTGCCCAATGTGGAAATTTTTAATCAAGCAGGATTGCTCTTGGGGAAAACTAAAAACGACGGGATATTTCAGATTAACAAAATTAGGGGATATCAAAAAATTATTTTCTTACACCCCGATTTCCATTCATTGGAAATTCCCCTGTCCATTACCGAAAAAAAAGATACTTTTAATATTCGTCTCATTTCAAAAACAGAGTCCATTTCTGAAGTGTTTATCTCGAAGATTTTTAAGGATATGGGTCCTGAATACATGCGAAAAGCGATTGCAAAACAAGCGTATTGGAATAGCAGAATTCCAAATCTCAGAGCCCACGTTTACATAAAGGCATTTGAAATTTCAGATACGAAAAAAAAGCGACTCCCAGATTCTTCCGACAAATACGTCGATACCTCAACTATCAATGGCAAAGCATTTGTGGAAATTTCAATGACTTTAGATGCAAGTGCTGAAGGTAAAATTAAAGAAGTCCGTGAAGGCATTACCAAAATTGGAAATAAGTCAGGCTTGTTTTATCTCAGCACGAGTGAAGGTGATTTTAATCTATACCAAAATCTATTGCAAGTGCCCACATTGTGCGCATTACCCATTATGTCACCCCTTTCTAATTCGGCACTTTTGGCGTACAAATTTGGATATATTAACAGTTATCAAGACAGCCAATACGGACGAATAATTCGCATTAAAATGACAGCAAGACAAACCAGTAATGCCACATTTAATGGAGAAATACACCTTGTTGATTCTGGTTTCTGGGTGTATAAAGCCATACTAAAATTCCCCAAGCACTTGATGGCTGAATACGATGAAATGACCTTAGAACAATTCAATCGATTAGATTCAAACAATAACCTGCTGATTGACTCGCAACGATTTAAATACAAGAAACGATTGGGTCGATCAAACACCAGCGCCTTTACCAAAGTAGACTATACAAATGTGGAAATTATACCTGCATTTCCTAAAAATCACTTTGGCTTAGAAATCAGCAAAACAAGCAAAGAAGCGTATCAAAGAGATTCTTCCTATTGGGCCAATACACGGAAACAAGCACTCAGCATTCAAGAGACTCAATTTATTTCAAAGAATGATAGTTTACAACGCGTTCGAAATTCAAATGCCTACTTGGACTCAATTGAGAAACTCATAAACCATGTAACTTGGAAAAATTTGCTTCTCCTGGGTCAGGGATATGAGAACAGAAGCAAGGGACTCAAGATGGATTTTAACCCCCTTATTTCGGTATTTAACCCATTATTTCCCGGAGGAATGCGCATTTGTTTGTATTCAAGTCTTTCCAAAACCTATGAAAATAAAAAGGAAATCAAATTTTTTGAAAACCTAAATTACGGCATTAACAACAAGGACTTACTTGGAACCGTCTCGGCCTATCACAAGTATAATCCCTATAAAAATGCATCCATTCGTGTATCTATGGGCAGAGATTTGGGATGGATCAATCCGAATGCTGCCGTATTGGATGTACTGAGACGAGATAATTTCTATCTGAAAAAATACGCAACTGTAGACCACGCACAAGAACTTTTCAATGGACTATTTCTGAGAGTTATGGGAGAATATACCAACAGAAAAGATTTGTCTGCATACCAATTTGACAAGCTTGGAGACAGCTTATACGAAAATAATAAACCCGCTTTATTTTCAGAAAATCGATCTTTTTTTTCGACCCTTACGCTCAGTTACACCCCCTTTCAACGGTATTTAAGCGAACCCAAACAAAAAATCATTTTAGAATCAACATGGCCCAAATTTTCCGTGGTTTATAAACAGGCTATTCCCAGATTTTTGGGAAGTACTATACATTTCACTTATCTAGAATACCGTATTGAACAAAAATTTATATGGGGGTTATTGGGTAAATCTGAGTTGCGGGCCATCAGTGGAAGTTTTTTAAACCGCAATTCGCTCACCCCAATTGATTATAAATATCACCGACGCGGTGACAAAGGTTGGTTGACAAATCCCATGGTTAATTTCCAGCAATTAGATTCCACTTTCATCACCTTTAATCGATTTTATTCCCTTCACTTTCAGCATCATTTCAATGGTAGTTTGTTAAACAAATTGCCATTGCTGAAACAGTTAAGTCTTTATGAAACTATCGGTTTAAATCTATTATTGGCTCCTGAACGACGAAATCTATTTTATTATGAAATTTATGGCGGTGTCGATAAACAGGTGAAAATATGGAGAAATACTTATAAAATAGGGCTGTATTATACTGTTGGCTATGCCAATATATATACAAAACCCCTGTACGGTTTTAAAATCAATTTTGAGATTTACAACCCGTATAAAAACTCTTGGTAATCTAAAAAATCCTCAATTTTTATTTAAAATCAACGATGTGTGAATCGCATTTTTCACCCACAACTACTTTTTGTTCACGGGTAGTATATAATTACTTTATACATTAACTTTGAAACTATTTAATTTGAAACTATTTATATGGCTACTTTAGTTGGAAAAAAATTCCCGGATATCAGCGTAAAAGCAATGAATGAAATGGGCGATACATTTACGATAAATGTCTTGAATCAAGCCCTTGATAATAAAAAAAAGGTACTTCTTTTCTGGTATCCCAAAGATTTTACCTTCGTTTGCCCGACAGAAATACATGCTTTTCAAGAAGTTGCTGAGGAATTCGAAAAAAGAAATACGATTTTAATCGGTGCTTCTTGCGACACTGCAGAAGTTCATTTTGCTTGGCTCAATACACCAAAAAGTGAAGGGGGAATTGAAGGCGTTACATTTCCTCTAATTGCAGATACTACTCGTGCACTAGCCAATGAGCTTGGTATATTAGACTACGATATGTTCGAAGAAGACGAAACAGGAGGTGACAATGTAAGTTACCGTGCAACATACCTAATCGACGAAACGGGACAAGTATTTCACGAATCAGTGAATCACATGCCTGTTGGTAGAAATGTTCAAGAGTTTATTCGTTTGATTGATTCTTTCACGCATGTTCAAACACATGGCGAAGTTTGTCCTGCGAACTGGGAAGCTGGAAAAGATGCCATGTCTGCTTCGCGCAAAGGTGTTGCAGATTACCTTAGCAACAACTAAATATGTACTCAGAGCTAAGCGAGGACAACCTTAGTCATATTTTAGCTACCCATAACATGGTAATAGTTCAATATGGCGCTACCTGGTGTGGAAATTGCAAAATTATTAAGCCAAAATTTAAACGATTGGCGGAATCCAATGAAGGGATTGAATTTTTTTACGTAGATGCAGAAAAGTTCCCTCTTTCAAGGAAGCATGCTAATGTGAGTAATTTACCCACTTTTGGTGCGTTTAAAGGTGGAGAATTAGTGAAAGAATCACAAGGAAATAAAGTTGAAACCATCCAAGAAGTTTTAGATGCGCTTACCAGTAATTAAACACATTCTTGGTTTCATCGAAGCAAATGATGAAGACTATGTTCTGGAAACAATAGAAACCCTGGAAAATTTAATAGATGCTCCAGGAATAAAAGATGAAGAACTCGACGTAATTGGCGAGTTGCTTTCAAACTTTTCTGGCGCGCTGGAGGTGCATAAAGAAATAAACAATGGCTTATCGAAAAAGGATGCCTTGAATCAGTTTATGCAACGCGTTACTGGTTCAATTGACCCATAAAATAAAATCATCCTCACTAGACTTAATATGGTTATATTGGCGTTGGCATTCATAATTTCAGAAATAATTGTAAAATCCTTTTCTGGGGCCGCTCTATTCTCTAAATAAAGTTATAAACCGAAATCCCATGACCAAGGCAAATTGGGGCTGAGGCGCCGCCTGTTATAGATTATTGCTCCATTCTTTTTTTAATTTCCTCCATTCGCTGAGCAGTTTCAATACCATGAACAGGCAACCCCTCGGGAGATAACAATCCAATTTGCACCAATACACTTGCTTGGTCCCAATAGATGTGTTCATGAGTAACCCTGCCGTCATTGAAACCAACAATTACAACCAAAGGAATTTCTACTCTCTTACCTGTAGGTGTTATATTGGGTAACATCCAGCCAATCTCAGTAGTATGCGTAAATTTAAAAATCATTTCATCTACAAGCTGATTCTGATCAATTGTTTGAGAAACCGGAACCATTTCAAGATCAGGTGGAAAAAACTTTCCAAGCGGGATTAAATTTGCATAAAAATTTTTTACCCCTTCTTTTCCTATCCCCCCGATTAATGTTGGTATATTATTCAAATGTGGAGTTGAAGTCATTGTAGATAGGGTTGAGTCTAGGTCGCCACGAATTTCAGCATCAATATGCGCTTGAAACTGTTGGGTAATGGCTGTTTGTTCTGGTGTTAAATTCTTCTTCATTTTGTTTGGTTTAAATAAATAGCCAGCGTAAATGTTGGTAATTTTAGGTGTGGCTTACCGTTTTGCGGCCCCCATGGCACCATCCACAACGCGGTGGTCGCAGCTTGGTAAAAGTAGGAGATTTTTAGCACTAAACTTCATTATAACTTAAAGCGTTCGGATGTAATACTTCATTTTCATAGAAGCACGAAACCATCACTTGCGAAATTAGGCTGTTAAAGGCAGTTTTTATAAAGATATTTAATGATATCAGACGATATTTTATGACAATTCTATGACAATTAAGGGTTCTTGTTGGGGTGATTTTGGCAAAATCGGATGTGTTGTAGGATTTGTAACCCCTTTTTGTTGAATTTGTTGGGATCTAATGCCAAACAAAGGCCAAATATTATCGAAAAGTTATTGTTAAAATTACTATAACTCAATTAATCGGTTATATTTGAGCAAATAAAATTTTATCCTATGAAAAAAATAACTACTCTCGCTTTGTTTGCAGCCCTTATTGGGAGCAGCATGGCTCAAATTGCTGGAACATGGAAATTGTCGCCAGTAGAAACTTCTTTGGCTGTAGGACCCGCGAAGGGTGATTACGGTTGGTGGAAAGTACCTGCAGCGGAAATCTCCGGTGTGCGTGCATGTCAGTTCGACGATGAATTCGTATTCAACGCCAATGGAACATTTAAAATGAACTTCCAAAACTCAACTTTTCTTGAAGGCTGGCAGGGTGGAAACGGTTGTGCAACTCCTGTTGCGCCTCACGATGGAACTGGTAGCTACACCTACAAGTACAATGCTGCCAAAAAAACCATTACTGTATACGGTAAAGGTGCTTTCTTGGGCTTGCCCAAAGTATTCAACGGTGGTGAATTGGCAAAACCTGCGGATGCCAAAGATTCGATCACTTATGAAGTGTCCGTTACTGGAAACAAAATGTCTTTGGATATTTCAATCGGTGGTGGATACTGGCACTTTGAATTGAGCAAGCAAATGCCTGCAATCAATCCTACTGGTTTGTGGAAATTGCGTCCAGTAGAAACTTCAATGGCGGTAGGTCCTGCCAAAGGTGACTACGCTTGGTGGAAAGTTCCTGCCGCGGAAATCACTGGCGTGCGTGCCTGTCAATACGATGACATTTTCAACTTCGGAGCCGATGGTACTTTCAAAAATGAATTTCAAGGTTCAACTTTCTTAGAAGGATGGCAAGGTGGAAACGGTTGTGCAACTCCTGTTGCGCCTCACGATGGTGTTAATGCTGGTAAATGGACAACCAACAAAGACAACGGAACCATCACTTTGTTGGGCAAAGGTTCTTTCCTAGGTCTGCCCAAGGCATACAACGGTGGCGAATTATCAGCCCCCGCAAACGCGAAAGATAGCATTGTTTATGAAGCGGCGATTGTTGCTGATACCATGAAGGTGGATGTAGGCATTGCCGGCGGTGCATACTGGCATTTTGAGTTGGTCAAAACCACTCGTCCAATAAATGGTGTTAACAATCAGGTTGTAAACGGTTTGGTGATCCATCCTAACCCTAGCAATGGAGATTTCAACGTTAGCTTGGCGAACGGTGTAACAATCAATACTGTTCGTGTATTGAACTTGAGCGGTCAGATCGTGAAGGAAGTTTCTGTAAAGAACAATTCTGCACAAATATCTGCTACCCAATTGGCTGCTGGCGCTTACTTGATTTCAGTTGAAACCAACGAAGGCACGTTATTTCAACGCTTTATCAAGCAATAATTTTTTCATGTTTTATTTAATGGGGTGGAAACACCCCATTTTTTTTATATTAATTTCCTAATCCCATTTACAAAATATGCGATTTCCTTTTCAATGCGTCGTGGTTTGCTGTGCTCTTTACGGAGTGCATTTGCAGGGCCAAACCAATAACACAGATACCTCCGGGAAGATGGAGGATGTCTTGATTATTGGTTATGGAAAAGCCACCAAAAAAGAATTTACGGGTGCCAACTCCTCTATTAAAGGTCAGTCCTTGGAGAAGTTAAACATACCGCGTATGGACCAAGCTCTTCAAGGTCAGATTCCAGGCGTTGTTGTGAGTACAAACTCGGGTTCTCCGGGAGGTACTTCGAGTATTCGCATTCGTGGTCTGAGCACATTTGGCGACAATGATCCGCTGATTTTGGTCGATGGTGTGGTGTATGACAGTGAAGGTTTGAATGCCTTGAACCCCAACGATATCGCCTCGATTAACGTGTTGAAAGATGCAACAGCGGGTATCTATGGTGTTCGTGCAGCCAACGGGGTAATCATCGTAGAGACCAAGAAAGGACAATTGAAATCGGCCCCTCGCTGGGAGATTTCTGGGTTTCAGGGACTTCAACAAACCGCCAAAAAGTTGGATTTGCTCAATGCCAGAGAATACGCCATACTGAAAAATGAGATGTTTGCATCCGGTGGTGAACCCATGCCATTCAAAAATACATCGCTGGGAGAAGGTACGAATTGGCAAGATTCCATCTTCAAATTGGCACCAGTTTACCAATACAATGTATCGGTGAGTGGCGGAAATGAAAAAACAACCTATTCCATTGGGGGTAGCATCTTCGACCAACAAGGTATTGTGGGGTTAGAGAAAGCAAACTTCAATCGATTGAGCGGACGTGCGAATTTTGATACCCGCATGTCGGATAAGTTGCGTTATAGCAGTGTCTTTTTGTATACCCATGAAAAGCGCTCGGCTTTACCAGAAAACGGTATCGGCAGTGTGTTGTACAATACCATCAATGCATTTCCTACTGATCCCATTCGCGGATCGAACGGGAAATACACCTACTTAGAAGAAGTAGCAGACATAATCAATCCCTTTGCCCAAATGGAGAATACATACAACTGGGCTTGGGTAAACAAATTTGTGGGCAAACAAGAGTTGACCGCAGATATAAACGAGAACTTAACCTTTACCAACCGATTTAACTACAACTATGCCTTGGTCGATAACAAAGCGTTTTCGCCTTTGGCTTGGTTCGGTCCTGGTAAAGCACAGAATACAGCCCTGAACGAAAACTTAGATCCCACCATGGTGGAGATTGCGCCTAATGTGAAAATTGAGCGTGGCGCCTCGGTTTCAGAGGGTAGAGCCACCTTTGGCGATTTGAACTTTGAATCATTTTTAAACCACCAAAAAGCGTTTTCCGGTGGGAATACACTGAAGACCACCGCTGGATTCTCTGTATTTCAGCGTCGTGGCAACTACTTGGGTGGAACCGCATACAACATACCCAATAACTCATTGGATTTCGCCGACATCTCTGCCAACCTGGCTGCGGGTGGATACTTAAACAATGTGTACTCTTGGGAGTTTAAAGAACGTTTGCTTTCTGCTTTCGCTCGCAGCGAGTACAATATGAAAAATCGCTATTTCCTTTCGGGCATTCTACGTCGCGACGGCTCCAGTAAATTTGGTCCGAACGCGCGCTGGGGATGGTTCCCAACGTTGTCGGGTGCTTGGTTGATTTCGGATGAAGATTTCTACAATATTTCTTGGATGCGCAGTGCTAAATTGCGTATGAGTTACGGAATCAGTGGCAACGATCAAATTGAGAACTTTGCATACCGCGGATTGCTCAATGGTGAGGGCGATTATATTTTCAACGACATTATCGTAAAGGGTGTTGCGATTGGCAGGGCCAGCAACCCTGATTTGAAATGGGAGTCTACGGCTCAATTCAATCTGGGTGCAGATGTGACTTTGGGTAGAAAATTCACCACCACTGTAAACTACTTCGTCAAGCGCACCAAGGATTTGTTGTTTCAACCAGAGGTTTCTGGGGTTTTGGGAACAGCCGGACCGGGTAGCTATCCTCCCATCATCAATGCGGGGGATGTATCAAACAGCGGGGTAGAATTGGATATTCAATATCAAAATGCTGCGAAGAAGCGCTGGAATGTATCGATGGGCTTGAACTTTGCCTATTTAAAAAACGTAGTATTGGAAACGCCCAAAGGCGTTAACTTTATTCCCGGCGCAGCTTTTGGTGTGGGTGGAAATACAGCATCTCGCTTTCAAAAAGATTATCCCATTGGATTCTTCATGGGCTTCGAGACCGCGGGTGTTTTTCAATCACAAGCGGAAATCGATAACGCTACAGTAAAACAATCGGGTGCAAAACCCGGCGATTTAAAATTTGTGGATCAAAATGGTGATGGCGTAATCAATTTCTCAGACGATAGCGATAAGAAAATGTTGGGCTCGCCCTTGCCGAAGTTTACCGCGGGTTACAACCTGAGCCTATCTCGCATGGGTTGGGATATTTCGATGCAGTTGTATGCGGCGCTTGGACAAAAAATTGTGCGTAACTATGAACGTCAGCAGCCCTTTGCCAACCAATTGTCTTATAACATTAATCGTTGGACGGGCCCGAACAGCACCAACGAAAATCCTAGGTTAACCACATCGCTCACCCGTAACAACGTGTTCTCTGACTATTATGTTGAGGATGGTTCGTTCTTGCGTTTACGCAACTTGCAGATTGGTTACACGCTGAAAGGACAGCAATTGCAAAAATTAAAAATGACCGGCTTGCGCATTTATTTGTCGGCCAACAACCTGTATACCCTCACCAAATACATGGGCTACGATCCTGATTTAGGTTCTGTGGGCGGTGCCTTGGGCGCTGGAATTGACAACGGATTCTATCCTCAGGCTAGATCCATTATGATGGGCTTCTCAATTCGTTTCTAAAGATGAAAAAGACAATTTTAACAACATTGATTGGCAGTCTGCTGCTTTTACCCCAGTTTGGATGCGAAAAGTTTTTGGATGTGGGTCCCGCCTATACACAAGACGCAGAAAATTATTTCAATACGCCAGTAGATTACCAGCGTGCCTTGACGGGTGCCTATGATTTGATGCAAGGTTCTTTCCTTTCTGTTTGGATCGGCGAAATTGCTTCAGACAATACCATCGCTGGTGGAGAGAGTGTGACTGATACCCGAGGGTTACACGAGATTGACGACATGAGTCATGTAGCCGTAAACCAGGAGTTGCGCAATGTGTTCCGCTGGAATTATGCGGGGATCACAAGGGTGAACTTTATCATGGAGAACAAGAACAAAATTGATTTTCCTGGCAAAGAAAACATCATAGCACAAGCATCGTTTTTACGTGCCTTCTACTATTTTGAATTGGTGAAGTTCTTTGGCGATGTGCCATTGGTGGTGGATAAGCGTTTGGGCGCCGATCAAGTGACCACGATCGACAGATCTGCCAAAGCCAATGTTTACAAGCAAATTGAAACCGATTTGAACTATGCTGTATCTAAGTTGGATTGGGCCGCTTCGGAAAAAGGTCGCGTAACCAAAGGCGCTGCATTGGCATTGTTGGGAAAAGTATATTTATACCAAGACAATTTTGATGCGGCGGCTACTGCTTTTCAAACCCTGATTGATCAGAATTTATACAGCTTGATTCCCAACTACAATCAGTTGTTTACCGTGGCCAACGAAGGACACAAAGAAACCGTTTTTGATGTTGAGTATACCGGCGCTGAAGGTGGTGGATACGGCTGTTTAATTTGTTTGGAAGGAAATGCTGGTCCTGGATTCCAGGGCATTCGCCAATACAACGGTCCTGTTTATGGCGATGGCAATAGCTATAACTTGCCTACCAAGAATTTGTACGATGTGTTTGCTTCAACCGATATCCGCAGGGATGCCACGATTTTAGATATCGATGCGTTTATCCTCAAGCAATCCAAACCCGCAGATATCAAATACGCAAAGGGTGCGGGCGGACATACGGGCTATTACAACAATAAATACATCAAACGTCAGGCCGAAATTGGACTGCCCGATAACGATTTGACCAGTCCTGTGAACTACAAAGTGATTCGCTATGCGGATGTGTTGTTGATGGCATCTGAGGCCTATGCACGAAAAACAATGCCCGATGAAAACAAGGCCAAAACCTATTTGAACATGGTGAGAAAGCGTGTGAATTTGTCGGATGTGACCTCTGCAGGTCAAACTTTGGTGTCGGACATTTGGGCTGAACGCAGATTGGAGTTGGCATGCGAAGGACACCGATTCTTTGATTTGGTGCGTACCAAACAAGCGGCTACCTCTTTGACCGGCTTTGTGAGCGGCAAGCATGAATTGTTCCCTATCCCTCAGGTCGAAATTGATTTGTCGGGCGGAAATTGGAAACAGAATCCTAACTATTAATATTAATTTTAAAATCTAAACCTATGAAAACCATAAAAATGTTATTTCTCGCCGTGGTAGCAGCGTTTGCTATCGCAAGTTGTGAAGATGAACCCAAATTGGGAACCCCACCAAACACTGCCGATGCAGAATTTACTTATGCGCCTACAGCGACCAACCCGAACGTGATTGAGTTCAATGCGAAAAACAAGAACTTAATCGCCAAGTGGAATTTCGGAAATGGAACCAGCGCTGAAGGTCCAACCGTACTCGGCACCTTCCCTTTGAAAGGAACCTACCAAGTGACATTGACTGTATTTAATTCAGGTGGAAGCGCATCGACGACCCAAACAATCACCATCGCACAAGACGACGCTTCGTTGTTAAATAACCCCATGTATACCTTGTTAACTGGCGGAAGCGCAGGCAAAGGCTATAAGACATGGGTGATTGATTCAACCCGCGACAGTCACTTTGGCGTTGGCCCCAATCCCTCTGGTGCTGCAGGTGATTTTCCCGAGTATTGGGCCGCAAAAAAGTTGGATAAGTCGAATACTGGTTTGTACAACGACCAATTTGTATTTCATTTGAAAGGGTTTGCTTTTGATCAAATGACCAAAGGCGATGTATATATTAATTCAGCACAAGCGGGTAATTTCCCTGGTTCAACGCTGAATGTGAAAACCGACTATACTGCACCTTACGCAGACCAAAAGAGTCAAAACTGGACCTTGACCATGGGCAAAGACACTACTTTGACGGTCTCAGGGAAGTCTTTCATTGGCTATTATACCGGCGTGAATACTTATAAAGTGGTTCGTATGTCGGAGAATGAATTGTACTTGCGTTATGTAGACGCGGCTAATAGCCAATTGGCATGGTATATACGTTTGGTGCCTGATACTTACCCTATCGACAATGGTGGAAGCAATGATCCTACCTATACGTTGCCTATTGATTTTGAATCGGTTGAACCTAAGTGTACAGTATTTGGTGGCAGTTCATATTCTATTATCAGCAACCCCAAATCGGGCGGAATCAATACGAGTTCAAAGGTACTTGAGACCATTCATGGTAACGAGGTTTGGGCTGGTTTGTTTGTAGACATAACCAACAAGTTTGACTTCAGCAGCAGCAAGTCGATTTCATTAAAGGTATACGCACCTTCCAAGTGCACAATGCGCATCAAGTTGGAAAACCGCCTGAATACTGCAGAATTTATAGAAAAGGATGTGGACATTACCTTAGCCAATCAATGGGTTGAGGTGAGCATTGACTTTAGCGATGCAGCGGCGGGTAAGTTCAACCGTATGGCGATGTTCCCTGGTTGGGGCGTGGCAAATGCGGGTACTTTCTACTTAGATGATATCAAACAGAAATAACATGCGCCTGAATGTCAAATTGGCTATGTTAAGTGTGTTTTCCTTGGGCTTGATGCTTGGGTTTGCGGGTTGTGAAGAAAAGCCGGTAGATGCGGTGGTATTGCCCGATAATTTTACGTGGACCTTAGATTATGCAGCGACTCCAAAAGGCAAGGTGACGTTTTCCATGAAGGCCAACAATGCCAATTATTATTCGGCTACTTTTAAGGATAAATCGGGCGATGTAACGGTGGAATCACCTTTAGGGGTGGTATCGCATACTTTTCGGGCTGATGGTAGTTACGAAGTGCTTTTGAGAGCCCATGCGAGTGCAGCGCAGTTCACCAAGGCGCTTGATACGGTGAAGATTGAAGGTGTGACCTTGATAGATGGATATTCAACACCAACGGCTTATGCAGGTTACAATTTGGCTTGGGCCGATGAATTTTCCGGCGATGAATTGGATTTGTCGAGTTGGGGCTTTGATATCGGCAATGGATCTGGTGGATGGGGCAACAACGAATCACAGTATTACACTTCAAACAATACGAATTGTACATTGGGTAACGGCAAGTTGACCATTACCGCGAAAAAAGAGTCACAAGGTGGGTTTAACTACACTTCAGCGCGGATTTTAACCAAAGGGAAGCGCGAGTTTCAGTTTGGTCGGATTGATATTCGTGCCCGTTTGCCGAAAGGACAAGGAATCTGGCCTGCTTTGTGGATGTTGGGTTCCAATTTCAACACGGTGAGTTGGCCCAAGTGTGGTGAGTTGGATATCATGGAATTGGTGGGTCATCAGCCCAATCGGGTGCATGGCACGGCGCACTTTGGCAATCAATTCCCTTCAACGCAAAGAACAGCGTCTTATGGATTGTCTTCGGGTAATTTTTCAGATGCTTACCACGTATTTACCATGAAATGGGAGAACAATTTGGTGGAGTGGTATGTGGATGATGTGAAATTTCACACATTAACGCCAGCGAATACAGGCGGGATTTATCCTTTCAACCAAAAGTTTTTCTTTATTTTCAACGTGGCAGTGGGTGGCAATTGGCCCGGATATCCGGATGGAACAAGCGTTTTTCCTCAGCAGATGGACGTTGATTATGTGAGGGTTTTTCAGAAGAATTAAGATTAGGTTCATCGTTACAAGGAGGGGCCCGCTGCGCGGGCCGATTACTTTTCCGACTTTTATAAAAAATAATCTCATGGCCCCTCCTTGTTTGTTGTTGTGGGTGTTGGATTGAGTAAGCGTTTGATTCACCGGGCTTGAATTGATTTTTGCAAACCAATGATCAAAATCAATCGCTTAACTTGACGGTTACGGATTGGTCTTTGATTATGAAAGTGAAATCACCGGGCTCAGTAACGCGCTGCAAGTCTTTGTTGATGAAACTGAGGTCTTCGCGGATAATATTGAAGTCGATGGTTTCCGATTCACCGGGTTGTAATAAACGTGTTTTGTGATAGGCACAGAGCTTTTTCACCGACGGGGTAATGCTGGCAAACTCATCGCGGTAGTATAATTGACACACTTCTTTGCCAGCTTCTTTGCCAGTGTTGGTAATGGTTGTTGTTACCTGAAACCCATGGTCTGCCGCAGGAGATACCAACAGGTTTGTATAGGCAAATTGGGTATAGCTGAGGCCTAATCCGAAGTCGAACAGTGGCTGATACGCATTGGTTCCAAAGAGTTTGTCGTTCCGTTCCGTGGACTTATGGTCATAGTGCACCACGTCCCCCGCGAAGCGGGGGTAAGTGTATGGCAATTTGCCCGAAGGATTCACACTGCCCACCAATATATTGGCTATGGCCAGTCCGCCCTCGTTGCCCGGGAGGAAAGCTTGCAATACCGCGGCGGATTGGTTCACGTAGTCGGTCACAATGCGTGGACGACCGGTCACCAAAACCAATACTACCGGCACATTGTTCTGAAGGAAAAAATCAAATAGTGCCTTGTCATTGGGATTTATTTCCGCAGCCAAATCATCTATGTTGCCGGGGATTTCAGTGCCGGGTGTTTCGCCGATACAGAATAGCGCAACTGCATTGGGGGTCAGGCTCTTTTTGAGTGTGTTTAAAAGTTTGGCCGAACGCGATTGGATGGGGAGTAAACGCAGCTTTTGTTTACTGTTCCTCATTGCAGGGCCACCGCCAAATTGCTGATTCATGGCCTCCCAGATGGTGGGATACTCGGGGTTATATCGGTATTGACTGTCGTTTCCCTGCCAGGTGTTTGTCCATGCGCCATTCAACACATTCAAATCGTTGGCGGCACTTCCGAAAATAAAAATGTCTTCGCTGACATCCAATGGCAATGTGGGCTGTCCATTTTTGTCAGAGGCATTTTTCAAGAGGGTGATGCTTTCTTCTGCTGTTTGCAATGCCACATTGCGGTGGATTGCACTCCCCAATTCTGCATTGGGACGGGCAATATCCAAAGGAGAATTTTCTGGATGAAAGGCGTTAATTATACCCAATTGTTGCTTCACATACAAAATGCGGTGCACGGCTTCGTTGATGCGTGCCTCCGATACTTCCCCAGATTTTGCCAAGTCAATCAAGTGCTCATTGAATTGAAAATCGTTGGGTGTCATGGACATGTCGATCCCCGCATTGATGGCCAATTTCACGGCCTCGCGCAGCGAGGCCGCCACTTTGTGCGTGGTGTGCAACTTATAAATGTCTTCCCAATCGGTAACTGCCAAACCTTTGAATCCCAACTCTCCACGCAACAAGTTGGTTAAAATATCTGGATTCACATGCACCGGTATGCCATTGAGTTCTCCGGAATTGATCATCATGGTGAGCGCCCCCTCAGCAATCGCAGTCTGAAATGTGGGCAAATAATATTCGCGCAATTCACGTTCTGGAATCCATGCCGGGGTTCGGTCCTTTCCGCTCAAAGGGTAACTATATCCCAAAAAGTGCTTCATACAGGCGGCCACGTGCTTTGCGTCTACAGCGTTGCCTCCCATTATGCCCTGATAACCGCGAATGCACGCTTTTGCCATGGTCTTGGCCAAATGTACATCCTCGCCGTAGGTTTCGAAAAAGCGCGACCAAAGGGGCTGTCGGCCCAAATCCAACACAGGTGAAAAGTTCCAGGGAATACCAGAAAGTCGGCACTCTAAAGCCGTAATTTCCGCTGCCTTTAACACAAAATCGGGGTTCCAGGTAGCCGCTTGACTTATCTGTTGTGGAAACATTGTTCCGCCCTCGGTGTAGTTTACGCCATGTATCGCATCAATACCAAATAAAATGGGAATATTGGTGCTCGAGAACTCCGCTTCGGCTTGGGTAATTCCACGGTGAATTTCATGCCAACGATCCAAGGCAATGGTACCCGATCCGCAGCCCACATTCAACACCGATCCTATGTGGTATTTTTCTATGGCGATGCGCAACTTCTCTTTGTCTAAGGTTTGGGGTTGCTGCAATCCGCAAGGACTTCCCATGGCAATCACACCCAAATCAATCTGGGTCATCTGTCCCACTTTCTGCTCCAAACTCAGTTTGGCCACCATTTCATCGATGGCTTTGTCGAGTGAGCGAATGGAAAGCGTCGTGGCATTCGCAGATTCAGGTTTAATGGATTGAATTTCTGTGGCTTGCGTGCGTGCTGTTTGGGCGATGCCCTTGTTGGGGAAGCTGAGGGCTAAAACAACAATGAAAAATGGAAAGAGTCGCAGGTGGCGATGGGTCGTCAATCGTATCATGAAATGGCTAGTTGAGGTGCTACTATCGCTTCGAAAAAGACACGCCAAAGCTTGTCGTAATTCAGAGTTTCGTATACACCAAAGTTAACTATTTAATGTACAATTTAACACTTCATAGGATGGTTTTCCTATAAATGAGCCATGTGGGCTGAAGGGTTTGTTGTTCGAGTTCCAGCAGTTGAGGCCCATCTCACGGGAAACGGCTGCGATGATAAAGAACCCTGCTTCAGTAGGCAATGTGGTATTGAAAAAGAACGATGCCGATTGAAATTGTAACACTCTTCCCATTGCTGTATTTTTTTATTTAAATTGACATCGTCTTTAGAGAGTAGAAGTTGATAGAATTCTTTTTTATCCATGAAATTTCGACGACCTTTCTACAATTTCAGAATTTGATTCACACCGAACTATTCGGTTGCTAATAATACTTCAATGCCGATACCCCTTCCAAGTGCCGCCATATCGATAGTTGGGTTTACTCTTTGCCTTGACGCAGCAGTTTTCGCAGACAAAGATCCATACCTTTCCTTTCTCCAACTGAATGCGGTAGAGCGTGCTGTGTTCTTCCTTACATATGGCGCAGGGTTTGCTTTTCATCGAAAACCCAGCATTTAAAAGGGATGTCGTTTCCAATCTACACTAATCTCGGAACCCTCAGCAATGATCACGGAATTGGGTAGTTTTGCGCTTAAATGTCTAAATGCAGGCCCGTACATCGCGGAAAAGTTGCATTCAATGCTAGCCTCCAACACATCGTTTACCATCCACCTCGGGTGATTGATGCGGTATTCTTGTGAGCGATTTTCACTGATTCGGGTGTAACCGAAATAGTGCTCAAAAATGAATTCTTCCAAACTGCCACGCTCCATTTCTCGCTTTTCTGTGGTGGCTTTGACTTCCATATGATTCCATTGCTGGCCCATTTTCCAATCGTATTGAATCAACTTTGTTTCCTTTCCCAATACAATGTTGTGGTTGGTGGGTATGGCGATGTAATGTTCTTTGTAAAGTTGGTTTGCTAGCCACGCAACGGGTTTGAAGGGTACCGTTTCGTTGATGAATACAACCCCTCTGCGATAGATATCACCTACCTTTCGCTTCACGTAAAAACGCAAGTTGATTTCTTCAAAAGTGCCCATCAAGGGGATTGGTATATTGAATATTCTGCTGCGCTTAAACATGAATCCCACCAAACTCGCGTAGGCCTTGCCTTCAAACAAGTCCAACTCTACCCCCGGGGGCAAGAAGGGTTTCAGGAGTGTAGGGTCAATTTCATAATTTGACATGATGAGGTTTTCCCATCGTGCCGTCAAGAAAGTCTTCATCATACCCCAAACTAACAAAATAAAGCTGCTATTGATTTGTCAGGGGAATATTATTGTAGACGACGATTTGCAGTTGATTCCTTTGCTGGGTTTTGGTGAGTTGATTCATCGCGCCGATTTCAATTTTTACATAGTCGGAAATCACATAACCGAGCGCTCCGTATAGACGATTGCGGTCAAATACACTTTGATTTACATGTAAGAATAATTCATCATAAATCGATAAATAAACTGTATTTGCTATCATCTTATCTTTATTTAACGGGATATTTACATTGAGAAAATATCGAAACCTCGTTGCATACGCGTTAAAGAGAAACCGCTCTTCAAGTCTAAATCTGTGTAAGAGGTAACTCCTTCCAATTCTGTTTTTATAAATATACTGTTGATAAATACGATGCTCCGACGATGGAACATTTCCAGGATTCGCACCGAGATAATTCTGTGATAAAATATAACCATAACCAAGAAGTACATTGTTGTTGTTTGGAGTGAGGTTTGTCCCCATTCCCGTGCGCAAAATCAACTGCTGTAAATCGCCCAACAAGTTATAGTTTCGATGTTGAACCTCATTATACCAATTTAGTTGTTTATTAATTTTTTGGTTCCCGAAATAAACAAACCAATTGCCAAAATCCGTAGACTGGGCTATCAAATATTGCTGCGGGTATAAAACCAACAGGGTTATAATGATTGATCGAAATATCGCCCTCATTTGAATCGTAATTTTCACTCCACCAACTTCACCAATTTGTGCAAGGACAGTTTGTCAGAGGCCGAGCCTATCCAAACATCGTACAAGCCGGGCTCCAACATGGGCTGTCCGTTGGCATCGAAATACGAAAAGTCCTTGGCCGATACCTCGAATACCACTGTTCTGCTAGCCTGATCGCCGAAAAATACCTTTTCAAAACCCTTTAATTCCTTCAAAGGACGGGTGAACATCGCGCTGCGCTGGTGCACATACAGTTGTAGGGTTTCTACACGATTCTGCGTGCCGCCTGTGGCACTCACATTGATGCTCAGCGATACTTTCAAAGCCGCCGTTCCCATTTTAAAAGCCACCGTTCCCATTTTTAACACCACCGTATCTTCATTTCTAGAACCATCGCCCCAACCCAATACCGTACTACCATAACCCAACCCATGTCCGAACGCAAACAAGGGCGAATTCGGCATATCCAAGTACTTCGACGTGTACTTCTGCTTTTCATCGAAGGGTCTGCCCGTGTTTTTCGCGTTGTAATAGATGGGCACCTGTCCAACCGACCGTGGAAAAGTCATTGTCAGCTTACCGCTGGGCGATACCTTGCCGAACAACACATCCCTCACGGCCAAGCCCGCTTGTGTTCCGGGGAACCATGTCACCAAAATGGCACTGGCAAGTTCCACTTCTTCGCTCAAATCAAGGGGACGGCCATTCATTAGCAGCAACACGATGGGTTTACCGGTAGCTGCCAATGCGCGCAGCAACGCTTTCTGGTTTTCAGGCAATTGGATGTTGCTTCGGCTCGCCGCCTCGCCGCTCATGCCAGACGTTTCACCCAAATACACGACCACCACGTCCTTGGTTTTGGCCAAGGCCAGCGCTTCTTCGATCAAGGTCTGTGGCGATTTTTCCGATTTTTCAATCATTCCGCCGTGCGCATTCAAGCGCGCGATCAAGGCCTCATCTTCCAGGGCATTGCACCCCAGTGCGTAGTTGCTTTCATTGTCCCAACTGCGATTCTCTATCTCGGTCAAGGGCTGTCCTTCCCATTTTTTGCCTGCATGCAAGGCCTCCCACAAACTAATGGCCTGCTTGTGGTCACCGGCACCGCTCCAATTTCCAATGAGGTTGCGCTTGTCTTTGATAAAGGGGCCAACCCAAGCGATGTTTGCACTGGGCGATATGGGCAATACCGATTGGGAATCCCCACTTTGGGCTATTTGAAATGGACCGCCTGATTTGGCTCCCCGTGCTGGAACAGTGCGGGGAGCGGCCTCTTCCATCACCCAATCGTTTTGCAACAACACAAATGACTCTATCGCCGCCTGGTAGGCCACGGCGCGGTGCTCGTTCGATACATGAACCATCGCAGGGGCTTTGTCGTTCAGTTGTCTGTAAGGATCTTGAAACAATCCCAAGCGATATTTTATATTCAAAATTCTCCGACAGGCCAAATCCACGTCGGATTCTTGCACCCTGTTTTGTTTTACCAGCTCAGACAACTTGTTCAAGAACAGTTCAGAGACCATGTCCATGTCGGATCCGGCGTAGAGCGATCGTTTCGCCACAGTGGCTTCATCGCCCATGCCGTGGTTGATGAGTTCTGCAATGCCTGTGTAATCGGTGCTGACCATCCCGTTGAACCCCCATTCTTTGCGAAGCACCTCGGTCAGTAACCATCGGTTGCAGGTGGCAGGCATGCCGTTGATGTCATTGAAAGAGGCCATCGCTGATCCCACACCCGCTTCTACACAAGCGCGGTAGGGCGGAAAATAGTCGTTATACATTTTGTATTCACTCATGTCAACGGTATTGTAATCGCGGCCGGCTTCAGCAGCGCCATAAAGTCCGAAATGCTTCATGCAAGCCAAGATGTTGCTGGGCTGATTCAGTTGGTATTGTTGCTTTCCTTGGTATCCTCTCACCATGGCTGCACCTACTGCAGAACCCAAGAAAGGGTCTTCGCCAGCGCCTTCGCTCACCCGTCCCCAACGCGGATCCCGGGCGATGTCGACCATCGGAGAGAACGTCCAGTTGAGTCCGTCTGTCGTTGATTCTACCGCGGCCACGTGGGCGGTTTTTTCCACCAAATCCATGTTCCAGGTACAGCTCAACCCCAAGGGAATGGGGAAGATGGTGCGATGTCCATGGATCACATCAAACCCGAACAACAGCGGAATGCCGAGGCGGGTTTCTTTGATGGCTTTTTGCTGCAATTTGCGAACGGCAACGGGCGTAAAGGTATTGAACACGCCACCCACCAGGCCTTTTTGGATCTTGACTTCCACATCTTTGGAGAGCACGGGACCGGTAACGTCAAATCCTACGGTGGGTAAGTTCAATTGTCCGATCTTCTCCTCTAACGTCATTTTGGCCATGAGATCCGAAACGTACTTATGCATGCCGAGGGTGTCAGGTAGGAACCATCTGTGCGTATTTGTAGCTGCAGTGGATGTAGCTATGGGTTTGATTTTATTCGGCTTAACATTTCCTTTTCCCGGTTGGGCCATGATGCTGTTAGGCGCAAGGATGGCTGTTAGGGCGATGGCAAGCACGAAGCGGAAAGAAGGTGATGGAGAATGTAATTGCATGGGAATGGGTTATTTGACGATATAAGGCGAAGTAAAATCGAGGGTTTTGAGTCCGTGTTGGATCTCAGGAATATTCATAAATAGGTTCCAGAGCAGCTGCGAGCGATGGTTTTCGATCATCACAACAATCGGACCTTGGTCGATGGCGAGGTAGCTGTTGGCGACCCAGTTTTCTTTGGCGCAGAAGGCGTCGCGGAATCCATAAGGACCCCAAATGGGATTCTCGTTGGGTTGGGTATTCACGTAGCGATTGGCACTGCCGCTGCTG
>SXGS01677262.1_pt1 | contig 62135 bp, 43 predicted proteins | sample 3174681 | NCBI WGS metagenome assembly SXGS01 (sample SAMN11356861, study PRJNA531348) | freshwater metagenome | isolation source: freshwater sample F1-80 | place: China: Fuxian Lake, Yuxi | collected 2017-12-25
GAGGAAGCCCTTGCGGAGTTCGTCGCTGGCCAACTCGTCGATCGTCCGCAGACGCCGGTTGCCCAGGTGATCGATGTCGTCGACCATACCCTTGTTGTTCTTCAGATCCAGCAGGTAGCGCACCACCTCCATGATGTCGCGCTGCGTCAGAGTCGTCTCCTCCAGCGGCACCTCGAGGTTGAACTTGTGGTTGAGCTTGAGCCGGCCGACCTTCGACAGATCGTAGCGCTCCGGGTTGAAGAACAGGTTCTCGAAGAGCGAGTTGGCCTGCTCCGTGCTCGGCGGATCTCCAGGCCTGAGGCGCTGGTAGATCTCCATGATCGCGTGCTCCGGAGACTCCACCTTGTCCGCCAGCAACGTGTCGCGCAAGTACGCCCCGACGTTGAGGCCGTCAATAAAGAGCACCTTGAACTCGGTGATCCCCGCCGCCTTGAGCGCCGTGATCCGCTCCTCGTCCAGCTCATCATTACAGTTGAGCAGGACCTCGCCCGTCTCCGCCGAGTAGACGTCCTCCGCGATCACCTTCCCGACCAGGTTCGCCTCGTTGACCGGGATGCGCGTGATCTTCGCCGTCACGATCCGCTTGACCGCCCGCTGCGAGATCTTCTTGAAGGCCCTCACCAGCGGGCGCCCCCCATCCGGGTTGGGCACGTCCGCGCTGGCGATCTGGCCCGGCAGCAGGTCCGGCTCGACGCTCTTGGACCACTCGCCGCCCTCGAAGAAGATCGTCTCGGTGTCGTAGTAGTAGCCCAGCAGATCCTCGGCCGAGTGGCCCAGCGCCCTCAAGAGCACCGTCGCCGGCATCTTGCGCCGACGATCGATCCGCACGTGCAGGATGTCCTTGGCGTCAAACTCGAAGTCCAGCCCCGAGCCGCGGTACGGGATCACCCGCGCCGAGAAGAGCAGCTTGCCGCTCGAGTGGCTCCGACCCTTGTCGTGATCAAAGAAGGCCCCCGGCGAGCGGTGCAGCTGAGACACCACAACCCGCTCCGTCCCGTTGATGATGAAGGTCCCATTGCGCGTCATCAACGGGATCTCGCCAAAGAACACCTCCTGCTCCTTGACGTCCCGGATCGTCCGCATCTCGGACCCCTCCGTCACATCCCACACCACAAGGCGGATCAACACCTTGATCGGCGCGGCGAAGGTCATCCCCCGGCTGCGGCACTCCGTCACGTCGTACTTCGGCTTCTCCAGCCGGTACGAGACGAACTCCAGAGAGCTCGTCCCGTTGAAATCCCGAATCGGGAAGACGCTCTTGAAGACCCCCTGAAGGCCCACATCCAGACGCTGGGTCTGCTCCCACTCCGACACCGCATCCTCGCCCTGCGACAACACCTTCGGCGGCACGGGCTGCAGGAAGGTCTCGTACGAGCTCTTCTGGATGTCGATCAGATTGGGAACCTCGATCACCTTCTTGATCGAAGCGAAGCTCTTGCGCAAACGGAAGTTGTCCTGGATCACAGACACAGCGCGCTCTCCTGTCTCACCGCCCGCCGCCAGGTGGCCACCTGCTGCGTGCGCTCCTCGTGGTCCTCCGAACCCACCCGCCGACCCCGCCGACCCGAACAGGACCACACCCCCAGGTGCGCCCCTCGAACCGACAGCGCGTCGATCGCGGCAAGCCCGCCTACCCTCCGGTCATGTCCTCTTGGTCACAGTCGCGTCGATGGCGTTGAACTCGACCCGGCGCCGCGCCCGGCGGCACCCCGACTCCGCGGCCGCGCCGCGGCTGTGATGATCGATCCCAGGGGTGTAGCCCCTCGCCAGTGGCCATCCTGGCGAGCCATGCCGCGAACCGGGAGACGGCATCTTGCCCCAGGGGATCCTCATCTCTGACACCATGGTGATTGATGGGTCTTTGCCTCGCCAAGCGGAGACAAGGCGCGGAGTATAGGATCGCGACCCGCTGACGTCAAGCGCTAGATGTGCAGGTTGGCACAAAAGATGTAAGCGCGATCAGCGCAACAACCCCGACAGGATCTCACCCAGCGGCGCCATCATCCCTTCCACGGCGCTGACGAGGCTCGGCATCAGCACCACCAGCGCCGCCATCCCCAGCCCCATCGTCAGGACGAAGCCCAGCATGAACACGTTGACCTGGGGCGCAAAGCGCGACAGCACCCCGAGCACCACGTTGATGATGAACACCACCGCAAGGATCGGCAGCGCCAGCCTGCAGGCCGCCTCGAAGAGCCCCGAGAACAACACCAGCACCGCCTCGGCATCCACCACCTCAAGGCGGACCCCGCCGGCCGGCACCCGGCGGTAGCTGCCCGCCAGCGCCAGGATCACCTGATGGTGGCCGTCGATGGAGAAAAATACCAGCGAGCTGACGACAAAAAGCAGCCGCGTCGGCGGCGCAACCGCCGACCCCACCGTCGGATCAAAGATCGCCGCCGCCCCATAGCCCATCTGCACCGAGATGTACTCCCCGGCCACCTCCACCGCCGCGAAGATCAGCCGCACCGCGAAGCCCATCAAGAGCCCCAGCGCGAACTCCAGCGGCAGCAGCCCCGCAGCCGTCAGCGGATCGGGCGCGCCGCCCACCCCCGCCCCCATCGCCCCGAAGAGCGCCAACCCCAGGCCCAGCGGCAGCAGCGCCCGCACTGGCCCCGGCGCCTGCTCGATGTTCAACCCCGGCGTCGCCACGATGACCCCGGCGCTGCGCGCCGCGTAGAGCATCACCATCGGCAGCGCCGCCAGCAGCTCCTCGATCACGACCCCACCAGCGTCGGGATGCGCTCAAAGAGGCGAGTCGTAAACACCGTCAGCTGCTCCAGGATCCACACCCCGCACAGCAGCAGCACCACGAAGACCGCCACCAGCTTCGGCACGAACGACAAGGTCGCCTCGTTGATCTGCGTCGCCGCCTGGAAGATCGACACCAGCAAGCCCGACAACAGCGCCGCCGCCATGATCGGCATCGCGCACACCAGCGTCGTCTTGACCGCCTCGCCGGCGATCTCCATCACCGCAGCCACCTCCATCGCGCCCTCCCCATCAAGCCGCCCGGCGGCTCCCCTTCCCCACGGTGACCATCCGCTCCCCGCGCAGCTTGCGCTTGACCGGCTCCTCCTCGGCGTGGACCCGCTTGATCCCGTCGCCCAGCGCCGCCTCGCACGCCCTGATGTCCCGCACCAGCCTCGACAGCCCGGGCGACTCCAGGCTCGCGGCGTGATCCGATCCCTTGAGCGTCCGATCCAGCGTAAAGTGCCGCTCGATGACCCTGGCCCCGAGCGCCACCGCCGCCACGTCCACCGCCACCCCCCTGTGGTGGCCCGAGAAGCCGATCACCGCCTCCGGGTAGCGCGCCGCAAGCGCCGGGATCACCCGCAGGTTGATCGCCTCGAAGGACGACGGGTACGAGCTCGTGCACTGCATCAGCGTCACCTGCGCGCCCGCCACCGCCGCCATCGCCGCGTCCACCTCCTCCAGCGTCGACATCCCCGTCGACAGGATCATCGGCTTGCCGAAGCTCGCGATCTCCTCCAGCAGCTCCAGGTGCGTCAGGCACGCCGACGGCACCTTGAAGATCGACATCCCCAGATCGTTGAGCAGCCTCGCGGACTCCACGTCCCACGGGCTGGAGAAGAACTCGATCTCCTGCTCCTGCGCGTACTCGAAGAGCTCGGCGTAATCCTGCGCCGACAGCTCCAGCGCCTCGCGGTGCGCGCCGTAGGTCGCCGCGAAGGCGTGCGGCGAGTCGTAGGGCCTGCTGTACTCCTCGGCGGTCAGCATCGAGGCGATGTCACGCTTCTGGCTCTTGACCGCGTCGGCGCCGCAGAGCCGCGCCTCCCGGATCAGAGCCTTGGCCATCGACACATCCCCCTGATGGTTCTGGCCGATCTCCGCGATGATGAAGGTCCTCTCCGGCTTGACTTCTCTGATGCTCATGGGCGCCTCCTTTGACGTGCTCATCACGCCGATCATATCGTCATCCCATGGAACCGACTTGAAACAGGAGCCTCATGAACAGAGACCACACCGGCGCCGAGCACCTCCTGGCCCTTGACCTCCCCGTGGCGCCCGCCGAGATCGGCCAGCTGGCCACCGTCCGCCTCGCCTCCATCTCCTTGATCTTCTTTGACTGCGACGGCGTCCTGACCGACGGCCGCATCTGGGTCGACGCCCAGGGCAACGAGAGCAAGGCCTTCAGCGTCGTCGACGGCCACGGCGTCGCGATGCTGCGCGAGGCCGGCGTCCTCGTCGGCCTCATCACCCGATCACCCGAAGGCATCCCCACCGCCCGCGCCCGCAAGCTGCGCTTCGATCTCATCCGCACCGGCGTCATGGACAAGGCCGCCGCCGTCCGCGACATCCTGGCCGAGCGCGGCATCCCCGCCGCCGAGGTCGCCTTCATGGGCGACGATCTGCCCGATCTGGCCGCCTTCGACCTCGTCGGCCTGACCATCGCCCCGCCCACCGCGCGCCCACAGGTCCTGGCCCGCGCCCAGGCCACCACGCGCGCCCTGCCTGGCCACGGCGCCGTCAGAGAGGTCTGCGACGCGCTGATCGTCGCCAGAAAGCCCATCTGAGCCACCGACAACGACACCCCATCAAGTTGACTCCCCTCCTACCCGTTGGTAGTTTGGGGTCGGCATGACCTTGAAGCGGCCTCCGCGCTGACGACTTCTTTTCATCGACCTCCGGACCCCCCTCGGGCGCACTGGCATGGCGAAAAAATTCAGCTCTCTGCTGGTCCGCGACAACATCGTCTCCATCGAGAAGATGGAAGAGGCCCTCCAACGGCAGGTCATCTTCGGCGGCCGGCTGGGCACCAACCTCCTTGAGATGGGCGTCATCACCGAAGTGGAGCTGGGCCACCACCTCGCCCAGGCCCGCGGCGTCCGCGCCGCCTCCGCCGAGATGTTCGCCAACGTCGATCCCGACGCCCTCGAGCTGCTCGACATCGACACCATCGAGCACCTCGGCGTCATCCCCGTCCGCCTCCACCCCAACGGCGCCTGCGACGCCCTCGTCCTCGACGACCTGACCGGCGATCAGCTCGAACAGCTGCGCGCGCGCACCGGCTTCCAGTTCATCCAGCACATCACGCCCGAGTTCCGCTTCCGGCAGGCCCTCCAGCGCTTCTTCGAGCGGCCCTTCTCCGGCCGCGTTGCCAGGCTCCTTGAGCGCTTCCCCCTCAAGATCGACCTTGGCCTGCGCTCCAACGTCACCGCCTCCAGCATCATCCAGGCCAGGCCCACGCCCAGGCGCCGCGCTGGCGGGCGCCGCGAGGTCACCCTCGGCCAGGGCTGGACCCCCGAGGAGGTCTCTCAGTACCTCCGGGATTGTTACGTCCGCGACGTCATCCTCGCCGTCCTGCTGGGCTACGCCGGCTCCTTTGCCGCCCGCAGGATGCTCCTGGTCGTCCTGCGCCACCGCCTTCAGGGATACGCCGCCGCCGGCGAGGACGTCCCAGGCGACGAGCTGCGCAAGATCAGGCTGCGCATCCGCGCCGGAGGCGCCATCGAGCGGGTCTGCCGCGGAGACACCTACTACCAGGGGTCGCCGACCGACGGAGAGCTCGTCGCCCTCTACGACGCGCTGAACATCCCCTCGCCGGCCAACTGCCTCCTGCTCCCCGTGCCGGTCGGGCCTCGCGCCGCGCTCGTCCTGCTCATGGACCACGAGGATCACACCTTCGACACCCATGACCTTGAGCCGCTCTTCCTCATCATCAACGACGCCTCGGAGTCGCTCGAGCGGATCATCCGGCTGACCAAGTCCGGCGAGCTGCCCCCGGAAGAGCTCCGCCTGCCGCCGCTGCCCGCGCGCCTTCAGCACACCACGCGGCAGCGAGATCCCGACGTGATCCCCGCCGCCGTCCTCCCCCCCCCCGCCGCAGCGCCCCCCGCGGCGCCCCCCGCGGCGGCTCCGGCGGCGCTCCGCTCCAAGGCCTCTGCACCCAGCAGGCTCCCTCAGGCCTCCCAGAGAGGACAGCGCGACTCCGACCTCGACGCCTCGAAGCTCGTCGAGGCCATCGCCGAGGCCATGATCAACACCGGCGCTCGCACGACCGAGGACAGCGCCCCCCCCCTTCAAGACAACACCACCCAGTTGCTCGACCGCATCTCCCTCGATCAGATGCTCAAGGGAGATGTCGCGCCCGCACCCTCGCCCGACGAGGGCGCCCTTATCGCGGGCGAGATGGACATCCCCGACGAGCCCCTTGACGCCAACGAGGCGCCCGGCGAGGGCGACGCCCTGCCTCCTGGCTCGGCGTCCATGGCCGAGGCGTTGCTCTCGGGGCTCATGGACGAGGGGCAGCCCGAGGTCGCGGCGCTCGACGACGATCCCCACGTATCCAGGCTCGAGTTCGACGACATCGACGTCGCAGAGCGCCCCGCGGTCCAAGACCTCGACGAAATCCCCCAGGTCGGCGCGCGGGACACCTCCGCGCTCGGGCGCTACGCCGGGGCGGACACCGCCGGCCTCGATCCGGCCCTGGAGCGTTCGGCAGACGGCGTGGCGGCCGAAGCGGCGCTCGAAGGCGACCGGGCCTATCCGGGGTTGGCGGCGCCTCCCGTCGAGTTGGAGGGGCTGTCCGGTGGAGCCCCCGAGCGAATCGGCCTTGAAGACCGCGAGCTCTTCCCCGATCCCGTGTCGGAGCCCGAACAGGCCCGAGAGCCCGGCGTCAAGCCTTCCTTGATCGAGATCCCTCGCTTGGTGGGCGGCCTGGATCCCCGGGACGCCTCGCTGTCGGGCTTTAGCGGCTCTCAAGATGGGGAGGTCAGCGAAGACCTGATCGCCGACGGGTGGGAGTTGCCCGATCTCTTCCTGGAGGGGTTGGCCAACGGCCCCGACCTGAACGTCCTCGAAGGCCTCCCAAAGGACCTCGATGATCGCGAGGATCTTGTCGACTCGAAGGGGCTCGACGATGACATCATGCTCGATCCTCGAGGTGAACCGACCTCCCTTGAGGTCAAGGACGGCGCTGAACTGGACTCCGTGGACGCGGAATCCAGCTTCAGGACCGATCCGACCCGCGAGTTGCCAAGGCTTGAGTATATCCCGCACCCCATCGTGACCGATTATAGTGATGATGAGGACATCGAGGACGACGAGGACCTCGGCCGCAGGGACACTGAGGCTCTCGACGCTGTCGATGGGCCGCAGGATCTCCCCTCGCCGACGGGCCACGCGGCGACGGTCGGGCTGCCCCAGGTTGATCAGGCGCGGGCGCTCCCGGACGAGCGCGCCGGTTACGTCGAGGAGGAGACGCCCTCCTCGGCGCCGGTGCTGGACATCGAGCCGGTCAAGGTTCGGGACAAGGACGGGGAGGACTCGCTGCTCTTCGACTTCGGCGCGGCCTCGGACGAGCCGGCGTCCGCTGACGAGGCAGATCCGGGGCTGGCTGCGGGCGACGCCCCCGCAGAGCCTGAACAGGGCGAGCCTCCGTCAACGGAGTCGTCCGAGGGTGAGGCGCGCTCGGTGAGCGGGGAGCAGTCGACGGACGTGATCGACACCTTGAAGTTCTCCGGGGAGGTCAAGGACGAGACCCCCGCCTCAGGGCAGGCCTCGTCGGACGAGGAGGGCGACGAGGACGAGGACCAGAGTGCGGCTGAGCGGCGCGCGGAGTTCAGCGGCCTGCGGAGGGCCACGGAGAGCGCAATGGCGGCCCTGGAGGCCGACGACGACGGGACCGCCACGGTCTTGATGGACACGACGACGATCGAGCTGGAGTTGATCCGGGAGAGCGATCCGGACTTCAACACGGGCCCGCTCTTTGAGTCCCAGCTGGCCCCCGAGACGAGCCACGCGCTGAACCAGTGGCGACCGGTCGTCGAGGGCCTGTGGTCTTCGGACCCTGACGTGCAGGACGAGGCTCGCCGGGCGCTGATCGCCTCGGGCGGGCAGGCGCTGCCTGCGCTGCTGGAGCGCTTCCCTGGCCCGATGTTGATCGATCGGTACGGGTTTACGGCCCAGACGCTGCCGCCGATCTCCGAGCACAGCCCCTTGCTGGGCGTGCTGGTCGATATGGGCGACCTGGTCGCGCCCGCGCTGGCCTCGTTCATGAACGTCTCCAGCGTCGAGGTGCGCTTCTACGCCACCTTCTTCTTCTCGCGGGTGCGCTACGAGCCCATCGTCGGCCCGATGATCCAGCAGCTCTTTGACAAGGACGGTCAGATCCGCGAGGTCGCCCGTCAGATCATCCGAAGCTACCGCAACACGGAGGGCTTCCACGCCGTACAGACCGAGGTGCGCAGAGAGCTGGCCTACGGCGACAGCTTCCGCAGGGAGCAGGCGGCGCTGGCGGCCTGGGCCTTCGGTGACACGCTGGCCGTGCCCTCCCTCATCGAGCTGCTGGAGCACGAGAACCGCCACCTGACCAAGGTGGCCCATAAGGTCCTGTGCGCGTTGACCTTCGAGGATCTGGGCAACAACAAGCGCAAGTGGACCCGGTGGTGGGAGCGCAGCGCCTCGCAGAACCGCAGCGACTGGCTCATCGAGGCCCTCAACCACGGCCAGCGCGAGATCCGGCAGCTCGCCGCCAACGAGCTTCGCCAGTGTACGGGGCTCATCGTCAACTACTCGCCCGACTCCTCCCGCCGAGACCGCCTGCGCGCGCAGCAGATCGTCGCCCAGTTCTTCAATGAGGGCTCCGGGCGCTGGTGATCGCCGGGCGAGGGCGCCCTCTCGGGCCGCTGCGCGCCCTTGCGTCTTGAGGGGTCGATGCTTATCCTGCCAGCCCGTGCCCGGCGCGCGCTGTCCCGCTCTCAACCATCGGGTGATCTATGAGTCGAGCCTACTGGGTCAAACTGTCCTCATCCGTGGTCGAGACCATCAACGCCAGCGATCGCGCCACCCACAGGATCCAGCTCGACGCCGTCGTGCCCGAAGGGGAGATGGATCAGATCCTTGAGGGCGCCCTTGAAGAGTCGGGCTGGGAGAAGGACGGCGACAAGCGCTTTCGCAAGACCGTCGACGGCGTCGAGCTCGTCTGGGATCTGGACAAGGGCGTCGTCGAGGCCACGGCCGAGGCCAGCCAGGAGGTCGCCCGCGAGGTCCAGGTCGAGGGCAGGGCCTACAGCCAGGACGCGGCCCAGCAGCAGGCCGAGCGGCAGCTCCAGCAGCGCGAGCAGCAGACCCGCGACGCCATCGGCAGCGAGCAGGAGCAGCTCCAGAAGAAGCTGACCAAGAAGCTCGGCGACAACGAGCAGGAGCGCGTCCGCGAGATCAACGGGGTGCTCCAGAAGGCCTACACCGAGGGCCTCAAGCGCAAGGCCCGTCGGATGGGCAATGTCACCTCCATTCAGGAGGGCACCAGCGCCGAGGGCGAGTACCAGTTGACGATCACGATCTCGGAGTGAGCGACCTTTTGGCGCGATGATGAGGATCCAGCCCTTCAACGTCCGCGCCCACCTCATCCCCTTCGCCACGCGGGTCCTCTACCGCGGCGCGCAGGAGAGGCACCAGCCCCAGGAGTGGCCAGTGCCGGTGGGCGATCGGGAGCTCTACACCGAAGAGGACATGGAGGCCTGGCGGGTCATCCTCCCTCAAGGGGTGCTCTACGCCTTCTGTCACCAGGCGGCCGGCTGGAGGCCCCGCGAGCTCCTCGTGGGCCGCGAGGCCTGGAGCGCCGAGGCCCGACGCCTGCGCCTCTGGGACGCCGCCGCCGGGCTCTCGATGACCTTCGGCGAGGGCTCCCTGCGGCTGTGCGAGGGGCTCTACAACGGGGTCGCCCGCAAGCCTCGGGAGGCGGAAAAGCGCAAGAAGCACGCCGCCCACGACGACGCCGCGGAGATCAAGCGCCTGATCGCCATCGACCTGTCCGGGGTCGGCGACATGGCGCTGTCCTACTGGGCGGCCTGCGCGCTCTGGAGCCAGATCGGCGCCGCCGGGGTCCAGACCGCCGCCAGCGCCTCGCCCCGCACCTCCTGGCCGGGCCTGCTGGCGCACATGGCCGCCGCCAACCCGATGCTGGGCCTGCGCCACGGCCCCTGGACCGAGCAGCCGGTGCCCGACGACGCGGCCCTCGACGCGTTGATCGCCTCACCGGCCCGCGCCCTGCTTCCCTGGTGGATCGGCCACGCGCTGGATTACTGGCAGAGCCGCGAGGCGGCCCTGTGGGGAGAGACCCCGGAGGCCTTCGTCGCCGCCCGGCTCAACCAGCGGGCGCAGCTGCGGGCCTGGGTCCAGGCCATCAACCGGAGCGGCTGGGTGCACCTGCTGGAGCCGATCCGGGAGTCCTTCGTCGTTCAGGAGCGCTGGCTCGGGGCGCTGGCCCAGCACACCAACGTCGCCACCGTCTCCAGCGACGCGTGGCGCCGGGTCCACCCCGACCGCATCCCCGCGCCTGCGGCGCTGGCCGAAGCCGGCCGCAAGCGCGTCGAGGCCGCCTACAAGCGCCTGCGTCATGAGGAGCGCGAGAGCGTCCGCCGCTCCTGGGCCGACGCGCTCGAATGCGCTCTGCTGCTCTCCGAGGCCTACCGCGAGCGCGTGCGCGTCCACCACGCCGACCGAGAGGCCAACGACGTCTTCATGGTCGACTGGGGCGCACGGACCCGGGTCGACGCGATGGCCGAGCGCCTCAGCGCGGCCGCCCGCGGGATCGAAGGCCGCCTGGGCTAGCGCCCTGGTCGACTGAAGCTGGCCCGCGACGACGGGGCAGGGGCCGCCGTCGGCCCTCTGGACGATGAAGCGGCGCGCCGCCGCACACGGAGCCTATCATGAGCATGACGGTGCCTATCTCTTCCCTGCCGGTGGACATTACGCCGGACGAGGCCGTGGAGATGACCTACCGCGACGACCTGGACTGGATCGAGCACAAGCTCAGGCTCGGCCTCAGCGTCCTGATCGACTGCGACAAGCAGCTCACCCTCTACCTCTACCGGAGCCTGCGCCGGCGCCTGCGCCGCGAGCCAGCCCAGCGCTGCGTGCTGATCGCCGGCCAGTCGGCCGTCACCGGCGAGGGGCCGCCGACGCTCATTGCGGCGATCCTGGCCGAGCTGCGCGAGCAGGTCTACAGCGGCCCTCAGGGCCAGATCCTCGTCCTGCCCCACCTCGACGTGCTCACGACGACGACCCGCAGCGGGCTCAACGCCGAGGCGCGCGAGGCCATCGCGATGGTCTTCGAAAACCCCAACCTCGTCCTGCTGGGCTTCCGCGACCCCCTCTTCGAGATCCCCGGCGTCCTGACCAACGTCTTCGCCGTGCGCCGCGAGGTCATCGGCATCCCGCGCGACTCCCTGCCCCGGATCATCACCCAGCGCGAGGCCCGCAAGCTCGGCTCGGACCGCTTCAACCCCTACGCGCTCTTCAAGTACGTCTCCGGCATCAACGCCGTGCGCATCCGCCAGCTCATGCAGCACCTCCACGACAGGGTCGACTTCGACCCGGCCAACCCCAACACCGCCGACGAGATCTACCGCGACATCCGACAGATGACCGTGATCTCCGACCTGGAGCTGCCCTCGACCAGCCTGCGCGACGACATCGGCGGCTACGACGACGTCAAGACCAAGATCGAGGAGGAGATCCTGGAGCTGCTGCGCTTCAAGGCCACCAGCGAGGACCCCGAGGAGATCCGCCGCGTCGAGGAGATCATCCCCAAGGGCATGATCTTCCTCGGCCCCCCCGGCACCGGCAAGACCTTCTTCGCCAAGGCCATCGCCACGGCCCTGGACGCCACCGTCCAGATCGTCTCCGGCCCCGAGCTGAAGTCAAAATGGGTCGGCGAGTCGCTGCCCTGGGACGAGGAGGTGCTCGTCGTCGTCGACGGCAAGCCGCAGCGCATCCCCATCGGCGCGCTCGTCGACGCGCACACCGACGATCAAGAAGTGCTCGCCTGGACCGCCCGCGACAACGGCGTCTGCGCGCTCCTGCCCGTCACCGGCTTCATCCGCCACGAAGGCCCCGACTACGTCGATGTCCTGGTCACCGAAACCGGACGCGAGGTCCGCGTCACCGGCGGCCACAGCCTTTTCGTCAATAAAGACGGGCTCCTGGCCGACGTCGTGGCCGAGGACATCGTCGAGGGCGAGACCCGCGTCGCGGTCCCGCTCCGCCTCCACGCCCCCGAGACGCTGACCGAGATCGACGTGGCGGCGTGCTTCTCCGGCCGGGAAGACATCTTCATCCAAGGCTACGACGACCACCTCAAGCGCGCGGACGCCGCGCAGGACGACGATCTTCAGATCGAGTGCCGAGGCGGCAAGACCTTGACAGTCAAAGCGCTCTTGTCGGCGTACAACCGGCCCCCCGTCAGCATCGCCGCGCTCGAAGACGCCATCGGCAGCGAAGATCTCGACGGCATGTCGCTCCACTGCTGGCACCGCAACAAGAACATGCCCACCACCATCCCCCTGGACGAGGATCTGGGGGAGTTCCTGGGCCTGTGGACCGCCGAAGGCAGCTTCAACAACAAAGGCGCCGTCCGACTCACCATCCAGAAAGACGAGGTCGAGCACTGCGAAGCGCTCTGCCGCCGCCTCTTCGGCCACGTCACGGTCTCTCCCAAGGGCGAATCCGACGGCGTCTCCCTCGTGATCAACTCGAACCTCCTGCGCCACTTGATGCGCGAAGGGCTCCACATCCAGAGCGGCTCGCACGACAAGCACGCCCCAGCCTGCATCTTCCTTGCGCCCAAGCCTGTCGTCGCCGCCTTCCTGCGCGGCTACTTCAGCGGCGACGGCACCTTCAACGGCAAGTCCATCGAGGCCACCACGGTCAGCAAGCGGCTCGCCCAGGATGTCGCCACGCTCCTCCAGTTCTTCGGGATCGCCGCGCGGCTCCGCCAACGCACGGCACGGAACGGCTCCACCAGCCACCGCGTCAGGTTCACGTGGTCCGCCTTCCTTCGCATCTTCGCCAATGAGATCGGCTTCTCCGACCCGAGGCGCCAGGTCAAACTCCGAGAGTACGTGGACAACATGACCTTCAAGCGTCAGAAACAGACGCTCGAAGACCACATCACCAACGACGTCCTCTGGGATCGGGTCGTCGAGAAACGCCGGGAGCCCTATGCTCGAAAGCATGTCTACGATCTGAGCGTTCCAGGCACGGAGCGCTTCGTCGCGGGCTTTGGCAACATCCTGGTCCACAACTCCGAGGAAAATCTGAGAAAAGTGTTTTCTCAGGCGCGCCGATCAGCGCCCGCGGTCATCGTCTTTGACGAGATCGACTCCTTCGCCACCGCGCGCGGGACCTACTCGGGCAGCGGCGTCGAGCACTCGATGGTCAACCAGATGCTCACCGAGATGGACGGCTTCCGGAAGGAGGAGCTGGTCTTCGTCATCGGGACGACGAACTTCGCCGAGTCCCTCGACCCGGCGCTGCTCAGGCCCGGCCGCTTCGAACTGCTCATCGACATCCCCTACCCCGAGCGGGACGACAGGCGGGCGATCGTCAACATCTACCGCGCCAAGTTCAAGCTCGACATGAGCGACGAGATGGTCGACTACATCGTCGACAAGACCGGCGGCTTCGTCGACGAGATGCGGGGGGTGCGCTTCTCCGGCGATCACCTCTACGCCGTCTGCCGCGCCCTCAAGCGCGAGGAGCTGCGCAAGAAGTCCCTGACGGTCACCCAGGACGACATCCACAAGGCCATCAACTCCCGCCGCAAGGCCCCCGTGAAGTTCTCCGAGGCCGAGGAGCGCACCATCGCCATCCACGAGGCCGGTCACGCCATGTGCGCCCACATGCTGCCCTACGCCTCCCAGGTCGAGAAGATCACCATCGCCACCGGCGACGAGGACACGCTCGGCTACGTCATGCGCGCGGTCAAGGAGAACAAGTACATCACCACGCGCAACGAGCTGCTCGACGACATCTGCGTCCTGCTCGGCGGCCGCGTGGCCGAGAGCCTCATCATCGGCGACATCTCCGTCGGCGCCTACGACGACCTCCAGAAGGCCACCCTGCTGGCCCGCGCCATGCTCGAAGAGCTCGGCATGGGCCGGACCCTCGGCATGCGCACCATCGCCGGCCGACAGGGCATCGGCCGCACCACCGTCCGCGAGAACGTCGCCGACGCCACCGCGGCCTGCGTCGATCAGGAGATCGTCGAGCTCCTCGAAGGCCAGCGCCAGAGGGCCGAGCAGCTCCTCATCGACAAGCGCGAGCTCTTCGACACCCTCGTCGAGACGCTCATGATCAAGAAGACCCTCGAAAAAGACGAGATCGTCGAGCTGCTCGGCAAGCCCAACAAGCTGCGCGGCTCCAAACAGCCCCCCTCGCCCTCCGGCGACAAGACACCGGGGCAGGAGGCCCCTTGAGATGGCAGCAGAGATCAAGATTCACCTGCGCTTCAACATCGAGACCGGCAAGAAGGACATCGTCATCGAGTACGACAGCGAGGACGACGCCCTGCCCTTCGAACACGAGCAGCGACACTGGGAGATCGTCGAGCAGCTCATCGGTCAGGGCGTCATCGACCCCAACGACGTCGGCAATGTCCGCGTCGGCAAGGTCAGCGAGCAAAAGCAAGGCGACGCCGCCGCACAGGACATCCAGACCCCCCAGGCCCAGAAGTCCGGCGAGTGAACTCGCCTGGCGTCGACCTCGTCGACGCCTCCCCCCGCGGCCTCAGCCCGAACCCTCCTGACCTCTCAAGCCCAGCGTCGAGAGCAAGACCTCAGCGCCCTTGACCATCAACGCGGCGATATCCACCGCGCTCATCTGGCTGACTCGATCTGCGACGTGCGCGGCCTCTTCAGCGCTCAAGGGCGGCTCCACCCCTGACAGCGCCGCCAACACCAACTCCACCTGAACTGCGGCGCGGCCCTCGGCGAGGCCCTCGGCTCGGCCCTCAGCGAGGCCCTCAGCGAGGCCCTCAGTGCGCGCCATCTGGCGAGCGCTCATCAACATGTTGCCCATGATGTCCACCAACTCCTGAGTCCACGGGTCGAGGGTCATGGCCGGGGCCCGAACCGCCGATCGGTGCCACGACTCCACCAGGAACCACATCGCCTCGACCTCCTCGCCGTGGAGGTGATCGAGGCGCTCAACAGCATAACGCAGCGTCGACCCTCGGGCCAACAGCAGCAGCGGCAACAGACCGTCGTCCGGCCGCCCCAGATCACGAACAAGCTCGCTCAGGACGATGACAGCCACCCTCCAGACCCCAGGCATCATCCAGATCGCTGGCTCGCCCTCATCCGATCGAAAGCCTCGACCCTCCAGCACCTCCTTGAACGCTGGCGTCATCGACGGCACCGGGATCCACAGCCGAAGGGCGGCCTCCTCGCCGCGCCTGCGCTGGCGTCTCAGCGCTCTGCTGCAGGTCAGGGCCTTCTCGATGCAAGCCAGCACCTCCTCTTCGTCCGGTTGCGTGCTGAAGGGCTCCCACATCGAGGCCCTGCCCGCCAACTCCAGGAGCCTCGGGAAGTCCGTCGACCTGCTCCTTCCCCTGCGAAAGACCACGTCGGCCTGAAGCGGCGTGTAGAGCGCCCCCAAGAAGGCCGGGGGCGTCACCTGCGCCACCTCCGGCGAGATGACCTCGCCGTGTCGACCCAGCAGGGCGCCCAGCAAAGACTTGGCGAAGCCGTCAAATCGCTTGTGAACGCGGCCTCCTCCCTCCTCTTCAAGCCACATCCTCCCTTGCTCCGACCCCCGACCTCCTCGATCTCGTCTGGCCATGCCCATGCCTCTCAGGCTCAAGTCCTGGCAGCGCAAGACCCCATGCCTGTCGCCGCGGGCAGAGTTGTCGGCCCATGCCTGAGCGATGTTGCGTCCTCGCCCACATTTTTCCTGATTGGGTCCCGCGAGAAGGCGAGATCAGCCCGACGACAGGATCGCGCGCGTCTCGGCCGCGACCTCCTCGGGATGATCGACGTGCAGGTGGTGGTGCGCCCCCGCCAGCGTCCTGAGCCCGACATCGCGGCACGATGCCAGCCGCTCCTCCAACGCCTCGCACTCTGGCACGTAGCCGCGCTCGGCTCTCAAGAGCCGCAACGGGCCGGTGATGCGCTCCAAAATGGCCCGCCACATCGCCTCGGGGTGGCGGATCGGCGTCGGCCCCCGCAGCCTCGGATCGAGCAGATAGCCCCACCGCCCCTCCGGCGTCTGCGCCAGCAGGTGCCTCGCCATCCGCTCGGCGCCCAGGCGCGACAGGCCGAAGTTCGTCAGCACGATCCGATCCACGCCTGCCTCGAAGCTCTCAAAGTCCCGGAAGGGCTTCAGCTCGCCCTGCTCCTGCAACGCCCTGCCCAGCCTCGCCGGCTGCTCTGACGCCTCCTCCGAGGGCGACCCGAAGGCGTCCAGCACCAGGAGCCGAGGCACGATCTCCGGCCACGCCCCTGCCATCATCAAGGCGACATTGCCTCCCATCGAGTGCGCCACCAGCGCGTCGACCGGCGACCCTCGCCTCTGAAGAAACCGAATAACGCCGCATAGATCCTTGACATGATCGAGCAGGTGGTAGCTCCCTCCCGGCCCCACTCTGTCGCTCTGACCGTGCCCTCGCCAGTCCAGACACAGCGCCCGGACGTCCGGCCGAAGACAGCTCGCCACGGCGTCGAAGCTCCGGCCCGTGTCCAGATAGCCGTGCACGAAGAGCACCACCGGCGCCCCCTCCTTGACCCCCGCGCCGTGATCCCAGAGCCGCAGCGACAGCCCGTCCAGATCGACGGACAGCGGCCTCGGCGCCAGGGCGAGATCATCCATGATCGACGGGCCTCTCGTAGTGCTCGATGGCCTCGCGGGTGGAGAGCAAGGACAGGGCGACGATGCTCATGCACACCGAGAGCATCGAGCAGCTCAGCAGCCCGACGATCTGCAGGCCGACGGGCAGCAGAGGCCGCCTCAAGGCAACCCCCGGCGGCGCCGTCAGGTGCCGATACCCCGTCCAGGCGCCATAAACCCCGATGGGGACGCCAGGGATGAAGGCCAGGCACAAGAGCAGGCTCACCCCGCTCGTGTTCACGACGCCGCCAAGCGCCCCGCAGGACCACAGCGCGCTGCTCAACACGTTGAAGACGCCGCTGAGCAGGGTCAGGATCGCCGCGGCCTTGATGTTGCCCGGCATCGACTTCGAGGCGTCGCGCTTCAGGTTCGGCTCGGTCATGAGGGCTCCTTGGTTGAGCGGCGGCGTCGTTTCGCCCGCGACAGGACCCGGACCATTGTGCCACGGATGCCGAGGAAGGCGAAACACCGCGCGCGGGAGGCCATCGAGCCCTCCTTCGTCGCGCTCGACGCGGCCTCTGAAGCCTTCGCGGCGGGCGTCGTGAGCCCGACGCGCCCGGCGATCAGGTCGCCGGAGAGAGCTTGCACCATCGGGGAGAGGGGCTTACTCTTTGGCGCTCTACCGGGGCCGCCGAGCCCGCCCCCTTCGCCACCACCCCAGAGCCGCGCTGATGTCCCGACAATCCGCCATTCGATTCGAACACCGCTCCTCGTTTGTGGACTTCGTGCGCCAGCAGAGCGCGGACAAGGGCAGCCAGCCCTTCTCGCTCTACGCCTGCGAGGGCGGCGATCCCGAGGGGCCGGCCCACGTCTACTACCTGACGCGCGCCGGCAGCGAGAGCTGGCTCGGGCCGGTGGTCAAGCGAGGCTGGGTTCAGGTCAAGGTGGCGGTCGACCGCGAGGGCGGGCAGGTCCAGCAGCTCGACGGCGTGGGGCAGGGGATCTACGCGCTCAAGGCGTGGCGGGATGAGGCGCGGCTGCCCTACTTGATCGGGCCGACGGAGGCGCAAGGCGACAAGGCCCCTGGCGTTGTGGTGCTGTGGTGCAAGGGCGAGGAGGCCTTCCAGCGCTTGATCGGGATGAGCCTGAACCTGGGCTGTGATCGCCTCCAGTACGCGGTGATGATGCGCGATGACGGGGGATCGGAGTGGCTGCTTCGGGCCGAGCGGGTCAGCTATTACGTCATCGACACGGCGCTCAACGATCTTGGCACGCTGGTCTACACGCCGGCGGGGCTTGAGGGGGGGCTCTTCGTCCAGTGGGGCAGCGTCCACCCGCTTGAGGCGCTGATCGAGGGCGGCGAGGGCGGCTCGGCGGTGTTCATGGACGGCCTGGGGGTGGGGGCGAGGTCGCGCAGGGTGGCGCTGCCGGCCTGGAGGGACGTCTACCAGCTGACCCGCTTCGAACTCGGCGGGTTGGAGGGCGACGAGCAGTGGACGCCCTCGGAGTTGAGCGCCGGGCAGTTCGTGGTCAAGCTGCGCCTGATGCCCACGCACGCGGCCAGGGAGCCGCAGATCTGGCTGATGCCTGCGGCCGATCAGCCGCGCGTCGAGCGTCTCCTGCACGCGATCCCCGAGCCCGATCTGGACAACCTCCAGTTCACCGCCCAGGAGACCCCGCAGGGCGAGCGCTTCCTGATCATCCGCGAGCGCCATACGGGGGTCGGGCGCGAGTACATCGACTTTGAGGGGATCCAGCTGGGGCCGTGGGCCGGCTACCCCAACCTGATGCTGCCGGTCGACAGGGATCTGGAGCCCCAGCTGCGCAAGGATCGGTATCGGGCGCTCTTTGACCTGACCTCGGGCTACCAGACCCTGCTGTTTGAGATGGGCGGGGTCATGCGCCTGGTCCATGTGCAGGAGCGCAGCTACAGGCCGCTGCGCGAGTTCGTCGATTACATCATCGGGGTCGAGGGGCAGGCGCTGGAGCAGATCCTGGGTCAGACCGTCTTCGAATTCCAGAACTACCGCTACGCCCAGGCGGCCTGGGCGCCGCGCGCGCCGAAGAAGGCCGAGCGGGAGGAGGCGGAGCTGGAGGAGCCGGAGTGGGAGGCCGGCGTCGACGAGGCCCCGGCCGTCGAGCCTGTCAAGAAGGGCAAGGCGAAGGCCGCCCCGGCGATGGCGCGGCCCGCGAAGGTCGAGAAGCGCACGCCGAGCGAGCTGGAGAGCGCCGAGATCGAGTGCGAGACGGCGCTGATCCTCAAGGGGCAGAGCGCCGAGCGCTGGGTGGCTCTGGCCCAGGTCAAGGAGGAGCTCGACAAGCACCGCGAGGCGGCGATGTGCTGGGCCGAGGCGCTGTGGTTGACGCGCGATCCCCAGGCCGCCAACGACCTGGAAGGGCGAGTGATCAGGGCGCTGGAGCGTTCGGAGGGCTTCGGGCTTGAGGGGACCGCGCCGAAGGACAGAGCCCGTCGGCTGCGCGAGCAGATCGCGCAGCAGGACTCGGACCCCGGGTGGGTGTGGCTCTGGGTCACGCACGGGGCCAGGCACCTGCGCGACAACCCTGGCGACGAGAAGACCCACTCCTGGCTGGCCGAGGGCCACCGGCTGCTGACGGCGCGCCGAGAGGCGCTGCGCAAGAAGGATCGCTGGGCGCTGTGGAACCACCTCGTGGCCGTCAACCGGGACGCGGTCGAGCAGACCCGGATCCGCGAGGAGATCGTCGAGGAGCTCAACCAGCGCGGCCTGCGGCCGATGGACGTGCCCCAGTTCATCCAGAACCGGATCTACCAGTCGCGGCTGATCGACGACGGCGGCCTCTCCGGCGGCGCCGAGGCCCGGGCCGCCATGCGCATCCTGGAGCGCGTCCAGGCCGAGGTGCACAACGCCCGCGATGAGAGCGTCCGGCTGATCAGCGACGCGATCCTGGCGTACGGCTTCGAGCGCCTGGGCGATCGGGCCAGGGCCGCCCAGCACTACCAGGAGGCCGAGCGCACCTTCCAGGGCTCGTCGGGGCTGACCGGCATCGAGCGGGCCTGGATCGCCCTCTACCTCGGCGCCTCGCAGGAGGCCGCCTTCGAAGGCAGCGGGCAGGACTGGCTCGAACGCTTCGAGCGCCTCTTTCGCCAGCACCGAGGCGGCGACCTCTACTCCAGCGAGCTGGAGACGATCCAGAAGCACCTGCTCGAGCGGGCCACCTCGGACTCGCCGACGAAGTTCCTCGACGCCGAGAACTTCCGCTCGCTCTACCCCTCGTCGCAGAAGTACGCCAAGGGGCAGGCGCTCCGGCACGAGATCGAGGGCATGATCCAGCGCGGCGAGTTCGAGTTCGCCCTCAAGCGCCTCCAGTCCACCGCCGAGCAGGCCTCCACCCGCAAGCTCAACCTCGACACGCGGGAGCTGGCCTGGCTGCTCCAGCACGTCGTGGTCAAGACCATGCGGAGAATTGGGCGAGCCGCCGAGGGCACCAGCATCCTGCACCGCTTCGAGGAGGGCCGCGTCGATCCCCAGGAGGACACGATGGGCGGCTTCTACCCGACGCTCTACATGATCACGCTCGGGGAGGGCTTCCTGGATCTGGGCGAGGACAGGCGGGGGATGGATCTGGTCTGCGGGGCGGTGCGATCGGCGTGGACCAGCAGCCAGCGCCTCCAGTGGCTCGACCACCTCGACATGCTCTCCGCGGCGCTCAACGGCATCGAGATCGCGCCCCTGGAGCACCGGATCGACGCCGTCTCCGAGGTCCTCGAGGCCCTCTTCCTGGACCGGCCGCACCCGACCGACTCCGATCGGCCGCAGTACCGCCCGATCAAGCTCAGGCTGCTGGACCATTGCGTGGAGGTGGGCCTGAGCAAGGAGAAGCTCAGCCTCAAGCGCTACAAGAACTACCTCGAAGAGGACGAGTTCCACGTCCGACAGCGCATCATCACCGAGAAGCTCAATTCCTGACGCCGCAAGGGCGACGCAGCACAGAACGACGGAGACCTTCATGACAGGCAAGGCGCAGGGCGCGACCGAGGAGCTGTCGCGCAGCTACACCTTTGATGAACTCAAGGACCAGATCGAGCCGATCCGCGCTCGGATCAAGAACATGATCAACGCCCTGTCGGGCTACTTCGTCGACAAGTCCGAGATCCTCGAGCTGATGGCCATCGCCACGCTGGCCCAGGAGCCGCTCTTGCTCATCGGGCGGCCCGGGACGGCCAAGAGCGACCTGGTGGTGCGCTTCTGCCAGAGCATCGGCCTGCAGGGCAACGAATACTTCGAGTACATGCTGACCAAGTTCACCGAGCCGAGCGAGATCGTCGGCCCCATCGACATCAACCTGCTCAAGGATGGCCGCTACCTGCGGCGCGTCCAGGGCAAGCTGCCCGAGGCCAGCGTCGTCTTCCTGGACGAGATCTTCAAGTCCAACTCGGCCATCCTCAACACGCTGCTGACCATCATCAACGAGCGCAAGTTCTACCAGGACGGCAAGCCCGTCCCCGTGCGCATGAGGATGCTCTTCGCCGCCACCAACGAGATCCCCGAGTTCACCGAGCTCGACGCCCTCAAGGACCGCTTCATCCTCAAGGTCGAGTCCCGCTCGGTCAAGGACCGCCACTTCGACGACCTGATCGACTCGGGCCTGGCCGGCGACATCTACAAGGCCTTCAACCGACGCCCCTGGGAGGATCTGTGCGCCCTGGAGGACTTCGAAAAAGCCAAGTCCTACCTCGACCACATCATGCGCCAGGGCGAGCAGGAGGAGAAGGGCTCGGATCGCGCCCGATACTTCCCCCCCGACGTCTACAGCCTCTTCAAGCGCATCCTCAAGACCCTCGAGAAGGAGGACGGGGTGGAGATCTCCGACCGCAAGGTGGTCAAGCTCTACCGCCTGCTGCGCGCGCGCGCCTTCCTCTACCACGGCGGGGTGATCCAGAAGTCCGACCTGGTGCTCTTGCGCTACATCCCCAACAGAATCCAGGACATCCAGATCATCCGCGAGAAGGTCGACCGCCTGCTGAAGATCGAATGAGCGCCGGAGGCCCCGCGTGATCCTCATCCCCGACAACCACCTGGGCGATTACCTCGTGTCCTCGATGGGCTACTCGGGCACCGACCGCTGGCTGGCGCAGCCCGCCGAGGCCTCAGCCGCTGGCTCCAGGGCCACCCCCGGCCCTCGCGCCCTCGACGCGCTGACCATGCTGAGCAAGGGCGCCGCCGCCTACCTCGGCGCGGTCGGCTCGGGCCTGCCCACCCTCCCCTTCTTCCTCATGATGGACCTGCGGCTGCTGGCCGAGCTCGGCCACGAGTTCACCTACACCGACCGCGACATCCCCGGCTTTGACCGCATGCTGCGGGCGCGCTACGAGAACGAGATCCTCAACCGGCTGCTGCGTGAGCATCGGGTCCAGCAAGCCCTCGAGCTGCTGGCCTTCCACCGCGCCCGCGGCGCCGACGACCCCTCCAGCGACACCCTCGCCTTTGACCTGCGGGCCGCCCGGCTGGCCCACATCCTCGCCGAGCGCCTCGCGCCCCACTGGCCCACGCACTTCATGGTCAACGCCGCCCACATGCGCGGCCGCGTCGTCGAGATCCAGAGCCTCGACGCGATCACCCAGGCCCACGATCGGTGGCAGGAGGCCGCCGCCGCGCTGGCCCCCGAGGCGCCCGACTTCGCCGGCCAGATCGACGACTTCATCCACTCGGCCACCGGCTCCAAGCGCGCCGTCGTGCCCGTCTCCTGGGTCAAGATCGTCGAGACCCAGGACCTCTTCGAACTGGAGCACATCGAGGCCCTCGACCGCGAGTACCTGCGGCTGGGCGTCCGCAACATCATCGAGGTCATGGAGTCGCTGCCCGAGCTTGACCCCCACGACGTCGAGCTGCGCGAGGAGGCCAACGAGGTCGAGTCCCGCTTCATGGACGACTCCTACTACCCCACCGGCGGCTTCTCCGAGCTGACCAACCGCGGCAGCTTCGAGAACCTCGTCCTGTCCGAGCTGATCTATATGGGCGAGGGCTCCGACGAGATCGCGCCGGAGCCGGGGCTGGCCCGACGGGGGATCGACCTCTTCGACCTGCGCTTCGTCGAGGGCGAGCTGCTCTTCTACACCCGCGACTCCGGCCAGCTCTTCCGCAAGCGCCGCACGCTGCGCCTGATCCTCGACATGCGCCGCACCCTGAACCTCAAGTACCCCGAGCACCCCTACCAGCTCGGCACCATGGTCGCCGGCCTCGTCCTGGCGCTGGTCCGCGACCTGATCCTGCTCTTCAACAACGACGCGCTGCTCTTCTGCGTCCACCTCCTTGCCAACCCCGAGGACCGCGACGCCCAGAAGCTCTCCGAGACCCTCGCCATCCTGCTCGAAGCCCCCATCCAGCACGGGGCCCTGGAGATCCGCATCGACGCTCGCCTCGATCCCCTGGATCTGGGCTCCCACACCCGCAAGACCTACGCGATCACCTTCACCTCGGACCCTCGCGCCGTCGACCAGATCGCCGACCGCATCGACGACCTCAAGCGCGCCAACCCTCCCCTCTTCCCCACCGTCGTCGACCTCTCCGGCGCCAGCGAGCCCGCTCACGAGAACGCCCTGCGCCTGGAGCTGACCTCGACCGCGCTTCAAACCCTCAAGCACGAGATCCTCCTGGACGTCATGCACAGCCGCAAGCGCCGCGCGCGACAGCCCGAAGAGGTCGACGCCGCGTGACCGGCGACCCCCGGCTGGCTGCGGCTGGCGCGCTTGAAATCCGTCGCACTTGTGATAGTTTAATCCCGCCGGGAGCGGACCCGCGCAGGATCAGGAGCCCTACCCATGAGACGCCCCCTCGGGATCAACGCCGCGACCTTCGCGCTCGTCGGGATCGCCGCCGCGGCGGCCTCGGCGATCGGGTGCGGATCCGATCAGCTCCCCCCGCCGCCCGAAGGCGAGCCCCCGCCCGTCGGCTTCGAAAGCGCCGATCCGGGCCGGGTGACGCTGCACCGCCTCAACAAGACCGAGTACAACAACACCGTCCGCGACCTGCTCGGCACCACGCTGCGCCCCGCCGACGACTTCCCCTCCGACGACCACGGCTACGGCTTTGACAACATCGCCGACGTCCTGGCCACCTCGCCCTTCCACGTCGAGCTCTACGACCGCGCCGCCGAGCTGCTCGTCACCGAAGCCCTTCGGGTGCCGACGACCGAGCCCGACGTCTTCGCCTTCGAAGCCGAGCAGGTCGAGTCCCCCGTCGGCGGCCGCTTCCGCGACGAGGGCTGGAACCTGTGGTCCAACGGCGCCCTGGAGGTCATCCTCCAGATCGCCCAGAGCGGCCAGTACCAGCTCTCCGCGATCGCCTTCGGCCAGCAGGCCGGCCCCGATCCCGCCCGCATGAACTTCCTCATCGACGGCCGCGAGGTCGCCCTCTTCGACGTCACCGCCACCATCGACGCCCCGCAGACCTACACCGCCACCGTCGAGATCGAGGCCGGCACACACACCTTCGCCGTGGCCTTCATCAACGACTTCTACGAGCCCGAGGGCGCCGGCGACCGCAACCTCATCGTCGACGCCTTCGAAGCCCGCGGCCCCGTCAACCAGACGGCCAACACCAACCCCGCCCGCGAGCGCCTGCTGACCTGCGACCCCGTGGCCGTCGGCGAGCGCACCTGCGGCCACGAGATCATCGCCGCCTTCGCCCGCCGCGCCTGGCGACGCCCCGTCGACGCCGATGAGATCGATCGCCTCCTCGGCCTGCTCGACCTCGCCCGCCAAGAGGGCGACGGCTTCGAAGTCGGCCTCGGCCTCGCGCTGCGCGCCATCCTCACCTCGCCGCACTTCATCTACAGGGTCGAGATCGACCCCGACCCGACCTCCGACACCCCCCACGCCCTGTCGCCCCACGAGCTGGCCGCTCGCCTGTCCTACTTCATCTGGAGCAGCACCCCCGACGACGCCCTGCTCGACGCCGCCGACGCCGACGAGCTGCGCTCCGACGACCAGATCGCCGCCCAGGTCGAGCGCATGCTCGACGACCCGCGATCCTCGGCCCTGGTCGAGAACTTCGCCGGCCAGTGGCTCTTCATCAACGCCCTGGACGACGTCCAACCCGACTACAACGTCTTCCCCTGGTACGACGACGCCCTCAAGGACGCTCTGAGCCAGGAGACTCGCCTCTTCTTCGAGGAGTTCCTGCGCGGCGACATGCCCATCAACGACATGTTCACCGCCTCCTTCTCCTACCTCAACGACCGCACAGCCGAACATTACGCCATGGACCCCGTCGGCGGCGACGCGCCCGTGCGCGTGGAGCTCGACGGCGAGCAGCGCGGCGGCCTCCTGACCCACGGCAGCCTCCTGACCGTCACCTCCTACCCCACACGCACCTCCCCCGTCCTGCGCGGCAAGTGGATCCTCACCCAGCTCCTGTGCACCGAGCCCCCCGCCCCGCCCCCCGGCGTCGAGGGGCTCATCGAGGAGATGACCCCCACAGGCACCCTGCGCGAGCGCCTGGAGCAGCACCGCCAGGACCCCGACTGCGCCACCTGCCACGCCCTGATGGACCCGCTGGGCTTCGGCCTGGACAACTTCGACGGCACGGGCCGCTGGAGGGACGAGGAGTTCGGCTTCGACATCGATTCCACGGGCGTCCTGGACGACGGCACCCGCTTCGAAGGCGTCCGCGAGCTCAGCCTCATCCTGCGCGACGACCCCCGCTTCCCCGAGTGCGCCGCCGAGAAGATGTTCACCTACGCCCTGGGGCGCGGGCCGAGCTTCCACGACCGCGATGACCTCAGAACCATCCTCAAGGGCTTCCTCGACGACGACATGCGGCTGCGCGATCTGGTCCGCCACGTCGCGCTCAGCCACGCCTTCCGCTTCCGACGCGGCGAGCCCGAGGAGGGCTGACCCATGACGAACCGACTCTCCCGCAGAGCCTTCCTCGGCGGCGCTGGCGCCATGCTGGCCTTGCCCTTCCTCGAATCCCTGATCCCGCCCCGCGCGATGGCTCAGGCGATGGGTAAACCCCGGCGCTTCTTGACCTTCTACGTCCCCAACGGCATCCACATGGCCGGCTGGACCCCCGCCGCCGAAGGCCGGGACTTCGAACTGAGCCCCATCCTGTCGCCCCTGTCGAACGTGCGCGACAAGATCATGGTCCTGACCGGCCTGAACAACATCCCCGCGCGCCCCGATGGCCCCGGCGACCACGCCTCCGGCACGGGCGGCTTCCTGACCGCACGCCACGTCGTCAAGACCGAAGGCGAGGACATCCGAAACGGGGTGTCGCTCGATCAGCTCGCCGCGGCGTCGATCGGGGGGCTGACCCGCTTCCCCTCGTTGCAGCTCGGCATCGACGGCGGCGGCAGCGTCGGCAACTGCGACTCGGGCTACAGCTGCGCCTACTCGCGCAACATCTCCTGGTCCGGCGAGACGACCCCGATCCCCAAGACCGTCAACCCGCAGGTCGTCTTCGATCGCCTCTTCGCGGGCTTCGACACCGGCGCCTCGGCCGCAGAGCTCGCCAGGCGGCGCCGCTACAACAAGAGCGTGCTGGACTACGCCCTCGGCGACGCGCAACGCCTCCAGAACAAGCTCGGGCAGACCGACCGACGCAAGCTCGACGAGTACATGACCGGGGTGCGCGAGCTGGAGACGCGCGTCTCCTCCGCCCAGGACGGCCCCGTCTGCGACGTCCCCAACCGCCCCCCCTCACGGCTGGAGTTCCCCGAGCACGTCCGGCTGATGTCCGATCTGATGGTGCTGGCCTTCCAGTGCGACATGACGCGGATCATCACCTTCATGCTCGGCAATGCCGCCTCCAGCCGCGCCTACACCTTCCTGGGCATCAGCAGCGCCCACCACGAGATCTCCCACCACCAGAACCAGCAGGAGAACTTCGACGCCCTCCAGACCATCGACACCTGGGAGGTGGCCCAGCTGGCCTACATCCTCGAGAAGATGGACGCCATCGACGAGGGCAACGGGACCACGATGCTCGACAACAGCTGCGTCTTCTTCTCCAGCGAGATCGAGGACGGCAACAGCCACAGCCACAACAACCTGCCCGTCCTCCTGGCCGGCGGCAATGGCGACTACTTCGACCTCGGCCAGCACATCAGCTACTCCAACCGCGAGCCGATCGCCGACCTCTTCCTCTCCATCCTCGACTCCCTCGACATCCAGACCCCCACCTTCGGCGACAACAGCACCGGCCTGCTGGCCAAGGTCCGCCGCGCCTGATCCCGCCCGCCTCGATGGCAGCCCCCCTGCCATCATCCTCGCCCCACAAAGCCAACCGGGCCTGGATCTGCCCAGGAGCGGGCACGTCCACGACGGCGAAGTCGACCCCCTTGCCAGACCAAGGCTGAGCGTCATCAACCGGACAAGCGCGATAGCCCCGCAGAAGGCGCAGCCCCCCGCCTCGCCGCCCTCGCCACCCGCCCCAGACCACCCGTGATCCCGCCAATGGCTCCTGCGGCCCACCCTCCCGAATGGCCGCAGCCACCCAACGAGCCCACCCCCGCTCCACCCAGATCGTAATTCAAGCGTCCCCCCTCCTCGTGGAACGAGGAGGGGGACAGGGGGTGGAGTGATCAGGGGGCGCGCTCAGAAGGCGTCGCGGCATCCGACGCCGTCGAGGATGAGGAGATTGTCCTCTTTGTCGCACTCGGGCACGATCGCCTCGTCCTGATCCGGTCGGGCGACCTCCAGGAGCAGATCGACGGGCCCCCAGAGGTTGTCGAAGGTCAGGATCAAGATCTCCTCGTCGCCGGGGTCGAGGCGCTCGGTGGTGGTCGCCGACAGGATCGCCTGATCGCCGCCCGAGATCCGCGCGCTGAGGCTGACGCCGGCGGGGACGGCCAGCGTGCCCCGGTTCAGGACGCCGACGCCGATGGTGTACCGGTCTGGGCACTCGCCCAGGTCCACGGCGCCGGGCAGGCGGCGGATGCGCAGGTTCGGGGCTGGCTGGACGGAGGCCTCGGTGGGCTGGGAGCGGAAGGTGTTGCCGTCGAGCCACCAGGGGCCCAGGAAGGGCGGCGCGCGCAGGTTGTCCTGGATGTTGTGGACGAAGTAGGCGACCTGATTCCAGACATTGCGCGTGTCGGCCCAGCGATCCCGGACGTCGCCGAAGATGATGATCTTGTCGCCGGCCGCGCCGCCACCGGCGGCCACGACGATCTCGGCGGCGCCGTCGGCGTCCACGTCCAGCACCATCGGGGCCGACAGGGGCAGGTTCGAGGCGCCGTCGGGGTGGGCGGTCAGCAAGAAGCCGTCCGCGCCGCGGAAGATCTTCAACCCCTCGGCGTCGGAGACCAGGACCTCGGCCAGCCCGTCGGCGTCGAGGTCGACGGCCGAGACGGCGGCGGCGAGGTGGGCGCCGGTGAGCTCGGCCTCCCACATGAGGACGCCGCGACCGCTGACGGCCGCCAGCTTGTCCGATCGGGCGACATAGACGACATCGACCGCCAGATCCCCGTCCAGATCCGCGATCGCGGGGGGGCCGCCGCCCTGGCCGCCCTGGCCGGGCACCAGCGGACCCCAGATCGGGGCGCAGTCGGCGCCCATCGCCCGCACCGAGGTGTCGGCGGAGACGACGATCAGCGCCGGCTCGCCGCCGCCGGTCACGTCGGCGATCGCGGTGTAGCCGTCCAGGCCGCGCGTGCAGCGCACCTCCCCCTGGGCGGAGTAGACCGTCCCGCCGGCGACGACCTCAAGGGGGCCCTGGCCGTCGAGCTGGGCGGCGAGCCCGACGCCGGGCAGCCCCAGGCCGCCGTGGCCGCCCTGGTGGGCGGCGCCGACCCAGATCCGCTGGCCCTGCTCGGAGAAGAGGCTGCCGCCGGCGACGATCTCGGCGAAGCCGTCGGCGTCGACGTCAAAGAGGCCGGGCAGGTGGCTGGTCCGGCTGCCGGAGGTCCACAAGGGCGATCCCGTCACGCTCAGGGCCACGAGGCGCCCGTCGCGCAGCGCCACCGTCTCGGTGCGGCCGTCGCCGTCGATGTCGCCCAGCGCCACCCCGCGCACCGGCGCGCCGGCCGAGGTCCAGAGGCGCTGCCGGCCGTCGGCGGTCCAGATCGCCAGCGCAGGATCGGAGGTCACCGGCGGCGACATCGGCGCGGCGATCTCGGCGCGGTCGCCCGCGCTGGGGACGCCGTCGCCGTCGTTGTCGCGGATCGACGCCGCCGCCAGGGGGCCAGCCAGGAAGGGCGCGGGGATCTCGACCTCGATCCGCAGCTCCAGCAGCTCGGGGGAGTCGCGGAAGGCGCACGCGCTGTCAAAGCACAGCCCCGAGCCGGGGTTGCAGCGCAGCGCCTCGCCCTGGCAATCGTCGTCGCTCAGGCAGCCCTTGCACGACAGAGTGTCGCGGTCGCAGGTGCCCTCGCCGCAGTCCGCGTCGGCGGCGCACAGGACGCACTGGCCGCCGGCCTCGGTGCGGAGGCAGGCCGGCAGGGGCTCGCGGCAGTCGCCGCGGTCGAGGCACTGGGTGCAGATGCCGAGCCCCAGGTCGCAGACCAGGCCGGCGGGGCACTGGACGTCGCCGATGCACTCCGTGCAGCGCCCCGACTCGGTGTCGCAGACGCCCGTGGCGCACTGGGCGTTGGAGGTGCAGCGCCCGCAGGTGTAATCGCCCCGCGTGCAGACGCGCACGCCGGTCAGGCAGCCTGGATCGACGAGGCAGACGTTGTCGGCCTCGCAGTCGTCGGCCCGCAGGCAGGCGACGCAGATCGAGAGCGTGGGGTGGCAGACCGGGGCGGTGCCGCCGCAGTCCTCATCCCGCTGACACTCCAGGGAGTTGATGCAGCGGGCCGGATCTCCGCCGCAGACCTCCCCGCTGGGGCAGCCGGCCGAGGTGCGGCAGCCCACGCCGCAGACGCCCCGGTGGCAGATCTGGCGGATGGCGCAGTCCGAGTCCTCGACGCAGCGCGGCCCATCGGGGCCGACGCCGGCGCCTTCGAAATCGAACTCCACGGTCGCCCCGGGGACGGAGAAGTCAAAGCAGCCCGACGCGATCAGCGCCAGGGCCATGAGCGCGGTCGCCAGGCCCAGGCGGGCGCTCCCCTCGGTCGTATGGTAAATAATGGACATGGCTCCTGATTTTTGACAGAGCCGACGCCCACGAGGCGTCGAGCGACCCCACCAGAGTTGCGATCTGACGCCGGGGTGTCAAGCGCGCCTTCTTGTGCGCGCCTTGCGCGTTGGGCATACTGCCAGAATCCCCCCGAAAGCCCGATGGGGATTTGGAGCCGATGCCTTGCCCTTGCGCCGACGAAGACCATGAACGAGGCCATTTGCCGAAAGTGTGGCAGCTCGGTCCTCCCCTTCGCCGAGGTGTGCTCGCGCTGCGGGGTGCAGTTCCCCACGGACGAGTTCCTCGGCAGCACGATCCGCAACAACATCGAGCTGGAGTCGGTGCTGGGCGTCGGCGGCATGGGCACCGTCTACAAGGGGATCGAGAAGCACCTGCAGCGCCCGGTGGCGGTCAAGGTGCTCAACAACATGGGCATGCTGACCCAGCGCCACGTGGCCTACTTCATGCGGGAGGCCCAGGTGCTCAGCCGGCTGCGGCACCCGAACCTGGTCGCGGTGCTCGACTTCGGACAGGAGAGCGACGGGACGCTCTTCCTGGTGCTGGAGTACATCCCCGGCCAGACCCTCGATGACCTGCTGGACAAGGAGTTCCCGCTCTCGCACACGCGGGCGCTGCGGATCCTGATCCAGATCCTGAGCGCGCTCGAAGAGGTCCACCGCCACAACATCATCCACCGCGATCTGAAGCCCGGCAACGTCCAGCTTGAGGAGGTCGCCGGGCAGAAGGACTTCGTCAAGGTGCTGGACTTCGGCATCGCCAAGATCGCGGCCGAGAACGACGGCGGCTTCTTCCACAACGGCTCCAGCACGGAGTTCGGCACGGCCGTCGGCACCCCGCAGTACATGTCGCCGGAGCAGACCCAGGGGCACCCGCTCGACGGCAGGAGCGACATCTACAGCGCCGGGCTGATCCTCTTCGAAATGCTCACCGGGCGCCTGCCGCACGCCTCGGACAACATCCTGGACATGATGGTGCAGCGCATCGGGGAGGACGTCGCGGCGCCCTCGGTGTTCAGCCCCCAGCACGCGATCCCGCCGGCCCTGGACGCGCTGTGCCTGCGGGCGCTGGCGCGGGATCCGACCGCGCGCTTCGCCGATCCGGCGGCCTTCCGCGAGGCGGCCCAGGCCGCGCTGGTGGACATGCTGACCGGCCAGGCGCAAAGGGACGAGGTCCTGCATCTGCGCACGACGCCTCCGCAAAAGCCGCCGGCCAAGGGCGAGCCTCAGCGGGCCAGCGGCCCCTCAGGCGAGGGCCAGCCCGGCGGGGGCCTCGCGGCGCTGGCGATCCGCCCGCTGGTGATGCGCGAGGCCGCCAACGGCCCTCACACCGAGGCCGATCGCCTCATGGCGATCTGGGACTTCATCGCGAAGGTCGTCAAGCGGGCCGGCGGCACGATGCGCCCGCCGAGCGCCGGCATGGCGCTGGCGATCTTCCAGAGCGGGGGCGAGAAGGGCGGCGGCCTGCTCCGCGCCGCGCAGACCGCGCTGGGGTTGCGCGAGGCCGCCTCGCGCCGCTACGCCTACGCGCGCCTTCAGATGGGGCTGACGCAGGCGAAGGGCGCCTCGGGAGAGTCACAGAGCGCCGCCATCGACGCCTCCAGCGCGCTGGCTGGGCGGGCGATGGGCGGCCAGATCCTCTGCGCGGCCGAGGTCGAGGCCGCCCTCGAGGAGATCTTCCAGCTCGCCCCGTGGGAGGATCAGGTCGAGCTGGTGGGGCTGCGCGACGCGCCGCAGAGCAGCCCCTCGCTGCCCGGCGTCGATCCAGCCGACGCGCTGGCGCTGGCGGCCGGCTACGTCGGGCGGCGCGAGGCGCGACGGCGCCTCGACAGCCTCTGGGGCCGGATCCAGCGCGGCGAGCCCGGCGAGCCGCTGCTGCTCGTCGGCCCCGACGGCGCCGGCAAGAGCCACACGGTGGCCTACCTGCGGCGCATGGCCAGGGCCTCCGGCGTCCCCGTCTTCGAGGCGCACGTCGACAAGCAGCTCATCGATCGGCCCTTTCGACCCCTGCTCGATCTCGCCATCCAGGCCTCGGGGCAGCGCCTGAGCGGCGCCAGCAAGAACTCGCGCGTGGATCCGGGGCGCCTGCGCAGGGGGCTTGAGCTGCTCGGCCTGTCGACCACGGAGGTCGCCGCGCTCGTCGAGCAGTTCATCTCCGGCACGGGCGATGACCCCTGGCTGCTCTTCGCCGGAGGGGTCGGCGCGGGCCTGCCCTTCGCCAAGGTCCGTCGGGCGCTTCACGTCTTCGCGCCCTTCGAACGGCGCCTGGCCCTCGCCGGAGCGATGGTCAGCCTGCTGGAGCGCATCACCGCCTCGGGCTGCGCCGTGGTCGTGCTGGAGGAGATCGACGGCGCCGACGCCGGGACGCTCGGGTGCCTGCCGGGGCTCTGCGAGGTGGCACGGCGCACCCCCCTGCTGCTGATCGCCACCGCGCGCGTCGGGACGACGCCGGGCCTCGGGCGCTTCGAACAGGTCGATCTTGCACCCCTGACCACACATGAAATCGGTGACTTCTGGGAGAAACTCAAAGCCCGCCGCGCCGCCCATTCGAGCCTGAGCGCCTTCGTCGAGCCCTCACCAGGCCAGGAGCGGGCCATCCTGACGGCCTCGCGCGGCAACCCCCTCTACCTGTCGCGCTGGCTGGAGCGGCCCATCGAGCCCCCCCCCGAGTCCACCGCCGCGCTGATCCGCGAGCAATTCGTCGCGCTGCCCGGCCAGCTGCGCCGCCTGCTGCTGATCACCAGCATCCTGGGCTGCTATTTCGAAGAGGCCTCCCTGGAGAGCCTCTTCCCCAAGGCCACCAGCCTCGCCCCCGCCCTGGACGGCGCCGCGCAGGGCTCCTGGCTTGAGCCCTGCCCCGACACCCACGGGCTGTGGCGCTTCACCAACCCGGCGATCCACCGCGCCATCTACCAGGACATCTCCGCCCAGGACCGCCAGAACTACCACCGCCACATCTTCGATCGCCTGCGCGACACCCGCGCCCTCGACCGACAGCTCCTGCTCAAGGCCACCCAGGCCACCCTCGGCCAGCTCGACGGCGACATCCCCTCGCTGGCCGAGCAGATGGGCGATCGCTTCACCATCGCCGGCGACCCCGCGCTCGGCTGCGAGTGGTACATGACCGCGCTCGACGCCCTCGGGCGACTCGGCCAGCCCCAGCCGGACGACCTGCGGCTCAAGGCCGCCTCCACCCTGGCGATGAGCAACCAGACCCACCGCGCCATCGAACTCCTCGACGCCGCCCCCCTCACCACCCCCACGGCCGCCGCCCGCGCGACCATGCTCAAGGGCCGCTTCCTGATCGACACCAGCGCGCTGATCGAGGCCCTGGAATGCTGCAACGCGGCGCTGGACCAGATCGACGCCCGAGACCCCCTGGCCGCCGGCCTCCACGTCCTGGCGGCGGAGGCCTCCGCGCGCCTCCAGGACGAGACCGCCGGGATCCGCCACAGCGAAGAGGCCCGCCGCATCCTCGACAACCACCGCGGCGACCTCCCCGACGACCTGCTCCACCTGCCCTGGCAGGCGCTCGTCATCCAGGGCTCGATCGCCACACGCCTCGGCCGCATCGACGACGCCGTGCTCATCCTCCAGAGCGCCGTCCTCAAGGCGCGCGAGGCCGGAGACAAGGTCGGTACAATCCAGAGCCTCCAGACCTTCGCGCTGCTGCTCCTGCGCCACAACAAGCCCGGCTTGCTCTACAAGCTCTGCCAGGAAACGCTCCACAACGACGCGCACGGCCTCCAACCCAGCCACATCGTCTCGCTCCACAAGCTCATCGGCCAGAGCCTCTCGGCCACGAAGCGCGACAGGGAGGCCCTGGCCTCCTTCGAGGTCGCGCTCGAAGGCGCCAGCCGATGTGGGTGGCGCGCCATCATCCCCAAGATCGAGCGCCTCATCCAGGAGTCCCGACAGCGCCTCGCCTCCCCCTGAAGCTCGCCCGGCTCATGCCACGGACACCCTCAGGGCCGCACCGCACCCGAACGTGTTGACAAGCCCGCCCCAGGCCAGAAAGATGCTGTCGCCCTGAAGGCCCGATCTCGACTTGAGGAGCTGCTCATGCCCAGGTACTCAACCACGACCTCGATCTTCATGCTCTCCACGATCGCGCTGCTGGCGCTCTCGCTCGCGGCCTGCGGCGAAGACGAAGGGCCTGCCGGAGACCCCCCCGCCGACGACCCCGGCAAGCCCGTCGGCATTCGCCTCTTCCAGAACCTCGAAGGCCTCTCCGGCGACCTCAACGTCGTCTTCAGAGGCCAGGGCGACAACAACATCGCCCACGACGGCATCGCGGCCGGCCAGGCCACCGAGTACCTCGCCATTCCCCCAGGCATCTACACGGTCATCTTCTTCGACGCCGGCACGAACCAGCCCCTGGCCGACCTGACCATCGACGCCTTCAACGTCGAGGCGACCACGACCCGCACCCTGATCCTCTCCAACGACGAGCGCGGACAGGCCCGCGCTCACATCATCCCCGACGAGCTCACCGCGCCGCCAGAGAACAGCGCGCGCCTGCGCTTCCTCAACCAGGCCAAGGCCCCCGGCGTCGACATCTACAACAAGGCCGACGGCATCCGGCACGCCACCGCCATCAAGTACGGCCAGAACACCACCTACTTCGACCTGCCCGGCGCACCCTACGATTTCGACGTCTTCGCCGAGAACACCGTCACCGACCCGCTGCTGACCCTGAACCAGCTCCCCCTGCTGCCCGCCCACGTCTACAGCGTCATCCTGACCGGCAGCGCCGAAGACGGAACCTTGAGCGTCGTCCAGCTCATCGACACCACCTTCTGAACCCGCCCGGTGCTCAAGGCGCCGCCCCCACGCTCACGCGATCCTTCAGGCGGCTCCACTTGGCCGGCCCTATCCCCTTGACCCTCATCAGATCACGGGCACTTCGAAAGGGCCGACTCTGCCTGTGGCTCACGATCCGCTCGGCCGTCGCGCGGCCCACCCCCGGCAGCGTGTCCAGCTCCGCGATCGAGGCGCTGTTGAGGTCGACAAGGCCGCCCGACGTCGGCTCCCCCGAGGCCGACGAGCCCACCGCCGCCTCGCCTGCCTCCTTCTTTGCCGGGACCTCCGCCGGACAGACGGGCTCCGGACAGATCGGCTCCGGGCACGCCTCCAGAGGCGCCAGCGGCTCGTTGATCACCAGGTGGCCGCCCGACCCCGCCTCGCAGGCCCCGATCGCGGCCGCCACCACGCACACACACACCGTAAACACCCTGCCCGGCTGATCTCCCATCATCGCCCGCTCCTGCGCCTCGATATACCCCTCGCGCCGCAGGGACCTCCCCCGCCGCTCGCGTGGCGTTCTCGGGCGCGGAGCGCCGGCTGTTGCTATTTTTTTCCGGCGAGGACGCGAGGCGAGCACGCACGCCGCGCCATCGGTGAGGCGCGCTGGCTGTTGCCATCATTTTTCCTGCGAGGGCGCCGCAGACCTCGCCACGGGCCTCGCCGTCGAGCGGCCCGCGAGGCGCCAGGATCACCGACCGTCGACGCCCTCGTCAGGCACGGCCGGCGCCGCGTCTTCCGTCCGCGCGCCTTCGACCTTGGGCGGCGCGTTCGCCTTGGCGTCGCTCACCGCGCTGCCCGGCGCCGAGGCGCTGCCCGGCACCGAGGCGCCGCCCGGCGCCTCGGTGCCTTGATCCTCGCGGAGCTTCTTCGCCAGCTTTTTCGCCAGCTTCTTCTTTTCCTTCTTCAGCCTCTTCTTTCTCCTCTTGCTCTTGCGACGGCGCCAGTTGTCGTCGCGAAGGCGTCGAGCCGGGGCGATGTACTTGAAGACGGTATCCATGCGCCAGAGGCTCAACTCGCGCAGCTGCAGCTCCCTCTCGTAGGTCCACAGGAGCTCCTCCATCAGCGAGCGGAACTGATAGAGCGCCGGCATGACCTGCTCGTCGAGCAGCGCGCGGGCGCCGCTCAGGGCAGCGGCGTCGGCCCCGACGATGCTCTGGAGGCTGGCGAGCTGCTCCCTGATCATGATGATCTGGCCGATCTGGGAGAGCACCAGGTCGAGCCCCTTCTGGAGCCCGTTCGTGACCTCCTTGACCTGGTCGACCTCGGCCTGCGTCTGCTCCCTCGCCTGCATGACGGCCGCCCAGGACAGCGCGTTGGAGAAGATGACCTCCCCAAGACCCAGATCGAAGTCGCTGCTGTTGAAGGAGGGTATCTCCCGGAGGATCGCCAGCAGCCGCAGAGCGTCGCCCATCATGAGTTGGGCGCCCAGGACCGAGGAGGTCAACGCCCCGCCCGACGCCTTGGCGTAGGCCGAGGAGACGTGCCCGCTCATCTGGCCCGTCACCGAGGCGATGGCCTGGACCTGCTTGATGAGGACTTCGAAACTCATGAGCGGCTCCTGGCTTGACCCGCGAGCCCTCCCAGAACAACACGACCCGATGAATTTAAGCAACACCGGACAGCCTTCGCCCGATGACCTGCCCGCAGCCAAGGCTGGACAGGCTCTGCACGAAGGCGGGCGCATCCACTCCTTCGGGTCCAGAAGACCCGGATCGCGCGCTTTCAACAGGCACACAAGTCAGCCCAGCCCCGCGCAGGGTCTGTCGAGCCTTCGCTGCGCCTCAAGAAAGGGCCAAGTTACCCTGGAAAGAACCGACGAGCCGTGTTATGGAGAGTCGCTGATGTGCTCGCCAGTCCGGTGAGCGTGAGCGCGGCATCTGCCGCCTCCAAACACCCAAGCCAACACGCTCTCAACAATGAGGATGGGAGACCCAGATGGATATCATCTATGTCACGTTCTTCCTTCTCCTGGTATCGTTAGGACTCTTCGTCACGGGCAAGGCCTGGTTGACCTATTACGGCTTCAAGTTCGGCCCAGGCATCGGCCTCGGCGTCCTGCTCGTGCCCGGCTTCGCGGGCTGGTTCTCCTTCTACAAGCTGGAGCACGAGCGCAAGGATCTCTACGTGAGCCTCTGGATCTCCGGGATCGTCCTGGCCACCGTGCTCACGGCCGGCTTCTTCAGCCCCATCTCCGACGTCTTCAGCGGCCGAGCCTTCCAGGACGACTACGTGGCCAGCCTCTCCAACGAGAACTACAACGCCGGCAAGGAGCCCAGCCCCGAGGCGACGCCGACGGAGCAGCCCGCCGACCCCGCGCCGGTCGAGGCCGACGCGGGAGTCGACGCTGAGGGCGTCGACGCCGCTGCGCCCGCCGAGGGCGCCGACGCTGCCGCTGCGCCCGCCCAGGGCGCCGACGCAGGCGCCGCTCCTGCCGAGGGCGCCGCACCCGCCGAGGGCGCCGCTCCCGCCGAAGGGGCTGCACCCGCCGAGGGCGCCGCACCTGCCGAGGGCGCCGCTCCTGCCGAGGGCGCCGTCCCCGCCGTCAAGCCCTGAGGGCGTCGCGCCCTCTCCCCCCCCCCTGAACACCCGCGACCGACGCGATGTGGGCTTCGCCTCGACGGCGAATCTTCACTGGTTGGTGATCCGCCCTGAGCAGCTCTGCGCAGCTGTTCTGATGCCTTCCTTGCGGCTTCGGACCACGACCGCCACGAACTCGATGGCGCTCTACACGATTGCGGAAGGCCGCCCCGTCGCGCTCTTGATGGGGCGACAACCGACGTGGAGCTTTTCGAGAGGGGTTCGCGGCGGCGCCCTCGGGCGGCCAGAGAGGAGGGAGAGGAGGGAGAGGGGGGAGAGGGGGGAGGGGGTCAGAGTCCAGAGGCCGTGCGGGACTTCGCCTTGGACTTCTTGATCAGCACCTTCCCCTCGTCGCTCTCGGGCTCGGATTCATCAAGTTCGTCGGCGGCCTCCTCAAGGAGGGAGTCCCAGGAGCCGAGCCCAGCGGCCGATCCCGCCTGGGGCATCGGCATCTCGCCGCCGAGCTCCTCGCTCTGAAACTCGTAGTAGGCGCTGGCCTCGTCGCGCTTGGCCCTGTACTCCTGGGCGGCCGATCGCAGCCGCCGCTCGGCCTCCTGCTTCTTGCCGGCCTCGAACTCGCGGATCGCCTGCTCCATCTGCCAGGCCGCCTCCAGCCGCCCGACCTTCTCCTCGATGATCTTGTTGTGGTGCTTGTCGATCAACGCCTGATCCTTGGTGGACTTCGCCTGCAGGTAGGCCCAGTGCTCCAGGTTTCCACCCCAGTTGACCACGTCCTCCCAGATGAGCTGGGCGTCGATCATCTCCACGTTCGCGCCGCTGGCCGGCGCCGTCACCTTGACCCGGAGCGCGATCTGGCGCTCATCCGAGGCCCCGAAGTCCCCGATGAAGATCGACACCGCCCGACCCCCGAGCGTCGCCTGCGCCCCCAGCGTCTGGACCACCTCGATGCCCGGCCCCAGGTTCACCTGCAGGTGGACATTGCGGGCGACGATCTGCTCCATCGACTTCTTCTCGGCCAGGAAGAAGGTCTCCAGATCCTCGCTCTTCTGGATGAAGCGGTAATTGCCGCCCGACAGATCGGCCAGCTGCGCCATCAGATCCTCATTGTAAAAAGGCCCAAGGCCGAAGGTCGAGATCCCGATGTTGCTGCTGCGCGCCGACTGCGCCATGCTCGTCAGCTGCGTCGCGTCGTTCGGGATGCCGTCGGACAGGAGGATGATCCGGTTGATCCGGCCTCCATCATAACGCGCGTGCACCTGCCCGAGCGCCGTGCCCAGCGCCTCCTGCATCGCCGTGGTGCCGATGGGCTCGACCGCCTTGATCTTGGCAAAGAGCTCGCCCTGATCGACGTCGTCCCACTCCGCCTGCTCCTGGAGGATCACCGCCCGCGTGCTGAACGCGATCACGCTGACCGTGTCCTCCGGGTGAAGCTCACCCAGGATGTAGGTCAACGCCTGGCGCGCGTCCTCCATCTGCTCCCCGCTCATCGAGCCCGAGTGATCCAGCACCAGGCTGAGGTTCAAGGGCACGCGCTGCTCCTGACCCTCGGGCATCCTGGCCCCAAGCTCGATGTTCACCACCGCGTCGGTGGCCTCGCCGGCCATCACGTACTCGTGACTCGCCTCGACCTTCCAGGTCATCAACTTCGGCACCTCCGCCGTCGTCGCGCATCCTGAGAGCGCCGACAGCGCCAAGGCGCCCATCCCCACCAACAACGCCCCTCTCACCCTCAAGCTCCCCATCTCCCTTCCTCCCTTGGCTGGCTCCTTCGCGTCCAGCCGACTTCAACGCGCCGCCGCGTCAACCGATCCAACTTCTGTCCCGCACCACCCCCAACGCCCCGCCGGGGAGAGCCTTACATGATCCACCCGAAGTCGCTCGATAAAATTGACGTGTCGCGTAAGTGAGCACACTGTCCCACATGTAGGTGCGTGTGAGCCACCCTCGACACGGAGACGATCATGGCAACGCAGAACCCCCAGGACCGACGACAATCCCGAAGCCATGAGCGCACTCTGGCGATCCACTACCTCCTGCAGCAGGTCGCCGAGGAGTACGCCCTTGAGGCCTTCGCCGTCGCCGATCTGACCGAGAGCGAGCAGCGCGACATGCCCACCGGACGCCGCCAGAAGGGCCGGTCGCAGCTCGAACCCGAGATCACCGACCTCGTCAATCAGCGCAGGTTTGAGCAGGAGCGGGCGCTGGCCGAGGCGCACACGGACATCGCGAAGGTGACCGCGCAGGACTTCTTCGCCGGGGGCGAGCACCTGCTGCTGACCGTCGTCGGCGCCCCAGGGATGATGCGCGAGGTCGGGATGGTCCGCGCCATCATGGGCATCCGGCGGATCTGGCGAGAGACCTCCGAGGCCACCCACGCGGCCTGACACGGCGCCAACCCGAGGCTCGCCATGGCGGCCCACCAGGAGATCGTCCGATGAGAGGGATCAACCCGACCGATTGCAGACTCGACAGCCGCAGCGACGCCAGCGTGGCGCTGCGCACCGAGGGGCACTCCCAGTCCCGCCTCGGGACGCGCAGGACGCTGACCTTCACCGGCGGCTTCGAGCGCCTGCCCTTCGGCGCGCTCTCGGCCACGGGCCACGGCTCAGCGGCCAGCATCCGCGCGCAGATCGCCCAGCTCGAGCCCGAGGAGGCGCGGCCCTCGGGCCTCGATCGCTTCGACAAGGCGCCGATCCGCCCTTCCCTGTGCGATCTGACCCAGGAGCTCGCCGGCCGAGCCGATGTGGCGCTTCGCGCGCTCGACGCCGCGGTCGGCGTGTGGTCCGAGGGCGATCATCCCCGCCAGGTCTGCCGACTGGGCCAGCATCAGCTCCCGAAGGACCAGCCGAGCCGCGCGCCGCACAAGACCGTCGAGGGCACCCCCGCCGTCTTTACCACGCACCTTGGCTCCAACCCCGTTGGAGACCCTCGGGGGCCCCGATCGGCCGCCGACGTCTCGGAGGTCCTGCGCCAGATCCTCGCGCTCGACGAGGGCCAGCAGCTCCCCTTCCATGCGGCGCGTGTGACGGTAGAGCCAGCCCGTCGAAGGCTCCACCCAGGGGCCGAAGGCGCCGCCCTCATCCCAGGATGAGGTGTCCGGCGTCGCCACCTGACAGCGACGGCGTCCATCAAGGACCTCCACCGGCGTCGCCAGCCTCACGCCCAGCTCCCCTTCAGCGCCGCCGCGCAGCAGCGCCTCCATGAATCCCCAGCCCTCCGCCCAGGCCACCCCGAAGCACTCCGCGGGCCACGCGCACAGCGCCGACGGCGACCGCCCGACCTCGGCGAAGCCCGCCGAGCGCTGATCCGCGACCGCCGCCGCAGCGCCCGAAAGCCCCGCCAGGAAGCGACGCCCGTGCTCGCGCGAGGCCGCGTCGGCCTGCTCGGGATCGTGGATCGCCGCGGCGCCGTTGGAGGTCCGCAAGAACGACGCCACCCCTGCCCGACCCCCTCGCTCCCCATACACCCGCCACGAGGTCGCCGTCGGATCCTCGCCCGGCCCCAGCCGCAAGTAGCTCGACCGCTCGCCCGGCGCCCAGCCCAGCGGCCCCCCTGGCGGCTCGTGGCGGCCGAAGCACGCCAGCCCCGAGGGCGTCAACAGCGGCGCCCAGGTTCCAAGGAGCGGCCTCGCGCTGGCCCTCGACGCCCCCCCCGCCGACACGACCGTGTAGCGCGCGCCGACCTCGATCAACGCCCGATCCAGCCCCGGCGACCAGCCGCACTCCGGCAGCCACACCCCCTCGACCGCCACCCCGAAGCGCGCCCGGAAGGCGCGGGCCGACGATCTCGCGTGAGCCCGCTGGACGCCCTCGGAGGCCACCAGCGGCAGCAGCGCCCCGGCGCTCGCCGTCGGGATCAAGCTCAGGCGACCCTCGCCCGCCAGCCGCGCCCAGGCCCCCGCCACGTCGCGCCCGCAACGCCTGAAGGTCGACAGCGCCTCCCGATCAACCTCCAGCCTCGCCCGCGCCGACGCGACCAGCGGCGCCTCCAGAGACCCCAACGCCCGCTCGCCCTCCTGAATACGCCCAAGCTGCGCCTGCTCGAAGCCCTGCCGCACGCGCTCGTCGTCCAGAAGCACCACGAGCCCCGGACACACCGCCAGCGTCAACGGCGCGCGCACCCCGTCGGCGCCGAGCCGGTCGAGCAGCGCGATCATGGGCAGGAAGGAGCCCGCCATGACCTCGAAGAGCCAGCCGCGCTCGGGCGCCTCCGACTCGGCCGGATCAAAGAGGGGGAGCTGGGCGCGCAGCACGAGGCTCAGAGTGGGCGTCATGTTCGAGGCTCATCAGCGGATGAAGTGACAACAACGTCGTCGAGGCCGACGCGGGCGCCGCGATCGACGCCGACCGCCGACGCCTCCGCCCAGACGACCGGCGCAGGGGGCGCGGGCTGCGATCGAGGGGGCTGCGCGGGGGCGCTTCGCGCGATGGCCACGAAGGCCTCCGCGCCGCCTGCCCGAGCCGGGCCCTTGAGGCCCACCGCGGCGACATGCGGCGCGCCCGACTCGCCCAGCGGGACCAGCAGGCTGCCCGACCAGCGGTCGATCGCCACGTCGAGGGCACGCTGCTCGGAGAGCGCGCCATCACGGCGGCCGACGACGCGCAACCGCAAGGTGAGCGCGGCGCCCGGCCAGTGGCGCTCCATCTCAACCCGGCGAGCGTGGGCGCTCTCGGCACCCACCCGCCACGTCACCAGCGCGAAGTCCGCGTCCCGTATCAGGATATCCACAAAGTCTCCGCTCTGGGCCGCGCCGCTGGCCCAGGGCTCGATCGAAGGGGTGTCGCTCTGTCTCGCCATCGACGACTCCAGGGGTCGCTCAGTCGGGCGCCGAGTCTGGGGGGGGGCCAGATTGTTGTCAAGGACACGCAGCGGAGACCCCGAGGTGGCACGCGCGGCGCTGGGCCACCTCGGCGCCCGCCGCGTCGCCGCGAGCCTCCATGGCCTGCGCCAGCAGCGTCCAGGTGCGGGCATTGCCCTCATCAAGGCGCCGCGCGCGCTCCAGCGCGATCAGCGCCCCGTCAGGATCCTGCCTCGCCATGTGGTTGACCGCGATCTGATGCAGGATGGCGATCCGCTCGGCGCTGTAGGCCACGGCCTGCTCCAGCGCCTCGACGGCCTCCGCGTCTCGCCCCAGGTTGGCCAGCGCCGCCCCCAGGTTCAGCCGCGCGGGGGCGTAGCCCGGATCCAGCGACAGCGCCGACCGGTAGGCCGCGCACGCCTCCTCGAAGCGCCCAAGCGCGAAGAGCGCGCCGCCTCGATCAAAGTGCAGCCTGACCGCCGACAGATCCTCGGCGCCCAGCGCCGCCAGCGCCCTGTCGAACCAGCCCAGCGCCAGCGCAGCCTCCCTGCGGCCAGCGTGCGCCCGGCCGAGGTTGTGCATCACCCCAGGATCGCCCGGCTGGAGCGCCCTGGCCCGCCTGAGCGGGCCCAGCGCCGCCGTCGGCTGGCCCCGATCCACCAGGAGCAGCCCCAGGTTGTTGAGCCCCATCCAATGATTCGGGTGCCGCGCGATCAAATCTCGGTAGGTCGCCTCGGCCTTCTCAAGCTCCCCGGCCTCGATCTGGAGCCGCCCGAGGTTGAAGGCCGCCCTGGCGTGACCCGGCTCCAGCAGCAGCGCCCGCCCATAGAGCCGCGCCGCCTCGCCACTCATCCCCAGCGCATCTCGACAAAGCGCCGCCTTGAGCACCGCCTCCACGTCGAGGCCGTCAACCTTGATCGCCCGATCCAGCCAGGGCGACGCCTCCGCGAAGCGCCCCGCGTCCATCAGCGACTGGCCGATCTCCCGCAACAACCAGCCCTGACCCTCGTGGGCCTCGGCCAGCGCCTCGTAGCGCGCCAGCGCCTCATCCAGCTCGCCACCCTCCGCCAGCGCGCGGGCGCCATCCAACGCGCCCCGCGCCTCCTCGACGCCCTGCCCCGCGCACGGATCTCCGCGCAACAACACGCAGCACGCCGCCGCGCACGCCAACCACACGCCAAGGCCCCTGAATACGCCCTCGCCGCTCATCTCCCTTGCCCCGCTTTCCTCGCACCGAGAGACCTGACCTCCACCGTGGCATGACGCCGAGGTTCGATCCGCTCAAAACCGCCCGAGGGAGAGCCCAGACCCAAGCCGGACCCTCTAACTTCAAGTTAGCGAGGCGACTCGATAATAACAAGGCGAGGAGAGGCGCTCGAGATCTAGAGCAGCTCGATCCGGACGGTCATGTCGGCCTGCAGCGTGATCCCGTCCTCAGGGAAGGTCGGCGCGAAGGTCGAGGGGAAGACGACGAAGACAAGCACCACCTTGTTCTCCTCCGTCACGAAGCTCCGGATGTCGTCCTTGAACACGATGTCCAGGTTCCTCAGGCGCTCCTGCGGCGCAAAGCCCGTGGCCTCGCCCAGCAGCGTCAGCTCGCTGTCCTTCTCGACGTAGACCTCCAGGCGGTCGAGGATGCTCAGATCGCTGCTCAGCGGGGCGAGGACCTGGATCCGGGCCCTGGTGATCGTGACCCGCTCGGCGTCCCCGGGATCGCTGCCGAGGGTGAAGCGCTTCGTCTTGGTGAAGGGCTCCAGGCCAAACACCCCCGACTTGGGCTTGGGCACCGTAAACTGAGTGTCGATCTCCTCGTCAAACTCGGACAGCCCGCACCCCGTCATCAGAGTCAGGCCAAAGAAGAAGAGCAGCGCGCCAAAGGTCAATCGAAGGTTCATCGAGGTTCCTTGCCTGGCAAGAAGAGGCCCACGCGTCAAAAGTATACGACCGGGTCCGCCCGTCCGGTACCGCCCCCCTTGGATTTCTGTCCCACACCGGGGATTCCTGAGGCGGCATCTGGGCATCGACCCCCTGAGGGCCGATCGCGGGTGATCGGCCTTCAGGCACCGACCCCAGGAGAGAGCAAGTTCCACGCCGACCTCTGGCGATCACCCCTGGATGCCCTCGCGCTGCGGCGCGTCGGGAGGGCGGCGCCCCCGCTGGGCGGGCTCGGTCGGCGCTCGCCGTCGAGATGGCGGGGTCTTGGCGCCTCCGTCGAGGTGCGATCTTCGCCGCGGGTGCGCGGTTTCTCCTCAAAGCTGTTATACTCGCCGCTGGCGAGCACCCACGAGACGGGCTTCATGACCAGCAAACCCCAGACTACCCCCGGCGCGTCGATCGACAAGGCAAGCCATGGGCTCGATCTGAGGGCGGGCGCGGTGATCGAGCTGCCCCAGGGCCAGGGGCTCACCTTGACCGAGCCGGTCCACTCCGAGGCGCGCAGCCGCAGGTGGCGGGCCACCGGCCCCGAGGGGCGCTGTGAGGTCCTCTTCCTCCTCGACGGCGAGGATCCCGGGCCGCTGCTGGCGCCGGGGATGGACAAGGGGATCTGCGGCTGGGATCACGCGCGGATCGAGCGCGACGGCCACACGGCGCTGGTCTTCGCCGAGGACCCGCTGCGGCCGCTCGCCTCGCTCATCCCTCGACCCGACCCCGGAGACGAGGGCGCGGCGGAGGCCGACCGCCTCGCGCGCCTTCGCCTGGCGCTGGCGCTGGGCGATCTCTTCGAGATGATCCATGAGCTCGGCGAGGCGCGGGTGATCCACGGGGCGCTGGAGGCCTTCGCGGTGAGGGATGCGGAAGAGTCGCCGGTCGCGGTGATGCGGTGGCCGGAGCTGCTGCACCCGGCGTCGAGCACGCCGGCCTCGGGCAGCTTCAAGGGCTACGGGCTCGACGCGCCCGAGGTGACCGGCGAGATCGTGCGGCCGGTCGACCAGCGCGCGGACGTGTTCATGCTCGGGATGCTGGTGTGGGCGCTCTTCTCCGGGCACGCGCCGACGCCCGGGATCGAGCGCATCGTCGAGCGCCTGCCGAGGCTGCGCGCCTTCGACCCGGACCTGCCCATCGGGGTCGACGCCTGCGTGCGGCGCGCGACGTCGAGGCTGCCCGAGGACCGCTTCGAGAGCGCGACGGCCTTCATGGACGCGCTCAAGCGCGCCTGGGCCGGCGCCGAGGCGAGGCGCCTGGACGGACCCGATCAGCGCCCCTGGATGACCTTCTCCTCACACACCGACATCGGGCGCGTCAAGCGGCAGCACCACCCGGTCAACCAGGACTCGCACCTGGAGATCTTCGACCCGACCTGCGGCTGGGGGCTCTTCGCCGTGCTCGACGGGGTGTCGCGGGCGGACGTGAGCGCCGGGGAGCTGGCCAGCTGGGTCGCCCGCAACACTCTGGAGGCCCAGTGGCACACGCGCGTCAACACCCCGATCTACGGCCGCGCCTTTGACGGACCCAACCCCTACCCCGGCAACCTCCTGACCACCATGGCGATCCGCGCCCACGAGCAGATCCACGGCTGGATCAAGCTCCTGCTGCCCGAACCCTCCCGAACCCGGCTCAGCACGCCCTGCACGACTCTGTCGGCCCTGGGCGTCTTCGGCGACAGGGCCGTCGTCTGCACCGTGGGCGACAGCCCCGTCTACCTCATCCGCCTCGACCCCGGCGACGACGAGGGCTTCATCGAGCAGATCAGCGTCAACCAGGTCGGCGCGCTGGAGAACATGCGGCGCGGCCTCGGCGTCACCGACGCGCTCGTGGTGACCAACTCCCGCTGGCTGAGCATGGCCCTCGGCCGGCAGCAATGGCGCGAGAGCCGCGACGCCGACCCCCCGACGGTCGAGCAGATCCCGGCCCCGCTGGAGTGCCTCCTGCTTGAGTTCCGGCTCCAGCCCGGCGATATGGTGCTGGTGACCTCCGACGGCATCGAGGGGGCTTTTGGACAGCACCCCGAACGTGAGATACTGCGGCTCCTGCGCGACACGCTCGGGGTCTGCCCCCCGGGCCTGATCCGCAGCGAGGCGGAGCTCAGCGCGGCCATCCGATCCCTGATCCGCGAGGCCGACGAGCGCGCCGGGCTCGACAACATGACCGCCATCCTCCTGCACGTCGGCCCTCGGCGCGGCGACATGGACGCGATGGGCTGACTCGACAAGGAGGCCCCGTGGAGCACCTGGAGCTTGAAGGCCGCTTTGATCGGCCCTGGGTGATGGCCGACAGACAAGAGGGCGGCGAGCTGTCGCTCCTGGTCTCCATTCGACCCGGCGAGGCCCTGCGCGCCCTCGACGGCGGCGTCCGCGCCGGCGTCAACGTCTGCCTCCTCTTCGACGTCTCGCAGTCCATGGAGCAGGACGGCAAGCTGGGCGCCGCCATCGCCGCCGGCCGCGAGCTCGTCGACCTGGCCGAGTCCGACTCCATCCTCTCCGTCGTCGCCTTCGACGACGAGGCCTACGTCCTGGCCTCCGGCCTCACCGCCGCCGACAAGCCCCGCCTCTACGACGCCCTGGAGGGCCTGCGCACCGTCGGCGGCGGCACCACCAACATCACCGCCGGCCTCGGCTGCGCCATCGACCAGATCCTCGCCCAGCCCCACGAGGGCCGCGCCCGCGTCATCATCCTGCTCTCCGACGGCGAGGACAACACCTGCAAGCCCGACGTCATCCACGCCGCCGTCCGCGCCGCCGACGCCGACGTCCAGCTCTTCGCCGTCGGCATGGGCCAGGGCTACGAGGCCGACTTCCTCAAGGCCCTCGTCGCACCCTCCAACGGCTCGCTCTTCGGGCACGCCGACGTCCAGCGCGTCAAGGAGGCCTTCATCGATCTGGCCGTCACCCTCTCGAACGTCGTCGCCACCCAGGTCCTCCTGGAGCTGTCGCTCGCCGAGGACGCCCTCGTCGGCAAGATCTACAAGGCCAGCCCTGATCAGCTCTTCCTCGGCGCCGCGCGCCCCAACCCCCAGCGCAAGCTCACCCGCCGCGTCGGCAACATCGACCGCCACAAGGAGTACGCCTTCCTCTACGCCCTCCAGATCCCCACCGACAAGATCGGCCCGCACCTCATCGCGCACGCCGCCATCACCTTCGACGTCCCCGCCCTCGGCGTCCGACAGGCCCGCGTCGAGCGCCGCCTGGCTGTCGAGGTCACCCACGACAGGGCCCTGGCCGAGCGCCGGGATGGCGCCGTCCTGGAGTGCGCCCGCAGAGTCCAGATCACCGAGCTTGTCGAGCGCTTCGTCGACGCACACCACGCCGGCCGCGCCGAAGACACCGCCCGATACCTCGATCTGCTGATCCGCAAGTACAACGACGTCAACGACGCCAAAATGGTCAATCATTACCACAACATACGAACCGAACTGGTGCGCGGCGGCCAGATCAGCCGCTCCATGATCAACGCCAGCGTCGTGGCCAGCACCGTCGTCCGCGGCGGCGGCGAGCTGCCCGTCCTCGTCGACGACTCCTTCTGAGGCGACCCCCGTGAAGATCTGCCCCGTCTGCCAGGAGAGCAACCACGACGCCGCCGACCTCTGCATGCTCTGCGCCGCGCCCCTGCTGGCGCTGCCCTCCCAGCGCGACGCCTTCGACCGCCTCAACCCCGCAGGGCGCTCCCCTGCGGGCGCCCCAGATCAAGGCGAGCTGCTGCTGCCCGCCGAGCCCGCCGCCCCCGTCGACACCCTCGCGCTGGCCGTCTACCACGACCTCGAACCCCGCGTCGTGGCCTTCTTCCCCCTCGACGGCGACGTGACCCTCATTGGCCGCGAGGACGCCGAGGGCGGCGTCTTCCCCGAGGTCGACCTCTCCAGGCTCGCGGCCAGCGGCGTCCTGGCCACCTCCGTCTCCCGCCGGCACGCGCGGCTGCTGCGCCACGCCGACCGCCTCACCCTCGAAGTCCTGCCCGGCGCCACCAGCACCCAGCTCAACCGCGACCTCCTCAACGACGGCGCCCGCGTCGCCGTCCGCGCCGGCGACCGGATCATCCTCGGCGCCCGCGTCCGCATGAAGCTGATCCAGTTCTGATCGGCGAGCCTGGCGGGTCTTGCCGGGCTCATCGACGAACCTTGCGCGTCTTGCGAGGCGTCCTGGAGCGGCGATCGGGGCGTGAGCGGGGCGCTGATTCTGGGGGCGTCCGATGGACCGCGCGAGGCGGGATGTGTGATATCCTGCCTCTCCCTGGCCGGGCTGCCCGAGGGCCAGAGCGGGGGTGGCGGGCGCGGCGGGTAAGGCGAGGGGTGTCGTGGGGGCGATGGAAGGGGGGGAGGGACATTTTCGGGAGGTGACGCTGCCGGGCGGCGCCGATCGGGGCCGCGCGCTGCGGGTGCAGGCCAGGCTCAAGGGCGGCCGCTACGAGATCATCGACGTGCTGGCCGACGGCGGCATGGGGGTGCTCTTTCGGGCGCGGGACCACCGCGTCGGGGGCAACCTGGTGTTGATCAAGGCCGTCAAGTACGACATGAGCCAGTTCGGCTTTGACCGCCAGCGGGCGCTCTACCACGTCTACAGCATGAGGCAGCGCTTCAAGCGCGAGAAGAACGTCCTGATGGAGATGGCGCACCGGGGGATGAACCAGGTGCCGGCGATCAACGACTTCTTCTGCGACCGCAACCCGGAGCTGGAGCGGGAGCTGCCCTTCGGGCGCTTCGAGGACGCCGAGGTCATGACGCTGACGGGGCGGTCGATGGCGGTGGCGCTGAGCGCCGAGCCCTACATCGTCATGGAGCGGATCTATGGTCAGAGCGTGCGGCAGATCATGGATCATGTGTCGGAGGCGCGGCTGCTGGAGATCGCCCGGTCGGTGTGCCGGCTGCTTGAGCGACTGCATCGGCCGCGCGGGCGGCCGGACGGGTCGGATTTGTCGTTCATCTACATGGACTTGAAGCCGGACAACCTGATCCTGGACGGGCACGGGGGGGTGTGGCTGGTGGACTTCGGGGCGGCGATCCCGGTGGTGGACGGGGTGAGGCAGGGCAAGGGGGCCTACACGCCGGGGTTTGCGGCGCCGGAGGTGCGCCGGATCGGCCACCCCGGCGCGACGGTCGATCACCGGGTCGACCTCTACAGCCTGGGGGCGATCCTGTACCAGGGCTTCTCCAAGGCGCACATCGACCCGATGACCTGCGCGACGCCCTTCGAGGACGAGCACCCGGTGCTGGACCTGGGGCTGCTGCGGCCGGACATCCACCCGCTGACGCGGCAGATCGTCGCCACGGCGCTGGCCCGGGCGCCGGAGGCGCGCTACAAGGCGGCCCCGGAGATGCGCCGGGCCATCGAGGCGGCGCTCAGGGAGGTGTGATATGTTCTTCAACCTCGGCGAGACGATCCGCGAGCGCGGCGGCGGTCGCGGCGATCCCTGGGAGAGCGCGTGGCGGGTGGACGGCTTCCTGGCCACCGGGCGTCACTTCCGCCATTACCTCGTGCGCAACCTCAACGCCGAGCTCAACCAGCAGCAGGCCGTCCTGAAGGTGGTCAAGTACGACCCGGAGCGCTGCGCCGACGCGCGCTACGTCCAGGCGCTGCGCGAGAGGTTGCGCCGCGAGCGCGACACGCTGGCGCACTTCTCCCCGAGGCTGCCTGAGCCCATCGACTTCTTCGAGATCGACAACGGCCAGGACCCCTTCCGGGGCTTCGGGGCCGAGGCCTTCTTGACCAGCGAGCCGGTCCTGGTCCGATCGCTGGTGCACGGCGAGAGCCTGTCGAAGCTGATGCAGACCCGAGGGGCGCCGCCGGCCCCGGCCGAGGCGCTGCTGCTGACCCTGGCGCGGGTGTGCAGCTTCCTGGACGAGCTGCACGCCGGGGGGCGGGGCTGGCTCTTCTGGGAGATGACCCCGGATCACGTCATCGTCGACCCGGCGCAGGACTTCGAGCCCTCCTTCGTCGGCTGCAGCAACTTCCGGATGCTCCGCCAGGGCGCGACGGTCCCGGCCGAGCCCGGCGCCGCTCGCCCGCTGGCCCCGGACGCCGGCTACGCGGCCCCCGAGCAGCTCAGCGGCGCGAGCGCCGACGCGCGGGCCGACATCTACAACCTCGGCGCGCTGCTCTTTCACGTCTTCAGCGGCATCGACCCGCGCGATCTGGCCGACGACGTGGCCGCGCGCCGCCCTCTGCCGAAGTCTTCGGCGCCCGCCGCCGAGCGCGACGAGGGCAAGGATGAGGCCGCGGCGCTGGCCTTCTGCGAGGAGCTGCGCGAGGTGATCATGCGCTTCTGTCGCCGCAACCTCAAAGGGCTGGGCATCCACCGGGCCCGCGTGCGGCACATCATCTTGCGCGCCCTGAGCCCCGATCCGGCCGATCGCTTCGCCGGGCCGCTGGAGATGCGCGACGAGCTGCTGGCGAGCCTGACGCGCTCGATGCCGGTGGCCTGGCCGGGCTGAATTCGCACACTCCACCCCCACACTCCACCCCCTGTCCCCCTCCTCGCTGCGCAAGGGAGGCAGTGCCTCTCGGGGGAACGCTCGTATTACGGGCAAGGTGGATAGGCACTCCACCCCCTGTCCCCCTCCGAAGGGCACTGCCCTCGTTCCACGAGGAGGGGGGACGCTTGAATTACGATCTGGGTGGAGCGGGGGTGGGCTCGTTGGGTGGCTGCGGCCATTCGGGGGGGTGGGCCGCAGGAGCCTTCGCCGGGATCACTGGCCGTCTGGGGCGGGTCGTGAGGTCGTCGGGGCGGGACCCGAACCACCGTGTCCGTAATTCAAGCGTCCCCCCTCCTCGTTCCACGAGGGAGCCAGTGGCTCACGGGGGACAGGGGGTGGAGTGCGATCCACCCGTGTCCGTAATACGGGCGTTCCCCCTCCTTGCGAAGCGAGGAGGGGGACAGGGGGTGGAGTGTGGGGGTGGAGTGAGGGGCTGGCGCTGGACTTGACCTCGGGAGGTGGGATAGGAACGATCCCCCGCCCTGGACAGGGTCGGTCCACAGGGAGCGCCGATGTCCGCCAGAGTCTCCAACCTCGTCGAGGTTCTTGAACACTCGGTCCAACGCTTTGAGGGCTCTCGCCTCTTTGGCACGAAGCGGCAGGGCGCGTGGCAATGGATCACCTACGGCCAGTTCGGCGCGCTGGTCGACAAGGTCCGCGGCGGGCTCGCGCAGATGGGCGTCGAGCGCGGCCAGCGCGTGGCGCTCATCATCGACAACAGCGTCGAGTGGGCCGCGACGGCCTACGCGACCTACGGCCTCGGGGCGCAGCTCGTGCCCTTGTACGAGGAGCAGCGCCCGGACGAGTGGGCCACCATCCTGAAGGACTCGGGCGCGAGCGTGGCGATCGTGGCCGACGCGCGCATCGCGGACCACCTGCGGGCCTTGATCGGCCCCGAGGGGGCGCTGCGGCGCGTGATCTGCGTGAGGGCCGAGGCGCCCTCGGCGCGATCCGGCAAGCCCGTGGCGCCCCCGTCGCGATCCGGAGAGCCCGAGGCGCCTCCGTCGCGATCGGCGGACACCTGGGCAGAGCTGGTCGAGGCCGGCGCCCTGAACCCCGTCGCCAGCCTGCGGCCCGCGCCCGAGGAGGTGGCCGGCCTGATCTACACCTCGGGGACGACCGACCAGCCCAAGGGCGTGATCCTGACCCACGGCAACTTCGCGCACAACGTCAACGGGGTCCGCGAGCAGTTCTCCATCCAGAGCGACGACTGCTCGCTGTCCTTCTTGCCCTGGGCTCACTCCTTCGGGCAGACCTGCGAGCTGCACTGCATGATCGCCAACGGCGCCGCGGTGGCCCTGGCGGAGTCGATCGCCGCCTTGAGCAGCAACATCCAGGAGATCCGCCCGACGCTGCTCTTTGCCGTGCCGCGGATCTTCACCCGGCTCTACAGCGCCATCAGGCGCAGCGTGGCCGACGAGGGCGGCGTGAAGCAGCGGCTCTTCGAGGTCGCCATGGCCAACGCCGCCCGGCGCCGCGCGCTTGTCGAGCGCGGGCAGACCTCCTGGCTCGTCGAGCGGCAGCACAAGACCTACGACAAGCTCGTCCTTTCGAAGATCCGCGCGCGCTTCGGGGGTCGGCTGCGCTACGCCTTCAGCGGCGGCGCGGCGCTGTCGCTGGAGGTGGCGGCCTTCATCGACGACCTCGGCGTGCCCATCTACGAGGGCTACGGCCTGTCCGAGACGAGCCCCATCGTGACGGCCAACTCGCCGCTGGGCCGCCGCCTCGGCTCGGTCGGCAGGCCCCTTGAGGGGGTCACCGTCAGGATCGAGCCCGTCGATCACATCAAGGAGCCAGGCTCAGGCGAGGTCATCGTCTACGGCCCGAACGTCATGAGCGGCTACCACAACCTGCCCGAGGAGACAGCGGCCGCCTTCACCCCCGACGGCGGCTTCAGGACCGGGGACATCGGCCACATCGACCCGGACGGCTTCCTCTTCATCACGGGGCGGATCAAGGAGCAGTACAAGCTTGAGAGCGGCAAGTTCGTCGTGCCGACGCCGCTTGAGAACGCGCTGCGCCTGAGCCCCTTCATCAACCAGGTGATGATCTACGGCGACAACCGCCCTTACAATGTCGTGCTCGTGGTGCCGGACTTCGAGGCGCTGGGGCGCTGGGCCAACGCCCAGGGCCGCTCCATCGAGATCGACGCGCTGATGCAGGACGCCGACGTGCTCAAGCTCCTCAAGGCCCAGCTGGCCGAGTACGGCCAGCGCTTCCGGGGCTACGAGCACCCCCGCAAGCTGAGCCTCATCAAGGAGGAGTTCTCCACCGCGAATGACATGTTGACCCCCAAGCTGTCGCTCAAGCGCCGCAACATCGTGGCCAGGCACCGCGCGCTGCTGGATGCGATGTACGACCCCGCCTGAGCTCCATGGAGGCCGCCCCTGGCGGACGGCGCCAGATCACCGACGACCTCGAACACACCCGCCGAGGCGCAGCCGCGCCGACCGGCCTCTGGCCGCGGTCACGACGGCCCCACGTCGATCTTGTAGCCGAACTCCACCAGCAGCTCCTCGACGAGCGCCTCCAGGATCCGCACGTCCGCGGCCGAGATCGCCGCCACGGGCGCGAAGTCCCGAAAGCCGCCCTCGTCCCTGGCCCCTTCGAAGTCCTTGGCCCACTCCAGCCCGACCCCCTCGATGGACGCGGCCAGCTGCCGGATCTCCTCGCGCAGCGCCGCGTCGATCTGCGCCCGCCGATCGGCCCGGATCACCCACCGATGACTCCCCTGCTCTGTCACAAGCGCCCCCCCTTGTCGTCATGGACCCTGCGCGCCTTCGCCTGGGTTCCCCGCGCGCGCCGCGCCATGATAGAGTGAGGCGCGATCAACACCCAAGGCGTCAATGACCCACGGAGCTGGACTTGGACAACAAACCCTCAAGGCCCGACGACCCGAGACAGGATGAGGAGCTTGACCGGCACGTCGAGGCGGTGCTGGCCGCCGAGCGCAAGAACCGCCTCTTCTGGGCCGCCGCCGGCCTGCTCGCGGCCCTGGGCTCCGTGGGGCTCTTCGTCATTTTTGCCGAATACCGCACCTTGTTCTTCCGCCCCAAGCCCGACATGGGGGAGATCGATCGGATCGCCTTCGAAAAGACCAACGATCCTGTCTGCCGTGAGATGCTGAACAACATCGACGCCATCAAGGACGACTGGACCGAGATCCAGCGCCCCATGCGCGATCTGCATGCCTCCACCGACGTCGAGGCCATCGACCAGGGCCGCCAGAAGATCCAGCAGATGATCGCCGCCTACAAGGTCGAGCAGCTGCGCCGCCAGATCATCATCGTCAAGGAGCCCCGCGTCCACGAGGAGCTCTCGCGCTACTTCAAGCACGTCCTCTTCTTCCTGGCTCGCCTTGACGCCCTCCTGGCCGAGCGCGCCGAGGCGCTGGCGGGCAGCGCCGCCAACGCAGGCAGCGCCGCCGACGCCGGAGCCGACAACGCCGCCGGAGCCGACAACGCCGCCGACGCAGGCAGCGCCGCCGACGTCAGGGTCGCCGCCGACGCCGGAGCCGCGGCTGGCGGCGCCGACGCAGGGATCGTCGAGACTCCCGACGAGGCCTGGCTGCGGGCGTGGCGCAACGTCACCGAGGATCACGACAAGTGGCGGGTCTACCGCCAGGGCGCCACCCCCTGCGGCCAGCGCCGCGACGCCCCGCCCGAGTTCCCCGCGCCCAAGGCCGCCAACGCCCCCGACGCCGGCTGAAACGAGCTCCACACGCTCGACGATCGCCCCACGCTCGACGATCACCCCACGCTCGACGATCACCCCACGCTCGACGATCACCCCACGCTCCACGATCGCCCCACGCTCCTCGCACCGCCCCACGCTCCTCGCACCGCCCCCTGTCGGGGACGGGCTCGTCGGGTGGGGCTAGAATCTCAGGGTGGGCTGCGCCCTGTCGGTCGCAGGCCGGCGCGCGGACGGGAGCGGATCGCAGGGCCGGATCACCGCGTCGAAGTGGGCCTGTGGATTGGGATTTTCACGCCCCCCAGGTGTCGATTTCGGTCGTGCGCCGGCCTGCGACCGCCAGGGCGCAGCCCCCCCGCGCATCCAAGCCCCACCCGACGAGCCCGCCCCAACGGGGCGGTGCGAGGAGCGTGGGGCGTTCGTCGGGTGGCGCGCGCTCGCCTGCATCCCTACACTGAATAGAGCCGGGTGCTTCTTCGAGTTCGCCGCGCCACGACGCCTTGGCGGGCGCGGCCTCCAGCGGCGGTGGCCATGGATCTCCAGGGTGAGCACGTCCAGATCGTCGTCACCGAGCGGCGCACCTTCCGCTGCCCCGAGGTGATCCTTGAGCGCTACCGGAGGATGGCCCAGGTGGCGGCCTTGCTGATCCTGAGCCCGCTGTCCTTGCTCCTCTTCGCGTGCGCGCTCCACGTCCCGATCCTGCCCCTCTTCGGCCTCATCGGGGTGCTCTGGCTCGTTCGGGTGCTCGAAGGGCCGCTCAACGAGCTGGCCTTGAGGACCCTCTGGCCGGCGCACTGTCGATGGATCGCGCGCCGCGACCCTGCGCGGCTGACGCCCTGCGTGGAGCGGCGCGTCCAGACCACGCGCTCGCCGGCCCACCTGCTGGCCGACCCGGATCAGGGCTTGATCGCGCTGGGCGAGTCGCGCTGGGATCTGATGGCCTGCCACCACATCGAGGTCGAGCGCGCCAACAACGAGGGCCGGCAGCTGCGCCTGCGCCTCTTCCAGCCGGGCCGGGCGCCCATCGTCGTCGGCGCCAACCTGCCGGCCTCGGCCCACGACGCCCTCGACCCCCTCTATCGCGAGCTGCCCCGCAAGGAGGGCGAGGTGCTGCTGCTGGGCTGGGACCAGCTGCGCGAGCTCGTGCGGCTGCTGTTCCAGTTCAACGCCGCAACCTCGGCCCCCTTTCCCTTGATCTTGAGTCGCATCGCCGCCTGACCTGTCGAAGCCGGGCAGGGGGGCGGCGCCGGGCGCTCACCAGAGGCTGCGGACGGGGATGGACCAGCCGCCGACGGCGGCCTCGAGCTGCTCGGCGGCGGCGATGGTGAGGTGATCGTTGCCGCGCGCGGCGGCGATCTGGACGCCCAGCGGGATGAGATCGGGGCCGAGGCCCATGGGGATGGCGGTGACGGGCACCTCGAGGACGTTGAAGATGCCCGTGTAGATGAAGTCGAAGGGCCGCAGCAGCGGGGTGTCGTGCTTCGGGGCGGGCCGCGGGTGGGTGGGGCTGATGAGGATCGCGCCATCGGCCAGGGCGGCCTCAAGCTCGCCGCGCAGGGCGCGCCCGAGGTCGATGAAGCGCCGGGCGACCTTGTCCCCGAGGGCCAGGAAGATCTTCTCGGCCGCGCCGAAGATCAGCGCGGGGAAGGTGTAGCGCGAGCGCCCGCCCACCGAGCGCAAGAACTCGACGGGGTAGTTGGGCGGCTGACCGCCGCCGAGCATGTCGCTGAAGGAGACGGAGTCCTCGGCGATCATGGAGCTCCAGATCGAGACGGCCTCGGCCAGCTTCGGGGACCACCAGGGTTCGACGATGGCGCCCTTGCTCTCGAAGGCCAGCGCGGCGCGGCGCACGGCGATCCTCATCTCGTGGTTGGGGCCGACGGTGAGGGCCGCCTTCATGTCTTCGAGCACGAGGACGCGGCGATCCTTGAAGTCGACGCCCTCGCTGGGGCGCAGATCCACCTCGCGCGTCATCACGTCGAGGCCGTCGGGGCCGGCCAGGATCTGCATCAGGGGCATCAGGTCGCGCGCGCGGCGGGCGATGGGGCCGGCGACGCAGTAGCGCCCCGAGGGGCCGACGGCGCGGGGGAAGTGCCCGGTCAGCGGGATGGCGCCGCCGGAGGGCTTGTGCCCGAAGACGCCGCAGAAGAAGGCCGGCATTCGAATCGAGCCGCCGATGTCGCTGCCCAGCCCGAAGGGCGCCCCGCCAGCCCCCACGATCGCCGCCTCGCCGCCGCTGCTGCCGCCGCAGGTGCGATCGAGGCCGAAGGGGTTGCGGGTCCTGCCGTAGATGGTGTTGTAGGTCTCGGACCACATGGCCAGCTCTGGCACGTTGGTGATCCCCAGCGGGATGGCGCCGGCCGCGCGCAGCCGCTTGACGGCCGTGGCGTCCTCGTCGGCTATGTGACCCTTGCGATGCCAGGAGCCGCCGGTGTGCGGCAGGCCCTTGAAGGCGAAGGTCTCCTTGATCGAGCAGGGCACGCCGTGCAGCGGCCCCAGCTTGTCGCCGCGCGCGAGCGCCTCGCCGGCCTCGACGGCCTCGGCGCGGGCGGCCGCGAAGCGCTCCGCGACCACGGCGTTGAGCTTGGGGTTGACCGCCTCTATCCGGCCGATGTGGGCCTCGACGGCCTCCAGGGGGGTGATCTTCTTGCGGGCGATGTTCTGGGCCAGCTCAAAGGCGCCCAGGCTCAGCAGCTCATCCATGGAATCCGTCGGGGTGCGCCGCGCGCAGGGCAGGGGCCTGGGCGTCGGGATCGTTGTCGATGCGCCACGGGGGGCGGACCGGGCGGCATCCTAGCCCAGAGGCGCCCCCGGACACAACCGGGGCGAGCGCTCGGAGGCGGCGGCCTGGGGTATCCCGGCCGCTGCTCAGGGCAGATCGGCGCGCGGGTGGTGCTGGCGGTGGATGGCCTTCATGCGCTCGCGGGTGACGTGGGTGTAGATCTGGGTGGTGCTGATGTCGGCGTGGCCCAGCAGCGCCTGGACGACCCGCAGGTTGGCGCCGCGATCGAGCAGGTGGGTGGCGAAGCTGTGGCGCAGCGTGTGGGGCGAGATGTCCATCGTGATGCCGGCCTCGATCGCGAAGCGCTTGATATTCTTCCAGAAAGCCTGCCGGGTCATGGGGCCGCCGCGCCGCGTGACGAAGAGCGCGCCGCTGATCGAGGGGCCGCCGGCCGGCGCCAGCAGCGCCCCCCGGGCGTGCTTGAGGTAGATCTCGATGGCGTCGCGGGCCTGCTCGCCCAGCGGCACCAGGCGCGTCTTGTCGCCCTTGCCCAGCACCCGCACGTAGCCGACCGTCAGGTCCATGCCGGACAGGGTCAGGTGGATCAGCTCGCTGACGCGCAGCCCCGTGGCGTAGAGCGTCTCGAGCATCGCCCTGTCGCGCAGCCCCTCGGGGGACTGCCGGTCGGGGACGTCGAGCAGGCGATCGACGTCCTTGAGCGAGAGCACGCGCGGGATCTTGCGGCCGATCCGGGGCACGTCGATGGTCTGGGTCGGGTTGTCCTCCAGCGCGCCCTCCAGCCGCAGAAAGAGGCACAGGCGCCGCAGCGCGATCAGGTGCCGCGCCACCGAGGTCGTCTTCATCCCCCGGTTGAACATCCCGTCCATCCACAGCGTGATGTGATCGTCCTTGACCTTGTCGATCTCGGTCACGCCGTGCTTCTCGTCGCAATAGGTTGAAAAATCGGTCAGATCGCGGGTGTAGGCGTCCAGCGTGTTCTCGGCCAGCGCGCGCTCGACGCGCAGGTGGAAGCGGAACTGATCGATGGCGTCGTCAATCAACATCAGATCGCCCCAGCCTCTCTTCAAGCCGCGCGCAGAGGCGCTCGGCCTCCGGCCCGCTCAAGCGCCTGCCCTCACCGCGCCGCTCGACGTAGAAGGTGTCAATGGCCCGGTCGCCCTCGGTCACGATCTTGGCGAAGTGTACCGCCGCGCCGCACTCGTGCAAGCACCGCGCGATGGTCCACAGCAGGCCGACCCGGTCGCGGCTCTTGACCTCGATGATGGTGTATCGGCTGCCAGAATCCGGGTCAACCCGCGCCCGGGTCTCGACCTGCGGAGAGGGCCGCTGCGGCAGCCCCGAGCGCCGCCGGGACAGCAGCGCCTCGACGGAGACCTGCCCCGAGACCGCGCGCCGCAGGTCATCCTGAAGGCGAGCGATCCTGTCCGGCGCCCTCAAGCCCTGGCCCTTGTCGGTCTGCACCACGAAGACGTCCAGCGCTCGCCCCGTCGAGTGCGTGTTGATCTGGGCCGTCAGGATGTTGAGGCCGTGGGCCGAGAGCACCCCCGCCACGGTCACCAGCAGCCCCGGCCTGTCGTCGACGCCGAGGGACACCTCCGTCGCGTCGGCCTCCTCGTTCTGCGTCACCCCGATCGCCACGGGCGCGTCGCTCACGAAGACGCCAAAGTGCCGCGCCAGCGCCTCGACGGGCGTCGAGAGCAGGTAGCTCGACGAGACCCGGTCCACGAAGCGATCGAGCCCCTCCCGCGTCGCCCCCTCCAGCGCCACGCCGGCGTCGGCCAGCGCCCCCTCGATCCCTCGTCGGACCTCGGCCAGCGCCGCGTCGGTCTGGAGCGACTCCAGGCCGCCCTCGAGGACCTGCCGGACCCTCGCGTGGAGATCGAGCAGGAGGCCGGCCTTCCACGCGTTGAGGTTCCCAGGCCCCACCGCCTCCATGTCCACCGCCGCCAGCAGCGTCAGGTCCTCAAGCGCCGGGATGGTGCGGACGACCCGCGCGACCCCGTGGATCTCGTTGATATCGTTCAAGTCTCTGCGCTGCGAGATCCTGGGCATCAGCAGGTGGTGGCGGATCAGGATCTGAAGGTGGGCGGTCTGCCGCGCGCTGAGGTGGAGCGCGGGGCCGATCTCGGCCGCCAGCCGCTCGCCGGCCTCGGAGTGGTCCTCCTGGCGGCCCTTGCCGACGTCGTGCAGGAGGCAGGCCAGCAGCCAGACCTCGCGCCGGTGATCGGGCATCCGCGCGGCCATCTCGGAGAGCGCCGCCCCGAGCGGCTTCGAGGCCCGCCACTGGCCGCGCAGCAGCGCGCCGCCTTGCTCAAGCGATCGGAGCAGGTGCGCGTCGACGGTGTAGGCGTGGTAGATGTCGTGGGTGCCCAGAGCCGTGATCGGCCCGAACTGAGGCAGCGCGCGGGCCAGCAGCCCGCTGCGGGCCAGAGAGCCGACGAGCTCGTCGGCGCCGTCGACCGCGCACAGCACCCGGCGCAGCGAGCGCCCCCAGGACTCGTTGATGTGCGCGTCCTCCAGCAGCAGCGCCGCCCGCGCCATGTGCGCCTCGGCCACCGGGTGCAGGGGCAGGCCCAGATCCAGCGCCGCCTCGTAGACGCCGATGGGGTTCTGGCGCAGCTGCGCCCTGGAGATCTCCCGCAGCGACTCCAGATCGGGCCCCCCGAAGGACCCTGGCACCCCTTCGGGCTCGGGAGGGCTGGGGTGATCGGGCGTCAGGTCGGCCTTGCGCAGCAGATCGACGTGGCCCTGGCGCACGCACAGGCCCGCGCTGACGGGCGCCGGCCGGAGATCCGGCGAGGGCAGCAGCCAGAGGTCCTGCCATTGGAGGCAGAGGCGGGCGGTGAGGTCGGCGCTGGCGTAGAAGTGGCGCATGAAGCGCTCGACGGCCAGCAGCGGGCGTGGCCCCGGAGAGTCCTCGAAGCCCAGCCGCGCGGCGATCTGGACCTGCATCTCGAAGGTGAGGCGGTCGTTGGCGAAGCGCCCGGCCATCAGGTGCAGCGCCACGCGCGAGCGCAGCAGCGCCCCGACGGCCTCATCGAGCCGCTCGACCTCGCCGGGGTGGGCGCCGGCGGCCTGCCCGGCCTCCTGAAGGCCGCCGGCCTTGTGCAGCACGCGGGCGGCCCAGAGCGTCGCCTGAAGATCCCGCAGCCCCCCGCGGCCCTGCTTCACGTCCGGCTCCAGAAGGTAGACCGTCTGGCCGTAGCGCGCGTGGCGCGCTCGACACTCGCCCCGCAGCAGGGTCGCGAAGGCCCGGCCGCCCTCGACGGACGCCAGCGCCCTCGCCATGAGCCCGGCCAGCCCGCCGCTCTCCGCCAGATCCCCCGCTCGCCTGTCGACGGGCGCCCCCTGCGGGGCACCCTCCTGCGCGGCGCGCAGCGCGGCGAAGCGCTCGGCGCCCCACAGGAGGCGGGCGTCGAGCATCGAGGAGCCGACGTGGGGATCGGCGAGCCCAAGCTCCAGGCATTGCGCCAGGGTGCGCTGCGCCAACCCCACCTTGAGCCCCAGATCGCGCAGCGCCGTCTGAAAGGCGGCGCTCCAGCGCGCCATCGCCTCGCGGTCCACCTCGCCGTGGATCAAGAGCAGATCGACGTCCGAGCGAGGGCAGACGACCCCGCGGCCGTAGTCCCCGGTGGCGTAGACGGCCGCCTCGGGGGGCTCGATCCCCAGGTCCGCCAGGGCATCGCGCAGCGCGCCCAGCAGCGCGTCGCGCCCCCGGCACAGCCCCCTGGCGAGGTCGCGGCCGAGGGCCCCCGCGCCCTCCATGCCCGCCACCCCCGCGTCGAGCCGCGCCGCGGCCTGCGCGGTCTGCGCGGCGAGCATGGCGCGCAGCGGCGCCAGCTCCAGCTCCGGGCAGCGCCATTGCCCAAGCGCGTCGGCCTTCATCGCGTCCAACCTCGACCTCCCTGCCCCGATCGCCTGCGCGCCCCTGGGCCAAGCGGCGCGCGATGATCATCCGATCACAGCCGACAATGGTCAAACGCAGCGGGAGATTGTAGAGTGTGGCGCCCAAAAGGAGCGCGGCGCCGCGGCGAAGCCCGCTGCACCGGATCGACACTGGCGCCATCGCCAACGGGCGCGCCGAGGCGCTGATCGTTGGCCCAAGGAGGATGTTCATGAAGCTCAGAAGACGCGTCTACGTGGTGGGCGGCGCCCACACCAGCTACCTTGGCAAGTTCCACCCGGACTTCATCTGGAAGAAGCACCCGGACTTCGGGGTGCGCGAGAACCCGACGATCGAGGAGACGCTGCGCGATGCGGTCCAGAGGGCCTTCGCGGCCACGGGCGTCGACCCGGCCGAGATCGACAAGGGCTACGTGGGCAACTTCGTCGGCGAGCTCTTCGTCAACCAGGGCCACATGGGCGCCATGCTGGCCGCCGCCGACCCGAAGCTGGCCGGCAAGCCGCTGGTGCGCACCGAGGCGGCCTGCGCCTCGGGCGGCGTGGCGGTCACGGCCTGCGTCGACGCCCTCCAGGCCGGCTACGACGTCGCGCTGGCCGCGGGCGTCGAGATCCAGACGACGGTCTCGGCCATGATCGGGGCCGACTACCTGGCGCGGGCCTCGCACTACGCCACCGAGCGCGAGATCGACCGCTTCACCTTCCCCTGCCTCTTCGCCCGGCGCGCCAAGGCCTACAAGGAGGCCTTCGGGATCAGCCGCGAGGACATCGCGCACACCGTCGTCAAGGCCTACGCCAACGGCAACCGGAACCCGCTGGCCCACATGCAGGCCGTCAAGATGACCCACGAGCAGGCCTCGACGCCCTCGGAGTCCAACCCCTTCTTCCTCGACAACGAGCTCTACCGCGAGCACATGCTGATCTCGGACTGCAGCCAGGTCTCCGACGGCGCCAGCGCCATGATCCTGGCCACCGACGAGGGCCTGGCGAGGCTGGGCATCGACCCCTCGCGCTGCACCGAGCTGCTCTCCTACGGGCAGGCCACCAGCCCCCTGGGCGTCCCGGCCGACCCCCTGCGCCTGGACAACTCCGCGCGCGCGGCCCGGATCGCCTTTGAGGACGCCGGCTTGAGCGCCGCCGACGTGCAGGTCGCCGAGGTCCACGACTGCTTCTCCATCACCGAGATCATGATGCTTGAGGCCCTCGGCCTGGCCCCCGAGGGCCGGGGCGCGTCGCTGGCGGCCGAGGGCCACTCGCACATCGACGGCAGGATCCCCGTCAACACCGGCGGCGGCCTGATGGCCTTCGGCCACCCGGTCGGCGCCACGGGCATCAAGCAGATCGTCGAGGTCTTCCGTCAGATGAAGGGCCAGGCCGGCGACTACCAGATCCCCACCCCCCCGACCCACGGCGTCACCGCCAACATGGGCGGCGACGATCGCACCACCGTCGTCACCCTCCAGCGCAACCTGGCCTGAGCCAAGGACGCAGGGCTATCGAGTTCTAACTGGCACGATTCTGGCGGGAGCAGGGCGGTGGCGAGGAGAAGGGATAGGATCGACAAGGGTGTCGGTTCATGGTCCAAGGTTGTCGTGCAGCGCGGTGCTCACCAAGTCACAGGAGCAAA
>SXGS01122480.1_pt1 | contig 61969 bp, 54 predicted proteins | sample 3174681 | NCBI WGS metagenome assembly SXGS01 (sample SAMN11356861, study PRJNA531348) | freshwater metagenome | isolation source: freshwater sample F1-80 | place: China: Fuxian Lake, Yuxi | collected 2017-12-25
ACATGCAGGATCGGGGTGGGGGCCGCCACTGCAAGCTCGATCTTCGCAGGGATGCTTCGAATCCGTCAACCCGGGACGCGCTGGCGAGGTCGCGCGGGCCGATCGCGCGTCGTGCTCAGGGAACCAGGGTCGACCGGAACGCGAGACGGCGGGAGTGGACAAGCGGAGTGGACAAGCCACGCGGCGAACGGTGTCCTGTGCCTCCCCCATGCGCTTCACGAAGGTCCGCCTCGAGTCCATCGCCGCCCACTTGCCCGAGCGCGTGGTGTCGTCGCTCGAGCTCGAACAGCGGCTCGCGCCCGTCTACGAGCGCCTGCGACTATCCGCGGGACGCCTGGAGTTGATGACGGGGATCCGCGAGCGGCGCCACTGCGCAGCGAGCACGCGTCCAAGCTCGCTCGCCATCGCGGCCGCCGAAGAAGCCCTGCACGGGATCGATCGCTCCACCATCGGAGTCGTCGTGCACGCGTCGGTGTGCCGCGACTTCCTCGAACCGGCCACCGCTTCGGTCGTGCAAGGCGCCCTCGGCATCGGCTTCCATGCCTTGGGCTTCGACCTGTCCAACGCCTGCCTCGGCTTCGCCAACGCCATGTGCCTGGTCGCATCGATGATCGAGCGCGGCGAGATCGAACGCGGACTCGTCGTCTCGGGCGAGGATGGCGCGCCTCTGGTCGAAGCCACGATCGCCGACCTCCTGGCGCGTCCCGACGCGACGCGCGACGAACTGAAGCGCGCCTTCGCTTCGCTGACCATCGGCTCGGGTGGAGCCGCGTGCGTGCTGTCGCGCGCGGAACTCGCGCCCTCGGCCGCGCGACTCGTCGGCGCCACGCAGCGCTCGGCGACCGAGCACAGCGGACTGTGCCAAGGTGGACGGACCGTCGGCGCCGACGGACCCTTGATGCACACCGACAGCGAGGCGCTCTTGGCGGCGGGCAACACGCTCGCCGGACGCACCTACGCCGAGTTCCTGCGCGAGCACGCGCTCGAGCCGAGCACCATCGAACGCTTCGTCACCCACCAAGTCGGCGTGGCGCACCGCCGGCTGTTGCTGTCGACCCTCGGACTCGACCCTCGGCGCGACTTCCCCACCGTCGAGACGTTGGGCAACATGGGCAGCGCGTCGTTGCCGGTGACCTACGCACTCGCGCGCCAAGCGGGGCACATCCTGCCGACGCATCGCACTGCTCTATTCGGCATCGGCTCGGGCTTGTACTGCTCGATGTTGCTGCTCGAATCGCCCGATTAGCGCAATCGAAAGCGCCCCAATGCCTCTCACGATAGAGCCTTAGGGATTCGGCGGTACAAAATCTCATTTAGGCCCTCAAAAGACCGCGCGGATCCCATGGACAGACCCGCAGCGATATGGGAAACAGGCATCGCAGATTTCAGAAAAGTCTGAAATCTGCAATACCCCCACCCGCGTACTTGTCGGCGCCCATGTCGAGCGAAAAGGCCCCCGCGCCCACCAAGGAACTCGAGTCTCTGGACGAGCCGTTGATGGCCCAGTTGCCGTCGTTCGAGCTCTTCTTCAAGACCTTCGGCTTCAAGCGCGTCCACGGTCGCGTCTGGGGCTTGCTGGTACTGGCGGGACAGCCGCTCTCCTCGAAGGAGGTCATGCACATCCTCGAGCTGTCGCAAGGCGCGACCTCGACCACGCTGCACGAGCTGTCCGAGTGGGGAGCCATCACGAGCGAGTTCGACCCCGCGCGGCGCTGCCACCTGCACGCGCCGATGGGCAACACGCTCTCCATCGTCGCCACGGTCTTCCGTCGCCGCGAGCAGGTGGTGTTCGGCAAGTTCAAGCAGACCGCGGAGGCGACGCTCGAGTACGTGCGCGGACGCTTCGGCGAACGCGATCCGCGCGTGGCGTCGCTGCGCTCGATCATCACGAGCTGCGAAATCGCCGAAGCGGTCATGCAACTGGTGTTCTCCTCGGTCGAGCGCGCGCTGGGCGACAGCCAAAGCCTGCTGTCGCGTGCCGTCAGCACGGCCCTGAAGGTCGGCGTCAAGGTGCCGGCGAAGCTCGTGGCGGGCGCGGACGACGAGCGCTCGCGCGCCGAGTTGGCGCAACGCCTGCTCGAGCGCATGCCCGCCACGGACCTCGACGACGACGACGACGACGAACCCGAACGTCCGCGCAAGGACCAGTCGGCCGGACACCGGACCAGGGAGGCGAAGCATGCCTGAGCTCTCGCGCATCGTCATCACCGGGATCGGACTGACGAGCCCCAACGGCAACGACCTGGCCACGTACCGCGCCAACCTGCTCAACGGCGTCTCGGGCGTGCGCAAGTGGACGATCCGCCACGTCGGCGAAACCAACGCCGGCGTGTGCGACTTCGACGCGCTGCGCTACCAGAAGCGCAAGGAGCTGCGTCGCGGCACGCGCGCGGGCTCGATCAGCATCTTCTGCGCCGGCGACGCCCTCAAGGACGCGGGCATCGACCTCTCCACCCGCAACCGCTCGCGCGTGGGCATCTACATCGGCACCACCGAGCACGGCAACGTGGAGACCGAGAACCAGATCCACGAAGTGGCGCAGTACGACTACGACCTGGCGTACTGGTCGCACCACCACAACCCGCGCACCGTGGCCAACAACCCGGCGGGCGAGGTGGCGCTGACCTTCGGCATCACGGGTCCGGCGTATTGCGTGGGCGCCGCCTGCGCGGCGGGCAACGTGGGCCTGATCCACGGCATGCAGATGCTGCAACTGGGCGAGGTGGACCTCGCACTCGCCGGCGGAGTCAGCGAAAGCATCCACACCTTCGGCATCTTCGCCAGCTTCAAGGCGCAGGGCGCGCTGGCGGCGCACGACGATCCGACCAAGGCCTCGCGACCGTTCGACAAGGGCCGCAATGGCATCGTCGTGTCCGAGGGTGGTTGCCTGTACGCGCTGGACCGCCTCGAGGACGCCCAACGCCGCGGCGCGCGGATCATCGCCGAGGTGGTCGGCCATTGCATCAACAGCGACGCCGCCGACTTCGTCCTGCCGCTCGCCGAGCGCCAGAACGAGTGCATGCGCGGGGCGCTGGCGCGCGCCGGCGTGGCGCCCACCGAAGTGGACATCGTCTCCTCGCACGCCACCGCGACGCCCATGGGCGACCAGCAGGAGTGCGAGGCCGTGCGCGCCGTGTTCGGCGACAGCGCGCGCACGCACGTCAACAACACCAAGAGCTTCATCGGCCACTGCATGGGCGCCGCCGGCTCGCTGGAACTGGCCGGCAACCTGCCTTCCTTCGACGACGGCTGGGCGCACGCGACCATCAACGTCGACGACCTCGATCCCGCCTGCGAGGTGCGCAACCTCGTGATGAACGCGCCCAAGCGGCTGGAGCGCGTCGACCACGTGCTGAACCTCTCGTTCGGCATGCTCGGCATCAACTCGGCCGTGCTGGTGCGCCGCTGGCGCGGCAGCTGACCATCCCCCCCCCTCGTTCCGCCAACTCTCCTCTCCCCCGCCCCGACCACGACCATGAACCGCGAAGAGATCATCCTCGCCATCAAGGACATCATCCAGACGATCGCTCCCGACGAGGACTTGTCGGAACTGAAGACCGACGTGCGCCTGCGCGACCAGATCGAGCTCGATTCGATGGACTTCCTCGACATCGTGATGGAGCTGCGCAAGCGCTATGGCGTGCAGGTCCCCGAAGAGGACTACAAGGAGCTGGCCACGCTGGACGGCTGCGTCGCGTACCTCGCGCCGCACATGCAAGGCAAGACCCTCAAGGTCGGCGTCTGAGGACGCGCGCCATGGCGAACGAGCGGTATGACGCCGTCGTCGTCGGCGCGGGCATGAGTGGCCTGGCGGCCGGCATCCGCCTCGCCCAATACGACAAGCGCGTGGTCGTGCTCGATCGCCACGCGCTGTGGGGCGGCCTGAACAGCTTCTACAAGCGCGGTGGCCGGCGCTACGACACGGGCTTGCACGCGTTGACGAACTGGGCGCCGCCCGGGGAGAAGTCGACTCCGCTGCCCAAGCTCCTGCGGCAGCTGCGCATCCCGCGCGAGGAGCTCGACCTCGCCGAGCAGGGCTTCAGCGAAGTGCGCGTGGGCGGCGCGCGACTGACCTTCGGCAACGGGTCGGCCAGCATCGAAGAAGCCGTCGCGCGCGCCTTCCCGAGCGAGATCGACGGCTTCAAGCGCCTTGTGCAGGCCGTCAAGGAGCACGATCCCTTCGGCGCGCGACCCGACGGCGGCGCGGCGCGCGCGCGACTGGCGCAGTGGATCCACGACCCGCTGCTGGTCGAGTGCCTGCTCGTGCCGGTCGCCTTCTACGGCTCGGCGCGCGAGGACGAGGTCGAGTGGGACCTGTTCGTCGTGCTCTTCCGCAGCATGTTCCTCGAGGGCCTCGCGCGCCCGGTGGGCGGCATCAAGACGCTGCTCGACGCGCTGCGCCGGCGACTCGTCGAATGCGGCGGCGAATTGCGCATGCGCGCCGGCGTGGCGCGCATCCTGCTCAACGAGCGCCAAGCGGCGAGCGGCGTGCTGCTCGATGGCGGCGAAGTGCTCGAGTGCGAACGGGTGTTGTCGAGCGCCGGACGGGTCGAGACGCTGCGCCTGTGCGGACTGGACTCCCCCGCCGAGCACCTCGGCCGCCTCTCCTTCTGCGAGACGACCAGCATCCTGGCGCGTCCGACGGCCGCGCTGGGCCATGGCGCGACCATGGTGTTCTTCGCCCTCGACGAGCGCTTCGCCTACCGCCGGCCGAACGGACTCGTCGACGCCACCAGTGGCGTGGTGTGCGCCTCGGACAACTACCAGCGCCACGAGTACGGCGACGCCGGCGTCTACCGCGTGACATGCCTCGCCAACCACGACCTGTGGTCGGGCTTGCACGACGAGGAGTACGCGGCCGCCAAGCTGCGCTGCGCCGACGAGATGCTGGCCGCGGCCGGCAAGGTGGCGCTGGATCAGCGCCCGCACACGACCGCCTTCGACATGTTCACGCCCAAGACCATCCGCCGCTACACCGGCCACCTCGGCGGCGCGGTGTACGGCTCGCCCGCCAAGGCGCGCGACGGCCACGTGGGCGTCGAGCGACTGCACCTCGTGGGCACCGACCAGGGCACGCTGGGCATCGTCGGGTCGCTGCTCTCCGGTGTCGCGGCCGCCAACCGCCATGTCTTGATGGCCTCCACCACATGAGCGAAGCACGCAAGTACTTCAAGGGCTCGACCGACGGCAAGGCGCCCTTCCACGGCGATCCGCTGGAGGGAGTCGCGTCGGCCTACGACGTGGTCGTGGTGGGATCGGGGCTCGCCGGACTGACGGGCGCCGTCGTCCTGGCGCGCGCCGGGCGCAAGGTGCTGCTCGTCGAGCAGCACTACAACCTCGGCGGCCTGGCCACGTGGTTCAAGCGGCGCGGCGGCCATGTCTTCGATGTCTCGCTGCATGGCTTCCCGGCGGGGATGAAGAAGACCTGCCGCAAGTACTGGTCGAAGGAGATCGCCGATTCGATCGTGCGGCTCGACGGCATCCGCTTCGACAACCCGCAGTTTCGCTTCGACACCGAGTTCACGCGCGAGGACTTCGTCGCCAAGTTGCAGTCGGTGTTCGGCGTGGAGCCGGCCGCCATCGAGCGCTTCTTCGCCGAGCTGGCGCGGATGGACTTCTACTCCGACTCGGGCGAGACGGTCGGAGAGCTCTTCGAGCGCCACTTCCCCGGCCGCAACGACGTGCACCGCCTGCTGCTCGAGCCGATCAGCTACGCCAACGGCTCGCACCTCTCCGATCCTGCCATCGCCTATGGCATCGTGTTCGGCAACTTCATGGCTTCGGGCGTGTACACCTTCTCGGGCGGCACCGACAAGCTGGTCAAGTCGATGAAGGCCGAGCTCGAGCGACTGGGCGTCCACATCCGGAATCGCGTGCAGGTCGATCGCATCCTCGTCGAGCGCGGCCGCGTGCGCGGCGTCGAGGCGCATGGACGCGTGATCGCCTGCGGCGCGGTGCTCTCGAACGCCAACTTGAAGGCCACCGTCGAGCGCCTCGTGGGCCGCGAACACTTCACCAGCGAGTACGCCGAGTCGGTCGCCAAGGTGCGCCTCAACAACAGCTCCTGCCAGGTCTACATGGGCCTGCGCGAAGGCGAGTCGATCCCCTTCGTGACCGACCTGCTGTTCACCTCGACGGCCTCGCGCTTCGACTCGCTCGAGCTGTGCGAGATGGACACGAGCAGCCGCACCTTCAGCTTCTACTACCCGAAGACGAGGCCCGGGCTGGAGCGGTACGCGATCGTCGCGAGCACCAACGCCCACTGGAGCGACTGGAACCTCCTCTCGCCGGCGGAGTACGAATCGCGAAAGGCCCTGCTCGTGGAGCGCACCTTGGAGTCGGTCGAACACTACGTGCCCGGCGTGCGCGGGAAGATCGAGCACGTGGAAGCCGCCACTCCGCGCACCTTCGAGTTCTACGTGCAGTCGCCCGAAGGCACCTCCTTCGGGACCAAGTTCGAAGGACTCAAGCCCAGCATGACGCTGCACGAGCAGGTGCGCGGCCTGTTCCACGCCGGCAGCGTCGGCATCATCATGTCCGGGTGGCTCGGAGCCGCCAACTACGGGGTCATCGCGGCCAACAAGGTCGACGCTTGGCTCCATTCCCTCGTCGAGGTCGAAGCATGAGCCAATCCGGCAAGTTCGCGGGCCAATGCGCCGTGGTCACAGGCGGCACGCGCGGCATCGGCCGCGCCATCGCCAAGGCGTTGCTGGCGGAAGGCGCCAGCGTGTGGGCCACCTACCAGGGCAACGACGCCGCGGCGGAGGCGCTCATGGCCGAGTGCGCCGCGCACGACGGCCGCCTCAAGACCGCCAAGTTCCCGGTCGGCGACTACGCGGCCTGCGAGCGCTTCTGGAACGAGCTCGAGTCCGCCGCTGCCGGCGGCGTGCAGATCCTCGTCAACAACGCCGGCATCCGCCGCGACCAGATCGTCGGCATGATGACCGAGCGCGAATGGAGCGAGGTGCTGCAGACGAACCTCGCCGGGTCGTTCCACATGAGCAAGTTCGCCGTGCTGTCGATGATGCGCCGCCGCTACGGCCGCATCGTGATGGTCACCTCCCCCGCCGGCGCGCACGGCTTCCAGGGACAGGCGAACTACTCGGCCTCGAAGGCCGGGCAGATCGGCTTGATGCGCTCGCTCGCCCGCGAGGTCGGCAAGCGCAAGATCACGGTCAACTGCGTGTCTCCGGGCTTCATCGAGACCGAGCTGATCGCCGACCTGCCCGAGGAAGTGCGCAAGGAACACCTGTCGATGGTGCCGGTCGGCCGCTTCGGCTCCGCCGACGAGGTCGCCTGGGCGGTGCTCATGCTGTGCTCCAGGGAAGCGTCGTACGTCCATGGCACCACGCTGGAGGTCACCGGTGGCATCTGAAGCGATCGTCATGGACCGCGCCGCCATCATGGCCGCCATCCCGCACCGCGATCCGTTCCTGCACGTGACGCGCGTCTTGGCGCGCAAGGCCGACTCGATCGTGTCCGAATGGGACGTGGCGCGCGAGCTGCCGGCCTTCCAAGGCCACTACCCCGGCCATCCGGTGCTGCCCGGGGTGCTCGTGTGCGAGTTCACCTTCCAGACGGCCGCGATCCTCTTCTCCGAACCAGGCTCGAGCGCCGTCACCGGCGCCGCAGTGCCGGTGCTGACGAAGATCGAGGATGCGCGCTTCAAGAGCATCGTCAAGCCGGGCGAGACGCTGCGAGCCGAGGTGGTCGTCGAACAGCGCTTGGCGAACGCGCGCTACTGCAAGGCATCCGTGACGAGCGGCGGACGCCTCGTCGCGCGCCTGCGCTTCGTGGTGGCCTCGGTGGCGGAGGTCGCATGAACGAGTGGCTCGGACTGGAGGGCCGGACGATCCTCGTCACCGGCTTCAAGAACAAGAAGAGCGTCGCTTGGCACGTGGGTCGCAAGCTGCGCAAGGTGGGCGCCAAGGTCGTATGGACCGTGCGCGCGCCCGAACGCAAGGCCGAGCTCGACAAGCTCGCGCCCGGCGATCCCGTGCGCATCTGCGACGTGGCGCGGCAGGAATCGATCGACGCGCTGGCCGCCGGACTCGAGAAGGAAGGCCTCGTCCTCGACGGCCTCTTGCACTCGATCGCGCACGCCAACTACAGTCCCGCAGAGGATGGCGGGCCGCGGTCGTTCCACGCCACGCGGCGCAAGGACTTCCTGCAGGCGATGGACGTGTCCTGCTTCAGCCTGATGGCGCTCTCCAACGCGCTTGCCAAGCGCTTCTCGCCCGGTTCGTCGGTCGTCACCTTGTCCATCTCGACGACGCGCATGGCCAGCGAGAACTACGGCTACATGGCGCCAATCAAGGCCGCGCTCGACTCGTCCGTCGTGTTCCTGGCGAAGAGCCTCGCCCCGCAAGGCGTGCGCTTCAACGCGCTGTGCGCGGGCCCGCTGAAGACGTCGGCTTCGGCCGGGATCCCGGGCTACCTCGAGAGCTACCTCTACGCCGAGGCCGCGACGCTGCGCAAGAAGGCGTTGGCCACCGAAGAGGTCGCCGATGCCGCCGTCTTCCTGCTTTCGCCGCGCAGCAGCGGCTTCAACGCGCAGTCTTTGGTGGTCGACGCCGGGATGGGCGTCAACTACTTCGACAAGGACATCGTGCATCGCGCCGTGCGCCTGGACGGGGCTTGAGGGACGCGGCGTGAACCTGTGGGTCCGCATCCTGCGCGCCGAGCCCGCCATGGGCGACGCGCTCGGCCGGGAAGGCGTCGAGGCGCGACGCGCCTTGTCGCGGCGCGCGCTCGCGCTGGCGGCGGAGGCCATGGGCGCGCGCCTCGGCCCCGAGCGCCATGGCGAACACGGCCAGCCGCTGCCCGACGGGGATTGGCACAGCTCGCGCTCTCATGCGCGCTCCTGCGCCGCCGCCGCCTGCGCGCCGTTCGCGCTCGGCGTCGACGTCGAAGAGGTCCTGCCGCGGCGCGACGAACTAGTCCCGCGCATGTGCTCGCGCGACGAGCTCGACCTGCTCGGCGGCTTCACCTGGGAGCGCGCCTTCCGCATCTGGACCGCCAAGGAAGCGGTGCTCAAGAAGGCCGGAGTCGGACTGCTCGAACTCTCCGCTTGCCGCCTCACGGCGGTCGACGGCGATCGCCAAGCGTGGATCCACCACCGCGGCCGCCACCACAAGGTCGAACAGCTCTCGCGCGACGGCCACTGGGTGGCGATCGCCCACGATGGGCCGGAAGAGACGGAGGTGAAGTGGCGATGGAGCGCGGCGTGAGCGTCGACGCGTCGTCCGCCGCGTTTCGCGCGCGGGCCGAAGCGCTGCTCGCGCCGCATCGGCGCCTGTGGCCGCATGCGGTGCGCGCCTTCCGCGGCGAACATGGCTGGCAGCACTACGCCGACGAAGGCCCGCGCGACGCGGCGCCCATCTTGTGCGTGCACGGCAACCCGACTTGGGCCTTCCTGTGGCGGCACGTGATCGCCGCGCGCACGTCCGAGCGGCGGGTGGTCGCGCTGGACCACCTGGGCTGCGGCTTGTCGCAGCGCAGCGCCGCGTTCCCCGCGCGTCTGGAGCACCACGCCGCCAATCTGGCCGAGCTGGTCGAGCAACTCGACTTGCGCGACATCGTGTTGGTGGTGCACGACTGGGGCGGCGCCATTGGACTGGCGGCGGCGCGCCGCGCGCCGTGGCGCTACGCCAAGCTCGTGCTGACGAACACCGGCGCCTTCCCCTCGAGCGACATGCCTTGGCGCATCGCGCTGTGCCGGGCGCGCGCCGGCATCGGCCCGTTCCTCGTCGAACGCTGCAACGCCTTCGCTGGCCTGCTGCCTTGGTTGGGCGTCGCCGATCCGCGCGCGCTGTCGAGCGCAGCCCGCGCCGCGTACCTCCTGCCTTCGCGCGATCGCGCGGGACGGCGCGCGGTGCGCAAGTTCGTCGAGGACATCCCGCTCGACGACGCCCATCCGAGCATGCCCGAACTGCTAGCGGTCGAGCGTTCGCTGGACGATTGGCGCTCGAAGCCGGTCGCCATCGCCTGGGGCGAACAAGACTGGTGCTTCACCCCGCGCTTCCGAGCCGCGTTCGAATCCCGCCTGCCGCACGCGCAGGTGCATCTCGCGCCGCACGCCGGCCACCTCCTGCCGGAGGAATCACCCGCCACGGTCGAGGCCGCGCTCGACGCCGTGCTCGGCCCGCGCAAGGCACGCGGCGCGCGGTGAGCACTCTTCCACCATGAAGTCGATGCCGCGATGAGCCGAACAGCTCGCATCCGCGGTTCCGCGCTCGCAGGCGCGACGGCGCGTGTCGACTTGTCGGCCTCGCTGCGCGAACATGCGTGCACCGCTCCGATGCGCCGTGCCGTCGTCGAGCACGATGGACGCGCCACGAGCTACGGCGAGCTGGAGGAGCGCGTGGCGCTGCTCGCCGGAGGATTGGCCGCCGTGGGCGTGCGTCCTCTCGACCGCGTGGCCGTGTTCGTGCGCCCCGGCGCCGAGTTGGTGGCCGCGATGTTCGCCTTGCTGCGACTGGGAGCGCCACCGGTGCTGATCGACCCGGGCATGGGGACGGGGCGCGCCATGCGAGCCTTGGCGCAGGCGCGACCGAGGTTCCTGCTGGGCGTGCCCGAAGCCGTGCTGGCTTCGCACCTGTGGCGGGGCGCGCTCGATTCCATCGAGCGACGCTTCGTCGCCGGACGACTGCCGTTGCATGCGTCGCTGGGCGCTCTGCGCGCCCTTGGCGAGCACATGGCACCGGGAGACGGCCACGACCCCGAAGCCGAGGCGGCGGTGCTCTACACATCGGGCTCGACCGGGCCCGCCAAGGGCGTGGTCTACACGCACGGCAACTTCGCGGCGCAGTTGGCGGCGCTGCGCGACTTGTACGGCTTCCAACCGGGCGAAGTCGACCTTGCTTGCTTCCCGCTGTTCGCGTTGTTCGATGCGGCCTTGGGCACCACCAGCGTCTTCCCGCCAGTCGATCCGTCGCGTCCCGGGCGCTGCGATCCGGCGCTGGTCGTGGCCGCTGCGCGCGCGCACGGCGCGACCTACGCGTTCGGCTCGCCGGCCGTGTGGGCGCGCGTGGCGCCCTGGCTCGCGGCGCGCGGCGAACAGCTCGAAGGCCTGCGCCGCATCCTCGTCGCCGGTGCGCCCATCGAGCCCGCGCTGGTCGAGTCGCTGGCGCGCGTCGCTCCCCAGGCGACGACGACGACACCCTACGGAGCCACCGAATCCCTGCCAGTGGCCACCATCGACGGCGCGGAGATCCTCGCGACGCGCGCGCAAGCCGAGGGCGGCGCCGGGACCTGCGTCGGGCGCGCCGCGCCAGGCATCGAGATCGCCATCGTGGAGCCGCGCGCAGGAACGCTGGCGCGCTTCGACGCTGCACGCGTGCTGTCGCGGGGTGAGCTCGGAGAGATCCTCGTGCGCGGCAGGCAGGCGACGCGCGGCTACTCGGCGGCGCCCGAGGCCGATCTGCGCTCCAAGGTGCACGACGAAGGCGGCACATGGCACCGCATCGGCGACCTCGGCTGGATCGACGAGCAAGATCGCTTGTGGTTCTGCGGCCGCGTGGCGCACGCGCTGTCGACGCGCTCCGGACTCGTGCCATGCCTGCCGCACCAGCTGCGCGCGCGCCGCCATCCGGCCGTGCGCCGCGCGGCGCTGGTGGGCGTGGGCCCGAGCGGCGCCGAGGAACCAGTGCTCGTGCTCCAACCGCGCGACCAGCGAGTGCGGCGCGCGGAGGCTGGGCGCGAGGTGCTGGCGGCCTGCGCGAGCTCCGGCGGCCACGCGGTGGCACCGTGGCCCGCGCCTGTGCGCGTGCTTTGGAAGGACGAGTTCCCGCTCGATGCGCGCCACGAAGCCAAGATTCGCAACGAGGACCTGCAGGCCTGGGCGCGCAAGGAGCTCGGCGCTTGAAGTACCTCGTCACCGGCGGCGGAGGCTACCTGGGACTCGCGCTCGTCGAGGCCTTGCGCGCTCGCGGCGACGAGGTCGTCTCGTACTCGCGCTCGCGCCACTACCGGGTGGAAGCGTTGGGCGCGCGCTGCGTCGTCGGAGACCTGATCGAGGCGGATCCGCTGCGCCGCGCGCTGGAGGGCTGCGACGGTGTGTTCCATGTCGCCGCCAAGGCCGGCGTCTGGGGCGCGCGCGCCGAGTACGCGCGCGTCAACATCGACGGCACGCGCCATGTCGTGTCCGCGGCCTTGGCGGCGGGGGTGCCCCGACTCGTGCACACTTCGTCGCCCTCCGCCTGCTTCGATGGCGCAAGCCAGGTGCGGGCCTCGAACGATCTGCCCCTCGCCACCTCGTTCTCCGCCCACTATCCGTGGAGCAAGGCGCAGGCCGAACGGATCGCGCTGCAAGCCGACTGCGCGGCGCTTTCCGTCGTGGCACTGCGACCGCACTTGATCTTCGGCCGCGGCGATCCGCATCTCCTGCCGCGCGTCGCCGCGCGCGCGCGCCGGACGCCTCGTGGCCGTGGGCGATCGCGCGAACCGCGTGTCGTTGTGCCATGTCGCCAACGCGGCGCACGCCCATGTGGCCGCCATGGACGCGTTGCGACCCGGAGCGGCCTGCGCCGGCAAGGCCTACTTCGTCGCGCAGGAGGAGGAGGTCGTGCTGTGGGACTGGCTCGACTCCTTGTGCGACGCGCTGGGCTGGCGCCGCTCGCGCGGACCTCTGCCGTTGCCGTTGGCGCGCGTCCTCGGCGCCGGCTGCGAAGCGGCGTGGTCGCTGGCTCGCCTGCCCGGCGAGCCGCCGCTGACGCGCTTCACGGCCCTGCAACTGGCCTTGTCGCACAGCTACGACATGGAACCCGCGCGCCGCGACTTCGGCTACGTCGAGCAGATCGACCTCGCGCAGGCCACGGGCGAGGCGATCGACTGGCTGCGCGAACTGGAGGCGGCGCGCCCTTGAGGCTGGTTGCTGTCAAATTAATTTGACATGCGCGCGAGCGGCCCCGATGACCGCCCGCGCCTGCGCAGCCCGCCCTGCGCCCCAGGAGGCCGCGGCCCTCGAGACCGCGCCCGCTCAACCCTGTGGCTTGGTGGCGGAAGCCGGCGCCGGCCCGAGGTCGAGCCCGCGGCCGTCGCGCAGGCGACGAGCCAACGCGAGGAACTGCTCGAAGGGGACGGTCTCCTGCTCGCGCGTGTCGCGACGACGCACCGTGACGGTGCGCTCGGCGGCTTCGCGCTCGCCCGCGACCAGCATGAACGGGACGCGCTGCTTTTGCGCCTCCTTGATCTTGTTGTTCATGTGGCTCGGCTCGAGCATCGCGTCGACGCGGAAGCCCTCGGCCTTGAGGAGCGCCTCGAGCTCGACGCAATATGGCGCGTGATCCTCGCGGATCGGGATGAGCGCGACCTGCACCGGCGACAGCCAGAACGGGAAGCGTCCGCCGAAGTGCTCGATCAGCACGCCGACGAAGCGCTCCATGCTCCCGAAGGGCGCGCGGTGGATCATCACCGGGCGATGCTTGTGGTTGTCCGCGCCGGTGTAGGTCAGGTCGAAGCGGATCGGCCCGTTGTAGTCGACCTGCACGGTGCCGAGCTGCCAGCTGCGGCCGATGACGTCGCGCACGATGAAGTCGATCTTCGGCCCGTAGAAGGCCGCTTCGCCCGGGACTTCCTCCCACGGCACGCCCAGCGTGCGCGCGGCCGCGCGGCAAGCCTCCTCGGCCTTGTCCCAGTTCTCCGGCGAGCCCACGTACTTGGCGCCGTCGGGGTCGCGCAGGCTCACGCGCACGCGGTAGTCGTGCATGCCCAAGGTCCCGAAGACGAGTTTCACGAGGCTGAGGCAGCCCAGCAGCTCCTGCGCCACCTGGTCCTCGCGCACGAACAGGTGCGCGTCGTCCTGCGGGAAGCCGCGCACGCGCGTCACGCCGCCGCTCTCGCCGGACTGCTCCCAGCGGTAGACGGTGCCGAACTCCGCCAAGCGCACCGGCAGGTCCCGGTAGCTGTGCGGGCTGCTGGCGTAGATGCGGATGTGGTGCGGGCAGTTCATCGGCTTGAGCAGGTAGCCGTCGACGAGCTTCTCGTCCGGCAGCACCTTGTCCTTGCCGACCACCTCGCGCCCGGTGCGGGCGTTGAGCGTCGAGGCGAAGTGCGCCGAAACGCCGTCGAGACGCGAAGTGAGTTCGGCGCACGAACAGCCCTCGTCGGAGAGCTTGGCCAGCGCATCGGCCTCGACGATCGCGGGGAACTGCGACTCCTTGTAGTACGGGAAGTGGCCGCTCGTCTTGTACAGGTCGAGCTTGCCGATGTGCGGCGTGTAGACCTGATGGTAGCCCTGCCTGCGCAGCTCCTCGCTGATGAAGGCCTGCAGCTCGCCGCGGATGATCGAGCCGTGCGGAGTCCACAGCACGAGGCCCTGGCCGACCATCTCGTCGATGTGGAACAGGCGCAGCTGCTTGCCCACCACGCGATGGTCGCGTTCCTTGACCTCCTCGAGCCAACGCAAGTGCTTCTCCAGCTCTTCGAAGCTCCAGAAGGCCGTGCCGTACACGCGCTTCATCTGCGGACGCTTCTCGTCGCCGCGCCAATACGCGCCGGCGACATTGAGCAGCTTGAAGTGGAAGTCGCGGCCGAAGTGGTCGATGTGCGGACCTTCGCACAGGTCCTCCCAGTCGGCGTGCTGGTAGAAGGTGATCTTCTCCCCCACCGGGATCAGGTCGATGGCTTCGACCTTGTAGGACTGGCCCTTGGCGGCGAGACGCTGCTTGGCGACCTCCCGGTCCACCTCGACGCACACGAGCTTGGGTGCGGTCTTGGCGATGCGCCGCATCTCCTTCTCGATGGCCTTGAGGTCCTCGTCGCTGAAGGGCTGCGCGACGTCGAAGTCGTAGTAGAACCCATGCTCGATGGCGGGGCCGAAGCCGAACTGCACGCCGGGGAAGAGCTTCGCCACGGCGGAGGCCATCAGGTGCGACACGGAGTGGCGCAAGGTGGAGAGCGGGAAGGGCCCTGCGACCTGCGGGGCGGCTTGCGAGTCGGACATCGTTGGTGCTCGGCGACATGCTCCGCGCCCCGCGCCGACCTGGCTCGGAGGCGCCCTCGGCGGTCGCTGCGCCGGGGATCGGGACGCGAAGTGTACTAGCCCCGGGGCGCGCGCGCGCCGTCCACCTCGGCGCGCCACACCTTGGCTTCCATCTCGAGCTGCACGCCGAAGCGCTCGAAGACGGACTCCTGCACGATGCGCACGAGCTCGAGCACATCGCTCGCGGTGGCGGCACCGGTGTTGACGATGAAGTTGCCGTGCTTGGGGGAGACTTGCGCGCCGCCTAGCATGCGGCCCTTCAGTCCCGCCTCGTCCACCAGGCGGCCGGTGGTGCGGCCGCACGACACGGCGGGGTCGGGATTCTTGAACACGCAGCCTGCGGACCACTCGGCCACCGGCTGGACGGCGTTCTTCTCCTTGAGGAACTCGCGGGTGCGTTGCTTGACCGCGTGCACCTCGTCAGGGCGGAACTTGAGCAGGGCGGCGGCCACGACCTTCGTGCCGAGGTTGCCGTTGCGGTACGACGGTTCGCACTGCTCGCGCCGCAGGACGCGCAGCTCGCCGTCGTCGTCGACCACGATGATGGACTCGACGACGCTCCACATCTCGCCCCACTTGCCGCCCGCGTTCATGGCGACCCCTCCACCGACATGGCCCGGCACCCCCACGAGGCCCTCGAGTCCGCTCCAGCCGAGCTCCATCACCGTGGAGACGAGCCGTTGGTGCGTGGCCCCGCACAAGGCGAGCAGGCGCAAGCCCTCCTCGCGTCCTTGCGGCGCCAAGCGCGCGTCGGGTCGCTGCCCGAGCCGCAAGGCGTCGAGCAGCGATTCCAACGCCTGGCCTCCCTCGGAGGAGTCGGGACGCCACATCAGGTTCAACCTGTCCGTGGCGACGACGACGCCGGGAACGACGCCGTCCTCGACGATGAGGTTGGCGCCCTTGCCCAGCACGCGCACGACCATGCCCGACTCGCGCGCGGCCTGCACGGCCTTGGCGAGTTCGTCGAGCGTCTTGGGCTCGAGCAGCCATTCGGCCGCTCCGCCCACGCGCATCGTGGTGCGGTCAGCGAGAGACGCTTGTTGGAGCGCCGCGCAGGGCCAATGCATCGAGGAGATCATGCTGCGAGAGATCGATGTCGCCGGCGCCGAGCACCAGCGCGGCGGCGCCGCGCGGCATGGTCCCGGCGTAGAGTTGCACCGCGGCTTGGCGCGGTCCGCCATCGACTGCGTCGACGCCGGCCTTCTTCAAGCGCGCGACGAGTTCGGCGGCGCCCGCCGAGTGGCGGTCGATGTGCGCACGGGCGCCGTAGACCTCGGCCACGACGACGCGATCGGCGCCGCGCAAGGACTCGACGAAGTCGTCGAGGAAGCGCGCCGTGCGACTGTGCTGGTGCGGCTGGAACAACACGTGCAGCGGCCGACCCGGCAATGCGCGCCGCGCGGCTTCGATCGTCACGCGCACCTCGGTGGGGTGGTGCGCGTAGTCGTGCACGACCTCGATGCCGCCGACTTCGCCCCACGGCTCGAAGCGGCGCTTGGCGCCCTTGTACCGCGCGACGCCCTGCGCCGCCGCGTCCGCGACCAGGCCCGCCGGCAACGCGCCACCGCGCGACAGGAGGCCCGTCACCATGGCGATGGCCAGCGCGGCGTTCTCGACGTTGAAGGAACCGGGGATCTGCAGCTCGGTCGACGCCGAGAGCCAGCCCGGCCCGCGCACGCGGAAGCGGAAGCGTCCGCTGCGCTCGCCGGCGAGTTCCACGTCGAAGTCGCGCCCGAGGCGCCACGTGGCGCAGGGCGCCGCGGCCTCGACCGCGTCGGGCACGTCGCGACCCACGACCAGCAGGCCTTCGGGATGAAGGCGATCGGCATAGCGCGCGAAGCTCTGCACGATGGCTTCGAGGCTGCCGTAGTAGTCGAGATGGTCGGCCTCGACGTTGGTGACGATCGCGCCCTCGGGGGAGATGTTCAGGAACGAGCGGTCGTACTCGCAGGCTTCGCAGGCGAACCAGCCTTGCGCGTCCCCCAGCGCCGCGTTCGAGCCGACGACGCGGCAAGTTCCGCCCACGAGCGCCGCGGGCTGCGGCAAGGCGAGCGAGGAGGCCGCGGCCGACATGGCGTGGTGTACGAGCCACGAAGTGGTCGTCTTGCCGTGCGTGCCCGCGACGCCGATCGTGCGCCGCCGCGGCCCGAGCAGCGCCAGCACCTCCGCGTACTTGAGCACGGGCAAGCCGCGCTGGCGCGCCAACTCGACTTGCGGATCGGCGTCGCCGATCGCCGCGCTGCGCACGACGCACTGCGCGTCGATCGGCAACAGCCGCGCCATGCTCGCGCCCGTCGCCACGGGGATGCCGAGCGCGCGCAGCTTCTGCACGAAGCTCGACTCGGATTGGTCGTGGCCAGTGACCACGTGGCCGCGCGCGTGCAGGATCTCGGCGGCGCCCGAGACGCCCGCACCGCCGGCGCCGAGCAGGTGGATGTGTCGAGGCAGTGACGACGAATCGTGTGCGTGCATGCTGTGCGTCGTGTGGATGTCTGCTGCCAGGTGGAGCAGCGCGACCGCTGGGTGTGGAGCTGCGCGACCGCTGGATCCAGCGCGGTCGGGCGCCGGACGCGACGCGTCTTGGTCGAGATGAACCAATCGCGCGGTCGAAGTCCACAACGCATCCGACGAGTCGCTGTCTTTCCCGTCCCGTGCTCGTCCCTTGCGCTTGCATGCGACGAGCAAGCGACGAGACGCGCGACGCGCCTCAGCGGTCGCGGGCGATCGCCGACAACTCGGCCAGCACGCGCAGCGAGGAACCGTGCGGCATGGCGCGTGCCAAGGCCGCTTGCATCACCTCGCGCTCTGGCTCGCCGGCCGCCGACAAGAGGCGCGCCAACTCCTCGCGAAAGCGCGCGTCGAGGGCCTCGTCCTGCACGAGCCGCACGCCTTCACCCAGCTCGCGCGCATTGCGCTCCTGGTGGCGATCGGCGTGGTGCGGGTAGGGCGCCACGTAGCTCGGCACGCGCATCGCGGCCAGCTCTGCCAGCGTCGAGGCGCCCCCCCGGCACAGGACGACCGTGGCCGCGGACAAGGCAATGCGGACGGGGTCGATGTACTCGTGCTTCTGGTAGCCGGAGAACGACTCGGCGCCCTCGGCGAGCTTCTTCGGTCCGGTCTGGTGCAAGATCTGCACACCATTGCCAGCCAAGGCTGGCGCATGCTCGCGCACGAAGCGGTTCAAGGCGCTCGAACCTTGGCTTCCGCCCAGCACGACGAGGAGCGGCGCCTCGGGATCGAAGCCCAACTCGGCGCGCGCCGCCGCGGGGCCAAGCGGATCGGGGGCGAAGTCGGGTGCCAGCGGCGGCCCCACGTGCACGTCGCGCGGTCCTCGCGCGGTCGGCAGGGTTGCCTGCCACGCGTGCAGCACGCGCGTGGCGAAGCGCGAGAGCCATGCGGTGGCGCTGCCGGCGTGGGCGTTGATCTCGAGCAACGCCACCGGGATGCCGAGGCGCCGCGCCGCCAGCACCACTGGCAGCGAAGTGAAGCCGCCCAAGCCGACGACCACCTGCGGTCGGTGGCGCTTGAGCGCGACGAGCGCCTGCCCGTAGCTCGCAGGCAGCTTGAACGCGAGTCCCAAGCGCGAGGGCGCGCCGCCACCCTCGGGCTCGACCGACAGGACCACGCGCTCGCACGGCACGGGGCCGGCCCGCTCTTCGAGGTTGGCCAGCACGCGATCCTCGACCGCTCGGCCGCTCGTGAACCACACGAGATCCAGCGGTGCGACCTGCGCCTCGCGCGCGGCCGCGAGGATGTGCAGCCCCGGCACGATGTGCCCGCCCGTGCCCCCGCCGGCGAAGGCCAGACGCAAGGGACGCAACCCTTGGACCGCGGACGCGGCGGAGGTCGGCTCCACGAGCGAACTGGTTCCGCTCATCGAGCGCGCACGCCGCCTTGCCGACCCGCGCCGGCGAGCGCCTGGCCGGCCTGCGGCTGCCCGACTTCGATCACTCCGGCGTGGACGCGCGCGTCGGCCGCAGCATCGGTGCTGGACGACCACTGGATGGCGCCCACGCGCCACGCCGCCGGTGCCGCCAAGGCGGACACGACGGCGCAACCGCACAAGAACCAGATCCGCATCGCGCGCGTCATCGCCGGCGTCCTGTTCACTGCACCTTGGACTTGGAGCGCGCACCCGTGGCGCTGGCTACCAGCGCGCCACTCTGGGCTGGCAGGTTGAGCTTCGCGCCGACCTTGATCTTGTCGGGATCGAGGCCGGGGTTCAGCGCCTTGATCTGGCCTACCAACTTGGCGTTGCCGCATTCGCGCTCGGCGATCCGCGCCAGCGTGTCGCCGGACTTGACCGTGTAGACGCGGCCTGACTTCGGCTTCGGCGCGGAGGCGGGTTGCGCGCTGGCGGGCGCCTTGGAGGCGACAGCAGGCTTGGGCTTGGCTCCGGCCTTGGGCTGGGCTTCGCCACGCGCCGGGGCGGCATTGGCGATCGCCGAGGCGGCGGGTGCGCTCGCGGAAGCGGCGCCGACAGGCAGCAGGAGAGTCTGGCCGAGCTTGAGGTTCTTCGGCGTCACGCCAGGATTCAGGGCCTGGATCTCGGTCCAGCGCGCTTCACTGCCAAGCTGGTGGCGAGCGATGCGCGCGAGGCTGTCGCCCGACTTGACGAGGTAGGTCGTCTCCAACCGTGTCGAGGACGAGCCCACGTCGACGGTGGCGGTCGCGGCCTCGGCGGTGTTCGCGGCTTGGCCGACGACGGCTCCACCAACGAGGTCGCCGGTCGGCAGTTCGCGTGCCTGGGCGAGCGGGTCGTTCTGCACGGTCGCGGAGGGATCGACTTGCGCGGCGGCCTCGTCGACCACCGGGGTGGTGGCTTGCGCCACATCTTCCTTTTGGCCGCCCGTCAGGCGCGACCAGAAGCCGGGCGACTTGCTGTCTCCCCAGAAGGAGACGGCGACGATGGTGACGAGTAGGAACACGAGGGCGATGACGCCGTACTTCTCGATCTGCTGCATGAGGCTCTTCCTGCGGGCGAAGCCCTAGGTGGATGCGACCGTGGTGGTCGGTGCGGTGGCGGACCCGGAGCGTCCCGGTTCCGTGTTCGTAGTGCCGGCGAGTTCGGCCGCGTCGGCCGTCGAAGGTGCCGCGTCGCGGCGCGCAGCGCCCAGCACGACGCCCATGGCGAAGGATGAAACGAGCAGCGCCGTGCCGCCGTGGCTCAAGAACGGCAGGGTCATGCCCTTGGGCGGCGCGAGCTGCACGGCGACCTGCATGTGGATCATCGCCTGCACGACAACCGACAACAGCAGCCCGAAGCCGGCCAAGGCCGCGTAGCGGTCCTTGATGCACAGCACGTAGCGCAGCCCGAGGAACAGCAGCGTGGCGAACAGGCCGGCGACCAGCAACATGCCGAACAGGCCCAGCTCCTCGCCCACCAGCGCGTAGATGTAGTCGGACTCGAGGTGCGGCGTGCGCGCGTTGCGCCACAGGCCTTGGCCCACTCCCACGCCGAACACATCGCCGGAAGCCAGCGCGTGCATGGCGTCCTGCACCTGCGGGTTGCCCGACGGGTCGAACCAATCGCCGATGCGCTTGCGCACGTACGGCGACAAGGCGAAGGCCGCGCCGGCGCCCGCCAGGCCAAGCACGGCGAAGGGACCGATCACGCGCCGGACCTGGCCCAACGCCACGACCAGCAGGAGGCTCCAGCACACGAGGAACAACAGCGCCCCGCCGGTGTCCGTCTCCAGCAGGATCAAGCCGAAAACCAACGCGCCGACGCCGAGCAATGGCCGCACTTGCGGTCCGAACATGCGCACGGGCGGGCGGATGTCGGCCACCTTGTGGGCCAACCACAACAGGCCGACCACGCGGGCGAGCTCGCTGGGTTGGAACTTGCCGAAGCCGGTCTCGATCCAGCGCCGCGCGCCGTTGACCTCGATGCCCACTCCGGGCACGTAGCACAACGCCAGGAGGACGATGCTCAGGCCGAACAGCGGGCCGATCCAGCGACGCAGGCCCTGCGGTCCGAGTTGCAGGCCGACGAGCAGCGCGCCCAACGAGCCCAGGCGCAGCACGAGCTGCATGAGCGTCGAGTGCCAGAAGCCGTCCGGCGCCATCGTCGTCGAGGCGTGCGAGAGCTGCAGCATGATGCCGATGCCGGACAAGGCCAGCACGACGAGGAACATCCTCGTCGCCAACGCGCGCGGATCGTCCCTCGTGCTCTCGGCGCCCATCTTCTCGCGCACGCGCACGAGTTGGGCCTGGAACATGTTCACCAGCGACAGCTGCTCCTCGCGCGGGACTGCGGCGCCTGGAGCGGCTACGGGCTTGCGGCGAAAGCGTGCCATGCGTGGATGGTCCCTTCAGCGCACCTTGAGCAGGGCCAAGGACGCCATCGCGCAGATCGCCGCGACGATCCAGGCGCGCGTCACGATCTGGGTCTCGTGCCAGGGCTCGCCGCCCTTCTTGAAGATGCCGCCGTGCAGCTGCAGTCCGTGGTGCACCGGCGCGCAGGTGAAGATGCGCGTCTTGGTGCGCTTGTACCACTGGGTCTGGAGGAAGCTCGAACCCATCTCGATGAAGAACACGAGTCCGATGAGCGGCAGCACCAGTTCCTGCTTGGCGACCACGGCCATCCAAGCCAGCAAGCCGCCGAGCGGCAGCGAGCCGGAGTCGCCCATGAACACGCGCGCCGGATGCGCGTTGAACCACAGGAAGCCCATGCAGCCTCCGATCAACGCGCCACCCACCACGGCCATCTCGCCGGCGGCGGCCACATGCGGGATGCCGAGGTAGGGCGCCCAATCCGCGCGGCCCGTGATGTAGCAGAACACCGACAACGCCAGGCCGGCGATGATCATGCAACCAGCCGCCAGGCCATCGAGGCCGTCGGTGATGTTGCAGGCGTTCGAGGTGCCGACCACCACGAACCACTGGAAGGCGAGGTAGGCGCACACTCCCAGGACGCCCATCGTCGCCAAGCCGATGCGCGCGTCCTTGAAGAGCGGCGGGAACACATCCAGCAGCGCGTGCCTGTCGCCGATCGAGGCGTACCACGCGAAGGTGCCGGCGGCGAACAGGGCGGCGATGCTCTGGCCGGCGAGCTTCGCGCGCGGCGAGATGCCCTTCTTGGCGGAGGACAGCTTGCCGGCGTCGTCGATGAAGCCCACCGCGCCGAGGATCGCGACCACGAGGATCGCCAGCACCACGGCGATGTTGTCGAGGCGCGCCCACAGCACCACCGAAGCAAGGAGCGAGCCGACGAGGAAGCTGCCGCCCATCGTCGGCGTGTTGGCCTTGCCGGTGCGCTTGGAGAGTTCGTCGAGCAGAGCGAGATCGCCCTTGGCGGCCTCCTGCAACTTGCGACTCGTCAACCAGCGGATGACCGGGCCGCCGCAGAGGAGCGCCAGCGCGAAGGCCGTGAGCGCGGCCATGGCCATGCGGAAGCTGATGTAGCCGAAGAGCTGCACCGACAGCAGGTCGTCGAAGATGCCCGGCAGCATCAGGCCGCGTTCCCTTGCGCCTGTTCGGCGGCGAGGATGGCCTGCGCCAGCTGGTCGAGCTTGCTCGCGCGACTGGCCTTGAGCAGCACGACATCGCCACCGCCGAGGAGCGGGGGCACGATGCGACCCGCCTCTTCGAGGTCGGCGCAGTGCACGACGCGGACGCGCGGCATGCCCGCCTCGAGGGCCCCGGCGGCCGTGGCGCGCGAGAGCTCGCCCACGAGCACGAGGAGGTCGATCTCCTCGCGCGCGGCGACGGCGCCGATTTCGTGGTGCAGGTCGCCCGCGCGCTCGCCGAGCTCGGCCATGTCGCCCAGTACCAGCACGCGCCGCCGATGGCCGCCCATGGAGGCGAGCGTGTCGATGGCCGCGCGCACCGACTCGGGATTGGCGTTGTAGCTGTCGTCGACCAAGGTCAGGCGGCCGGCGTCGATGCGCTGCAAGCGGCCGCGCGCCGGGGCGAGTCTCGCGATCGCCCCTTCGAGCTCGTCGATGCCCACGCCGAAGCCGTGGCAAGCGGCGATGGCGGCCGCGAGGTTCTGCACGTTGTGCAAGCCGAGCAGCGGCGAGCGCAACTGGCGGCCGAACATGCGGAAGCTGGTGCCTTGGCGATCGAAGGCGATGTCGGTGGCGCTGAACTCGCCCGAGCCCTCGAGGCCGAAGGTCAGCACGCGCGCGCGCGTCTCCGCGGCCATGGCGCTGGTCCAGGGGTTGTCGGCGTTGAGCACCACGAAGCCGCTGGCCGGGATGGAGCGCGGCAGCGCGGCCTTCTCGCGCGCGACTCCGGCGATGTCGCCGAGGCCCTCGAGGTGCGAGGCGCCGACCGTCGTGACGATGCCCGCCTCGGGCTCGGCGATCTCGCACAGGCGACCAATCTCGCCATGGTGGTTCGTGCCCATCTCCACCACCAGCGCCTCGGTCGAGGCATCGGCGAGGAAGATCGTATGCGGCACGCCCACTTCGTTGTTGAAGGAGCTGGGCGAGCCCAGCGTGCGCCAGCGCGACGCGAGCAGCTCGACGAGCATGTTCTTGACGGTGGTCTTGCCGCAACTGCCCGTCACGCCCACCACGCGCGCCGACAAGCGCCGACGATGCATGTTGGCGAGGTCCCCCAGGGCGCGACGCGTGTCCGCCGCGACCATCACCGCCGCGCCGGGGGGCAGCGCAGCAGCGACCTCGCGCGCCGAGGCGCGCTCCTCGAGCACCACCGCCGCCGCGCCCTTGGCGCAAGCCTCGAGCGCGAACAGGTTGCCGTCGTGGTTCTGCCCGTCGAGGGCGATGTACACATCGCCGCGCTGGATCTTGCGCGTGTCCGTGCACACGCGCGTGGCTCGCATCCCCGCGTCGCCGGCGACCAACTCGGCCCCTGTGGCGCGCAGCACGACGGCGACGGGAAAGCCGAGGGTGGAATCCTGCGCCGAGGCGGCGCCCAAGGTGCTCGTAGAGGTCATGCCTGCACCGCCATGGAAAGGACTTCGAGGGCGACCTTGCGGTCGTCGAACGCGTGCACGGTCGATCCGATGGTCTGGGTGGACTCGTGGCCCTTGCCGGCGATGAGCACCACGTCGCCCCGCCGCGCCTCCTCGATCGCCATGGCGATGGCCGCCCGACGATCGACCTGCACCTCGCGACGCGCGCGAGCGCCGGACATGCCTTCGAGGATCTCGGCCAGGATCCGCTCGGGATCCTCGCTGCGCGGGTTGTCGCTGGTGACGATGGCGAGGTCGGCGAGTTCGTCCACCACGCGGCCCATCGGCGCGCGCTTGCCCCGATCGCGATCGCCACCGCAGCCGAAGACCACGATCAGTCGTCCCGGCGGGGCCGAGACCGTGGGCGAATCATCGCCCGAGGCGGCTTCGTCCAACGCCGAGCGCAGCGTCGAGAGCACGTTCTCGAGCGCATCTTCGGTGTGCGCGTAGTCCACGAGGACCGTGAAGCCGCGCCCGTCCACGGGCACCGGCTCCAATCGTCCTGGAGCGGAAGATGCGGTGGCGAGTCCTTCCAACACAGTGGAAGGACTCGCCCCCGTGACGAGCGCCGCGGCGGCAGCGGCCAATGCGTTCTCGACGTTGTAGCGACCCGCCAGCGGCAGCCAAAGCCTGGTGCGTGAGATCCCCATCCCCGACAAGACCAGATGCGTGCCGCGCAGATCGCTGCGCAGTTGAGAAGCGCAAAGTCCGTGGCCGGACCCGACGCCGTACGTTGCGACGGCCGCGCCTCGCGCGCGCGCCGCCTGCGCCATGCGTTCGTGGTGCGGGTCGTTCCCGTTCACGATCGCGCAGCCGTCGGGGTCGAGGCCCTCGAACAGCTTCTGCTTGGCGCGCGCGTACCCCTCGAAGTCCCCGTGGTAGTCGAGGTGGTCGCGCGTGAGGTTGGTGTAGATGGCGGCCTTGAAGGACAGGCCGGCGACGCGCTCCTGCTCGAGCGCGTGCGAACTGACTTCCATGGCGACGCTGTCGCCCCCGAGCTCGACGTGGCGGCGCAGCAAGCGTTGCAGCGCGGGCGCGTCGGGAGTGGTGTGGGTGGCCTGCAGCAGGACGCCGTCGGCCAGGCGGTTGCCGGCGGTGCCCAGCACCGCGGGGCGCCGCCCCGCCGTCGCCAGCAAGTGGCCCACGAGATGCGCCACCGTCGTCTTGCCGTGGGTGCCGGTGATGCCGACGAGGTCCATGCCGCGCGCGGGCTCGCCGTAGACGAGCGCGGCGGCGCGGCCCGCGGCGCCGCGGGCCTGCGGATGGATCCAAGTCGGCGTGCGCAGCACGACATCGAGCTCGCGCGGCGCGAGGATCGCGGCGGCGCCGCGCTTGACCGCGTCGTGGACGTAGCGCGTGCCGTCGAGCTGCGTGCCCACCAGCGCGCAGTAGAGGTCGCCCGGTTCGACCGAGCGGCTGTCGAGCTTGACGCCCGACAACGCCGGTCCGCGCCCGACGCTCGGCGGCAGCACCGAGCCGCCCAGCTTGGCGACCAAGTCGGCGAGATGGACGGCTTCAGCGGGTTGCACGCGCATCCTCCGCCCACGGATGGTCGTGGGCTCCCTTGGAGATCCTCTGCTTGAGCTCGCCCTGCGGCTGCAGGACTTGGAAACCTGCTTCGTCGAGCAGGACCGAATCCACTCCGCCGCGCGTCAAGCCCAGTGCTTCGCGCAGCACGGCCAACGCGCCGGGACCGGCGATGGTCGAACCGAAGCGACCGCCCTTCTTGGGCTCCTCGACGACGTAGAGCACCATCACTTCGCGGTCGTCGCCGGGCAGCCGCCCGAAGATGCAGATCGACGAGGTGTAGCAGGACTTGCCAGGGTGGGCGCTTTGGTTGCGCAAGCCCGCGCGGCAGGCTGCTTCGCCCCTGCAGCCGTGGTCCTTGATGTGGGCCAGCTCCAAGTGCAAGCAGATTTCACCGGGCACCTTCTGGGCGGTGCCCGTCTTCGTCCCCATCACCATGTCGTCGCGCTGCAGTGCCTTTCCGGTGCCGATCTTCGCGCCCACATACATCATTTCCCGCACTTGCTTGCAAGCCTCCGCGGAGAGCGAGTCGCGCTCCTGCAGCGGGTGGTCGGAGACCAACGGGATCTCGCGTCGCGCGCCGTACTGCTCGACGGCGCGCACCAAGCGCAGGGGACGATAGTGGCCACCGCGCAGCAAGGTCGCCAACGCCGTGGCGTGCTGCCACAGGGTCACGTGCATCTCGTGGCCGAAGCAGGTCGAAGCATGCGACCAGGTCTTGTTGCGCGCCTTCGCGAGAAGCGGCACCATGCCGGATCGTTCGTGCGACAGCCCGGCCCCCGGCGCCAGTCCGTAGCCCAGGTCGCGGAAGTGGCCCTCCAGCACCGCGCCGTCGAGGCGCGTGCCGATCTGGACCATGACCGAGTTGAGCGAGAAGGCCAGGCCTTCCGTGGCGGTCGCCCGCCCCCACTCGTCGCCGCCCTCGGCCTCGTTGATCTTGCGGCCGTTGTAGGTGTACTTGCCATGGCCGGCGTCGAAGACCTCGCCCGGCGAGACCAGACCCTCGTGCAAGGCGGAGGCCATGACGACCGCCTTCATGGTCGAGCCGGGCGTGAAGACGTGCTGCAGCGGCGCGAAGCCCCCGAACTCGTAGGGGTTGACCGACTCGATCGCCAGCACGTCGCCGCTCGCCACCTCGACCACGATGCCCATGGCGAGCGCCGGCTGCTTCTCCTCGAGCGTGCGCTCCAGCTGCGCGCGCAAGGTGGCCTGCACCGGGAGCTCCAAGGTCGTCTCGACCTGCACCGGCTCGTCGGCCGCCTCGAGCGAGATGAAGTGCTGGTAGCCGGGCGCGCGGCCATTCGTGCGCGCCGCCGAGCGTCGCTCGCTGCGGTGGCGTTCGCCGTCGCGCCGCACCCAGGTGGCGTACTCCGGCCCGCGCAGCATGCGTTCCACCGCCAACTCCAGGCCGCTGCGCGGGCGAGGCAGGTGCACGAGGGCGCTGGATAGCTCCTTGTGGTCGAGCTTGTCCGCCGCGCTCCAGGCCGACTCGTCCACGGGCAGGCCGAGCGACTCGCGCGCCTTCTGGTGCGCGGCGTCCTTCTCCCACACGCCCCACGAGCCCACGACCGCCAGCGAGTCCTTCTGCGTGCGCGCCGGATAGGCGCGCTTCTTGTGGCGCACGAGCTCCATCTGGTGCGGCTGGACCGCCTCGCTCGACAACAGCGTGTGCACGGACTCCACCAACGCCGGCGGCACCTCGCGCAGCACGACCTTGTGGCCCGTGGGCATCAACGCCGCCCACAACTTGTTGCGGAAGTCGTCCTGCGCCTTGCCCGAAGCCAGCCGCTCGCCGTGGATGCACCACGACAGGTCGTCCGCGAGGCGCATCGTCCAACGCACCGGGTTGGTCTTCTCCTTGAGGCCTTGGCGCAGGCGCTCCTCGTTCGACAGCACCTCGAACGGGTTCCAGCGCAAGGTCCAACCGCCCAGCTTCTGGTCGGCGACCAACTGCATGCCGCGCACAGGCTCGCCGCTTTCGTCGGCGTCGCCCGCACGTCCGGTCCGCAACCACTCGCGCACGCGCAAGGCCGCGTCCTCGCCGAGCGGGAACGGCGCGCCCTGGGCGACCACCCAACGGCCGTCGTAGTCGGGCATCAAGCGCTCGAGCAGGCGCTGCTCGGGCACGCCGAGCGTGCGCGCCAGTTGCGGCACGAGCTTGCCGGGCGTGTGGGCCTGCCACAGCGCCGTCGGCGATGCTGTCAGCTCGAGGTACTCGACGGTCGTCGCCAGCGGCACGCCGCCCTTGTCGCGCAGATCGAAGGGCACGGGCTCGACGGCCGAGTCGCGCGCCAGGACCGGCTGCTCGCCCTCCGGGACCAGGGACAAGAACAGCGCGCGCAAGCCGACCAGCGCGAACACCACGCCGATCAGCGCGCTGACGAAGAACGCCGAGCGCAGCACGACGTTGTCGGTCTCGGCGGGCTCGGACGAGCTCGCGGGAACTCCATCGCGCGCGGACTCCGCCTCGAGCAGCGACTCCTCCTCGCCCCGCGGCTCGCGGAAGTGCATCACAAGACCCCCTTGGCGCGCTGCACGCGCTCCGACACGCGCTTGTCCTCGGCGCGCACCTCGGCCTGCAGTCCCTTGCGCAGGGGCGCTGCAGGCACGGCCTTCTCCTGCTTGCCCTTGGAGGCGGGCGCCGCCGGCTCGTGGTCGAGCGCCACGATCTGCGCGGCGCGCTCGTCGTTGACCGCCTCGATGAGCTTGATCGTCGTGTACTGGCGCGCGAGGCGATCAGCTTCGGCGCGGTTGTGGGATTGCACGCCGGCGGTGGCGACGGAGAGCGCCATGGCCCCCAGGGACAAACCGATCGACAAGGTGGACCGCACGTTCACGACGACACCTCCAGCGCGAGCGGACGACGAGCGGCGCGCAACCGCGCCGAGCGCGCGCGCGGATTCGCGCGACGCTCGTGGTGGTCGGCCTCCACTGGCTTCTTCGAGTGGAGCTCCCAGCCGTCCTGCTTGGCGCGCGCCGCGAGGAAGCGCTTGACGACGCCATCCTCCAGCGAGTGGAAGGAGATGGCGACGAAGACGCCACCCGGCGCCAGCGTCGCGCGCACGCACTCGAGCGCGAGTTCGAGCTCGGCGTGCTCGGCGTTCACCGCGCGCCGCAGGGCCTGGAACGTCAGCGTGGCGGGATGGATCTTGCCGCCGACGCGGCCCGTGGCCTGCGCCACGCAGTCGGCCAAGGCCAGCGTGCGCAGGAACGGCGCGCGACGACGCCCCTCGACGATCGCCTTGGCGATGCGACGCGCGCGCGGCTCCTCGCCCTCGGCGTGGATCAGGTCGGCCAGCGACTCCTCGTCGAGGCCGTTGACGAGATCGGCCGCGGTGGTCGCGCGCGTCGGATCCATGCGCATGTCGAGCGGCCCATCCTGCTGGAAGCTGAAGCCGCGCGACTTGGTGTCGAGCTGCAACGACGACACGCCCAGGTCCACGAGGATCCCGGCCACCGGCGCGAAGCCCTCGCGTTCGACGAGTTCACGCAGCTCGCTCAAGCGCGCGCGCCGCAACTCGACGCGACCGCCAAAGCGCGCGAGCCGCGCACCAGCGAGCTCCAACGCGGCCGGATCCTGGTCGCAACCAACGAGACGCAGGCTCGGGCGCGCCTCGAGCAGCAACTCGGCATGGCCTCCCATCCCGACCGTGCCATCGACGATCCAGCCGCCGTCGAGCTCAGGCGCGATGCGCGCGAACGCGGCCAGCACGGCGCTCGGCAGGACGGGGATGTGCACCCGCTCGCCGCCCGACTCCGCTTCCGCCATCGATTCGCGTTCGACCACCGAGATGCCCACCGATCATCCTTTGGCCGTCCCGGCCGAACCGAGGATCCGATCGATGTTGTCGAGGGCCTTGGCGTGGGTGGCTTCGTAGCGCTCCCACACATCCTTGGCCCACACTTCGGCGTGGTCATTCACGCCGATCATCAACACCTCTCCGGCGAGGCGCGCCCCGCTGCGGAGTCGTTCGGGGACGAGCACGCGTCCGGCGGAATCGAGCTCGATTTCGAACGAGGAACGAAACAGGAGACGCTGCGCCGCGCGCTGCTCTTCTCCCGCGAACGTGGCGAGGTTCAGGCGCGCGATGGTCGCCTCGAACCCCGGCTTCGAGTACAGGTAGACGCAGCCGTCCTGCCCCGCGGACAGGATCACGACGAGGTTGCCCTCGGCGTTGCGCGTCAGCCCCTCCAAGAAGCGCTTCGGGACGGTCACCCGCCCCTTGGCATCCAAAGAGTGGGAGGATTCACCGAAGAACACGGTGAATCCTCCCCTCCTGAAACCGTGGGAGGGGCGAGGTGCCGACGAGCGCGCCACAGCCCCCACCGAGCGCGCTCGTACGGCACCCCAACTCCCACTTGTTCCCACTGATCAACACAAGCGCATTCTTCCCACCCACCAAGCAACACCGCAAGCCACATTCAGCGAGCAAGTGGCACTTGGCTTGGGTTTGGGACGACCAGCAACTCCGTTGCAACCGGCCGCGAGCAAGGCCGGACAACTATGGATCGAAGGCGAGACCAAGAAAAACCACTAGGGATTGGGGGTACACGCGAATTCCGCCCAGGCCCTGTCGGCTGAGGTTCGGCGCAAAAAATTTTTCATTTTTTTCCTTGGAAGGCCTGCAAAAGAGCATGGATCCGCCCCAAGCCACACCCGCACCCAAGCCCGCAGAGGGTCCTGCGCTCAAGCTCTGAGTCCTGCTGGCCTTCGACCGCGGGGCACGGCAACGCGCTTGGGCCCGACGAAGAAAATTCGCACAAGACCCTGATATAAAAGCACTTGCGTATCCAATTGCAGGCCTGTCGCAGGCCTTCAGTCACCTTGATCGGGGTCCCTGGCTCAGGCCGCGCCTAGGCCGCACCTTGTGGCCATTCGACGCAAATCGCTCGTGTCGCCTGCACGCACCGGTCGCGAGGGGCCAGACTCCCCCACTTCGCCTGCCCCCCACGATCCCCGCCACCCCCCACTTGGCCCCACCCCGCCGGTGCTGAGGCCGCACGAGAACCCTCGGCCTTGGCCGCTTGGACTCCTGTGGATTGCGAGCACCAAGTCCGCGAGGGCCGCAGAGGGCTCCGGTGCGCGGCGACGAACGCAGCTGTGCAGCGCGAAGCTCGTCCAGCGACGAAGGCGTGGTCGGCGACTGGGAGCAGCTCGCGACGGCAGCGCTCCCAGGGCACCGCAGGCACGGCAGCGCAGGCACGGCACCGCAGACACGACGCCACCACATCGCCCCAAACCGCGAGGGTCCGTCTTCAGGCTTGCGCCGCGGCGGCTTCGGCGTCGGACGAGTCCTCGGCCTCCGGCAGCTCAGTCTGGGACACTTCAGTCTCAGGCGCCTCGATGTGGGCCGCACCCGCAGCGTCCCCGAGCAGCGAGGCGTCGGCTCCTTCGAACAGGGACAGCAAGTCGCCCTTCAAGGCCTCCATGCGCTCGGGCGAGAAGTCGTAGACCCACACGCGCAGCGACTCCTTGCGCCGCGGCCGGTGCACGAGCATCGACTCGCCCTGCAAGCCTTCGCCGCGCAGGATGCGGTCGATCTTCAAGCGCTTCTTGCGCATGAGCAGCAAGCACAAGAGGTAGCGCAACTCGCTCAACTTGGGCTCGGTGCGACCTTCGAGCCGCAGGAACACGGCCTCGAGCGTGGGCAGATCGAGCTGCAAGCCGCGCTTGCCGGCGCGATGGCGCGTGAACCAATGGACGACATCGTCCCTGCGCTCCACCCGGCCCTTGCCGGAGCAGACCTCGCCACGTCCTTGCCAGCACACGAGGCACAGATCCTCGCGCGCCAGGAAGTCGTCGGAGATCGACAGCAGCGAGGCATGCCGCGCGCCATCCTCGAAGGCCGAGTTGCACGCGGTGCAGGCGCCGTTGCGCCGTCTGAACTTCCATTCCGACATCGTGGATCCTGCTCCTCGCCGCAAGCAGCGCGAAGCAGGTTGTACGCGGGATGGAAGGGGGTGTCCATGCCCCTGGCGCCGCCCCACCGAGCGCGGTCCAAGTCCCCGTCCGGAAGAGGCTTGCGAGCGGCTCCTCAGGGTCCGCGCGGGGACTTGGCGGATTGGTCGAGCAGCCTCCGTCCCTCGGCCTGCCAGTACGCCCGCCACTCCTTGACGCCACGTCGGCGCTGATCTCCAGCGATGGCCGCGAGCGCTCGCTCGAGCTCGACCACGAGGCGCGGCTCGCCCCGCGCGGGAGCGGCTTCCAGGGCCGCCAACACCCGTTCGAAGCTGCGTGGCTCGGCCAGATGGGTCAAGCCCTCCGCGGCGGCCAAGGCCACCGCCGGGTCCTCGTCGCGCAGCAGGCGACACAAGGTCCCCGTGGCCCAGGCTGTCTGGTTTGCTTGACGCGCGCGCAACGCCAACGACTGGGCGGCCTGCGCGCGCACGATCCACTCCGGATCCGAGAGCGCGAGTTCGCCCACTCGCACGAGCACCCGATCTTCGTCCGCGCCGCTGGTGGGCAGGCGCCCCAGCAACTCGACCGCGCGCCGTCTGGTCTCGGCGCGTTCGTCGACCATCAGCGCCTGCACGGGGGCGATCGAGGCGGCGCCGATCTGCACCAGCACATCGGCCGCGAGGAAGGCCACCACGCCGTCCTTCACGCGCAACGATTCGGCGAGCAGCGGGATCGAGTGCTCGGGCATGGCCACCAGCTCCGCTTGGGCGCGCTCGAACGGACCGTCCTTGGCGGGCTGGTTCACGAGGCGCGAGCGCTCGAAGCTGGCCACCATCTCGCGCGCCGCGTTCTGCACCATGAAGCGCGCCAGCGCGGGATCCTTGCGCACCGCCTCGCGCTCGATCTCCCACGCCGCGCCGCCCTTGCGCCAAGCCGCGAGCGTCTCGCGCTCGCGACTCGGCAAGTCCTCGGCCGCCACCACCGAGGCGGAGTCGCCATGTGGCTGGCGCGCCCCGTTCGGCGTGGAGCCGCACGCGACGATCAACAGCGCGGCGCAAGCCGCCGGCAAAGTCGACCCGCGGGTCGGGCGAGGAGTGGAGGGAACCATGCCGCGGCGCATGGTAGCGCGCGACACCCGTCGCGAGCGCCTACTCGCAACCGAGCTGCGCACGCGTCGAGCGCGCCAGGGCCGCGTCCCACTGCTCCTCGGCGAAGGTGCGCATGCGCTCTTCGTACCAAGCTTCGCCGCGCGTGGTCGCCTCGGGCGCCCCCGAGGCGGCGGCGCGCTCGTAGGCGGCGAGATGCGCGGCGAGCCAGGCGGCCTCCTCGGGTTCGACCGCGCGCCGTGGCGGCAAGCCGCCGCCGAGCGCATGGCGCGCGGATTGGTCGTGCGCGAGGCGCGCCAGTTCCTCGGACAACGCCTCGACATCGCCCGGCGGCACGAAGCGGCACGCGGACGCGGCGCCCCAATGTTCGACGCGCTCGCGCCACGCGGGCAAGTCGGACAACACGAGCGCGCGACCGAGTTGCAGGCACTCGTCCAGCACGAGCCCCTGCGACTCCTGCGCCAGCGAGGACAGCACGACCGCGTGGCAGGCGCGCAGCGCCGGATGCTGGTCGAGCCGCTCGGCCGCGTACGCGCCGTGGCGCACGACGCGCAACGAGTCCCGGGCGACCAGCGAGGAGAGACGCGCGACGAGTCGCTGCTCGCTGTTCGCGTCGCCGGTGGCCCCGACCAGATGCAGTTCCAAAGACGCGCGCCGCGCCGCCGACTCGACGGCTGCGAGCAGCCAATCGAGCCCCTTCTCGCGCGCCAGCCGCCCCACGCACGCAAGGCGCAACGGCCCCTCCGGCGAGGTGGGCGCCAAGCGCGCCAGCCGCGGCGCCGGCATCCCGAGCACCTCGAAGCAAAGCCCGTCGAGGTCGGGCGCGAGGTGTCGCCGCAGGAGCTCGCCGTGCGCGCGCGTGGGAGCGAACACGACGCGCGCGAGCTTCAGCTCGCGCACCAGGTCGTGGCGACGCAGCGCGTGTTCCGTCCAACGCGCCTCGGTGGGCAGCCAATGCGCGCGCGGCGGGACGAGGTCGGCGCACGCGACGCATGGCGCGACCGCGCTCTTCGCCTCGCACGGCCCCTTGCCGCTCGCTTGCACTCGGAACGACAGGTCGCAGGAGGCATGGTGGTCGTGCACGCTCGCGACGGACGGGACCCCTTGGCGCGCGGCGCGCAAGACGAGGTCGCGCGAAAGCCTCAACCAATGATGGACATGCACGACGGTCGGGCGCTCGGCGGCCACCAGGTCCTCGAAGGCGCGTCCGACGCGCGCCGAGAGGCTCTTCTGCCAATGGTCGTGGTGCAAGTCGGGCCGCGCGATCTCGATCACCGACACGCGCCCGCCCGTGGACAGCTCGCGCTCCGCGCGTCGAGCGTGCGCCGCGCCTGGCTCGAGCCGGCCGCAACACACGACCACCTGCGCTCCCGATCCAGCGAGCGCGCCGGCGAGGCGCGCCACCACGCGCTCCACCCCCCCGTCGCTTGCGCCCCATGGATCGCGGGGAACGGCGAGCAGCACCTTCATCGCGCGAGGCGCCCCGCCACCAGGTCGCGGTAGCGCGCTTCCAACTGGTCGACATGCCACGCGAAGGGCGGCACGGGCCGCGGAGCGAGGCGCTTGGTGTCCAATTCACCTGACAAGACGCGCGCCAAGGCGGCGCGCAGGTCCTCGATCGAACCGGGCGCGAAGTGCCAGCCGTCCACGCCAGGCTCGACGAACTCCGCCAGTCCGCCGTGCCCGGCGACGAGCAGCGGCACGCGAGCCGCGCGCGCCTCCTGCACCACGAGCGGCGCGTTCTCCCACCAACGACTGGGCACGACGAGCAGGTCGCACTCGGCGAGGAAGGCGGCCACTCCCGCGCGCGAGAGCGCCCCTTCGAGCCGCGCACCCGTCGCGCGCGCGAGGGAACGCAACTCGGCCTGGTAGGCGGCTTCGCTCTGGTCGGAACCGCGCAAGCGCAACTCGCCGCGCGCGCGCGCCTCGCCGTCCAAGGCGGCCCAGGCGCGCAGCAGCAGGTCCGGGCCCTTGGCTCGGATGCGCGCGCCGAGGAAGCCGACGACGATGGGTGCTCCAGGCGCGCGCTCCGCGCGAGGCGCGACCGGCGGCAGGTCGATGCCGAAGGGCAAGTGCTCGATGCGCTCGCGCGGCAGGCCGCCGTCCACCACGGCGCGCTCGAGCAGGAACCGACTCGGCGCGAAGAAGCGCGCCACTGACGCGCCTAGGCGTTCGCGCAACGCCGTGTTGCGCTCGACCACCTGGCGCGCCAGCGCGGCGGCGCGCGCGGCGTCCTCCGCCCCGATCATCGCTCCGCCCTTCGCCCCGCGCGGCGCGGACGGATGGCGCGCGAGGAAGGCCTTGGCGCGGCGCGCGGCTGGAGCGATGTCGAGGCCCGTGGCGCGCTTCAGCACCCGCGCCAACGGCAGCACCCGCCGTTCGAGACGACCTTGGTTGTGCGCGAAGTCGAGCAAGCACGAACCGCAGCGCGACGTCTCGACCTCGGTGCACAAGCCGCCATCGGGACGCAGCCGCTGGCCATGGCGGGCGCACACGCTCCAGTAATCGTGCAAGGTCATCGCCACCTGCGCGCCGCGCGCCTTCCACAGGCCGGGCAACGCGCTGCCGAGGTGGATCAGGTGCTGCACGTGCACGAGGTGGAAGTCGCGCTCGCGCACGAAGCCCGCGAGCGCCGCCGCGACGCGCGGATCGTCCCAAGTGGAACGGAAGTCCTCGTGCAGCAAGTTGTTCGCTAGGCTGTGCACGAGCACTCCCTCGCGCTCGACGGAGGCGAGCGACAAGTCGGCTCGAGCGAGGTCCTTGGTGGCCGCCAGCACCTCGACCTCGTGGCCGCGCGCCGCGAGGGCGCGCGACAACTGCCACGCGTAAGTCTCCGTCCCGCCCGCGCGATCGGGCGGCAGGCCGTGCACGAGTTGGAGGATCCTCAAGGCGGCGGCGATCATGCGCGCGGCGCGCTGCAGGCGCAAGCCGCGGCAGGACCGCGCCATCCGCGAAGTTCGCGGGGCGTCAGGTGCGCGACAAGGCGCAGGCGCTCCGATTCCGTGCTGGCCGCTCGCGCCTCGCCACCCTCGCAGGCGCTATCCTCCCGGTCCGGGGCGCCTCGCCCCATGGCTCGTGCCCATGTCCAAGCGACCCATCCTCAAGCGCATCCTCGTCGTCGGCGCAGCCGCCTTCCTCCTGCTGCAACTCTGGCCTGTCGAGCGCACCAACCCAGCGACGGGACCCTCGGCCCTGCAGGCACCTCCGGAAGTGGCCGCCGTGCTGCGCGCGGCCTGCTACGACTGCCATTCGAACGAGACGCGCTGGCCTTGGTACTCGTACATCGCTCCGATCAGCTGGCAGGTGGCGCACCATGTCGAGGAGGGTCGCGCCGAACTGAACTTCTCCGAGTGGGGCGCCTACCGCGAGTCCAAGCAGCTCTCCTTGGCCGAGGAGATGCTCGAGCAGATCGAGCAAGGCGAGATGCCCACTTGGGACTACCGCCTGGCGCACCCCGAAGCGCGCCTCGAGCCCGCGCAAGTCGAGGTGCTGCGGCGCTGGGTCGACGGACTGTGACCCGCTAGCCGGCGAACGGCCGCAGCAGCCCCCACCAGGCGCGCATCCACCAATCGAGCGCGCGGGCGAAGACGACCTTGCCGCCGCGCGCCACCGCTGGCGTCAAGGTCAACGGCCCGCCCACGAGCAGGCGCCGATCCGGCGTCGTGCGGACGCGGGCGAGATGCGCGCGGCGCGCGCGCCAATGCGCGCGGTCCGCCCACCACTCGCGCTTGCCGCGCCACCACTCGCCCAGGGCGCCAGCCGCGCACGCGAAGGAGAATTGCACCAGCTCGTAGGCCACGAAGGACGGCAAGCAGCACAGGATCGTCCGCGCGCGGTAGTTGTTGGCGATGTAGAGCCAGCGGTTCTTGCTGTGCTGGCGCACGCGCGATCCCGGATAGCGCGGACCATCGCGAAAGCTCAGGTCGGGCGTGCCGCCGCCGTGCAGGCACGACGCATCCTCGACCGACAGGATCGCGCGGTCCATGGCGCGCAGGCGAAACGAGAGATCCAGGTCCTCGAACAGGATGAACATGCGCTCGTCGAAGCCGCCGGCCGCGATCACCGCCCGCTTGTCGACGAGCAGGCACACGGACACGCAGGCGTCGACCTCGACCACGCCCGCGCCGCGCGCCGAGGCGAGCGGCGCGTAGAAGTTGCGCAGCGCGATCAGTCCGGCGTGGTGCAACGAGCCACCGTCGTAGTGCACGCGCGCAGGCTCGTCCGCGAACACCGAACGTGGTTGGGCCACGGCCGCCTCGGGTCGCGCGCGCGAGGCCTCGAGCAACCTCTCGAGCGCGTCGGGTCGCAGGTACGCGTCGTTGTCCACGAGCAGCACGCGCGCCGTGCGCGCCGCCGCGAGACCCGCGTTGCGCGCCACGCTGGGGCCGGCATTCCGGCCCAGCTGCAGCACTTCGCCCTGCGTGCGCGCGGCGGCGATGTCGCGCGCCGAACCATCCTGCGAAGCGCCGTCGACCACGATCAGCCGCCCAATCGGCCCCCGCAGGTCGCGCAACGCCGGGACGAGGCGCTCTACATGGCGCCGCCCATTCCAGTTGACGACGACCACGTCGACTCGCTCCTGCGACGCGTCCTGCTTCACGACAGCGGCAGTTCGAAGTCCGGGTGGCTGCAGGGTCGCCGATGCCGCCAGCAGTACGGGATGTTGGCCGCGATGGAGGCGCAAGCCTTCACGAGCACCCACCACGCGCCGGGCGTCTCCTTGAGGCTGCGCCCGATGCCGATCGTGCCGGTGGCGTCGGCGACCGTGCCCTCGGCCTCCTGCTTGGAGCCGCGCAGCACGACCTTGAACAACACGAGGAACGGCAGCCGCGCGAGGTCCTTCGCCGGCGCGTACTTGAGCATGGTCAAGAAGGCGTTGCGCGCGTGGTAGTACAGGCTGCGCTTGCCCATCTTGATGCCGAACGGCGTCTTGTGCCAGACGCCCGCATCCGGGTACTGCAAGACCCGCCAGCCGAGGTTGAGCAGCCTGCAGGTCAGGTCGCGCTCGTTGCCGTAGATGAAGTGGTTGATGTCGTACCAGCCCGCTTCGCGGATGGCGCGGCTCTTCGCCAGAGAGGCGCAGCCGCGGAAGGTCGACATGTAGCGCTCGCTGTTGACCAGCGGCGAACGCAGGTACGACTCGGGCGTGCCTGGCTCGACCACTTGGGTCGAGACGATGGCGGTGGACTCGGGCTCGGCGCGCATGCGCGCCAGGCTCTTCTCGACCCATTGGGGCTGCATGACGATGTCGTCGTCGAGGATCGCCGTGTACTCGGTCGTGGCGCTGGCGAAGCCGACATTGAAGGTCTCGCAGGCTCCGTAGCGGTCGTGCGGCATGACCACCAGGCGCACGCGCGGGAACTCGGCCCTGACCATCGCCACCGTGCCATCGGTCGAGGCGTTGTCCACGACCACGATCTCGTCGAAGGGCAGCGTCTGCGCCTCGAGCGCCAGCAAGTTCTCGCGCAGGTCGGCGCGCTTGTTCCAGGTCGAAACCACCGCCGTGACGCCGCTCCTGCCGCCCGGCGCGGCCGAAGGACTGCGCAGGCGCGCCAACTGCTGGACGAAGTCGAGCAACTCGCCCGAAGAACGGCGCGTGAAGGCCTCGACCCGCTCCACTCCGGGCACGTCCACATCGAGCGAGCGCGCCAGGTCGGCGGACGCTGCGCGCTCGAGACGCCCGCCGGAAAGCTGCGAGGCGTGCGCGGACAGCGCGGCGCGCTTGGCCTCGCTCGCCGCCCCCACGTCGACCAGGCAACCGTCGAGCACGGGCGTGTTGACGGCCCACAACCACGCTTCCCGCGCCGGACCGCGCGCCAGGGCCGAGGCCGCTGCCGCCGCGAGGGCGCGATGATCGGGATGGTGCTCGCAGGGCGAAGGCGCGAACACGGTGCGCGCGCGAAGCTCGTCAAGCAAACTGGACAGTCGTCCCGCGAGGTGCGTCTCTGCGCCCAACGCCCCGTCGGGAAGCCCGAGGAAGCGCGGCTCGCGCAGGCCGAGGATCCGGCAAGCCTCGCGCGCCTCGGCGCGGCGCCGCTCGCCATCGACCCCGGCATCGGCGACCACCACCACGCGCACCTCGAGTCCGCGCGCCGCCAAGAGCGCCAGCGTGCCTCCACATCCCAAGGTCTCGTCGTCGGGATGGGCCGCCAGGCAGACGACCGGTCCCTCGACGCTTGCGAGGTCGACGAGCGCGGGGAAGGAGCCCTTCATCGCCCGCACCTCGCGCGGATGGCCCGACTTGCGTGGCGCGCTGCGCCGTTCAGGTATTCGCGGATCGACATGGGATCTGGCCCCGCGCAGGGCTGCAGGAGAGTACTAGATCGGTCGAATGCGGCGGGAGCGTGAGCCGTCCAAGACCGCCACGGCGTCCAGCCTGGACCGCCGCGGGAGGCTGGTGGGAGGCGGTGCGCGGCGGATGCGGCGCGCGGCGCGGAGAAAGCCGGAAGTGGCGCGGCTTTTCGACCTGGGGCCGCGGTGGCGCTTCAGGCGCGCGGCGGTGTGGTGCGCGCCAGCTCCGCCTGCCCAGCACGGCGCGCGTTGGCGGCCTCGATCGTCTCGATGATCCCGCGCTCGGGCGCAAGCGCCCGCCAACGCTCCAAGGCCGAGTTCGCCGCGGACTCGCCGCCCGCGGCTCGACGCTCGAGCGACTCGCGCAAGGCCCGCAAGGCCGTGTCGGGATCCCCGTCTGTGCGCGTGGCGAGCTCGCACAAGAAGCCCCAGGCGGCCAGTCCTGCATCGCCCGCCACCAGCGCCTGCGCCGCCGCCTGCCGCAGGTCGAGGGGCAGATCGGCGCGCGCGTGGAACGCGGAGAGCTTCGCGCTCCATCCACCCACCTCGGCGTCGAGGCGCGCCTGCCACGCCGAGTGCTCCACGCGCGCAGCCGCGGCGTCCAGCGGCGGCGCAGCGCACAGCCGCTCGAGCGCCAAGAGGCAGGCGACGCGCGTCTCGTGGTGCGCGCTGCCCTCGAACGCGCGCGCCAACGGCGCGGCGACGGAAGCGTCGGCCGTCGCGGCCAGCGCGGCGGCCGCGACAGCCGCCACCGTTGGATCGCCTAGCGCCTCGACCAGCGCGGGGATGGCCGCACGGGCCCGCGGTCCGCGGCGTTCGAGGCACTGGGCGGCATGCAGGCGGATGTAGCGATCTTCGTCGCGCAAGCTGCGCGCGAGGAGCGGCACGACGGAATCATCGAGGCGCGCCAGCACGAAGCGCGCATCGTCGACCTGGCGCAGGTCGAACTGCCCCAATCGGCTCACCAAGGTCCACGCGAGGCAAGCATCGACGCCGTCCGACGCCGCATCCGGCACGAGGCCGTTGGCATGTCGACGCAAGAGCTCGCCACCGAAGCCGACGCCACGCGCGAGGGCCCATTCGTCGGCCTTGGCGCGGGCGGTGTCGGCGAGCCATGCATCGTCCCGGCGGCCCGCGACTACGAGCAGCCCTTCGAGGCCCGCGAGGTTCCCTTGCTGCGCCAAGGCGTCGGCGATCCACAACACGCTCTCGCCATCGACCTCGTACTTGAGTCGCAGCAAGAGGCGCCCGAGCAACCGCGGATCCTCGAGGCGCCCGAGTTCGAAGGCGCACCGCGCGCGCACCCAAGGCACGGGGTGCGACTCGAGCGCGCGGCACAAGGCGTCCTTGGCGAACGGCCCCCCCATCGCACCCAGCACGGCGATGGCGGCCGCGGCGCGTTCGGGGGAGTCCTTGGCCGCCTGGACGACGGCCGCCAAGGGCGGAACGAGGCCATCGCCCAGCGCGGCGAGATCGGCGAGCGCCAACTCGCGCGTGCGCAAATCGTTGCCGGAGTAGGCCGACAGCGCGGCTTCCAGATACTCCTCCGCGTCCGCCGGCGCGGCAGGCGGCGCGGGCGGCTCCATGGCGCCGACCAGCGGCAAGGCGAGTGGCGGACACTGCGCCAAGGCGCGCGCGACCACCGGCTCGTGGATCGAGGCGACGAGCGCGTTCGACGAAACGGCGGAGTCCTCGCCAGCGCAAGCGATCAGCAACCCGAGCAGGACCAGGCGTCCGGCGGCGTCGCGGCGCCTCGTCACGGCTGCACCACGGCGCGGTGCACGAACTCCGCTTCGAGCTCGGGATCCGGGCGCAACGGGTCCTTCCAATACGGCGTGCGCTTGTAGGTCAACGCCACCTCGACCGGACCACGGCTGTCCAGGTCGTCGACGAGGACTTCCTTGGTCGCGTCGCTTGGCAGCAGAGTGTCGACGAGATCAACCTCGTGGCGGTAGGGACTGCGGAAGCGCCACAAGTGGCGCCAGGGACGCGCGGGCTCGCCCGCGGCCGCGAGCGGACGCCACCACAAGTCCGCAGCGCGCGAACGCTCGTCGGTCGGGAAGTGGTGACCCGCGCCGGTGTTCGTCAAGGCCACGCGCAGACCCCCGGCGACGCGCTCGGCGAAGAGCGTCGTGGCTTGGCGCACCATCTCGAGCGAGTGCCCCCCGTGCATGGCGTGGTCGCGGCCGGAACCATCGGCGCGCATGGGCATGTGGCACTCCACGCAACCGATGCCTTCCTGGGCGTACTTGGTCTCGCGCCATTGCGAGACGGTCTTGTGCTGGTCGTGGCAGCCCGCGCAATGATCCACGCTGCGCAACGAAGCCATCGCCACGGGACGGCAAGGCGCGGAAGGCGCGTCCGTCGTGCCGGCCACGCCGCCATCAGGCAACGCATGGCAAGCAATGCAGTCGACCCCCTCGGCGCGCCGCGCGGTGCGCGGAAGGACACGCGCGCCGATGCCGGTCGAGTAGATCTCCTGCGGCGCGTGGCAGTCGATGCAATCGGTGTTGGCGAAGTCGTTCGACAAGGCGCGCACGTCGGGATTGAGCCAAGAGTGCGCGTGCTGCGAGCCGGCCCATTCCTCGAAGACCGCGGGATGGCACTCCTTGCACTGCTGCGACGAGGTGAAGCTGCGCGTCGGCGCGGCCTCGGTCGGCTTGTGGAAGACGAGCGCGACGGCGCCGAGCCCCGACAGGACCAGCGCGGCTCCAAAGATCTGCTTGGCGTTCAGCATGGCGTTTCAGGCGGCGACCACCGCGCCGTGCTCCAAGCGCACGAGCGCGGTGCCGTGGGCTCCCACCTCGGCGGGATCGTGGGTGACATGCACGAGCGTCAGCTCGCGTTCGCGGCGCAAGGCCTCGAGGCGCGCCACGAGTTCGGCGCGCAGCGGAGCGTCGAGCGGTCCGAGCGGCTCGTCGAGCAAGAGCACGGCGGGCTCGCCCGCCAAGGCGCGCGCCAGCGCCAAGCGCTGCGCCTCGCCGCCCGACAACTCGCCGGGCTTGCGCGCCGCGAGCGGTCCGAGTTCGACCAGCTCGAGCCAACGCAGCGCGGTCGCGGCGCGCTGCTTGCGCGGCACGCCGCGGCAGGCAAGCACGAACTCGATCGTCGCCTGCGCGCGCAAGTGCGGCCACAGTCCCGCGCCGCCACCTTGGAACACCAACCCGATGCCGCGCCTCTCGGGCGGCAGCACGAGACGCGCGCCATCGCTGGCGAGGCGTCCGCACACCTCGATCCTGCCAGCGACGAGCGGTTGCAATCCTGCCAAGGCGCGCAACAAGGTGGTCTTGCCGCTGCCCGAAGGTCCGACCACGACGCACCACGCGCCGCGCTCGACGCGCAACGAAGCCTGGTCGAGCACGCGGCGTCCTCCGTGTTCGACGACCAGCCCGACGGCCTCGATGGCATGTGTCATGGCAGAGCCCCCATGTTCCGCCTCGAGTGCAGGCTCCACAAGGCGCCCGGCAGCAAGACGAAGAAGCAAATCCACAAGGCGAGCGCCGCCACCATCTCGTCCCGCCCGAAGTGCACCGCGTTGTAAAGCCGGAAGAGCGCCGTGCCGTTGGCGGCCGGAACGAGGATCGCCGCATCCAGTTCACGCAGGGCGAAGACGAACACCACCATCGCGCCGCCGGCGAGCGGCGAGGCCAGCAGCGGAGCGACGATCCCGCACAGAGTGCGCGCCGGCCCGGCCCCGGCGAGGCGCGCCGAGTCCTCGATGCGCTGGTCGGTGGCGGCGGTCGCGGCCGCCACGCCGAGCACGAAGAGCGGCGCGTAGCGACCGGCCTGCAGCAACACCGCCATCCAAGCCGAGTCGTACAGCGCGGCGGTCTCGGGCCGGTTCCACAAGGCCAGATTGCCGACGCCGAAGAGGATCGCCGGCACGCACAGCGGCAGCACGACGAGCGCCGTGCCGAAGACGAGCCAGCGCCGACTGCGCGCCAACGCGTGCCCGAGGACCAGCGCCACCGGCACGCACAGGCAGGCGGCGCCCACGGCGTGCAGCAGGCTCGCCTGCAGGTTCGGGCGGCCGTTCGCGAGCGCCGCGACGAGGCTCCGGCCCAGCGTCGCCGGTTCGAAGCCGCGCGCGCCGCCACCCGCCTCGAAGGCCAAGCGCAGGAGCGGCGCGAGCGCAGTCGCTCCCACCACGGCCCACGCGAGGATGGAGAGCGGCCAGCGCCACGCACCCAGCTCCACGCGCGACGGCGGACGGAAATCGCCCTCGTAGGAGAAGAGCGGCGAGCGGCGCACGACCAGCAAGGCGGGCACGACCACCAGCAAGGTCAAGGCCACGAGGGGCCACGCCGACGCGACCGCCTTGCTCGTGTCGTTGCCGCTGCGCCATGAAGCGAAGATGTCGTCTGCGTAGACCGGGTACTTGGGCCCGAGCGAGCTGACGTAGTCGACCACGGCGAAGTCGTTGACCGCGAAGGCGAAGGCGAAGCCCGCGCTCGCCAACGCGACGGGCCGCACCAGCTCCCACTCGACGCGCGCCATGGCGGCGAGTCCGCCCGCCAAGCGCGCCGCATCCGAGCGTCGTCCGTCGATGCGTTCGGCGGCGCGCGCCACGTACAAGGCGACCAGCGGATATGTCCCCACCCCCATGATCGCGGCCGTGGCGAGCCCACCGCGCCACGAGGTCCAGCCCATGCAGGCCATCGCCAGCACCAAGGGCGGCAGCAACAGCGGCACGAGCACCAGTGCACGCAGAGCCTGCGCTCCAACGAGCTGCGCGCGCGCGAGCAGCCACCCCATCGGCGCACCGACCAGGAGCGCGATGGCCGCGGCACCGAGGCCCAGTTGCGCGGTGCGCCACAAGAGTCCGGCGCCGCGCGCCAGATCGAGCGCGGCGAGGTCGGCGACATCGACGCGCGAGGCCATGGCCGCGATCGGACCCAATGCCACGAACGCGAAGGCCAGCGCGGCGAAGGCGACCAAACCGCGACTCACTTGAGGAACAGCTCCTGGAATTCCGCCGCGCGCGCGCGGATCGAAAGGCCCACCGTGCGCAAGTCGTAGCGCATGGGTTGGAACTCGCCCGGCGCCTTGACGTGCGCGGGGCGCGCGACGCTGGGCCGCACGGGGATCTGCGCCGAGCGCGAGGCGGCGAGGCGCGCCTCGACCTCCTCCGAAAGCGCCCAGTCGATGAAGCGACGCGCGGCTTCCTTGCGTGGAGCGCCCGCAGGGATGCAAATCGTGTTGGGGATGAGCATGGTGCCGATGCCGCCCTGGTCGGGGTACACCGCTTGCACCGGCGCGCCCTTCTCCAGCGCCACGTGGAAGTCGTCGGTGTCGGTCCAGCCGAAGGCGCACTGCCCTTCGCTGACGAGGCGCATGACATGCGCGTTGCCGTTGGCGAGGTTGAGTCGGCCCTCGCGCGAGAGCCGGTCGACCGACTCGAGGAAGCGGCGCGCCTCGCCCGGCGGCAAGACTTCGTGGAGCGCCGCCATGTGCGTCAGCGTCGTGCCCGCCAAGGGCCGCGCCATGGCCACCTTGCCGGCGTGGCGCGGATCGAGCAAGTCGTCCCAGCTGTCGATCTGCCCCGGATCGACGAGGTTGGTGTTGACGATGAAGACGCGCCCGCGCGCCGCGAAGCCGTGCCAGCGATGGTCGGGATCCTTCATCTCGGCCGGCAGGCTGGCCGCCGAGGGCGAGTCGTAGGCCTCGAGCAGCCCGTCCTCGGCGAGCGCCACGACCATGGCGAACTCGTTGCTCCAGAAGACGTCGCAGCGTGGCCGCGCGACCTCCTCGCGCACGCGCAGCGCAAGCCCCACGTTCTTGTTGGCTTCGACGTCGTACTCGACGCGGATGTCGAGCCCGCTGCGCTCCTGGTACTCGCGGATCAACGGCTCGGCGAACTCCTGGTCCAAGGAGCAGTAGACGACGAGATCCGGATCCGAGCCGCAGGAGGCGAGAGCGAGTCCGAGGGTGGCGCAGAGCGCCGCGAGGCGATGATGCAGGGAGCGCATGGGGGCTTTTCCGGCTCGGGCCGGCGCTAGTAGACCAGAACGAGGGCGTTACACATCCCGATCCAGCTCCATGGCGACGCCGCCGCCGGTCCGGAGCGTGACCTGCGCCCGGTCGGCGGCTATGAAGGGCTATGATCCATCATCCGATCATGAAGTCGACCGTCCTCGCCGCCTTGCTCCTGGCCGTCCTTGGCGCCTGCGCGCAGACCGAGACCCGCAAGGAAGTGGGTCCGCCGCTCGAGCCGCCCAAGGTCACGGACTCCAAGCCGCACGACTACCCCGGCCTGCACCAGGTCGTGGCGTACACGGCCGACATCTGGAGCGGAGCCCTGCCCGAGGGTGAAGAAGGCTTCGCCTCGCTGGCGCGCCTCGGGATCAAGACCATCATCTCCGTCGACGGTGGCGCCACCGACGTGGCGACGGCCGAGGCGCACGGACTGCGCTACGTGCACCTGCCCCACGGCTACGACGGGATCGACATGCTGCGCCGCCTCGAGATCGCGCGCGCAGTGCACGATCTGCAGAAGCCTGTCTACATCCACTGCCACCATGGCAAGCACAGGAGCGCCGCCGCGGTGGCCTCGACTTGCGTGGCGCTGGGCTACTTGAAGCACGACGAGGCCGAGGCGCGCATGCATGTCTCGGGCATCGCCGCGCAGTACACGGGCTTGTTCCAAGCCGTGCGCGACAGCCAGCCGGTCGACGAGGCGACCTTGAAGACCGCCGACGACTCGTTCCCCGCGCACGCCAAGGTGTCGGACATGGTCGAGGCGATGGTCGAGATCGACTTCGCCTTCGAGAACGTCCAGCACATCGAAAAGGCAGGTTGGACCACGCCCAAGGACCACCCCGACTTGGTGCCGGCGGCCGAGCTTGGCCGCATGGCCGACCACTTCAAGAACGGCGGAGAGACGCTGCCTGCGGACGAGCAGCGCGAACTGGCCGAATGGATGAAGAGGAGCTACCAGCAAGTGGCCGACCTCGAGAACGCCTTCCTCGCCGGCACGCAGACGCGGGAAGAGATGTCGGTGCGCTTCAAGGCCATCGCGCAGAACTGCAAGGACTGCCACGCCAAGCACCGCAACTGAGGACCGGGCGTTCGATGACCATCCGCCGCCCTGCCGTGGTTCGCCCGGCGGGGCGGCGGCATGTTCGATGCTCCCTTGCCCTTCAGTCGAGCAGTTCTCGTGCGCAGTCGTCGATGCCGCGCGCGCGACGCTGGGCGCCCCGACGCAACCGTCCAGCGCGCTTGTCGGCGGCGAGGCGCGCGAGCATGCGCGCCAGGGTGCGCACATCGCCGGACGCGACGACGAGCGAGACATCGTCCCCCACGCGACTCGGCAGGTCGCCTTGGTCGGACACGACCAGCTCCAGCCCCGCGGCGCCGCACTCCGCGGCCGCCAAGCCGTAGGACTCGGCGAGGCGCGAAGGAAACACGGCGACATCGCACGAGGCCGCGAGACGCGCCAGTTCCGTCGGCGAGTAGGCGCCGTGCCGCTCGATCCGCGCGCGGCTGGATCCGCGCGCCAAGCGTTCGGTCCAACGCGCATCGACGCTGCACCCGGCGAGCACGAGCGTGGCGTCCGCGCCGAGGCCCGCTTCGAGGTCCGCGTCGAGGGCGTCGAGCAGATCGCAACTGCCCTTCCACCATCCATGGTTGCCCGCGTGCAGGATGCGCAGGCCAGCTTGGGAAGCCGAGCTGGCCGAGGCCGCCGGAGCCTTCGCCGCGGCGCGCCCTGCATCGAGGAAGCAAGACTCCACGCCCGGTTCGACCACGCGCAATCGCAGGTCGCCATGCACCGCCATCAGGGCGCGCGCATGCGCCCGCGAAGGCGCGAGCAGCTCGTGCGCGCGAGAGAGAGCCAGCGCGGCCGCGGCGCGGCGACTCGCCAACGCCCCGCGCAGGCGCGCGAGCGACGACTCGTCGCGCCGTTCGATCCATGGCTCGATGCAGCGCGCGCAAGTCCCCTCACCCGCGACGCGGGCCGTCGCATCGCTCGGGCACGACGATCCGGACGGAGGTTCGTGGCGAAAGGCGCGCGCGCAGGAAGCACCATGGTCGTGCAGCCACAGGCGGGTGCGCATGGCCTCGGCCAGACGCGGCACGAGGTCGATCGAGGGCGCGTCGAAGCGCAGCACATGCACCTCGTCGCAGCCGCGCAGCACGTCGAGCACGGCGTGCGCGAGGCGCGGCTTCGCGAGCATCCAAGGATCGACCTCGTCGGGCTCGACCGCGAGGGAGAGCCAGCGCACGCCGTGTTCGAGCAGATCGGCGCCCAAGCCCACGCGCACATGGACCACCTCGCGACCGGCGCGCGCGAAGGCCATGGCGAGGCTCCGGCCGAAGCGCTCGCTGCCGCCCACGACGCCATCCTGCTCGGTCGGCGCGATGATCGCGATGCGTCGCGGCGTCACGCGCGCTCCGGCAGGATGCGCGCGAACGCTTCGGCGGAAAGCGCCCGGCCACCGAAGGCGCGCGCGCGTCGTTCCATGCGCGCGCGACACGAGGCCTCGAGCGCCCCATCCTCCAATTGGCTGGCGTGGCAGGCGAGCGCCCGCGCCTTGTGTTCGTGCACGGCGCTGGTGTCGAGCACGAAGTCGGGCTGGAGGTCGGTCCACACCTCGCAACCCAACAGCGTGCAGTCGGCGCGCGAGCGTTCCACGTGCCGCGCCACCGCCTCGCGGGCCACGCGCGCCACGGCGCGGTGGTCGGGATGGTCGTCCCCCTCCCATGGCGCGTAGACGAGGTCGGGGCCGTATTCGGCCAGCGACGCGGCGAGGCGTCGCACGGCATGCTCGTGGTCGTGGTCGGATGGCGCGTGGCCTTCGGGCAACCTCCAGAACTCGAGGCGCGGCTCGAGCAGCTCGCGCGCGGCGGCGCGGCACTCGGCCTCGCGCCGTTCGGCGCCGCCGGCGCCCAGCGCTCCGTCGAACACCACCAGCACGAGCACCTCGTCGCCTTGCAGGCGATGGAGCGCGATGGCGCCGCCGCAGGCGAGCACTTCGTCGTCGGGATGCGGCGCCACGACCAGCACGCGCGCGGCCGGCGGGAAGTCCCACAAGGTCGCGCGCGCACTCATGCGGCTTCCTCGCGGTCGACTGGGTGCCGCGACGGTTCGATCGACGCGGTCGTCTTGCGCAAGGTCCAAGCCGCGACCAACCGCAGGTCGACCGTCGCGAGGCAACGCAACCAGTAGCGGCCTTCCGGCAACCAGGGCCAGGCGTCCCCGAAGCCGGGCGCCTCGAGTGGCGCGAGCACGCGACCGGCGCACAGGCCGAAGCCCGGCGAGACGGCCACCTCGAACAGCAACTCCTCGCCCGCGGCGCGGCGCGCGTCTGCGAGCATCTCCGCCTCGGGAGGCTCCGCGCGCGGGCCGAGTTCGCGACAGTCGTCGACCACGCACGGGATCGCGTGCTCCTCGAGCAGCGCCACGAGACGCGCGGCGAGCAGTCCGCGCAAGCCGTGGTGTTCGCGCAGGTACAACTCGCGCGACAAGCGCATGCGCCGCAGCGGCTCGCCGGCGTAGCGCTCCCCGTGGCCGGCGGACCGCGACCAGCGGTGGACCACCAGCGCGCGCGGCTCGACGACGAGCGGCACGCCGTGCGCGCGCGCGCGTCGGCACAAGTCCGCGTCCTCGTAGTAGAGCGGGTAGCGTTCGTCGAGCAGCAAGCCGAGTTCGAGCAGCGTGGGGCGCGGCACCAGCAAGCAGGCGCCGGAGACCATGTCGGCGGCGTGCGCGGAGCGAGCCGTCCACGCCGCCAACCTGCGTCTCGCGGAGTCGTGGGCGACCGCGCGAGCGACGGAGACATCGACTCCCGCCAACGCTTGGCGCAGTTCGCTCCACGCCGTGGGCAAGGTGATCGGCGGCAGGAGCAACGCTCCGCGCTCGTCGATGCTCGTGCGCGGAGCCACGATGGCGCGCGGCGCCGCGAGCGAAGTCTCGAGCAAACGCCCCAACGAACCAGGCGTGAAGACCAGGTCGGGATTCAACGCCAGCAACGCCTCGGCTCCCGCGGCGCGCGAGAGGGCCAGCTGCATCCCGCCCGCGTAGCCGAGGTTGGCGGTGGGCACGACCTCGGCTCCGAGCGCGCGCAAGCCGACGAAGGCCTGGCGCTGGTCCTGGGTGGAGCCGCAGTCGACCACCACGGTCCTGGGGGCGGCGAGGCCAGCCGCGCGCGCCTCGCCGTGCAACGAGCGCACGCATGCCAGTGCATGCTCGCCCGAGTCGTGGTTGACGACCAGCGCCGCGAGCTTCACGCCTCGAGCGCGGAGCGCGTCGTCGCGGGCCCGTGCGTCGCATCCAGATCGCGCGCTCCGGGCAGCGGGGCGCGCAGGACGGGTTCGACATGGGACCATTGGTGCTCCAGCATCACGCGTCCCACCTCACCGCCACGCGAGTAGACAGTCAAGGGTCGCTCGTGCACGGTCTCGTCGTGGCGCTGCAGGCCGTGGCGGTCGAACAGCCACGCGGCGACGCGCAGCGAACCGGAAAGCAGCGCCAAGGACGGCAAGCGCAGTTCGAAGGTCCCGGCGCGGCCGCGCTCGGGTTCCCGCCCCGACAAGTGCGTGCCGCAAGCGGCGACGATCTCCATGGACGTGTCCAGCAAGCCCACGCCGCAGTGCACCTCGGCGGTGGTCGGACTGGACCAGGCGATCCGCACGCGGAGCTCGGAACCACTCGCCACCTCGTGGCCGGGCAGGAGCTCGACCGATTCGATCCGCGGTCCCTCCGGCGCGGGAGCGGTGCGTTCCGGCGCGAGGCCGCGCGTGCGCGTCTCGGCGGCGTAGCGCGCGGTCGCCTCGGCGCACGCGCCATCGTGGCGGACGCGACCGCCGTCGAGCCACAAGCCTCGATCGCACAGTTGCCGCAAGTCGTAGAGGCTGTGGCTGCACAAGACGATCGAAGCGCCGTCCTTCTGCAACGCGCGCAGGCGTTCGACGCAGCGGCCCTGGAAGCCGGCATCACCCACCGCGAAGACCTCGTCGAGCAGCAAGACGCGCGCATCGTGGGCCAGCGCGCAGGCGAAGGCGAGGCGCAGCTGCATGCCGCTCGACCAGGCGTAGAGCGGTTCGTCGGCGCTCTCGACGAGCTCGGCGAACTCCAGGGCGCCTTGCGCGTGGTGCCGCGCCGCGCGACCGCGCAAGCCGTCGAGCGCCGCGAGCTGCAGCGCGTTCTCGCGCCCCGAAAGATCAGGATGGAAGCCTGCACCCAGCTCCACCACCGAGCGCAGCGGGCCGGCCGCGCGCCAACGTCCGCTCGTCTGGGGCGTCGCTCCGGCGAGGATGCGCAGCACGGTCGACTTGCCCGCGCCGTTGGCGCCGCACAAGCCCAACGACGCTCCGGCAGGCTAGACGAAGGACACCTCCGAGAGCGCCGCGCGCCAGGCGCCATCGGCGCGGCGATGCAGCTTCGTCAGTCCTTGGACTTCGATGGCGTGGCGCACGGATCAAACCTCGTCGCACAGGTGCGGCCTGCGCCAAGCGAGGACGAGGAGCGCGGCGCCCGCGATGCACGCTGTCCATGCGCAGGCGCATGCCAACGCTCCAGCCTCGAAGTGCGCGAGGCCCAAGCTGGAACGCGCGAGGCCCAAGTAGGCGGCCAGCGGATTGACCGCCATGGCCTCGCGCAGCCAAGCACCTGCTCCGATCCAGGCGGGATCCCACCACACGGGTGTGGCCAAGGTGGCGAGCGGCAAGCCCCAAGCCAGCGCCTCGGCCGCGGCTCGGCGGCGAGCGTGCAGGATGGCGAGCAGGAGCGCGAGCGCGGACACGAAGAGCGCGAAGCCGGCGACGACGAGGACGAGCCACAGTGCTCGCGGCCCGAGCACTCCATCGAAAGCCGACCAACCGGCCAACAACGCCAGGCCGAGGCCAGCCGAGGCGGCTTGCGCCAGCACCGGCCGCAGGATCAGCGCCTCCAGCGGAAAGGCGCGCCGCGACACGAGGGCGCGCTCGTCGACGAGCGCGGTCGCGCCGCGCGCCAGTCCATGCTGGAGGATCGAGAAGAGCAGCGCGCCGGCGGCGAGGCGCTGCGCGGCCAACGCCGGTCGCGACACGAGGTCGCCGGCTCCGAAGACCAGCGCCAACACGGCGGCGTGCGCGAACACGAGCAGCACGGGCGCGCACAGCAGCCAAGGCGAAGCGCGCAAGCGCCACTCGCGCCACGCGAGGCGCGCGGCCAGCGGCAGCGCGGCGAGCACGCGCGCGGGCAGCCTGCGGCACTCGTCCAGCACGCGCAGCGTCCAGCGCGGAGGAGCTTCGATCCAGGCGGCTTCGCCCAGACCATCGGCGCCGTGGGCCGCCACTTCGCCGCATGCGCCCACGCTGCATGCTCTCCCGCCACATGACGTGCCGCCGCGTGCCGAGGCGCGCGTGGAATGGAGGCTGGAGTCGAACGCGTGGCGCTCGGCTCCGGCATGGGCGGGGCCTGTCTGCATGGGGACGCAGTCGTCTGCATCCCGTCCATCGACCGCGCGCGCGCCGCGACTGCAAGCAAAGCCGATCCACGGCGAAGGCCGCGGCCGAGGGCGCGGAAGTCCCTTCCTGGGTGCGGAGCGGCCCGGAAATCCGTTCCGGCCGGCCCGATTCAGCCGCCGGGCGTGCGCTGCTGGCGCGGCTCGACCTTGAACTCGCCGCCGAGCAAGGCCCGGACCGTGTTGAACAAGAGTCTGGCGCGATCCGCGTCGTCGGCCTCGTCCTCCCACTCGGCGTAGGAGATGTCAAGCGGCTTGGACAAGTTCTCGTTGCGCTGGCGATGGACGCGCACGCGCCCGTTCCAGCGCCCCGCTTGCGCCTCGTCGCGCGTCCATTCGATGTGCGCCTGCTCGCGATAGCCGTCGCCCTTGAAGGGCGCCAGCGACACGCGCCAGCCCGAGACTGCCTTGAGCGTCGAGGGGTTGACGCCCGAGCCGACCGGGAAGTCGTTGCGCTCGAGCGCCAGCACCGTGACTTGCCACAAGACGCGCTCGGTGGGCGCGCTCACCGAACCTTCGTGCCAGCCCTCGTCGGGCGTGCTGGAGCAACCAGCGGCGAGGACGACGCACAGGCACGACCACGCGGCGGCGCCCCGGAGCCTTCTGGCCAAGTCGCGGATCACGACTCCTCCTCGGCCTTCTCGGCCTCGGTCATCTCGCGGTCCTTGAGCACGATGCGCACCGGGATCTCCTTGAAGGGGAACTCCTCGCGCAAGCGGTTCTCGAGGTAGCGGATGTAGTCCTTGTTGAAGTTCTTCTTGTCGTTGACGAACAACACGAAGGTGGGCGGTCGCGTGTCGGCCTGCGTGGCGTAGCGCACGCGCGCCGCGTGGCCGCCGGAGCTGGGCGGCCGGGCGGACAAGGCGCGCTGGAGCACGCGGTTCAGCTCACCCGTGGAGATGCGCAGTCGCGCCTGCTCGAACAACTCGAGCGCGAGCCTCATCGTCCCGTCGACGCCCTTGCCGGTCTTGGCCGACAAGAAGCTGACGGGCGCGTAGTCGAGGCTCGGGAGCTGGTCGTCGATGTATTCGCGGAAGTCCTCGGGCGTCAGTTCCGTCACCAAATCCCACTTGTTGGCGCCGAGGATGGTCGGCTTGTGGTGGTCGATGGCGTAGCGCGCCAGGTCCTTGTCGATCGAAGACAACTTCCTCGTCACATCGAACAGGAGCACGACCACGTCGGCGCGGCGGACCGAGCGGTGCGAGCGCGAATCGGCGTAGAACTCGATCGCGTCCTGCATGCTCTTCTTCCGACGCACGCCGGCGGTGTCGATGGCGACGAAGCTCTGGCCGTCGCGTTCGAACACCACGTCGACCGAGTCGCGCGTCGTGCCCGGAACCTCGGACACGATCATGCGATCTTCCTGCGCGAGCGCGTTGATGAAGCTCGACTTGCCGGCATTGCGCTGGCCGACGACGGCGAGGCGCATCATCGTCTTGACCGGCGGGACCTCGTCGCTCGCTTCGTCGCCCTCCTCGTCGAAGTGCGCCAGGATCTCGTCGTAGAGCTCCTCGACGCCCTCGCCGTTCTGGGCGCTGATCGCGATCGGCTCGCGCGCGGCGCCGAGCTTGTGGAACTCCCCCACCGCCCAGGCGGCGTCGCGACCCTCGGTCTTGTTGGCCACCAGCACCACGGGCTTCTTGATGCCGCGCATGCGGCGCGCGACAAGCTCGTCGAGGGGCGTCACGCCCTCCTTCGAATCGACCAGCCACAAGATCAGGTCGGCGGTCGCCAGCGCGTACTCGATCTGCCGCTCGACGAGCGGCCCCAAGTCGTCGCGGTCCACGACGCCGATGCCACCCGTGTCGACGACTTCGATCCAGCGGCGCCGACGGCGACCGCGCAGGCGGGCCGGCACGGCGACGCGGTCGCGCGTCACGCCGGCCGTGGGCTCGACGATGGAGACGAGGCTTCCGCACATGCGGTTGGTGAGCGTCGACTTGCCCACGTTGGGGCGGCCGACGATGGCGATCCTGGGCAGGCGGGGTGCGGTGGAATCCAAGTGGGCCTCGGCGAACGGAACAGGATACCCGGACAGGCTCCAAGGCGACAACGACGACCCGGGTTCGTAAGGTGGCCGCATGGCCGACGCTGGCACGAGCGAGTCGCGCGGAACGCCCGCGCAAGGTGGCGAAGAGTCCGGCTCGCGCGGCGCGGCGGTGGTGCCGCTCTTGTACGCGCTGCAGGGCATGCCCTACTTCCTCGTGCAGGCGGCGTCCAACACCTACTTCACGGCCATGGGAGCGGCGCCCTCGGTCGTGGGACGCATCTCCAGCGACCTCACGCTGCCTTGGATGCTCAAGCCGCTGTGGAGCCCGCTGGTCGACCTCGTCGGCACCAAGCGCCGCTGGTTGCTCGGCGCCGCGCTGGCGGTCCTCTGCGCCGTCGTGGCGTTGGCGCTGGCGACGAGGCAGGAGCTGTGGCTCGAGTGGACCGTTGGCGCTTGCGTGGCGCTGGCCTTCGCCTCGGCCACCTACGACGTGGCTTGCGACGGCTACTACATGCTCGCGCTCGACAAGCGCCGCCAGGAGCTGTACGTCGGCGTGCGCAACGCCTGCTACAGGATCGGCCGCATCCTCGTCACCGGCGGCGTGGTGGTCCTGGCGGGAGCGTTGCAGAAGGCACCGGGCGCGGACTTCGTCGCCCGCGGATTGCCGCGACCCGAGGCGTGGAGCTGGGCGATCCTCGCGGGAGCGCTGGCCTACGGCGTGCTCTTGGCGCTGGTGGCGTTGCTCGCGCCGCGGCCGAGCGCCGATCAACCCCAGCGCGACTCCGCGAACGGCTCGCGCGCGCCCATCGCGCGCATCCTGGCCGAGTACTTCGGTCGCCCCGGCTTCGCGCTCGTCTTGTTCTTCATCCTGTTCTACCGCCTGGCCGAGTCGATGCTCGTCCCCATGATCTCTCCGTTCTTGATGCGCGCCGCCGAGCAAGGGGGACTGGGGCTCGACGAAGTGCAGGTGGGTTGGATCTACGGCACCTTCGGCGTGGCGGCGCTCCTCGTCGGCGGCGTGCTGGGCGGATGGCTCGTGTCGAAGGTCGGACTGTGGCGCGTGCTGTGGCCGATGGCGCTCGCGATGCACCTGCCCAACCTGCTCTACGCCTGGGCGGCGCACGCGCGCCCGGACGCCTTCGGAGCCGCACTGGTGGTCTTCGTCGAACAACTGGGCTACGGCTTCGGCTTCTCCGCCTACATGGTCTACCTGCTGCAGTTCGCGCGCGGCTCGCGCTGGGCCACGACCCACTACGCGCTGTCGACCGGCTTGATGGGCCTCTCGGCGTGGCTAGGTGGAAGATGGAGCGGAGACCTCGTCGAGGCCATCGGCTTCGAGCACTTCTTCTGGCTGGTCAACGTGCTCGGCCTGCTCGGGCTAGCGACCTTGGTGCGCCTGCCGCGTCCCGAGGCGGACCCGGCCCGGCGGGGATCCGGCTGAAACGCGCGCCGACGCGGTGATAGGCTGCGTCCGCCGCGGCGGGCCGCGACGGCGAGACTCGTAGAGGCCATGGAACACCACTAGCGCAGACGATGCTGTTCAGCTCGCCCATCTTCGTCTTCGCCTTCCTGCCGCTGCTCCTGGCGCTGCACGCCCTCGTTCCGCGGGCGGCGCGCAACGCGCTGCTCCTCGTCGCCAGCCTGCTCTTCTACTGGTGGGGCGAACCCGTGGCCTCGGCGCTGATGGTCGTGTCCATCCTTCTCAACTGGGCCTTCGGGCTGCTCGTGGAGCGGGCTCAGGAGCAGGCACGCCCGACGAGCTGGATCCTTGGTTGGGCGATCGCGCTGAACCTCGCGATCCTGTTCGTCTTCAAGTACGCGGACTGGACTTGGAACGGCTTGTCGGCGCTGCTGCAGGGCTTGGGACTGCTCGACGCGCCGCTGGCGTCCGTCGGCAGCCTGCTGCCGGAGGGTGGACGCCTCGCCTCCGCGCTGCTGAACCCCGACGGCAGCGTGCGCCTGCCCATCGGCATCTCGTTCTTCACCTTCCAAGCGATGAGCTACGTCGTCGACGTGGCGCGGCGCCAAGGACGGGTGGCGCGGAACCCAGCCGACATCGCCTTGTACGTGGCCCTGTTCCCGCAACTGATCGCGGGACCCATCGTGCGCTACAAGGATGTGGCCGAGCAAATCGTCGAGCGCACGGTCGGCCTCGAGCGCTTCGCCTCGGGCGTGCGGCGCTTCCTGATCGGCCTCGGCAAGAAGATGCTGGTGGCGAACTTCGCGGCCAAGTGCTGCGACTCCATCTTCGCCCTGCCGACCGACCAGTTGACTCCGCAACTCGCATGGCTCGGCGTCGCCTGCTACACCGTCCAGATCTACTTCGACTTCTCGGGCTACTCGTGCATGGCGATCGGACTCGGCCGCATGTTCGGCTTCGAGTTCCTCGAGAACTTCCAGCATCCCTACTCCTCGCAGTCCATCACCGAGTTCTGGAGGCGCTGGCACATCTCGCTCTCCAGCTGGTTCCGCGACTACCTGTACATCCCGCTGGGCGGCAATCGCGCAGGCAAGGCGCGCACCTACTTCAACCTGGTGCTGGTGTTCCTGCTGTGCGGCCTGTGGCACGGCGCCAACTCGACCTTCGTGGTGTGGGGCCTGTGGCATGGCGCGTTCCTCGTGCTTGAGCGCGTGGCCCTCGGAGACCTGCTCGTGCGCGCGCCGCGCGCCTTGCGCCACCTGTACGTCATGCTCGCCGTCATGGTCGGCTGGGTGTACTTCCGCGCCGGCGGCATCGAGGAGGCCTTCGGCATCCTGCGCGCAATGGCCTTCGCGCCCGTGGGCGATGGACTGGTGCGCTACGGCGATCTGGCGGTGTCCACGGCGGCCGCCAATCCGTTGGCTCTGCACGCCGACATCCTCACCTGGTTCGCCCTGGCGGCGGGCTGCATCGGCGCGACTCCGTGGCTGCCGATCGTCGCGGCTTGGCACGCGGGATTGGAGGCGAACGGCCGGTCGGCGCTCGCCCGGTTGCTCGACATCCTGGGCACGTTGCTGCTGCTCGTGGTGTTCTTCCTGTGCGCGCTGGAGATGGCCGGCGGCGCCTACAACCCGTTCATCTACTTCCGCTTCTAGGCCGCCGCCATGCAGTGGACGACAGTGCGCGACGCGTCGCTGGCGGCAGGCTTCCTGCTGGCGGTCCTCGGCCCTGCCGTGGACCAGATGGTGCGAGGCGACAAGGCGCGCGGCCCGGCACCGGAACTACGCAAGGCCGCCTCGCCACCGCAACTCCCGCCGCGGAGCCTCAAGGCGTTGGTGCGTCTGCCGGCGACATGGGAGGCGCACCACAAGGACACTTTCGGCTTGCGCGACCATCTGCTCCGCGCGCGCAATCGTCTCCACTGGTTCGGCCTCGGACTGTCGCCTGGCATGAACATCGCCAAGGGAAAGGACGGCTGGATCTACACGCGCGTCGACCGTTCACGCGAGGCGTGGCGCGGCACCCTGCCGATGACCGCGACCGAATTGGAGCTTTGGACCAGGACACTCGAGGAGCGGCGCGCGTGGCTCGAATCGCTGGACATCCACTACCTGCACGTGGTGGCGCCCAACAAGGAGACGATCTACCCCGAGCACCTGCCCGAAGACTGGCGCAAGATCGCCTCGGCCGCGCGCTCGCGACTCGATCAGTTGATGGCGGCCGCACAGGGCGGCGCGATCGACATGCTCGATCTTCGGCCGTCGCTGCGAGCTGCACGCGCGCTGGATCGGCCCGGCGACGAGCTCTACACGCGTCACGGCTCGCATTGGAACGGCAACGGGGCGCGCGCCGCGTACACGGCCATCATGGATCGCGTCCAGGCGCGCTTTCCAGAGACTCGGCCCCTGCTCGAGTCGGAGCTGGCGCGCTTGTACAACCAGGGGCGCGGGGACACGTGGGGCGCGCACCTGTACTTGGCCGACCTGCTGTTCCAACGCGAATGGTTCATGGTCCATGAAGGTGGACCACGGCACGAGGTGCTGACCTCGGGAAACGAACGAACTGGCCTCACTCGCACGCGAAAGCACGGTCGACCCGGTCCACGCCTGATGGTCTTCCACGACTCCTTCGGCCCCTATTTGCAAGGCGCGCTGGCGGAGTCCTTCCCTGAGGCGACCTTCGTGTGGCAGAAACGCTTCGATCGCGAACGCGTGCTGGACGAACGACCTGAACTGGTGATCGAGCTGTTCGTCGAACGCCAGCTCGCGAGTTCCGACCACCTGGTCGCGGCTGGTCGTTGACGCTGCCGCCCAGGGCATCCAGCGCCCAGTCGGCTCAGGGTCGCCGCACCAGCCTGTGCAGCTGCGGAACGATGCGCACGCGCAGCTCCCGGTCGCGCGCCATCTCCGCCACCTCGTCGACGAGCGCGTGCGAGGGCGCCTGCGCGCCGCCCATGGGCGTGGCGGGTGTCAAGTAGACTGGCAGGCCGGGCGCGATCTCCTCGATCTCGTCGAAGAGTTGGGCGTAGTCGCCGGCGGCGCGATCGCCGCACACGACGATCTTGCCGGCGGCGTCGCGTCCGGCCACCAGCGCGAGGCAAGCGCGCCGCGCGGCGCTCCATTGCTCGTGCGTGGTCGGGCTGGGTTCGTCGTCGGGCCTCAGTTCGCCGTCGGGCCTCGAGCCGTCGTCGTGCTCCAGCTCGTCGAACGAGCGCGACGCATGCTCCGACGCGGTAGTCGCCAGCGGCACCGGGGCCAGCATGTCGAAGTGCGGCTTGAGGTCGAGGCTGACGTGGTCGATGGTGGCGAGCACGCGCTCGAGCGCGCGGGGGTGGGCGCCCGCGGTCTCGAGATGCAGGCGGCGCGGCGCGATCATGCGCTTCAAGGCCGACGCGAACTCCGGCCACATCAAGGGCTCTCCGCCGGTCAGGCTGACCGTGCGCGGCGCGCCGGGCTCGCACTGCGAGACCCAGATGGCGGCTTGGAACGCGCTGGCCACGGCGGGCTCGCGCCGCGCGCCATCCTTGGCGTCGATGCGCGCGGCCTGCGATGCATCCAAGCTCCACGACGCGGGCGTGTCGCACCAGCGACAGCGCAAGGGGCAACCGCGCAAGCGCACGAAGACCTGCGGTTCGCCCACGAAGGCGCCCTCGCCTTGCACGGAGGCGAAGACCTCCATGACGGGTGCGAGGGCGCTGTGGCGCGTCGGACGCATGCGCATGGCGCGCGATCAAGCCGCGCGGACGGGATCGCCGACCGGGAGCAGCGCCGAGGAACGATCCGACGTGGCGGACGATCCTCGAACCGCGACTCGCGCGGCGGCGTCGGTCACTTCTTCGCCGGGGCGCCGGCCTTGGCGCCGGCGGCCGCAGCACCCTTCTTGTCGCCGGCCTTGGCATCGGCGGCAGGCGCGGCGTCCTTCTTCTTGGCGCCGATGGTCTTGAAGCTGGTGCGAACCTTCGGGAGGCCGCAGGGCGAGCTGCCGGCTTCGTCGAACTTGCCCGCCTTCTTCAGGATGGCGATGCGCTCGACGCGCGTGAACACCGAGCGGTTGCCCGCGGCGATGCCCTTGATCTTGAGGCTGGAGTGGATCGACATGTCGTGTTCCGCTGCGCGCAGGTACGGGGCGACCCGATACGGGTCGCGCCCTCGCGAGGGCCAAACAGCATAGCGTGGGACCTCGTGGGGTGCCAGACCGCTGGCGCGGAAGCGCACCCAAGGGGCCTGGAGGGCTGGTGAAGGGCCGTCCGGGAAGCCAACGGCGGCCCTGCGTCCCCGGCAGGCGGACGGCCACGCCAGCCCCCTCCCGAGCCAGGCGCTGTGGACCCCAACCTGCTGCTGGCGACCACCTGCAGACCAACCGCAGCATGCTCGGAGGCCGCTCGCCCAGAGCTGAGCGCTCGCCGCTGCAGTCGTCGCTCAGCGCTTGACGACGTTGTCGATGTTGTCGATCCAGGCGGTCGCGAACGGGGGCTTCTTGGCGCCCCTCGGACCGCGCAACGCCGCGACTTGGTCGCGCAAGGCCTTCAAGTCGGCGTCGGGCTTCTTCGCGTAGCCAACGCACAAGATCAGGAACTTGCCCGAGCGCACGGGCATCACGCACGGCATTCCCTCTCCGGCCAAGTAGTCGTAGTGCGACAGCGCTTCGGCACGACCACGCGGATCGTCGCCATATTGACCGACGCGCACCGTCACGCGGTTCTCCTTGTCGAGGAAGGCGCGGTCGTGCTCCGTGCCACCGCGGCCCTGCACGGGCTTCGCCGGTGGCGGAGTCTCCACGAGAGGGCGTTGCGCGGCGGGAGCCTCCACGCTTGCAGCCGAACGCCCATCACCCCCGCCCGCCTCCACCCGCGAGGCCTTCTCCAGCCTCCACCACCACACGCCCGCCGTGGCGGCGCACAAGAGGAACAACAAGCCCAGCAGCAAGCTGCGTTGGCGAGAGGGTGCCGCGGGCAGCCCTTCGCGGCTTGCGGGCGCCAGCTTGACCGTGCCATTGGCGCGCGTGGGTTCCAGCACGGGCCTCGTGGGCGAGGCGCCGTGGGGCGCATTGCGGAACGCGTCGAGCAGGCTCTTCTTGCGCAGCGGCATGATGGGGCGTTCGGCCCGGAAGCAGGCCTGCGCGGAGCCTAGCGCGCGCGCCGCGGCCACGACAAGGCGCAGGCCGCGCGCGCGTGGCAGCGCGGCGCAAGTCGCGCAGGGCGCGGCACCAAGGAACGCGCGCCGCCGCACAGGACCGTGGCGCGACGGCGCTTCATGTCCGATCATGTCCATATGCACTTGCGTCCAGCCACGCGGGCTCTGGCTGCCCTGGCCCGAGCCAAGGAGGCCCGCGCCACCGAGGAACGCGCCGGCTTGCGCCGCGCGAGGCGTGCGCTGGTCGCGATCTTGGCATGGGCCTGCGCCGGAGCCTGCGGGCGCTGGGACTCGCCGGCCGACGAGCCCGCAGCGGCCCTCGACCTCGTGGAGTGCGCGTCCGCGCGCGGGATCGACTACATCAACCGCTCGGGCTCGCCGGAGAAGGCCTGCATCCTCGACGCCAACGGCGCCGGCGTGGCCCTGCTCGACTTGGGCTCGGATGGCGACCTCGACCTGGTGCTGGCCCAGGGGCTCGATCGCCTGGAGGCGTTGCGCGCGGGCCCGGGCGCGGACCTCGAAGTGTGGGAGAACGACGGTAGCGGGCATTTCACGCGCCGAGCGGGACCGGGACTGTCAGGTTGGTGGACCGGACTTGTGTCAGGTGATTTTGACAACGACGGCGACGACGACCTGGCCGCGGGCGGCTTCGGCGACTTGGCGATCCTGCTGCAGGCGAAAGACGGCACCCTGGCGCGCCGCGTGGACGCGGGCGTGGAGCCGCCAACCGAACTCCATCTGGCGCCGGGCGCGCCGCGCCCGAGCGGAGCACGGCCGCCGCGCTGGACCACGAGCCTCGCCGTGCTCGACGCCGACGGCGACGGCGTGCTGGACCTGTACGCGACGAACTACCTCGATCTCGATCCCGACCAGCCGCCGCGCGGCTCGCTCGGCAAGCCTCCGCTCGACGTGCCCTGCCAATGGAAGGGCGTCGAGGTCTACTGCGGGCCCCACGGTCTCGCGCCCCAGGCGGACCAGTTGTACATGGGGCTCGGCGACGGGCGCTTCCGCGACGAGAGCACGCGCCTCGAAGGATTGCAGGCGTCGTACGGCTTGGGCGTGCACGCCTTCGACGCCGATGGCGATCGCGACGACGACCTGTACGTGGCCAACGATTCGCAGCCGAACATGCTCTGGCTGAACGATGGACGAGGCCGCTTCGTGGACGGCGCGCTGGCCCTGGGCGTCGCCTACGGCGCCGAGGGCCGCGCGCAAGCGGGCATGGGCGTCGCCTCGGGCGACGTCGACCGCGATGGACGCATGGACCTCGTGGTGACGAACTTCTCCGACGAGCCGACCGAGTTGCACGTCGGCGCGCCGCAGGGCTTCGTGCGCCAGACGCACAAGTTGGGCTTGCTGCGCGAGACGCGCGCGTTGTTGTCCTGGGGCGTGCACATGGTCGACTTCGACGGCGACGGCTGGCTCGAGCTCGTCAGCGCCAACGGCCACGTCTACCCGCAAGCCGACCTGCCCGACATGGGCACGCGCTACGCGCAGCCGACGACGCGCTGGAGCCTCCATCCCGAGGGCCGCGCGCGCGCGTTGCCTCCGCTGGGCGCGGACTCGATGTTCTCCGCTGCGCACGGTGGCGGTCGCGGCAGCGCGGTGGGCGACCTCGACGGCGACGGCCGGCCGGACCTCGTGGTCGTGCGCATCGACGCGCCGCTCGCGCTGGGATTGAACCGCTTGGAGCCCGGGAACGCGCGCTTGGCGCTGCGGCTCCTGGGCGCGCCCGGTGGCGCGAACAAGGGCGCGGACGCGAGTCGCCGCACGCCGCGCGACGGCAGCGGCGCCAGCGCCGTGGTGGTGTGGAAGGAGGGCGGCGCCGAGCAAGCCGCCATCGCCAGCGTGCGCCGCGCCAGCGGCTACCAGTCGTCGTCGACCCCTTGGCTGCACTACGGGCTCTTCAAGGCGCGTTCCTACGAGCGCATCGTCGTGCTGTGGCCCTCGGGCGCGGTCGAGACGCTCCCCGGCGGGCCCGTGGACAGGAGCCTCGTCGTCGTCGAGGGACGCGGCGTCGTCTCGAGCACGGAGCTGCGCCGATGAAGCGCGCGCGCCCCGCTATGCGGCTCTTCCGCGCGCGCGCCTGGACATTGGCGGCCTGCGCGGCGGTTCTGTCAAGTTGTTTTGACGGTGCTCCCGCGGCCGAGACGGCGCCCGGCCCGGACGCCGCGCGGCGCTGGCGCGAGGCGCTGGAGCTCGACCTCGCGCCGGAGGTGGCGGCCGAGGCGCGCGGGGCGCTCCTCGCGCCGGAC